>ERZ839741.785-NODE-785-length-38192-cov-4.869811_pt1 | contig 38192 bp, 34 predicted proteins | sample MGYA00519880_ERZ839741 | MGnify/ENA primary metagenome ERZ839741 (study PRJEB31850, sample SAMEA3708851) | human gut metagenome | biome: human gut; feature: human-associated habitat; material: faeces | place: China | collected 2014 ...
GCCCATGTTTTCGTACGGTCAGCGCAGTAAATGCGCAGACCTACTGAACAGTTACAATAATCTATATTTTAACCTTGTTTTTGCTCTCCTGCATATAGGATGATGGAAACAGATTCATATACTCTCGAGCTCTTTCCTGCGTATGTGCAGGGAGGAGCCCGGGAGTATATAAGTTAGAGTGATGAGAAAGAAACGGCGTGTCTGAGGGGAGTGCCACTGAAATGGAGCACTTAAAAAGTCGTTAAAGGAGGTGCCAGAATGAAATCAGCTTACTGTATCGCCATTACGGCGTGCCTGACTGTCATCTGGCTGTATGAGGAAAAGAAAAAGCGGGGGATGGCGGGAAAGCTTTGCTGGAAAGCAGCGGCCGGGTATCTGATTACGCGCTTTGTATTCTTTGCCATTTCTAATCAGGAGGTTCATGGCTTCCTGGAAGTCATGGCAATGGATCTGGTGACAGCCGTACTTTTATATATTTTGTCTGGGAAAAACGGAAGCCGGGAATCAGCGTGGGAATGCCTGTATCTTTATATCTGGAATCCGATCCCGGTATTATCTGTTCTTTCACAGGGCAAAAAGCGGATGCTTTTTATCTGGCTGGCGGTATTGATTCTTTTCATGGGCAGTTCGTGGATAGAGCGCTTCAGAGCGCGCCTTGGAATAGAAAGATTCAAAAAGATTGGAATTCTTCTCACGGCTGCGGGAACCGGCATACTCTGGGCGCGGGATATTACCGGAGAGCGGTTCGGACAGTGCAGTCCGGGAGATGAATTTTATCCGCTGCTTCTGATGTTTTTTGCGGTACTGGGTGTGGGAACCTGTGTATATGGAATCGCTTCTTATGTTGGAATATTACATGAAAAATGTCAGATTCCTGAATCGAGAGTCGATCTGGATGAAGTAAAAGCGGCACGCTGCGCATCAAAACGAATGACGGGGAGTGAAAAAATAGATGCCGGGAAGAGCTTGGGAATAAAATCCTGTGAAAAGAACACAGAGTCGGAAAAAACCGGCGCGCCCTGGTCCGGCCGTGACTGGTGTATGGCAGCAGGATTGACAGTTCTCTTTGCTGTGATGGCATTTGTGCATCTTGGAAGCATGAAGGCGCCGCAGACTGCGTATGAATTTGAAAAAAATGATAGCCACGGAAATGAGATGGTGCTTCGGTTTGATGGAAGTGTGACTATCTCAGAGGCACAGATTTATCTGGGCGGACAGGAGAAGAGACATTTTGTATGCTCGGTTCCGAATGCCGAGGGAGATGGCTGGGATGCCATCGGGGAAGAGACAGAATTGTTATCGGTATACTGCTGGAATCCAGTGGAAATTCATTACCGTACTTACGAACTGGGGATCGTGTCGATGGATGAGAGTGCAGAGGTTCTGGAAATCGTTCTTCTGGATCTGGATGGAAATCCGATCCTTCCATCCAATGCAGGTGATTATCCAGGGGCATTTGATGAGCAGGAATTGTTTCCGGCGGATAGAACCTATGAATACCAAAGTATGTTTGATGAGGTTTACCATGCCAGAACGGCAAATGAGATAGTAGAAGGGCGTACAATTTATGAGACAACGCACCCGCCGCTTGGAAAATGGTGGATGAGTCTGGGAATCCGCGTATTTGGAATGACGCCGTTTGGATGGCGGTGTGTATGCGCTCTGTTTGGCATCCTGATGGTGCCGGTAAGCTACGCGTTTATGCGGAAAATCAGCCGGAGTACATGGATTGCCTCATTTGCAGCACTGTTGATAGTCTTTGATTTCATGCACTTTACATTGTCAAGAATCGGAACAATCGATGTGATAGTGGGATTTTTTATCTTGCTTACCTTTTATCTGATGTATCTGGTGCTGGATGACCTGAAAATGGGATGCAGCTGGAAAACGGTGTGTCTGATGATTTTAAATGGCATGGCAGCTGGAGCGGCCATGGCATCGAAGTGGACAGGGGTATACGCCTGTGCGGGGATTGCAGTCCTCTTTTTTACATTTTTGTTCCGGGAATATGGGACAGTTGCGGCACGGACCAGAAAGGGAATGGCTGGACAGGCGGCGATAAGTTACCTGGCGGGGCTGTCTGTCATCTGTATCGTTGCATACCTTTTGATTCCGGCAGTGATTTACGTTGCATCCTATCTTTCTTATGGAAATGGTATGGGAAATGGAATTGTTTTCCAGACTATGTGGGAAAATCAGCAGCTTATGCTTCATTACCATGAGAAAACGGTGTTTGAACATCCATATGCCTCTGAATGGTATGAGTGGGCCTGGATTAAACGACCGCTTCTGGATGCATACACGTCGCTTAAGTCCGGTAAAATCAGTGTGGTTTCAACTTTTGGAAACCCGGTAATCTGGTGGACGGCAATTCCGGCGCTATTTTATAATATATACCTGTGGCAGATTCGACAGGATAAAATAGCGGGATATCTGTGCATTTCCTATGCTTCTATGCTGTTTCCGTGGTTATTTATCCACAGAACCGTGTTTATCTATCAGTATTTTGCGTGCAGTATGATACAGATTTTTATGCTGGGAAATTGTCTGCGTTTTTTCTGGGAAAGAGATCCGAAACGAACCAGAAAAGCAGCGCTGCTGTATCTTGCAGCAGTGATCGGCGCGTTCTTTCTTTTCTATCCGGTGCTGTCTGGATATCCGGTAAAACAGGAATTTGCCGAGCAGTGGCTGGAATGGCTGGAAGGTTGGGTGTTGTCATGAAAGAAAAAAAGAGAGACTGGGCGATCAGCGCTGGCTTTCTGGGGGTGCTTTTGACGGCTTATGTGATAAATTATAGATTTGGTTTTCTGGAAAATATCCGGGTTATCCGGCTGGAAATGGCGGCTTCTTTTTGCGTGATTGCTGGTGTGGCCTTCTATCTTCTGAAACAGAAAAAAACAGAGCGGTATGAGGTGCTTTTGTGGAGTCTCATTGCCTGGGGACTTGTGATGCGGACAGGATATATGCTGTATACAGGCTGCCAGATGCGAGCCCACGATCTATGGGAATTAGAGATGAATGGAGGCGGACATGCCGGGTATATATTAACGATTCTTCAGTCTGGAAAACTTCCGGATACCAATTTCCGCCAGTATTATCAGCAGCCGTTCTTTTACCTGTGCGGAAGTGCCGTTTCCTGGCTGGTAAGCCAAGTGACGGGATGTCAGGAAAATTATTGGCTGGTGGATGCGGCAAAACTGGTATCCTGCTATGCCTCTGGAATGGTGCTGCTGCTTGGAGTGAAGATTTTGAAAAAAGCAGAAGTGTCTAGACGGGCGATGCTTTCGGTTACGGCATTTCTGGCATTTTGTCCGGCGTTTTATCTGACAGGAGGAAGTGTGGCACCTGATGCGCTGACAGCATTTTTTATCGTATTTGCGTTTTACTATACGCTTTTGTGGGAAGAAAATCACAGTTGGAAAAATACACTGCTTCTGGCAGCGGGATATGGAATGGGTATGATGACAAAGATCTCCTGCGGAACCATAGCACTCCTTACGGCGGCAGTTTTCATCCATACACTATGGCGTGAGACGGAGAAGCCGGGACAACTGATTCGGAAGTATCTTGTATTTGCAGGGATCAGTGCCCCGATGGGACTGTGGTATTCTTTGCGGAATTTAAAAAAATTTGGACAGAGCCTGAATTATGTTTTGGAGGTCCCACATACATCGGAATTATATTGCGGGGATCATTCTCTGATACAAAGATTTTGTTCCATTTCACTAAAGGAATTTCTTTGTTCTCCGTATGCAAATCCGGTCACCGATTATAACTATCCGGTATATCTTTTGAAATCGTCTCTGTTTGGAGAATTCCGGTTTGAACATGTCTGGGACGTAATTCCGATCTTGCTTCTCTTTGGAGCGGCAGGAATGTCAATCTGGATGACTGCCGCGATCGTGCGGACAGGGTGGAACGGTCGGGGAAACAGGACAGATAAGACGGAGAAAATAGTCTGCCAGAGTTTGACGGCATTTTTGCTGTTCTTGATCGCAGGGGTGTGTTTCTGTGTGAAATATCCGGTTGGGTGCAGTATGGATTTCCGATACATGACGGTTCTGGCTGTATTTGCAGCTCCGGTGATGGCGCGGTTTTATGAGAAAAGTCCGGAGCGATGGAAAATGAGGATGGAAGCTGTGGCTGGGTGGTACAGCGTATTTTCGTGCATGATGTATTTCTGGGCTTCGTAACATAGAGTAGAAATTGTTTATCATCAACGTATGTACTACGTACACCTCAGAAATTTGGATATAACTGACAAAGAATCTTCACTTAAAATCAAGTACAGAAAGATTGTTACTGTTCACGGGTAGGCACTTTTGGAACCGAAAGTGCCGTAAGAAAACGTGGTGGCAGCAGGAATTTGCCGTATTTAAATGCGAAGCCACGGCAAATTCCGTTACTGGGCACGTATGCGTGAACAGTAACGAAAGATTTCGAGAGTACATTGGATAGAATGGGGGGATTGGATGAAAAAAGTAGTGATCATCGGTGCGGGACCAGCGGGAATTAGTGCCGCACATGAACTTTTAAAGCGTTCCAAAGAATACGACGTTGTGATTCTAGAGGAAACAGAAGCGATAGGCGGGATTTCGAGAACTGTAAATTATCATGGAAACCGTATGGATATCGGGGGGCATCGCTTTTTTTCAAAAGAAAAAAGAGTTACCGACTGGTGGACATCCATTCTTCCTGAGCAGGGAGCGCCGGCCTGGGATGAACGGATGACGGGGGTGAGCCGGTCGTATGCGCCGGGCGGTGCGGATCCGGAACAGGAAGATAAAGTATTCCTGAAACGGGAACGGGTTTCCCGAATCTACTATCGGAATCGTTTCTTTGATTATCCGGTCAAAATGAATCTGGATACGGTCTGCAACCTGGGGCTTTGGGAAACGGCATGTGCGGGTGGCAGCTATCTGGCGGCGGCAATCCATAAACGTCCGGAAACATCACTGGAAAATTTTTATATCAATCGTTTTGGAAAAAAATTGTATGAAATGTTTTTCAAGGGATATACAAAAAAGGTCTGGGGACGCTTTCCGGCAGAAATTTCGGCTGACTGGGGCAGTCAGAGAGTGAAAGGGTTGTCGATCCGCACAGCATTAAAAAATTTTTTTGTAAAAGAGGGAGAAAAGGAAACTTCGTTGATTGAATCGTTTCATTATCCCAAATTGGGACCGGGGCAGTTATGGGAAGCGGCCGCGGATGAGATAAGGCAGATGGGCGGAGAGATCCGGACCGGGTGCCATGTGACCGGGGTTTCTGTGAGAAACGGAAAAGTTGATGCAGTGGAGTATCTGAAGCAAGGCGAAACAAAACGGATTGAATGTGACGTTTTATTTTCCAGCATGCCTTTAAAGGATTTGATCTCCGGAATGAAAGAGGTGCCGGGCGAAATCCTTCAGATTGCAAAGGGACTTCCATACCGGGACTTTGTGACGGCGGGCGTATTGCTGAACGAATTGAACCTGAAAAATACGACGAAGAAAAAAACAGTGCAGAACCGCATACCGGATTGCTGGATCTATGTGCAGGATGATAGGGTGCGGATGGGACGGATTCAGATCTTTAATAACTGGTCGCCGTATCTTCTGAATAATCCAGAACATCAGGTTTGGATTGGGCTGGAATATTTCTGCGAAGAGGGCGATGAGGACTGGAACCGGAGCGAAGCGATGTGGAAACAGATGGCAGCAGAGGAATTGGAACAGATGGATGTGATACGGGATGCGGATGAAATTCTTGATTTTCATATCGAGAAAGTAAAGAAAGCATACCCAGCTTATTTTGGCACCTATGACCGGATGGGTGAATTGACTGCATGGCTGAACAAAATCGAAAATTTGTTCTGTATCGGACGGAATGGACAGCATCGCTACAATAACATGGATCATTCGATGATGACAGCATTTTGTGCAGTGGATCTCCTTCTGGCGGGAAGTGCGGATAAGGAGCATATCTGGAGTGTGAATACAGAAAAAGCGTATCATGAGACAAAATAAACTGCCTGAAAACCACAACTTTCAGTTCAAAAAATCCCTGCCTGTGAGCCGCATCATCTTTACAGACTTTTTTCTATTTGTTATAGTAAAAATGGAGAGGCACCTGCGGGAGGAATGCAGATGTCAGAGAAACATAGAAATGCACAAAAATCAATGCCGCAAAGCAGAAAGCTGTTTAAATATCAAAAACGGAAGATTCGCTGCTATCTGAAACGCGTCCGCTGGCGGAGGAAGCGGAGGCAGAGGTATTTTCTGTATGGACTTGCACTGGCTGTATCCATGTACCTGGCGAGCATATGGAAGATACGGGAACGAATCTGGTCGATCCGGGAGATGGATGTGATCGAGTATGAGCTGCCGGAGTGGGAAAGAGCAGAGAATGGGGCGGAGGAAGCGCCTGCAGACCGGCAGGAGAAGAGAACTGTTGAACGGGAAAATGCCGGGGAAACATACGGAGCGACAGAAAAAACGGAAACTTCCACGAAAATCCATCTGCATCTGAAGACCGGAGAGCTGGAAATCGTGCACGAACGGGTAGAATCAGAAGGAGAGTGACTGTTTGCGGGTAGGCATTTTTGGAACCGAAAGTGCCGTAAGAAAACGTGGTGGCAGCAGAAATTTGCCGTATTTAAATGCGAAGCCACGGCAAATTCCGTTACTGGGCACGTATGCGTGAACATTAACGAAAGAGCTGCAGCCGGAACAGCGAAAAGTGATTGATTTTGAAAAGTGCCTGTATTATAATTTGCAGGTAGGATATTGAGAAAATGTGTCGGTGACGCCTTCAAATGGCTGCGAAAGAGACTATTTTCCATACCCTGAAAAAAGAAAGCGAGGTAAATTAGCCATGTACGACAGATATGTAAGCCCTCTTTCCGAGCGCTATGCAAGCAAGGAGATGCAGTATATTTTCTCTCCGGACAAGAAGTTCCGCACCTGGAGAAGACTTTGGATTGCGCTGGCAGAGACGGAGAAGGAGCTTGGCCTTCCGATTACGCAGGAGCAGATCGATGAATTGAAAGCACATAAGGATGAAATCAATTTTGATGTTGCTAAAGAGCGTGAGAAACTGGTGCGCCACGATGTTATGTCTCATGTGTATGCGTACGGCGTACAGTGCCCGACAGCAAAAGGAATCATCCATCTGGGTGCAACTTCCTGCTACGTAGGAGACAACACCGATATCATCATTATGACAGAAGCCCTGAAGCTGGTACGTAAGAAACTGATCAGTGTTCTGGATGAGCTGGCTAAATTTGCTGATAAATATAAAGCACAGCCGACCCTGGCATTTACCCATTTCCAGCCGGCACAGCCGACCACCGTCGGCAAGCGTGCAACTCTGTGGATGATGGAGCTCAAGCAGGATCTGGATGATCTGGATTATGTGCTTGGATCCTTACGTCTCCTTGGCTCCAAGGGAACAACCGGTACACAGGCAAGCTTCCTGGAGCTCTTTGATGGGGATCATGCAAAGTGCCGCAAGGTAGATCAGATGATCGCGGAGAAGATGGGTTTTGATGGCTGCTATCCGGTATCCGGACAGACCTATTCTCGTAAGCAGGATACACGTGTATTAAATGTTCTTGCCGGTATTGCACAGAGTGCCCATAAATTCTCCAACGATATCCGTCTTCTTCAGCATCTGAAAGAAGTAGAAGAGCCTTTCGAGAAGAATCAGATCGGTTCCTCCGCTATGGCATATAAGAGAAATCCTATGAGAAGCGAGCGTATGGCTTCCCTGGCTAACTACGTGATGGCAGACGTGATGAACCCGATGCTGGTTGCATCTACCCAGTGGTTTGAGCGTACATTGGATGATTCTGCGAACAAGCGTCTGAGTGTTCCGGAAGGCTTCCTTGCAATTGATGGTATTCTGGATCTGTACCTGAATGTCGTTGACGGTCTGGTTGTATATCCGAAGGTTATCGAGAAACACATGATGGCAGAGCTTCCGTTCATGGCAACCGAGAATATCATGATGGATGCAGTAAAGGCAGGCGGTGACCGTCAGGAACTGCATGAGAAGATCCGTACTCTGTCGATGGAAGCTGGAAAGAATGTGAAAGAGAAAGGTCTGGATAACAACCTTCTCGAGCTGATTGCAGCGGATCCGGCGTTCAATCTGTCCTTAGATGACCTGAAAGCAGCGATGAAACCGGAGCGCTACACCGGCCGTGCAAAAGAGCAGGTAGATGAGTTCCTGGCAGAGGTAATCCAGCCGATTCTGGATGCAAATAAAGAAGATCTGGGCGTGAAAGCAGAGATTAATGTCTAAACAGGATTTACATGGAAGTGTGAATCTGGAGTATTACCGGGTATTTTGCAGCGTGTGCGAATGCGGCGGCATCACGGCGGCCGCAGAGGCACTCTGCATTTCCCAGCCGGCGGTCAGCCAGGCGGTCCGACAACTGGAGACCGCGCTTGGCTGCCGCCTTTTTTTGCGGACATCGCGCGGCGTGAAGCTGACGAGCGAGGGAGAATTGCTTCTGTCGTATGTCAGACGGGGAATTGATGCGATACAGGACGGGGAGACGATGTTGCGGCGCATGAAGGACCTGGAAACGGGCGAGATCCGCATTGGCGCGAGCGATATGACACTCCAGTTTTATCTGCTTCCATATCTGGAACAATTTCATGAGCAGTATCCGAATATCAAGGTGACGGTTTCAAACGGTCCGACGCCCGAGACCCTTGAAGCACTCTATCAGGGACACATTGATTTCGGTATTGTCAGCACACCTTTTGAGACCAAGCAGGCGGTAAAGAGTTTTCCGGTTCAGGAGATCCGCAATGTGTTTATAGCCGGACCCAAATACGCGGCCCAGTTAAAGGGCAGAAAACTTTCATATAAAGAGCTGTTGAACTGCCCCTGCATCTTCCTGGAGCGCAATACCAGTACGCGCCGCTTTATGGATGAGTTTCTGGCAAAGCGCGGGGTTCGGCTGGAACCGGAGTTTGAACTGGCCACCAGTGAGATGATTGTCCAGTTTGTTAAGCGGAATCTGGGAATCGGCTGTCTGATGTCGGATTTTGCATCGGAGGCTCTTGGAAATGGGGATGTTTTTGCGTTGGAATTTGACGAAGAGATGCCATCCCGTGAGTTTTGTCTGGTGGCAGCTGAGAAAGCCTGGATGTCCCCGGCGGCTGCGAAGCTTTTTAAGCAGCTGGCGAAGGTAACCACATGAGAAAAATAGGAGCTGCAAAGTAGCGGTTTTTCAAATCACATTGCCTGGCATATGTGTGAGTATCAATAGCATAAGTGTTAATTATGTAGCTTATAAATAATATTGATTTTACTTATATAGAAAAGTTGTGTATGATTATACAGTAAGAAGGCATGATCGTTTTTCGATCATGCCGAAAAGTATTTATATTCTTCTGAGGGAGGAAAATTCATGGTACGAGCAATAGTAGGAGCTAACTGGGGAGACGAAGGCAAGGGTAAGATTACCGATATGCTTGCTAAGGAATCCGACATCATTATCCGTTTTCAGGGCGGAAGCAACGCAGGTCATACGATTATCAACAATTATGGCCGTTTCGCACTTCACCTTCTGCCGTCCGGTGTATTTTACGGACACACAACCAGCATCATCGGCAATGGTGTGGCATTAAACATCCCGTTTCTGGTAAAAGAGCTGGAAAGCCTGGTATCTCAGGGTGTTCCGATGCCGCATATTCTGGTATCGGATCGCGCACAGATCCTGATGCCGTACCATGTTCTGTTTGATACGTATGAGGAAGAGCGTCTGGGCGGCAAGTCCTTCGGTTCTACCAAGTCCGGTATCGCGCCGTTCTACTCTGACAAATACGCGAAGATCGGTTTCCAGGTCAGCGAACTGTTCGAGGACGAGGCAGCTCTGAAAGATAAAGTACAGCGTGTCTGCGAGACAAAGAATGTCCTGTTAGAGCATCTGTACCACAAACCGCTGCTGAACCCGGATGAGGTTCTGGCAGAGCTGATGGAATACAAGAAGATGGTAGAACCGTATGTATGCGATGTATCTGCATATCTGCATGACGCGATCAAAGAGGGCAAAAACATCCTTCTTGAGGGTCAGTTAGGTTCCCTGAAAGACCCGGATCACGGTATTTACCCGATGGTTACTTCTTCTTCGACTCTGGCGGCTTACGGCGCCATCGGCGCAGGTATCCCTCCGTATGAGATCAAAGAGATCACAACCGTTGTAAAGGCATACTCCAGTGCAGTCGGTGCAGGTGCATTTGTCAGCGAGATCTTCGGTGATGAGGCAGACGAACTCCGCCGCCGCGGTGGTGATAAGGGCGAGTTCGGCGCAACCACCGGACGTCCGAGACGTGTGGGCTGGTTCGACGCAGTAGCAAGCCGTTACGGCTGCCGCATCCAGGGTTCAACCGAAGTGGCTCTGACCGTTCTGGATGTTCTGGGATATCTGGACGAGATCCCGCTCTGCGTTGGCTACGAGATCGACGGCGAAGTTGTTAAAGACTTCCCGGTAACCTACAAACTGGAGAAGGCAAAACCGGTTCTGAAGACACTTCCGGGCTGGAAATGTGATATCCGCGGAATCAAGAAATACGAAGATCTCCCGGCAGAGTGCCGCAACTACATCGAGACGATCGAGGCAGAGCTTGGCGTACCGGTAACCATGGTATCCAATGGTCCGGGACGTGATGAGATCATTATGAGAAAGTAACTTTATAGAATCAATTTCAGCGGCGGTCCTGCATGATGAGTGCAGACCGCCGCTATTTTTGTGTAATAGGAAATTCCTTGGAATTCTCCATTACACAAAAAGGCACATTCTTTTTCAAGTTTATTCTGAAATCAGCCAGTCAATTAAATTTTTAGATTTTATGCCATCATAGGAAGAGTCCATTCCGGGATTCAGGGAAAGGACGATTTTTTTGTAATTGTCATTGATTTTTTGAAGAGGGAATAATTCACGTTTGCGGACGTCCTCGCTTGTCATTGATTCAGTGACTTGAATATAGATTTTATCGGTATATTCAAAATTCATTTCAAGAAGCTGATCATCCGTTATACCGTTTTCTTTCAGGTGGAGGGTCATCAATCTAAGAAGACTTGACTAGCCGCATCTACGGATGCCGGTGACAACTTTTACAGGTTCAGTATCCTGAAACGCTATAATTTTATTTAAGTATAAATCTCTTTTTTTGAGTTCGTGAATATCAATCATGTGCAGTTCCTCCTTATAATGTGAGTATAGCATAAATTTAAAAAAGATTAACAGGCACTCGCCCTATCTCTCCATAACTCTCCATAAGTGATACCCGTATTACCTTTTTAGGATTTCTACTTTCCCTAACTCGGTCTATCACACCATATCACGCCGTAAGTTTAGTATAACAATAGTATAAAGAAAAGCCTTGACTGGTTGTTGTTCCTGTCAAGGCTCTCTTTGTTTTCCCCATTTATTTTAATGTAAAGTTTTCTGATGGGAAGTATCGTCCACCTGCTTCATTTTCTTTTATGCTATCTTTGTCACATACGACCTTGCCAACATCTCCAAAATCAACTGTTATCGTGTTCCATTGACTGTCGTAACCAGTAAGTTCAAGTATAGCGTCTGTGATTGAACTTGTACGAGAGATTGCCAAGTCCTCTATTGTAAGAGGGCTGGGGTCTGCTTTGCTCAAATCAACTGTTACACACAAATCTTTGTCTTTCAACGCAATATCTGTGATTGCTTCATTGTCGCTGTCAATAGCACCAGAAATAGCGGTTTTCACATCTTCAACGAATTTGTCAGATGTTGCTTGCTGTTCCGTTGAATTGATTGCGTCTTTTGTTTCGTCCTTAACGCTGTCATTCGTTCCTGAGTTTCCAAAGATAGCGGCCAGAATAACAACAATAATTACCCAAAACCACCACTTCTTGAAAATAGGTTTCTTTCCATTGCTTTTGGTTGATTTATCTTTCATAATGCCATACCTTCAAGTTTTGGTTGATAGTAGCATTATAGCAGAGTGTAACACAAAAGTACAGCATAATTTTAACTCACTATTGTGTCATAGTTTTGCACCTCTTGTCAATACTATAATGTAATCAAAACCAATGGAGGAATTGCATTATGGAGAAATTTATCGTAACACCAAAAGAAGATAAATCTGTCACCATGACGATACGCATAGATAGAGCCTTGCAAGAAGAATATAACGATTTAGCAGCTAAGACGAATCGTTCTCGTAATGAACTAATCAGCATGGCTTTGCAATATGCCCTTGACCACATGGAATTGAAAGATGAATGATGACTAAATGAGAGCCTTTGGATTTTGTCCTCTGGCTCTCAATTATTTATGCGTTCAATCGCAAGAACTCATTTACCTTTGTTGCAACTTCCTCTTGCTGTTCCTCAAAGCTGTGAGCGTAGATATTCATTGTGGTTGAACAAGTTGAATGAGAGATAATTGTCTAAAAATCCTTTATCTGCAATACTTTGTTGACCTTTTCTACCTTGCAAAAAGTAAAACTTAATGCTGTGTTTTTGCTATGTTGCTTGTGATGTCAGTATTACGCTTGCTGAACAAACAAGCACAATCTAAAAAAATAAAGTTTATGCACTGAAATGCAAATAAAAATCGACTTTTTTTGCATTTCATAAATAAGGTATGATTTGGTGTGAAGAAAGTTGGAGGGATGCCTTGGATAGAGTCTGTGAGAACCGTGTTTTTTATGGTATGATAGGTAAAAAGAAATTGTTTTGTAAATGAAAAATGAGACAAACGGGAATCGCCAGAGAATGAAAAATGGAAGCATATAGAGATTTACTATCGCAAATTCATACAAACTGTAAAAACATACCATTTCATAAGAAATTATCAGCTTACAACATTTTTGATGTATTAGAGATACAGAGCCGTGAAGTGATCATGTGCCGTTTTTTGACCGATCTGCTGAATCCAGAGGGAATGCATGGCTGCGGAATCCGGTTTCTGAAATCGTTTATCCGAGATGTGTTGAAAATGGATCCAGTAAGCGATACATTGCTATTGCATACGGAGGTAGTCAAAGAGTACCCGATTGATAAAGAGAGAAGAATTGATATTTTCATACGGAATGCGGAGTATCAGATTCCGATCGAGGTAAAAATCTATGCGGGGGAACAGGAAGGACAGTGTTCGGATTACTTTGAGATGGCACAAAATTCCCGATTGATATATCTAACCCGTTTTGGAACTCCGCCATCTGAGTACAGCCGGAAGAAGAAAGGCGGAGGAAATTTATTACCATTAGGGCAAATCCAGTGTATTTCATGGGCAGAAGATATCTATCGGTGGCTAGAAGGTGAATTGCAAAATTTAAAAGAGCCATTTCGGGCAGTGATGGAGCAATATTTGGATGCGGTACATAGCATAGCGGATGAAAGAGAGAAGAAAGTGGCAGATAAAGTAATTGAGGCATTGTACGAATCGCCGGAAAAATTTCTTGCCGGAATCGAGATTGAAAAATCGATGAAAAAAGCAAAGGTGCGGCTGATTCGCCAGGTGTTTGAAGAATTTCAGCAGCAGATGCAGCCAATTTTAGAAAAATATGGTTTGAAATTAGAAAAGGATAGTGGATATTATTCCTATCAGGATTCACAGCATGATAAATTTTATGATTGTTACAGCACCTATCCCGGATTGAATTATGTTGTAAAAAAGGCAAAATTTCAAAAAGCGGGTCTGGAACTCTGGTTTCGGATTGAGGTAGAACATAATTTGTTTGCGGGATTTTGCCTGTTTGATAAAGAAGCCAGCTCCAAGGATGGCTTTTCGAAAGGCTATCAGGTGGATGATATAACCGACGGGCTTAAGCAGGAGGCATCCAGATATCTCAAAAAGGAAATAATTTTGCCGGAGGACTGGTGGTTAGCCTGGTGTTATCCGAACGGAAAACGCCACTGCGAAGAGGCAGAAGTGCCGGATTTTAAGCAGATGAATCCGTGTGCGGTTTCACTTGTGGATGAAACGGCGCGGAGGGAGTATGTGAAGCGGGCGTTGGCGGTGTTCGAGAGAGAGCTTTTGGGGTGGCTTTTGTAAAGGGATAAATTGTCGCTGAAACAGAATATCATACTGCACTATAAAAACACATTTACACAAACAAAAACATTGCAAATAACAAATATATTCTACCTTGAAACCGAAAGCGAGGCGTTTCACCAAAATGACAAGAGAAGAATTATTTCAATGGGTAAAACAGGAATATGGCACGGAAGCGGAATATCCGTGGAAGGATTCGAACGCAGTGCTGCGTCGGGCGGATAATGATAAATGGTATGGCGTGATTTTGAGTGTTGCAGGGAGTAAGCTGGGGCTGGAGGATGATAATATCATAGATGTTATAAATCTAAAGAGTGATCCGATGCTGATAGGTTCTTTGCGGGGGCAGAAAGGATATTTTCCGGCATACCATATGAACAAGGAGAAGTGGATCAGTGTTTTGCTGGGGGATGCGGGGCTGGATGAGCCGATTAAAAATTTACTTGCGTTAAGCTATGAGCTGACAGCGCCAAAGAAAAAGAAGAATACTTCCAAATAGGGGGGATCTTATGTCAAACTTTGAATTTTTAAAGAATACAAAAGAATATGCATTATTTGCGCCAGCGGTGATGGAAGCGAAGCGCACCAGCAAGGAATGTTGGTCGGAAACAGGTTATGCTGTATGCGGACTGTTTAGAGCGGAAGTTTGGCCGCAGACCGATGATGTTTACGACGAATGGATTTGAAACGTATTTCTGGGATGACAAGACTTCTCCACAGCGTCCGGTCAGTGGCATTTTCAGAGTTTATTAACGATCAGTCATTGAACCAACGGCAGATCAATTTTGTTCATAAGATTATTAATCATATGGAGCAGAATGGGTATATGGAGAATGTGGCTGTTTTGCAGAAGCCTCCGTTTGATAAGCCAATTAGTTTTTTAAAGTTGTTTGATGTGAGAACGAGAACAGCGCTTATGAAAGCGATTAATGATGTCCGGGAGAATGCGGTTACAGTGGCGGGATGATGAAAAAATGACAGGAGACTGCGGAGGCAGTCAGTATAGAAGAATGAAAGAAGCGAACGACTGCGTATTGTGTTAGAAATAGACAGTCGTTTGCTTTTTGAACGTTATTTTTTCTTTTTAAAATATCGCAGTGCCACCGCATACCCATAGAGCACCGCCGGTATAACGATCGTGCAGAACAGCGATGCCAGCAGCAGATTTTCTGCCAGTGGACTGTCCATCAGGGCGAAGATGATGGAAGAGACGTAGAGGGTGATTAGGATAACAGCACCTGTCAGCGCCAAAATGCGTTTTGATTTCATATATGGTATCCTTTCTAATTTTATAACTCTATAAAAAAGAGTGATTGGAATTTGTAATCATTTTTATATTGTTTCAAAGGCAGATTGGATATTGCTGTCTTTGATGAACTGTCTTTTATTTTATTATTATAAAGGATGTAAGAATTTTTTTCTATACTTTTCATTTGCGGTGCGGTAAAATAAGAAGAGATGTGGCAACTGTTCACAGTTTTTTGCTTAATTATGAACAAGAAAGGGGAGGCACACGATGAATTGGAAGAAAAAATTTATGTGGGCAGCATCCTTTTTAGTATCCCTGTTTGTTTGTGGGACAGCGCTGGCGGCAGGTAACGATGCGTCTGCGGACACCCCGGCGCAGGGCAAGGAAGAAAATCAGGTTTACAGGTTCGGCACCGAAAATAATGCCAATGATATAACGGAGACAGAGGCATCGGCGGCAGAAAGTGGCGCGGCTGGTTTTGAAAATAAAGAAATGTATCTGTATGAGGGCGAGTGGGTCGGAGACGGCGAGGACTGGCAGTACCGCCTGACGGATGGCAGCTTTTTGAATGCGTCCTGGCTGAAATCAAATGGTCACTGGTATTATCTGGGAAAAAGCAGCTATATGCAGCGGGGACTCCGGAAAATCGGCACAAACCGTTATTATTTCGCCGAGAGCGGCGCGATGATGACTGGCTGGATTTATGAGGAAGAGACAGATCAGTGGTATCATGCAAACGAGGATGGGGCACTGACGACCGGCTGGTATCAGGCAGGAAATGCCTGGTATTGGTTTGATTCCAAATGTGTTATGTTCAGCGGCGGAAACCGGATGGTAAACGGGCATAAATATTATTTCTTTGACAATGGTCAGATGGCGGCGGATCAGTATGTGGAACTCAACTACTACGATGCAAATGGACTGCGCGACCGGACGCATGATGTGCGTTTGATGGGAAAACGGCGTCCGTCGGACAGTGAAAAAGAACAGATTACGAAAGAACTGGCAGGCGTGCCAAGAGAGTGGATCAAACGATTTGCAGAATCAGGCTGGGAGCTGATGTACTACACAGACAAGGCATACTTCTCAGCGCCGAAAACAGAGCAGGGTATCTATTTTGTCAATTATGATACAGATGTGCATTACAAGAAAATCAAATTTTCTAAACCGCAGGGACTTGCGATGGCATTCGGCGAGTTCGCTGCGTCGGAACTAAGCGACGAAGAAACCTCACGTGCCCTGACGGATTTCGAGCGATATCTGGCTGGCAGTGGACTGGTGCAGCCGCTTCCATCCTACTTTGACGATAAGCTGGAGATGCAGTTCGGCAGCTTTTTCGCCGCCTGCTGTGACGAAGATGTCCGAGCTGACATCCGAAAAAACAGTCCGGAATTATACAAATATGTCGTAAAGCTAGGATTCTGGCAGGAAGGACAAAAACCAGACGAAGCCGAAGGGGTCGAGATGAACTCTGATCCGGAATTTGCCGGAAATGGAGCCGGACCGGCCGGGGATGAATCTTTAAAGGCTAAGAGTGGTCCGGCATCACAAAATTAAACATATTAGCGAACACGATTCGTTACTGTTCACAGGTAGGCACTTTTGGAACCGAAAGTGCCGTAAGAAAACGTGGTGGCAGCAGGAATTTGCCGTATGTAAATGCAAAGCCGCGGCTAATTCTGTTACTGGGCACGTATGCGTGAACAGTAACCTCTACTCCGCCAATTCCTCCCACTTCTCATACAATCCCTCTAACTTTGCATTCAGTTCTTCCTTCTCTTTATTCAGTTCCATCAAACGCGGAACATCGGAAAAGACAGTCTCATCGCAGAGAAGCGCATCGATCTCCTGATCGCGGGTTTCAAGGGTGTGGATTTCTTCCTCGACGCGTTTCAATTCATTCTGTTTCTTACGAAGCCGCGTCTGTTCTTCCTTCTGCTGTTTCCAGTCCAATTTGCCGGAGGAAGCGCTGGCTGCCGCCTGAACTGCAGCGGTCACGGCAGAAGCGGACGAAGCAGCAGAGGTACCAGTGCCATTTCCAGAAAGAGCAGTCGAATTTGCGCCTGCCGCAGCGGTCGGATGGCTGGAAGTCCCTGTGTTTCCGGCTCCGGAAGATTTTGCAGAGCGGTTGGTTGCCTGTGCGGCGGAAGCCAGATAGGCTTTCTCCTGCGTCTCCTTCTTTTCCAGATAATAATCGTAGTTTCCAATATAATTAATCAGTGTTCCCATCGTCAGATCAAGAATCCGGGTCGCAGTTTTGTTGATGAAATATCGGTCATGGGAGACGTAGAGAACGGTTCCGGTGTAATGAACCAGCGCGTTTTCCAGAATCTCCTTCGAGGCGATATCCAGATGGTTGGTCGGCTCATCGAGGATCAGGAAGTTCGCCTCCGAGAGCATCAGCTTCGCCAGGGAAACACGTCCGCGTTCGCCGCCGCTCAGATCGCGGATGCGCTTAAAGACATCGTCGCCGGTGAAGAGAAATGCCGCCAGCACATTTCGGATCTGCGTGTTATTCATATCCGGGTAGGTGTCCTGCAGCTCGTCAAAGAGCGTCTTGTCCATGTGCAGAACCTGGTGTTCCTGATCGTAGTAACCGATATGCACCTTGGAACCTAACCGGATCTCGCCGTTGTCCGGGGTCAGAAGACCGTTGATCATCTTGAGAATTGTGGTCTTGCCGGTTCCGTTGTTGCCGATGATGGCGATGCGCTCGCCGCGTTTTATCTCAAAGTTCAGATCCGTGAAGAGTGTCATGCCGTCGAAACTCTTGGCAAGCTCACGGACGGAGAGAACGTCATTTCCGCTGGTGACGCACGGTTCCAGCGTAATGTGCATCGCGTCGTTGATTTCGGTCGGTTTTTCCAGAAGATCCATCTTGGAAAGCATTTTTTCACGGCTCTCGGCACGCTTGATGGATTTCTCACGGTTAAAGGATTTGAGTTTGGTGATAACCTCCTCCTGATGGCGGATCTCCTGCTGTTGGTTTAGGTAAGCCTTGAGCACACCGGCGCGGATGATCGCTTTTTTCTCGCTGTAGGCGGTGTAATTGCCCTGGAACGAGGTGGCGATGCCGCCGTCCAGCTCGACGATCTTGGTTACGACGCGATCCAGAAAATAGCGGTCGTGGGCGACGATGATGACCGTCCCGGCGTAGTTCATCAGATAGGTTTCCAGCCACGCGATGGATTCCATGTCGAGGTGGTTGGTCGGCTCGTCCAAAAGGATGATGTCCGGTTTGGAGAGCAGGAGCTTACCGAGGGAGACGCGCGTTTTCTGACCGCCTGAAAGTTCGGAAACCGATTTGGAAAATTCTTCCTCGACAAAGCCGAGTCCCTTTAAGACACCGGTGATCTCGCTCTGCCATGCGTAGCCGTTTAAAAGTTCAAATTCATGGTTTAAGCGGCTGTAAGTGTTGAGCATCGTCTCGAGCTTTTCGCCCTCGGCGTGCTTCATCTGGAGTTCCAGCGTGCGGATCTGCTGTTCCATTTCCAGAATCGGACGTTTGACCTCCAGAAGAGAGTCATAAATGGTGGTCTGGCTATGCAGATCCTGATGCTGTGCCAGGTAACCGAGGGTTTTGCCCTTGGCGATGGTCACGGAGCCCTCGTCTGCTGCGAGTTCTCCGACAATTATTTTTAAAAGAGTCGATTTACCGGCTCCGTTGATGCCGACGATGGCGGCTTTTTCGTGATCTTCTACATGAAACGATACGTGTTTGAGGATTTCCTCTGTACCGAATGCTTTTGAAATATTGCTGCAAGATAAAATCATAGATTCCTCCTGTGGTTGTATCCATGTATTTCGGTTAAAAATATACCGTCAATCTCAAATTATAATATAAATAAAGAAGCAATGCAAGAATGAGAACGGTTAATGGCTGTTTCTGGTCAGAAAATTTTGCGAAATACAATGTAAAATCCCTCATATGAAATAAAAAAATTGACAATTATTTATCATATGACTATAATAAATTTATCAGATTGTCCGAAGGTTTGCGTAAACCATATGGACAACGTTAGAGGAAAGAAAGGTGGAAGAAAGCCGTGGAACAGAAAGAGATATCTAAAGCGGTCATTTCTAGGCTACCCAGATACTATCGTTACTTGGGCGAATTGCTCGAGGAGGGAGTAGAGAGAATCTCATCGAATGATTTGAGTATCCGCATGAAGGTGACAGCGTCCCAGATTCGTCAGGATCTGAATAATTTCGGCGGATTTGGTCAGCAGGGATATGGTTATAATGTAAAGTATTTATATTCGGAGATTGCCCGGATTCTGGGAATTGACCGTCAGCATAACCTAATTATTATCGGTGCGGGAAATCTGGGTCAGGCGATCGCGAATTATACGAATTTTGAGCGGCGTGGTTTTTTAATCAAAGGTATGTTTGATGTGAATCCGCGTCTGGTCGGTCTGGTAGTCCGTGGAGTGGAGATCCGCGGTATTGAAGATTTGGAGCAGTTTATCAAGGACAATGAAGTGCAGATCGCAGCGCTGACGATTCCGAAGTCGAAAGCGCCGGAGATTGCGGATCGGCTTGTCAAAGCCGGAATCAAGGCGATTTGGAATTTTGCCCATACAGATTTACAGGTTCCAGATGACGTTGTAGTGGAAAATGTCCATCTGTCGGAGAGCCTGATGCGCCTTTCTTACCGCGTATGCAGTATGCAGGATCAGAAAGCGAGAGAAGAAGCGCAGAGAAAGCAGGAAGAGGCAGCTGGTGCCGGAGAAACAAAATGATCGTCGGAATTGGTACGGATCTGATAGAGATAGAGCGAATCAAAAAGGCCTGTGAAAAAGAGGCTTTTTTGGTGCGTGTATATACAGAAGAAGAGCGTCGGCAGGCTGGGGGGAAGGTGTCCCGGCTCGCCGGCGATTTTGCGGTAAAAGAGGCAGTCTCGAAGGTGTTTGGAACAGGCTTTCGGGGCTTTGGACTGCTGGATATAGAAGTGCTCCGGGACGAGCTTGGAAAACCGTGGGTGCGGCTTCACGGGGGAGCGAAGAAACTTGCGGACAGCCTGAAAATCACCCGGATTCACGTGTCGATCACGAATACAGGCAGTCTTGCATCTGCTTACGCAGTCGGAGAGGGGGAATGGAAATGAGACGTCTGGTGACAGGAAAACAGATGAAAGAGATAGATGGATATGCAATCCGGAAAGTGGGGATACCCTCTCTGGTACTGATGGAGCGAGCGGCGCTGGCGGTTGCAGACGAGATGGAAAAACGGTATGGAAAGCTTTCAGGGCAGAGGCTTCTGGTATTTTGCGGAACGGGCAATAACGGTGCGGACGGCGCGGCGCTGGCTAGGATTCTCTTTCTGCGCGGTGCGCTTCCGACGGTACTCACGGTCGGTGACAAGGCGCACTGGACGGGGGAGATGACCTGTCAGGTAGCGATTGACCGGAATCTGGGGATCCCGGTGGAGGCGTTTGAAAATTATGTGCCGGGGCATGTGGAGATCATGGTGGATGCGATCTTTGGCGTGGGTCTTTCCAGAGAGGTCGGCGGTGAATTTGCCGAGGCGATCCGTTTTATGCGGGAGCAGGAGCCAAAGGCGGTAGTTGCGGTTGATATTCCGTCCGGCGTCAGCTCAGAGACGGGGGCGGCGCTTGGCGAGGCAGCTGAGGCGGATCTGACCGTTACTTTCGGCTATGAGAAGCTGGGAATGGTGTTCTATCCGGGACGGAAGCTGTGCGGCGAGATTGTGATTGCCGACATCGGGTTTCCGGCGTATACAAAATATGAAGGGCATACCTATTTTGCCTATGATCCGGAGGATCGGAGCCAGATCCCGAAACGGCGGGCAGACGCCAACAAGGGAACGTATGGAAAAATCCTGATCGCAGCCGGTTCGGAGGGAATGTGCGGCGCAGCGTATTTGAGCGCCCTGGCTGCGTACCGGATGGGCGCAGGACTTGTGAAGATCCTGACCGTCCGGGCAAATGTGCCGATTCTGCAAAATCTCCTTCCGGAGGCGATCCTGACGCCGTATGATCCGGAACAGGCACAGACGGATCCGGCAGGTTTTAAGAGCCTGGTGGAACAGGAGTGCGGCTGGGCGAGCGCGATCGTGCTGGGACCGGGACTGGGAAAGGAAGCCCATGTCGCAAGTCTGGTGCAGAACGTGCTGCTTTCCGCCTATGTGCCGATCATTGTGGATGCGGATGGATTAAATGCTGTCGCACAGCATCCGCATTTGTCCGGGTATTTTACGGAAAATGTGATCGTTACTCCGCATCTGGGAGAGATGGCGCGTCTGACGGGACGCTCGATTGAGGATCTGAAACGGGATTTGGTCGAGTCAGCGGTGCGGTATGGCGAAGAAAAAGGCGTGACCTGCGTGCTCAAGGATGCCGTGACGGTGACGGCGGGGCGCGATGGCAATGTGTATATCGGCGACAGCGGCTGCGCCGCGATGGCAAAGGGCGGTTCCGGCGATGTGCTGACCGGTGTGATTGCCGGGCTTCTGGCGCTGGGATTTTCAGAGGATGAAGCGGCGGCGCTCGGCGTGTTCCTGCACGGAAGGGCTGGGGCGGCAGCTGCCTGTAAAAAGGGAGAGCATTCCGTGCTGGCAAGAGATATCGCGGACTGTCTGCTTGAAAAGATAGATTGAAAATAAAAAGGAAGACAAAAAGATGGAAAAAGCATATACAATGGCAGAAGAACCATATACCCGGATTTATGCGCGGATTGACCTGGATGCGATTGTGAAAAATATGGAGGCGATGCGCGAAAATCTTCCGGCAAAAACGAAGATGATCGGCGTGGTTAAGACGGATGGTTACGGTCACGGGGCTGTCCCGGTGGCGAAGACGATCGCGCCGTTTGTCTGGGGCTATGCGGTGGCAACCTTGGAGGAAGGACAGAACCTGCGCCGCCACGGCATTGACAAACCGATTCTGGTGCTTGGCAGCACGCACCCGCGGCATTTTGCGGAATTGATTGAGGACGATATCCGTCCAGCGATCTTTGAGGAAGATAAGGCAGAGCTGCTCTCAAAACTTGCGGTTTCGATGGGAAAGACGGCGAAAATGCATATTGCGCTCGATACCGGCATGGGACGAATCGGATTTCACCCGGATGAAAATAGCCTGAAAGAGATAGAGCGGATTGCAAAGCTTCCGGGCATTGAGATCGAGGGAATGTTTACACATTTTGCGCGTGCTGACGAGGCGGATAAGGCATTTACCCATTTACAGTATGAGCGGTACCAGAAATTCCATGAAGGTCTGGAAAATGCAGGCGTTCATATTCCGATGTGCCACTGTGCGAACAGCGCGGCGATCATGGAACTGCCGCGGATGGGACTGGATGCGGCGAGAGCCGGTATCACGGTATACGGTCTGTATCCGTCGGATGAGGTAGAGCGGAACATGAAGATTTACCCGGCGATGGAGATCCGCAGCTTTATTACCTATGTTAAGGAAGTGGAGCCGGGCACGCCGATCAGCTACGGCGGAACCTTTGTGACGGACCGTCCGATGCGGATCGCGACGATTGGCGCCGGATACGGCGATGGCTATCCGAGAAATCTCTCTGGAAAGGGTTATGTCCTGATTCATGGACACCGCGCACCGATTCTGGGACGCGTCTGCATGGATCAGTGCATGATCGATGTGACCGATATCCCGGAGGCTGCTGAGGACACGCGGGTAACGCTGGTCGGACGCGACGGGGACGACGAGATCACGATGGAGGAGCTGGCGGAATGGAGTGGCGGTTTCCACTATGAGATCCCATGCGTGCTTGGAAAACGTGTGCCGCGCGTGTACGTGAGAGGTGGAAAGATCGTCGGGAAAAAGGATTATAATGATGATCGGTATGAGGATTTTATGGAGTAAAGCCGGCGTTTGAACCATTTAGAAAAAGGATTCATAAGATAAAGTAGATAGCTTCGGCAAAGCCGGGAACCTGGACTGCCGGATGCATTTATGGGACGACCCGCGTATAGGCGGTGTAAATCTGTCCATACTAACGGTATAAACGGACTGTGGAGCTGTGAAAGTACAAAGCAGTTATTTATATCTTAAAATAGTTTGGACGGAGTGTGAATCGAGTGATTATCAGACGAGGAGATATTTATTACGCAGATTTAAGACCGGTCATCGGCTCAGAGCAGGGCGGCGTCCGCCCGGTGCTGGTCATCCAGAATGATATCGGCAACAAGCACAGCCCGACCGTGATCTGCGCGGCGATCACATCAAAGATGAACAAAGCCAAGCTGCCGACGCATGTGGAATTAAATCGCGCCGCTGTGCGATGGTGAGGGATTCGGTCATTTTACTGGAACAACTCCGCACGATCGATAAGCAGCGGCTGAAAGAGAAAATCTGTCATATCGACGGGGCGCTTTTACAGGAAGTGGACCGTGCGCTGAAGGTCAGTCTGGAACTGGATACATAAAATCAGCCGCGAACCCCTTGTCAAGCATACAGAATGGTGTTAAAATAGTTAAGATGCAGCTTTTTAGTGCCGAAATCGGCGTGATATAAAAGCTGATGAGCGAAAAGATACAACAAAGAAGATAGAAAGAGGAGTGTTATTTTATGTCAGGACATTCAAAGTTCGCCAATATTAAGCACAAAAAAGAGAGAAACGACGCAGCAAAGGGAAAAATCTTTACCGTTATCGGCCGTGAGATTGCCGTAGCTGTTAAGGAAGGTGGTTCGGATCCGGCAAACAACAGCCGTCTGCGTGATGTGATTGCAAAAGCAAAAGCGAACAATATGCCGAACGATACCATCGATCGTGGTATCAAGAAAGCAGCCGGAGATGCAAACTCTGTCAATTACGAGAATCTTACATATGAGGGATATGGCCCGAATGGCGTCGCTATCATCGTAGATACCCTGACCGACAACAAGAACCGTACCGCAGCGAATGTCCGCAGCGCATTTACCAAGGGCGGCGGAAACGTAGGTACTCCGGGCAGCGTGTCCTTCATGTTTGATAAAAAAGGTCAGATCATCATCGACAAAGAAGAGTGCGAGATGGATCCGGATGAGCTGATGATGCTTGCACTGGACGCAGGAGCTGAGGATTTCTCCGAGGAGGAGGACAGCTACGAAGTGATCACCGCACCGGAAGATTTCTCTGCAGTCCGCGAGGCGCTGGAGAAGGCTGGCGTTCCGATGATGGAAGCAGACGTTACCATGATTCCGCAGAACTGGGTAGAGCTTACCGATGAGGAATCCATCAAAAAGATGCAGAGAATCCTGGATCTTCTGGATGAGGATGATGACGTACAGGCTACTTACCATAACTGGGATGAGTAATTGATATCATATTTGATATAGATTAAAAAAATAAAGATACGATTCATATAAAAACTGTCGCTGGAATACAATGGCGGGCTGGACTTTTCAAAGAAGAGGGCTGGCAGCCGGATGTATTTGGCGGCAGTTTTTGTGTAATAGGAATTTCCTTGGAGACACATTCGTTTTTATTTTGCAAATTTTATGGAAGCGTTAAAGAAAAAAATACCATGTCCGGCAGCAATAAACTTGCCTGAACATGGTATTTACTCGTATTTTATCTACTAATTGCTTGTATAATGATAGCTGTCTAACAGCTGTGCCTTCATATGCCACAGCTCGTTGGAGAGATCCACATGAATCTCATGCGGGTTTACCAGACGGCGGGACTCATCCCACAGCGTCTCCTGTTCTTTCTTGCAGTATTCGCGGATGTCCATAACCTTTGGAGACTCGTAAACGCATTCGCCGTTTTTGAAGATTGGAACGAGAAGTTCGCGCATGGTGTAGGTGCCCGGCGCGAGGTGTGTCTTTTTCCATGTCTCGATCGGATCGAAGAGCAGAAGGGAATTCTTCTCATCGAACTCTTCATCCACGAGACAGATCAGATCTGCGATAATCTTGCCAGTCTCCTTGTCATAGATTCGCTGGATGGTCTTGTTGCCCGGATTGGTAACCTTTTCTGTATTTTCCGAAAGCTTGATCTTCGGGATAAATTTGCCTGTGTGACGGTCCATGATGGCAGCCAGCTTATAAACGCCGCCGAAGGAAGGGCAGTCCTTGGAGGTGATGAGGTTTGTGCCGACACCCCAGGACGTGATGGCAGCGCCCTGAATCTTCAGGCTGTCGATCAGGTATTCATCCAGATCGTTGGAGGCGGAAATGACTGCATCCGGGAATCCGGCGTCATCCAGCATCTTGCGGGCTTTCTTGGAAATATATGCAAGGTCGCCGCTGTCGAGGCGGATGCCGTAGAAAGTCAGCGGGATACCGGCGTCGCGCATCTCCTGGAAGACGCGGATCGCGTTCGGAACACCGGAACCCAGGGTATCATAGGTATCGGCTAACAGGATGCAGGCACTCGGATAGAGCTTTGCATAAGCGCGGAACGCAGTCAGCTCATCCGGGAAACTCATGATCCAGCTGTGTGCGTGGGTTCCCTTGACCGGAACGTCAAATAGTTTTCCGGCCAGTACATTGGAAGTGCCGATACAGCCGGCGATCATGGCAGCGCGGGCGCCATAGGTACCGGCGTCAGCACCCTGCGCGCGGCGAAGCCCAAACTCCATGATTCCGTCCCCGCGTGCGGCGAAGACGATACGGGAGGTTTTGGTCGCGATCAGGCTCTGGTGGTTGATGATATTTAAGATGGCAGTCTCAACCAGCTGTGCTTCCATGATCGGCGCGATGACCTTGACGAGGGGCTCACGCGGGAAGACAACGGTGCCTTCCGGGATTGCGTAAATGTCACCCGAAAATTTGAAATTGTGAAGATATTCGAGGAAATCTTCATCAAAAATGCCGAGTCCGCGTAAGTATTCGATGTCGGCATCATCGAAGTGAAGATTTTTCACATAGTCAATGACCTGCTCTAAGCCGGCGCAGATGGAAAACGCATTTCCATCCGGGTTTGTGCGGTAGAACGCATCAAAAATGACGGTTTCGTTGGCATCTTTCTCCCGGAAATAGCCCTGCATCATCGTCAGTTCATACAGGTCGGTCAATAGGGTAAGGTTTCTTGGCTCCATAATATTCTCCTTTGTTGCGAAAGACGGCTGCGGGCACGCCCTTCTTTTTATATATAGTATACTTCATTGTTTATATTTGCAATGAATGTCTGTGTCTGTTTTTTAAAGTAAATACAGACATATTTTATATACTATACCATAAAATCAGGGGAATGGCAAAATAATGATAATTTTATAACATGTGAATCATATCCGAAACATTCCTTGACAACCATCTGGAAAAAAGATACAATGTCCATGTTAGTGATTTGATTACTAATTATGATAGGAAAAGCAATGATGGAGACAGTAGCGCCGCACGGAAAGCGGGAGCGAGGCAGGGACGGTGAGAGCCTGCTGTGAGTAAAGCGGATGCGAAGATCACTCCGGAGCTTCGGGCTGAACCATTTTTGGAAGTCTGAGCGCCGTTTCTGACAGCGCCCGGAAGGAAAATTCAGTAAGTACCGACGGTTTCCTCCGTTATAGGGAGCGCATATAAAGGTATGCAGTAATAGGTGGTTAAAAGCAAGTGGGCCCTTGTCCTGTTACAGGATGGGTCCATTTTTATTTCATATTTTTAGGAGGAATTTATCATGTACAACAAAGTTCCGGCAAACATGAATTTCGTGGAACGTGAAAAGAACATTGAGAAGTTCTGGGAAGATGAGCAGATTTTTAAGAAGAGTATCGACAGCCGTAAGCAGGGACCGACCTATACATTCTATGACGGACCGCCTACCGCAAACGGCAAGCCGCACATCGGACACGTGCTGACCCGTGTTATCAAGGATATGATTCCGAGATACCGCGCGATGAAGGGCTACATGGTTCCGAGAAAGGCTGGATGGGATACCCACGGTCTTCCGGTTGAGCTGGAAGTAGAGAAGATGCTGGGACTGGACGGCAAGGAGCAGATTGAGCAGTATGGTCTGGAGCCGTTCATCGAGCACTGTAAAGAGAGTGTCTGGAAATACAAAGGAATGTGGGAAAAATTCTCCAACACCGTTGGTTTCTGGGCAGACATGGAGCATCCGTATGTTACCTACCACAACAGCTTCATTGAGTCTGAGTGGTGGGCATTAAAAGAAATCTGGAACAAGGGACTTCTTTATAAGGGCTTCAAGATCGTACCGTACTGCCCGCGCTGCGGCACCCCGCTGTCCAGCCATGAGGTGGCACAGGGATATAAGGACGTCAAAGAGCGTTCTGCGATTGCTAAATTCCCGGTAAAGGGCGAAGATGCATACATTCTTGCATGGACGACCACCCCGTGGACACTTCCGTCCAACGTGGCGCTCTGTGTAAATCCGGACGAGACATATGTAAAGGTAAAAATGAAAGAGGATGGCACGGTTTATTATATGGCGCAGGCGCTGTGTGATACCGTTCTGGGCGAGGGCACTTACGATGTCCTGGAAACCTTTGTCGGAAAAGATCTGGAATATAAAGAGTATGAGCCATTATTTGACTATGCCGTAGCAACCTGTGAAAAACAGCATAAGAAAGCATTCTACATTGTCTGCGATAATTATGTAACACTGACCGATGGTACCGGTGTCGTACACATCGCGCCGGCATTTGGTGAGGATGACTCCAAGGTCGGCAGAAAATATGACCTTCCGTTCGTACAGTTGGTAGACGGCAAGGGCGAGATGACGAAGGAGACTCCGTGGGCTGGTATGTTCTGCAAGAAAGCCGATCCGGAGGTTCTGAAAGCATTAAGAGAAAGCGGACTTCTGTTCTCTGCACCGGTATTTGAGCATAGCTACCCGCACTGCTGGCGCTGCGATACACCACTTATCTACTATGCACGTGAATCCTGGTTCATCAAGATGACCGCAGTCAAGGATGACCTGATCCGCAACAACAACACGATCAACTGGATTCCGGAGAGCATCGGTAAAGGGCGTTTCGGCGACTGGCTGGAGAATGTCCAGGACTGGGGTGTGAGCCGTAACCGTTACTGGGGTACTCCATTAAATATCTGGGAGTGCGAGTGCGGCTGCCAGCACGCGATCGGAAGCCAGGCAGAATTAAAATCTATGAGCCCGAACTACACGGACGTTGTGAAAAAATATGCAAAAGAGATGGATCAGGAGGCAAATGGAGAGGTTGAGCTTCACCGCCCATTCATCGATGATGTGACGATCACCTGCCCGAAGTGCGGCAAACAGATGCACCGTGTACCGGAGGTTATCGACTGCTGGTTTGATTCCGGTTCCATGCCATTTGCACAGCATCATTATCCATTTGAAAATAAAGAACTGTTTGAGCAGCAGTTCCCGGCAGATTTCATCTCCGAGGCGGTTGATCAGACGCGTGGATGGTTCTACTCCCTGTTAGCTATCTCGACCCTGATCTTTAACAAGGCGCCGTACAAGAATGTTATCGTTCTGGGGCATGTCCAGGATGAGAACGGACAGAAGATGAGTAAGTCCAAGGGCAACGCGGTTGACCCGTTCGATGCACTGCAGACTTACGGCGCTGACGCGATCCGCTGGTATTTCTACATTAACAGTGCACCGTGGCTGCCGAACCGTTTCCACGGAAAAGCCGTTATCGAGGGACAGAGACGTTTCATGGGTACTCTCTGGAATACCTATGCATTCTTTGTACTCTATGCGAATATTGATAATTTTGACGCAACCAAATATACGCTGGAATACGATAAACTTCCGGTTATGGACAAATGGCTGCTGTCTAAGTTAAACAGCCTCATCAAAGAGGTGGACGACGATCTGGGCAACTACCGCATTCCGGAGGCTGCAAGAGCGCTCCAGGATTTCGTCGATGATATGAGTAACTGGTATGTCAGAAGAAGCCGTGAGCGTTTCTGGGCAAAGGGCATGGAGCAGGATAAGATCAATGCGTACATGACACTCTACACCGCACTGGTAACTGTAGCGAAGGTAGCGGCTCCGATGATTCCGTTCATGACCGAAGACATTTACCAGAATCTGGTTCGCAGTCTGGATAAAGAGGCACCGGAGAGCATCCATCTGTGCGACTTCCCGGTTGCAAATGAGGCGCACATCGACAAGGATCTGGAAGCGAAAATGGAAGAAGTCCTGAAGGTTGTCGTTCTGGGTCGTGCAGCAAGAAATACTGCTAACATCAAGAACCGTCAGCCGATCGGACGTATGTTCGTGAAGGCAGAGACCGCTCTGCCGGAGTTCTATCAGGAAATCATCCAGGATGAGCTGAATGTGAAGAAGGTAGAGTTCACGGATGATGTCCGCGCATTTACCTCCTACAGCTTCAAGCCGCAGCTTCGTACCGTTGGACGCAAGTATGGCAAGTATGTAAACGAGATCAAAGAGATTCTTGCAGGTCTGGACGGAAATCAGGCGATGGATACCTTAAATGAAACCGACCTTTTAAGCTTTGAGACGCAGGACGGTACAAAGGTAGAGCTGGCAAAAGAAGATCTTCTGATTGACATGGCACAGGTACCGGGCTTTGTATCTGAGGGTGACAATTTCGTTACCGTTGTTCTGGATACTAATCTGACACCGGAACTCATCGAAGAGGGCTTTGTCCGCGAGATCATCAGTAAGATTCAGACGATGCGTAAGGAAGCCGGTTTTGAGGTAATGAACCATATCAACGTCTTCCAGGACGGAAATGATAAACTTGCAGAAATTTTAAAGAAGCATACAGAGGAAATCAAGAAAGAGGTTCTGGCTGATAATATCCTGATTGGCACCATGAGCGGATACACAAAAGAGTGGGATATCAATGGCGAAAAAGGTATGTTTGGTGTTGAGAAAACGACTGACTGATGTGCCTGGCGGGAAACCGTGATACTACGAATATTAGGAGGACAGGATGCGCGAGATCAGCAAAGAAGAGTTTAAAAAGAGTATTATCGAAAATGTAAAGAACCAGTACCGCAGAACGATCGACGAGGCGACACCGCAGCAGATATTCCAGGCTGTGTCCTATGCGATCAAGGATGTGATTATCGACGACTGGATTGCAACCCAGAAGCAGTTTGACGAGACAGGCGCAAAGAAGGTATATTACCTTTCTATGGAGTTTCTGATGGGACGTGCGCTTGGTAACAATATCATCAACCTGGGTGCGAAAAAAGCAGTGAAGGAAGCACTGGAAGAGCTGGGTTTTGACCTCAATGCGATTGAGGATCAGGAGCCGGATCCGGCACTTGGAAACGGCGGTCTGGGGCGTCTGGCAGCATGTTTTCTGGATTCCCTGGCGACGCTTGGTTATCCGGCTTACGGCTGCGGCATCCGTTACCATTACGGTATGTTCAAGCAGAAAATTAAAGACGGCTACCAGGTGGAGGTGCCGGATGAGTGGCTGAAAAACGGTTATCCGTTCGAGCTTCGCCGCCCGGAGTATGCGACCGAGGTTAAATTTGGCGGTTATGTCAAGACCGAGTGGGACGGTGAGCGCAACCATTTTGTACAGGAAGGTTATCAGTCTGTTCTGGCAGTTCCGTATGATATGCCGATTGTCGGCTACGGCAACAACGTAGTCAACACCCTGCGTATCTGGGATGCACAGCCGATCGACACGTTCAGCCTTTCTGCATTTGACAAGGGTGATTACCAGAAGGCGGTCGAGCAGGAGAATCTGGCGAAGAACCTGGTTGAGGTCCTTTATCCGAACGACAACCACTATGCGGGTAAAGAGCTGCGTCTTAAACAGCAGTATTTCTTCATTTCTGCCAGCTTACAGGTTGCTCTGAAGAAATTCAAAGAGACAAACGATGATATTCACAAACTGCCGGAGAAGATCGTATTCCAGATGAACGATACGCATCCGACCGTGGCAGTTGCTGAGCTGATGCGCCTGCTCCTGGATCAGGAAGGCTTAAACTGGGATGAGGCGTGGGGTATCACAACAAAATGTTGTGCATACACCAACCACACTATCATGGCAGAGGCGCTGGAAAAATGGCCGATCGAGCTGTTCTCCCGCCTGCTTCCGCGTGTATACCAGATTGTGGAAGAGATCAACCGCCGTTTTCTGATCGAGGTACAGAATAAGTACCCGAATAACTACGAGAAAGTTAAAAAGATGGCGATCATCTTTGACGGTCAGGTCAAGATGGCGCATCTGGCGATCGTAGCCGGATATTCCGTCAACGGTGTGGCAAAACTTCACACCGAGATTCTGAAAAATCAGGAGCTGAAAGATTTCTACGAGATGATGCCGGAGAAATTTAACAATAAGACAAACGGTATCACCCAGCGTCGTTTCCTGCTGCATGGCAACCCGCTTCTGGCAGACTGGATCACGGAGCAGATTGGCGACGAGTGGATTACCGATCTTCCGCACCTGGCAAAATTAAAAGTATACGTCGATGATCCGAAATTCCAGCAGGAATTTATGAACATCAAGTACCAGAATAAACTGCGCCTGGCAAAATACATCAAGGAGCACAACGGCATCGACATTGATCCGCGTTCCATTTTCGATGTACAGGTAAAACGTCTCCATGAGTACAAGAGACAGCTTTTAAATATCCTTCATGTAATGTACCTGTATAACCAGCTCAAAGACAATCCAAACATGGATATGGTTCCGAGAACCTTTATCTTTGGTGCGAAAGCAGCGGCAGGTTACCAGATTGCCAAGAAGACGATCAAACTGATTAACTCCGTAGCAGATGTTATCAACAATGATAAATCCATCAATGGTAAGCTGAAAGTTGTGTTTATCGAAGATTACCGCGTTTCCAACGCAGAATTGATTTTTGCGGCAGCGGATGTCAGCGAGCAGATTTCCACCGCCAGCAAGGAGGCGTCCGGTACCGGCAACATGAAGTTCATGCTGAACGGTGCGCTGACGCTGGGCACGATGGATGGTGCGAACGTGGAGATCGTCGAGGAGGTAGGCAAGGAGAACGCATTTATCTTCGGTCTGAGCGCTGACGAGGTTATCAATTATGAGAACAGCGGCGGTTACAACCCGGAGGAGATCTTCAACACCGACCAGGATATCCGCCGCGTGCTGATGCAGCTCATCAACGGCTACTATTCACCGCAGGATCCGGAGCTGTTCCGCGATATTTACAATTCTCTGTTAAATACAAAGAACAGTGCCAAGGCAGATACCTACTTCATCCTGAAAGATTTCCGTTCCTATGCGGAAGCACAGAAACGCGTCGAGGCAGCTTACCGTGACGAGAACTGGTGGGCGAGAGCAGCCATGCTCAACACAGCAAGCGCTGGTAAATTCTCCTCTGACCGTACCATCGAGGAGTATGTGCGCGACATCTGGCATCTGGAGAAGATCCATGTGGACGACGATGATGTAAAGGCACTGTAAAAGGAGTAAAAAGAGGGAGGACACACTATGAGAGGATACAGAAAAAGACCGGGGACACAAGGATTTTCGGTTCCTCTTGTGGGTGCTTCCCTCTTTTTTATCATTTCGCTGTTTTTGTTTGCTTCTTATAAAAACAGCGCCTATCAGCAGGCGAAAAAGGAAATCTATTCGCTTTATACGGCGAACCGGGCGTTTGATCTGGATGAGGTGTATCAGGACGGTCTGACGGCGATCTACGCGAAAGAGTATGGAAAGACGGCAACCGAGGCTGGATGCGAGGCGCTGGAGCAGACGGGGCTTCCGTATGTTCTTTTATTATCGCGGTTTTCCGCACCGGTGGAACGCGTGTATGTGACGAACTGTCAGCTGAGCGAGACGGGGCGGGAGAAGAAGGCGCGGACGTATGACTACACGGTTTCGGTGCGTTTCTGCCTGGAAAAAGGCGATGAGGTGCTGGCACCGGAGAAGACGATGGACTTTCATGGAACTGTGGTGATGAAGAAAAAGGGATGGTTCCGCTGGCTGCTGGATGGTGTGACGCTGGGGGAGTAAAAGAATGATAGAGGGGAAACTGGAAGAGACTGCAAAGGGCGGCGGAGGAAAAGCCGGAGCGTAGACTTGTGATATTTTTTGAGTGCCTGTCATAAGATAAGGAAGGCAGAGAAAAGAAGCAGGTTTGTAAGGCATTGAAACCATAAGTTTACTGGTATGGCAAAACAGAAAATGTGTGAAACCGTACTGGAACAGTCAAAACAGGAGAACCGAAATGAAGAAGAGAACTGCCGCCGTACTGGCGGCTTTTTTGATCCCATATATCACAACACTGGCAGTTTCCGGGCGTGTGCAGGGGGCGGATGGAGGAAAAATCGGAGGAAATTCAGATAGAACATCTGGAGGGGGAAGTCAGACGGATGATCGGCAGATCCTTCTGGATCGGGAGGATGGCGGCCGCAACAACGGAACCGGATATGCTGTCCCGCTGGAAGAATATCTGATCGGTCTGACTGCAGTGCAGATTCCGGACGGCTATCCGAAGGAGGCAGTCAAGGCACAGGCAATTCTGGCGCGGACAGCGCTGTACCGGGAGATGGACGGGGCAGATTCGATCGAGGAATCGGCGCTAGATATGGATTATCTGGAGCCGGAGCAGATCGAGAGCCGGTTTGAGGCGGCTGGAATGCCGGAATATTACCAGACGATCTGTGGGGCAGTGCGGGAGAGCGCAGGACAGACGGCGATCTGGGATGGGGATTATATTGAGCCGCTGTTTCATGCAGTGAGCGCGGGGCGGACGCGCGAAGGGGATGAGGCGCATCCGTATCTGGCGTCGGTTGCGGCAAAGGAGGATGAGGGCGCTGGTGGCTACCTGACGCGGCAGGGCATGACACGGGAAGAACTGAAAAAACGTCTGGAAGAAGGACTGAATGCATTGGGAGAACACCCGGATCTGGAAAATCTGGAAGAAGATCGGATTCTGGAGGAGATTCAGATCGTGAAACGGGACAGCGCCGGTTATGTGGAAACCGTGCAGATTGGGGCGGAGACGTACAGCGGGGACGCGGTGCGCTATGCGTTAGGCGTGCCGTCGCCAGCTTTTTCCCTCGAGGAAGACGGGGACGAAATCCGCTGTGTTACTTATGGGCGCGGGCATGGTTACGGGTTGTCGCAGTACGGGGCGGGACTCATGGCGGAGAATGGGAGTAGCGCGGAAGAAATTTTAAAGCATTATTTTAAAAATATTCAAATCGTTTCTGAATAAAACGATTCACTTCGGCAAGACTAATACCGAGGTGATAAACGTGAAAAATAAAGTAAGACAGTTATTCAGGGACAAACTTGTTCTGGTAATGACAGTGCTTGGTCTGCTGACAATCGTAGCCGCAGCAGGAACCGTAAAAATTCGAAAAGATAATGCGCAGGATGGAAGAAATCCGTATCTGGATGTGCCGCAGACGGAGGGAATCCTGGCGGAAGAGATGCCGCAGAACCGTTTAGAAGAAAACGACGGACAGGCGGAAACACGCGCACAGGTGGCAGGAAGTTCGGATGCCTCGTATTCGGTCAATAACCGGGATGAAGCCGATCAGAAGCCGATGGAGGAGGAAAAAGAGAGCAGTCTGGGAGCCGGAGCAGCTGCCGCACGCGCACTTTCCTACAATGGAACCGATCGCTTAAGCTGGCCGGTCCAGGGCAATGTAATTCTCGATTACAGCATGGATTCGACCATCTATTTTCCGACGCTCGATCAATACAAATGCAATCCGGCGCTCATTATCCAGGGCGATGTGAGTGAACCGGTCGCCGCACCCGCCGAGGCGCAGGTAACCGAAGTCGGTTCTAATGAGGAGATCGGCAATTATGTTGTGCTGGATCTGGGAAGCGGCTACACGGCGGTCTGTGGACAGCTCAAAGACGTTCAGGTGGCGCAGAAGCAGTATGTGGCAAAAGATACGATACTCGGATATGTGGCGGAGCCGACCAAATACTATTCGATTGAGGGAAATAACGTATATTTCGAGCTGATGCACGACGGAGAACCGGTGGATGCGCTGGATTATCTGGAATGACAGGCTGAAATGCTGTTTATGATGCGCCTTGCAGTCTGGTTCTGGCTGTGGCAGAAATTGGAAATGAAGGGATAAGTTTGTGTTTTGTGACAGGTGGTTTTGAAACAGAAAGCTGCTGTATGAAAACATGAAGACAGGGAATTTTGTTGATTTGAAGCAAGGCGGGCAGCTAATTTGCTCTGCCTTGTTTTTCTGCCAATATTTGATATACTATAGGTAAAGTACGAATATTTTCAAAGACCAAAGGCTGTCAATGTAGGTTATAAATAAAAGTTACTATGAATTGAACGATTTAATAAGGAGGACAAAGATGGAACAGGAACTGCTGAAGAATAATTTTGAACGTCACGGATTTAAAACGAGTTTCTTTGATACAAAGGAGGCTGCGTTGGACTATCTGAAAGATCAGATTTCCGGGAAAAAAGTTGCGATAGGCGGAAGCGTGACGGCACAGGAGATGGGACTTTATGAAGCACTTTCCGAGAAAAATGAGGTGATCTGGCACTGGAAAAAGGCGGGGCGCGAGACGCTTGTGGAAGCGAGAAGTGCCGAGGTGTACATAACCAGCGCCAATGGTGTTTCCAAAACCGGAGAACTGGTCAATATCGATGGAACCGGAAACCGCGTGTCGCAGACCTTATTCGGACCGGAAAAAGTATATTTTGTCATTGGAAACAATAAAGTCTGTCCGGATTTGACATCTGCGATGGAACGTGCAAAACAGATCGCAGCACCGAAGAACGCAGCCCGTCTGCAGGTCCAGACCCCATGTGCGAAAACGGGCGTCTGCGTAGACTGCAACAGCCCGGCACGGATTTGCCATTCGATCGTGATCCTGGAGCGTCCGAGCAATGGGATGGAAGTAGAGGTTGTGTTTGTGGATGAGGAGATGGGTTATTAGGAGCGGAATATAGTTACTGTCACGGGTATGAACAGTACCGATTACAGAAAAATTTGATGGAAAAATAAGGATTTCTTTATATCTTTTTGGGGCAGATTTGGTATAATCAAGGAGAAAGAAAGCAGATTTGAACGAAAATATACAAAATCTACAGATACGTATGGGGGACGTATGGGGAAAGATGAAAGGAGAACAGGTAAACCATGAATATATTATTTTTTCTGACACCGAAAAGTGAAGTCATTTATGTGAATGAGGAGGACACGGTTGGGCAGGCAATGGATACGATGGAAAAGTACAAGTATTCTGCGGTGCCGATCATCACGAAGGCAGGGCGTTACGCAGGAACATTAACCGAGGGCGACCTGCTGTGGGGACTCAAAAATAAGACAGATCTGGTGCAGAAAGGATTGGAAAAAGTGCGGATCACTGAGATTCCACGCCGTTCCGATAATCAGCCGGTACTTGTCAATGCGGATATGGAAGATCTTCTGGGAAAGATCATGAACCAGAATTTCGTGCCGGTGCTGGATGATCAGAAAAATTTTATCGGTATTATTACCAGAAAAGATGTTATCAGTTATCTTTGTAAAAAATAGTACATAATGATCGCTCTGTTTTTCAGCAGCGATCGCATTTATATATTTCCTGCATAAGATAAAGTATAACTGCTTTTGTAGGAGAATGAAATATGAATGGTTATCAGGATAACTCCAGCCGGAAAAATGCCTGCCGTTCGGGAATGCCTCTTATGTCATGCCCGGTGGCAGGCATTTCTGGCAATCGCTGCATAAATACCGCACCGCCAACCTGTCCGCCGGAAATACCTTGTGCTGGTTCGGTGCATCCTGTTTCGGAAAATGGGGCATTTTGCCCGCAGGGGCCAGAAATCCGACCTGCCCGCCCGTATCCGCAGGCAGGAGGAAACAGGCCGCCGCAGACATTTCTGGGAGGCGGAAATTATCCGGTCGGCATGGGATATGTACCGATTCAGTCCTGGCAGCAGCCGTATGCGCTGGAAACCGCATTCAGGCGGGGAACTATTTTTCCGGATCTGGATCTGCCGTTTATGATGGGAGGTGCCTGCTGATGAATGAGACTGCCAGAAAATTGATGAAACGGATTGATGATGCCAGCTTTGCAATGGATGATGTGATTCTCTATCTGGACACCCACCCGGATGACAGGAATGCGCTGAATTATTACCGGTATGTGGTGGCACTTCGGAAAGAAGCTGTTAAAGCGTATGAGGCATCGTTTGGACCGCTCACGATCGAGGATGCGGACGATGCATGCACATGGTCCTGGCTTACAGAGCGCTGGCCGTGGGAAGGGGAGGTGTAGCATATGTGGAGATATGAAAAAAGATTACAATATCCAGTCAATATCAAGACACCGAATCCGAAGATCGCGCAATATATAATGAGCCAGTATGGCGGTCCTGACGGCGAAATCGGAGCATCTATGCGCTACCTGTCCCAGCGGTATACGATGCCTTATAAGATGCAGAAAGGACTTCTGACCGACATCGGAACCGAGGAACTCGCCCATATGGAGATGATTGCCGCCATTGTCCAGCAGCTCACGCGCAACCTTACTCCGGCACAGATCGAGTCATCCGGGTTCGGACCATACTATATCGACCACACCACGGCAATCTGGCCGCAGGCAGCAGGCGGAATCCCGTTCAATGCGTGCGAGTTCCAGTCGAAGGGCGATGCGATCACGGATTTATATGAGGATATGGCAGCAGAGCAGAAAGCCCGCACAACTTACGACAATATTCTCCGCGTGGTCAAAGATCCGGAAGTATGCGATCCGATCCGTTTTCTGCGCGAGCGGGAGATTGTACATTTTCAGCGGTTTGGTGAAGCTTTAAGAAATGTACAGGATCACCTGAGCAGTCGTAATTTCTATACGTTTAACCCAGAGTTTGATAAAGTGAAAGCGAAGGGATAAAACAAAAACCTCCGTAAACAATGTCAAATTCATTCTTTACGGAGGTTTTCAAACCAGCACCGAGTACGGATAAATCCTTACTGGATGTAAGGGGATTACCCATAAGTATATTGTAGTAGTGACGAGTTAGGTGTGCCAAATTTTTTATCAAGATACAGAACTAGTGTTTGTCAAATGCGGGTGCATATGGTATAATAT
>ERZ839741.788-NODE-788-length-38140-cov-4.678194_pt1 | contig 38140 bp, 43 predicted proteins | sample MGYA00519880_ERZ839741 | MGnify/ENA primary metagenome ERZ839741 (study PRJEB31850, sample SAMEA3708851) | human gut metagenome | biome: human gut; feature: human-associated habitat; material: faeces | place: China | collected 2014 ...
GTAAGACACTGATCGCCATCACAAACCTTCCACCAAGAAAGATGATGGGAATTGAGTCTTGCGGTATGTTATTATCAGCAGTAAATAATCTGAAAGACTCAGAAGATGAAGAACTGCATCTGATCATGGTTGATAACCACATTCCAGCAGGTGCAAAGCTCTATTAAGATGAGAAAACTGAGCCTTGCGGCGGTGTGCGCTTGCGAACACCGACATAAGGCGAAAAACACACGGAGACGTCAGTCGACGTGATGTAAAGATGTACCGTTTTACCAAATAGACGGGACATACTTCATTTGATAAAAATGAAAAACAGCGATTTACATCAAAATTACATCATTTGATGCAGAAATCGGTGTAAGTAAGAAAAAATTGCATGATTAGTACGATGAATGGGCAATTCCAATTGGAATTGCCCATTTTTGAAAAGAGGAAAAATATGAATATTAAGGTATATCTTGGTGCAAACGAAGGTAATAATCCCTCTGCAATTTCTTTACTTCCGTGATACAAAATCAAAACTTTTCTCCTTCATCCTATACTTCCTCGGTGTCACTCCATACTTCTGTTTAAACGCCTTGATAAAATGGCTGCAGTCACAAAATCCTGTCTCCTGGCTGATATAAGTTAGGTCAAAATCTGTGAATTGCAATAAGTCCTCCGCTTTTTGCAGTCTTACCGTGAGAATCATCTCCTTGCAGGTCTGTCCATAGTACTCCTTGAATATTGCGGCAAAATACGAATAACTCATATGAAATTTTTCTGCCAGCTCCGCCACCGAGAGATCTTCCTGGTAGTGCTGTGAAATGTACTCAGATACCTCTGTAAATTTTTCGCTTAATACAGTTTCCTTTTTCCTTTTTTTTATCTGAAAGCCTTCCTGCTTCCAGACACGAAGAATTTCTGCCATAAGAAGACAATAATTCGAATGCATAATAATGTCATAACCAAATTGCTTTTCTTCTAACGTCTTCACTGATCCCTGAATCAGCTGCTTCATTTTTTCCTGATTAAATTTCTCTTTCGAAAAATAAACCGATAGCTTCTGCTCCACTGCGGCCATGGCGATCAGACTCGAAATCGATGGAAGTGCCGAACCGGATATATTCAGATGTGCAGGATCGAATTTCAGGACATAGTAACGGATTGGAAGCTGTCCTGTTGAATAAATTGCATGAGCCATCTGTGGATAAAATACGATCAGATCTCCCGGTTCCAATACATAATTCTCTTCTCCTGCCTCTACATACGCCTTTCCCTCCACCATGTAAAGAATCTCCACAAAATAATGCCAATGTGGAAGAATTGGGAACATCTCAGATGTCTGTGCATCAAATAAAAAGGCTTCATATGGTTTGTTTAATTTGTCTAAACATTCAAAATAAGGTTTCACAGATTATCTCCATCATAGATTTTTACAATTTTGTAATAGATTCATTATATCATATCTTTTTTCTACATGATATACTTCCAGCAGAAAATAGAACTATATAATTCGAAAGACAGGAGGTTTTTACCAAAATGAAAATTCAAAATCAACTTGGATATATTAAAGGAATTACATTTGCCCCATTTCACAAACGTGGTTCTCTTTCTACACAGACTGCCCGTGACAGTTTTGATTATATGATAGAACACACTGCTGCTGATTTCGTAATCCTTGCTCCTGTAGGGCTACAGGACCACGCACACTCAGAAGAGATCTGTTACACTTCCAGTGCCACATTCTCAGATGAAGAATTAATCAATATGATCCGCTATGCAAAAAGCAAGCGCATCCGTGTTGCCTTGAAACCTACCGTTAATTGTAAAAATGGTGTCTGGCGTGCTTACATCAGTTTCTTTGAAAAAGATGTTCCATGTGAACCGAAATGGGAAAACTGGTTTGCCTCTTACACAGAATTCCAGACACACTATGCCAAAATTGCAGAAGCCGAACAATGTGATCTTTTTATTGCAGGATGTGAGATGGTAATGACGGAACACCGCAGTGAAGAATGGAGAAACGTAATCGCTGCGATCCGAAACTATTACCACGGACCTGTTTCCTATAATACCGATAAATATCAGGAAGAAAATGTAACCTGGTGGGACTGTGTCGACATGATTTCTTCCAGCGGATATTATCCGATTGATCAGTGGGAACAGGAACTTGACCGTATTGAAAAAGTCGTTCAGAAATTCAAGAAACCATTTTTCTTCGCCGAAGCAGGATGCATGTCCAGAAAAGGATCCTCACTGGTGCCTAACAACTGGGCAATTCAGGGAGATTTACGTCTGGAGGAACAGCCAGACTGGTATCGTGCTATGTTTGAGGCCTGTGCAAAGCGCTCATGGGTCAATGGTTTTGCCATGTGGGAATGGGCTCCGGTTCTTCCGTCCAGAAGTATTGCATCAAGAGATACCAGCTACGAAATCTGCAACAAACCGATACAGGAGGTTATTAAAGACTACTATGGGAGAGACACAAGAAAATAACATACAACAAACTTCAGAACAGGATCTCTGGCAGGAAGAAGCTGCCATGATGCACATCTTCAGCCGGAACAGAAAAAATAACCTGCGCACGCTTCTTTCTCTTTTCAAGGGACACTATGGCGCGCTGGTTGGTTCCATTTTCTTTTTCATTATCAAGCATTCCCCAACCTGGGTTCTTCCAATCGTCACAGCTAATATTATCAATGCAGTGACAGACCACAACGGGAATATTACCAAAATTCTGATTCTGAATACCATCCTTATGATTGCATTTCTGGTACAGAACATACCAACCAACTACATCCATACCTGGCTCTATGCTAAAACGGTACGAACAGTAGAGAAAGAACTGCGAGAAGCCCTAGTCTGCAAGCTTCAGCAATTGTCGATTACCTATCACAAGGAAATGCAGTCCGGAAGGCTTCAGTCGAAGATCATGCGAGATGTAGAACAGATACAAAATCTTGCATCTCAGATTTTTATCTCTCTTTTGACTATCATTCTGAACATTGGTGTATCCTTCGGAGTGGTCATCTTCAAAAGTCGGATCGTATTTCTTTTCTTCCTCTGCACGATACCGGTTTCTGTTTTGATCATTGTTGGTTTTAAAGGAAAAATCAAAAACCATAACCGTGCTTTCCGTAAAGAAATGGAAGAAACTTCTGCAAAAGTAATGGAAATGGTTGAAATGATTCCTGTAACTAAAGCTCACGCTCTGGAAGATCAGGAAGCCCGTAAAATGAGTGAACAGCTTCGTAAAGTTGCTGAAAAAGGGCTTCAGCTTGATATGATTCAGACATACTTTTCTTCAATCAGCTGGGTTGCATTTCAGATCTTTCAGGTATTCTGTCTTGCATTTACAGCCTACATTGCATGGAAAGGAATCATCGGTGTCGGAGATATCACCTTATACCAGACTTATTTTTCCAGCATCGTCGCTCAGATTGCAAGTATTGTGACTTTGCTGCCAATCATTGCGAAAGGCCTGGAATCCGTTGAATCGATTGGTGATGTGCTTTGTGCAAATGATATTGAGGACAACTGTAGGAAGAAAAAAGTAGTTGATCTGAAAGGTGAGATTACATTTCAGGATGTATCTTTTACTTATAAAGGCAATGAAAAACCGGTATTAAGTCATCTGAACTTCAAGATTCAGCCGGGGGAAACAGTTGCCTTTGCCGGTGGTTCCGGCTCTGGAAAAACAACAATCCTCAATCTTGCCATCGGTTTCCTGAAAGCTGACAGCGGACAGGTATTGGTTGATGGAAATGACCTGATGGAACTGGATCTGCACAGCTACCGAAAGCAGATTGCCGTCGTTCCACAACAGTCCATTCTCTTCACCGGAACTCTCCGCGAGAATATCACCTATGGATCTGAATCTATCTCCGAGGAACAGTTATGGAATGTCATACGTGCAGCCAACCTGGAAGAAGTTGTCCAGAAACTGCCTGATGGTCTGGACACGATGATCACAGAACATGGGGAAAATCTTTCCGGCGGACAACGGCAGCGCATCTCCATTGCCCGTGCATTTTTACGGAATCCGAAGATCCTGATTCTGGATGAGGCAACTTCTGCGCTTGACAGCATCTCTGAAAAGAAGATTCAGGATTCAATCCAGAAACTTGTGAAAGGACGTACCACACTGATCGTAGCCCACCGTCTGTCTACCATTCGCAATGCTGACCGGATTGCTGTGATTGAAAAAGGAAATGTTCTGGAATGTGGCTCTTACGAAGAATTGCTAGAGAAAAAAGGCGCATTTTATCGGATGGAGAAAATGTAAAAAATCATTAGGATATTTGAGTCCTATAGAGTACAGACATAGACTTGGATTGGTCACTTATATAGTCCAAGAAAATGTCCGCACCCTCCACTCATCACATATATGGAGTTAGCAATCGCAGTTTTCACTTCTTCTTCTTTTTTTGCACCAAAACAGTTAGAAACGATTACGCTTATGCCGGAGGAAAGTCCCATACATAATGAGAAAAATAAGAAACTTATCATGCCTACAGAACCAGCACCTCCATAATAGTAGTTATTCCTATTATAGATGGGCTTTAGTTTTATATTTCCGACTTTCTTGTTTTCCGATATTCCCTCGGAGAAAATCCCTTCAGCTTATGAAATAATCGGCTGAAATAGAGCTGGTTATCGTAGCCTACAATCTTAGATATTTCATTGATGGAATAGTTGGTTGTCTCAAGCAAGACCTGTGCGTTGTTGACACGGAGCGCAACAATAAACTGCATAGGAGTAGAACCCGTGAACTTCTTGAAGCTTCGTATGAACCAACTGACGCTCATCCCCTTGGATGTCGCATACTCTTCTATATTGATATCACGGTTATAATTTTCGTTAAAATATGTCATGGCGGTATCCATCTCGTGGTCGAGATATTCATTTTTTAAAACCTGCTCTCTGGTAAGCTCACGTTGGAATATGATCAGAAGATGACGGAGCAATAATGTGAGCATTTCTTCGTAGTTATCCTGACAACGTTGTAATTCTATAATAATTCTCTTAAATATACGCTCATATTCCATGGATGTACCAACCGGGAATATTCTCTCGTTATCTGGGAAACCATATTTTCTTAGGATATTTTTTACATCACTTCCAGTAAAATGAATCCAGTAGACTTCTGTCTTATCTTCCCCATAGTATTCATATTTCTGAAGCTCTTTTGGACGGAATATGACAATGTTACCAGCGGGAACAATTGTTTCGTTATCAACAGTATCAAAATGAAAATGTCCGCATCCGGCTGCAATATATATAATCTGAAAATCAACACGTCCTCTTGGGCGATAGGTTGGCATCTTTGGGTGCTCAGACAAACGATAGATTCCGCAGCTACCGACAATCAGTGGTCGGCTTTTATCCTTAAAATCCATATGTGAATGTTTCAAATAACCGGTGTTCATGTACATAGGGCAGCACTCCTTTCACTTGATACAATAATCACGATTTCTTCGTTCTTCGAACTCTCGAAATCGTGCCAGCCATGCGCACTCCGGACTATCGTCCTGCGTGCTTATGACTGTTTACCCATCAAATAGAAAAGTGTCCGATGCTGCAAGCAGTTCGTCCACTTTTCTGCTTGATGGGATTATTGTATCATTTTGTGCATATTTTGTCCATTCTAGTTTATAGACATAAGAAATGGATTAAGGTAATATAAATCTAACAAAAGCGAGAAGAAAAAAAAGCAGACAGTAAGGAGAAAACTGTTAGCAGGGGTACAAACAACAAAAAAGTGTATAAACTGTATGAATGAAGGAGAATTATTTATGATCGTGCCACGTTACTATGAGGACTTAAGTGTATTACATGACAATACGATGCCAGCGAGAGCTTATTACATGCCGGCTTCCAAGCGGATGGATGACCTGGTAGAGCACAGAGAGCTGTCAGACAGAATGCAGCTATTGAATGGTACATGGAAGTTTCAGTATTTTGACAGCATCTATGATATGAAGGATGCCTTTTATGAGGATGGTTATTCGGTTGAGGGCTTTGACGAGATCAAAGTTCCGAGTGTATGGCAGATGGCAGGTTATGATACACACCAATACACAAATATCCGTTATCCATTTCCGTTTGATCCGCCATATGTGCCACAGGATATTCCATGTGGAGCTTATGTGCATACCTTTGACTATGCAAAGGATGCTGCAGCACCAAAGGCATATCTTAACTTTGAAGGTGTGGATAGCTGCTTTTATGTATGGTTAAACGGCACCTATGTAGGCTACAGTCAGGTGAGCCACATGACCAGTGAGTTTGATGTGACAGACGTATTGCGGGAAGGAGAGAACCGGATTTCCGTGCTTGTGATGAAGTGGTGCGACGGTTCGTACCTTGAAGATCAGGACAAGTTCCGTATGAGCGGAATCTTCCGTGATGTGTATCTCTTAAAACGTCCGGAAAAGGGAATCCGTGATTATCGCATTACAACACAATTAGATTCAGACATTGCAAGGATAAATCTTACAGCAGCATTTTACGAGCCGACAGAGGTTCGGGTAAAGCTCGAGGATAAGAATGGAGCAGTTGTTTCCGAGGGTGTTATTTCCGAGAGTGGAGAAGCGACTTTTGAGATTGTAGATTATACACTCTGGAATACAGAGAATCCGTATCTGTATACGATTATTCTGGAGACGGAGCAGGAGGTAATCGTAGACCATATAGCACTCCGCAAGATCGAGATCAAGAATCAGGTAATCTACTTAAATGGACAGAAGATTAAATTCCGTGGTGTGAACCGCCATGACTCCGATCCGGTCACCGGATTTACAATTAGCATGGAGCAGATCAAGACAGACCTTACCCTGATGAAGCAGCACAACTTCAATGCCATTCGTTCCAGCCATTATCCAAATGCACCATTTTTCTATGAAATGTGCGACCGCTATGGATTTATGGTGATTGACGAGGCAGATATCGAAGCACACGGACCATTTATGCTGTATCGAAAAGAGGATACGGATTACAACCGCTTTAAGCGTTGGAATGAGAAAATAGCAGATGATCCGGTATGGGAAGCTGCGATTGTTGACCGTGTGAAGCTGATGGTGGAGCGTGACAAGAACCGGTTCTGTATCGTGATGTGGTCTATGGGAAATGAAAGCGCTTATGGCTGCAATTTTGAGAAGGCACTGGCATGGACAAAGAAGTTCGATTCGGAGCGGATCACGCAGTATGAGAGTGCCAGATACCGCAATTACGATGTAACCTATGATTACGGGAATCTGGACTTATACAGCCGTATGTATCCGGCACTTACTGAGATAGAGGAATATTTGGAAAAGGATGGCAGCAAACCATTCCTTCTGGTGGAATACTGCCACAGTATGGGAAATGGTCCCGGAGATTTTGAAGATTATTTCCAGATGATACAGGCAGAGGATAAGATGTGCGGCGGTTTCGTGTGGGAGTGGTGCGATCATGCAATCGCCCATGGTGTAGCCGAAAACGGCAAGACGATCTATGCCTATGGCGGCGATCATGGCGAAGTAATCCATGACAGCAACTTCTGTATGGATGGTCTGGTATATCCGGACAGAAGGATACACACTGGACTTTTGGAGTACAAGAATGTATACCGCCCGGCAAGAGTAGTATCGTATGATGCAGCAAGTGGAGAATTAGTGCTTCACAACTATATGGATTTTGATGATCTGAAGGATTATGCAGAGATTACCTATGAGCTGTCACAGGATGGACTTGTGATCGGGAAGGGGAAGCTTTCCGAAGTATCCATTTTACCGCATTGTGATGGAAGCACAACTTTAAAGCTTTCAATTCCGGAGAATGGGAAGGTATATCTGAAGCTGTTCTATAAGCTGAAGAAGGACATCCCGCTTCTTTCCAAGGCGTATGTCTTAGGCTTTGATGAGATAGATGTAAGCAGTAAGGGTGCAAAGAATCAGCAGGCAGTAAGCTGGCTTACAAAGGAAGTGCCGAATACCGGTATTCAGGTACAGGAAAATGATACAGAGATCATCATAAAGGGACGGAATTTCTCCTATACGGTCAACAAGCGGACAGCACTTTTTGACAGCCTGACATTTGCAGGCAGAGAATATATGAATCATCCGATGGAACTGAACATCTGGAGAGCACCGACGGATAACGATATGTATATCAAGGCAGAGTGGAAGAAAGCCCACTACAACGAAGCCTATACAAGAGCATACAAGTCAGAGGTGATTCAGGGAAAGCACGGAGTAACTGTGACAAGTCAGGCTTCGGTCGTGGCAGCAACCGTGCAGAAAATTATGGATGTGACAATCACTTGGACGATTGACGCAGCCGGAAGAATTGGAGCGGATATCGCAGTGAAAAAGGATGAGGAGTTCCCGGATCTTCCAAGATTTGGTGTGCGGATGTTCTTAGATAAGAAGCTTACAGATGCAGGGTTCTTCGGTATGGGACCGCAGGAAAGCTACCGGGACAAGCATAGAGCAGCAAGCCACGGATTGTATCGTCTGAAGGTTTCCGATATGCATGAGGACTATGTCCGCCCACAGGAAAACGGAAGTCACTACGACTGCGATTATGTGGAGCTTGGCAACAGCCAGTACGGTATCACTGCCGTTGCAGAGGAAGATACATTTTCATTCAATGCGTCCTTCTATACACAGGAGGAGCTGGAAGAAAAGGCACATAACTATGAATTGATAGAATCGGACAGTACGGTATTCTGTCTTGATTATGCACAGAATGGAATAGGCTCTAACAGCTGCGGACCAGACGTGTTAGAAGCATACAGATTTGATGATAGATTATTCCGGTTCCGGTTTACACTGGTTCCGTATGTGAAAGGATAATGATATAACTCGTTTCCCGAATATCGACGTATAAGTCCGGACATACGGGGATATTCGGGATACAAGAGAACAAAAGTAAAAGCATTTAGAATAATATAGGCATCAGACTGTTTGACACATGAAATTCTAAACATGATTAAGATGAGGAGTGATTCTATGGAAGAAAAAAAGTATTTAAAATGGTATAACAAAGTTGGATACGGATCCGGCGATATAGCAGGAAATGTAGTATATGCATTTTTAACGTCCTTTGTGATGATTTATCTGACGGATTCAGTCGGACTTGCAGCAGGTATAGTAGGTACGTTGATCGCAGTTTCCAAACTGTTTGACGGATTTACAGACATTTTCTTTGGCTCGATGATTGACAAGACACACAGCAAGATGGGTAAGGCGAAACCGTGGATGCTTTACGGCTACATTGGATGTGCGATTACACTGGTATGTTGTTTTGCGGTTCCTACAAGCTGGGGAAATACAGCAAAATATGCATGGTTCTTTATTGCATATACATTGTTAAATGGTGTGTTCTATACAGCAAATAATATTGCGTATTCTGCACTTACTTCTTTGATTACGAAGAACAGTAAAGAGCGTGTGCAGATGGGATCTTATCGTTTCATCTTCGCATTTTCTACAAGCCTTTTGATCCAGTCTGTAACCGTAAAATTTGTTGATTACTGCGGTGGAGATGCAGCAGCATGGAGAACGGTAGCAATCATCTATGCAATTATCGGTCTGATTGTAAATACAATCTCAGCGCTCTCCGTAAAAGAGCTTCCGGAGGAGGAGCTTAACGATGGAGAAGTAAAAGGAGATGAAGAAAAGTATGGACTGGTTCAGGCATTTAAGCTTCTTGTAAAGAACAAGTATTATATGATGATCTGTGGAACATATATTTTACAGCAGCTTTATAGTGCCATGATCGGTGCTGGTATCTACTACATGACATGGGTATTGAAGGACAAGAATCTTTTTGGTCAGTTCGCCTGGGCGGTGAATATCCCGCTTATTATAGCTCTTATCTTTACTCCGACACTCGTTGGCAAGTGGAATGGTATGTACAAGCTGAATCTCAGAGGATATATCATTGCCGTTATTGGTAGAGCGTTGGTTGTTGTAGCAGGATATATGGGAAGTATTCCTCTTATGCTGGCATTTACAGCCCTTGCAGCACTTGGACAGGGCCCATGGCAGGGAGATATGAACGCAGTGATTGCTTCTTGTTCAGAGTATACTTATCTGACACAGGGAAAGAGAATTGACGGAACTATGTATTCTTGTACATCACTGGGTGTGAAGATTGGTGGAGGAATCGGAACTGCAGTATGTGGCTGGTTATTAGAGCTTAGTGGTTATGTCGGAACAAATGCAACACAGCCGCAGTCAGCACTTGATATGATGCAGTTTATGTATTTATGGTTGCCATTGATCCTTGATGTGTTAATTATGATTGTTCTTTCCAGAATGAACGTGGAAGCTGTAAATGAAAAATTGAAAGCTGAAAAGGGAATTAAGTCTGATGAAGTAACAGACGCAACGGAGTATTAAGGTTTATATGTAATGAAAAGCATTGTCTAATTGAACATTCGAGAAAGGCAATGCTTTTTGTGCAAGCTAGGTATTCAGTTTTCACAAAGCAGTCCTTTTAGTATTTTATGCATGATATACATGTTCAAAGTAATCAGCGTAGAATACTAAAAGGTTGTTCATATAATTCTTAAACTTGTTCATAATGCGTACCTCCTTTCCTTATTTACAAGCTGATTATAGAATAAATACAATGTGATTGCTTGCCAAATCGAAAAAAAAAGTAGACAAATCTTGCAAAGGGGGCGTAACCAATGCATTTATCATTTGTTGATACAAAAGAAGAAATATTAGCTTTAAAAAGAAAATCGAAGCACGTTGCTCCGCATTTACATAATGCATTGGAGATCGTATGTGTGACAAATGGAACACTGGAGCTGGGAGTTGGACAAGAGTTATACCACATGGAAAAGGGAGATATTGGTTTTGTGTTTCCTGATATTATCCATCATTATCAGGTTTTCTCTTCGGGAGTGAATAAGGCGGTTTACATTATTTCTCCACCATTTGCGATTGGGAAATATGCTGATATTATACAGACGATGGCACCGGATTACCCAATCATAAAGGCAGAAATGGTGGAGCCGGAAGTATACCGGGCAATTAATGCCATCTTAGATACAGACCACATGGATATAGCAGTTATACAGGCATACCTGCAGATTTTGATTGCAAGATGCATTGGAAAGCTGAAACTGGTCGAGAAAGGAGATGTGGGAAGTAAAGATCTTGTCTATCAGGCAGTATCGTACGTGTCTGGTAATTTTAGAAAGAATTTCTCGTTAGATGATATGGCAAGAGATTTGGGAGTGAGCAAGTATGTTTTATCACGAACATTCTCCAAAACATTCCATCGTAATTTCAATCAATATCTGAATGATGCAAGACTAAATTATGCTTGCCATCGCTTGGAAAATACCAGTGATGCCATTACAAATATATGCTATGATAGCGGATTTGAAAGTCAGAGAACATTCAATCGGGTATTTAAGGAACGATACAAAGTTACACCGAGCGAATACAGAAATATAAGCCGTACAGATATAATATCGTGACTATCAAACATAGAGGCAGAGAATGGAAAAGTTGTGGCTGTGATTGGATATAGGCAGTAAATGTGGCAATTCTACCTTTGAGAGGTGTACTCTTTTGCTGTGATAAGATAAGATTGTCATGATGAAAGGAGGAATGACCTATGGATACTGCTAAGATTGGAAGATATATCGCAGAAAAAAGAAAAAGAGCTAGGCTGACACAGAGACAGCTTGCAGATAAGCTCGGGAAGAGTGATAAGTCTGTTTCAAAATGGGAACGTGGAATTTGCCTTCCAGACGTTTCAGTATATATGGAACTGTGTGAAATATTGGAAATCAGCGTCAATGAATTTTTAGCCGGTGAAGATATCAGCGAAGATAGTGTAAGAGAAAAGTCTGATGAAACGCTATTGCAGGTGTCAAAGGAAGGAAAGAATAAACAGAAATTTCTGCGACGAATCATTGTAGCACTTTGTATTATTCTGACAGGATTTATCACTGTAATCGCTGTTATAGCGTGTAAGAAGATGAGACAACCCCGAAATTTCATAGAAGAAGTATCGCCGGATAGTGCGGAAATGAAAACTGCGGAACTGATGTCTGGAGCAGATGGGGTAATGATGTTTCGGTATAAGACAAAGGATAGCTATAAATGCCTTTTTGTTTACTTGTCTGAATATCAATCCGGAAAAAGAGTATCGCATGAGAAAATTGCAGAAATATCTTTTAATGGTACAGAATCTACCGAAACTGGAATGATAGTGATTGTTCCTAATTTTGAAAAATTTTCTGCAAGTCTAGTTGTGGCAGATAACTATACGAAATACACAACAGAAAATCCAATTTTAAATGATGTTGAAGATCGGAAATATTATGGAAGATCGGCGACAAGCATAAACCATACATGTCCGATAGATTTTGGAACAGAGCAGGGGTTAGCGGCTTTGGTTTATGGTAAAAATGGATTAAGTATGTTACCGATACAGGATATTTCCGGAGATTATCTAAATACAGAGAATGATTATATGTATTATTACTCCGTAGAGTTTACGAAATGAGAATATGGATGATCTTCCTATAAAATCTTTACTGATAAGCATGAGGACTAAATATCCTCATGCTTTTTCCCTAGATAGGTGTCAATTTCCTTCTGGTAGTGTTGCAACTCCTTCAGGTCACGCTCATTTTGCCGCTGTTGTTCTTCAAGGTTATGCATGTTCTGTTTAGCCTGTTCCAGTAGTTTTTGTAGGATTTGGATGTTGGAATTTTCGGTATACCGGATGCCGTACCTGTCGTGCAGGTTCTTTTGTATCTCCTGCATGCGTCTGGCGTTCTGCACATTTTACCATTTCTGCAAGCCAACGGTATCCCGTGATACATCACCAGAGAAGTCACATATGGACGAGATTTTCAATCGACTTTTATCCAGTTTTTTTCACCGGGCGACATGGCATCATAAGCAGCTTTTCGCTTTTCTTTTCGTTCTTCCGCTTTTTTCTTTTGTGTTTTCAGATAGTCCTGTCGTCTCGAAATTCTCTTTTTTATGTTGTCATCGGTATAGAATGAACCGAGAGAGTAGCCACGATGAAAACGTTGTTCAACCGAAAATCGGTATTTTGTAACCGTTCCGTATTTCTTTGAGTTTCCGGTTTCAATTATAATATTCTGTGCTTTTAGTCGATTGATATAATCCTCAAATGAAACAGCTTCCATAAGAAGCTCCTTCAGTTCACACTGGATGACGGAACAGGTACAGACAGAACCATCCTCTCAGGAATCCATGCATTCTATGAGCCAGAGGAGTTAGTCGGCAAGACACTTATTGCAATAACAAACCTTCCACCTAGAAAGATGATGGGAATCGATTCATGCGGTATATATGAAAAAGGACCCCAGATTAGAAGTACACACTTCAGATTTGGGGTTCTCTTTTTGTGTGAGAGACGGATCAAAATCCATGATCGCAGGCATGAACAAGTCCGGTAAGTATGGCGCTGAGCTCAAGTTTTCTGTTAAGTCCATGGACGTAATGAAGGTCATGGTGAAGAGCGATTCCAAGAGCTCCAACGATGCACTCAAGGGCACGATGGCGCAGATAAAAGGTGAGGACTACACCGATCTGCAGGCGGATGCCCCCGATATCAAGGAGACAAATACGATAATGGAGAGTCTGGATGCGATAGAGAATCTTAAGGCGGATTTCACGGTATCGGATTACTACAGCGTGTATTATTATACTGAGAGACGGCATTTCTCAGCTTTTGCTGGGAGTGCCGTCTTTCTGCATATAAGCCGCAGTTAATTCGCAAAACACATTCGCAGAAAGTCAAATTCAGTTCGCAGAATATCAAATGTAATTGATATTCTGCGAACTGGAGGGTATAATATGCGGTATCTTTGGGTTAGATGCTTGCGGTATGTTGATGCAAGCATGTGTGTATTAAAAGCGAAATGACAGGGGTGAAGGGTAGATGAGAAGATTAAAGTATGTTTTACAGAGTGCGATCGCCTGCTTTGTCGTGGCCGGGGCCATGCTGGTGCTGTTCTGGGGAGCAGGAATATACAATATATATCAAGAGTCACATGAAAATATATCGGATCTGTCAGAGCTGTGGTCGTATATTTCGGAACAGGGATTGATGTTTCTGATCGGATTGCTGGCTTTTGTGTCGTTCCTAGTATCCGGATTTCAGGCGAAGAAGGCCAGCGAGGCGGATAGAGCTGCTAACGGTGGGAACGAGTATGATGGTGTAGGATATGGTGATGCTGATTATTCTGGCACGATAAATGCTGGTGGCGGATATACATATGATTCAATGGACACATCTATAAAGTTAGATGAAGGTTCAGGTATGGAAAATGATAGGAATGTATATGGAAAAAACGGTATGCCATATGCGGACATCTATGGGATGACTGGAGATGCACAATTAACCAATACATATTCATTGCAGTCAGGTGCCAGAAAGATAAGCTTTGACCTGCCTCAGAGGTATAGACTGATAGATGGCGATGACAGTGATCCGGCATTTGCGGGGTTTAATGAGGAGCTTAAGCCGGAACTTGTCTATTGTTCACTTCAGGAGGCTATCGATGATGAGACGGCTGAGGATTACGTGCTGGATGAGCTGGTGGAGGATGAAGCCTGCCCGGAGGAACTGCGGCCAAGGGCATATCTGAAACATGAAGTGATAGAGGGAAGACTTTATTACTATTATATATTCAAGTATAAGAAGTCCAGAAAGCAGAGACAGAAGTTTGCGGCGGCATGTGACATAGGCGGCGGGCTGTTCTATACGATAGAGACAGAGTGGATATGGCGCAAGGAGGAATTGACGCTGGAAGCACTCATAGACTTTTTGAAGATACGGGTAGAGTGATTTATGACATCTACAGAACATGAGGTGATAATATGTGGACAATAAAGAGAATAGATGAGGCCGACTTCGGCTGTGAGGAGAGGCTTCCGGGGGAGCCGCTTATGGTGCTGGTGAGTCTGGAGTGTGACGATGGAAGGATGCTTCAGCTTGAGGTGGCTGACAACTGGCTGACCATGCAGGAGCTTGACGAGGGCGATGAGTGGCCGGATGATCCGGACGAACCGGATGAAGAAGATGCGAAAAGCGCAAAGCAGGTGCAGTGGATGGAGAGTTATCTGGATGCTCTGGAGGAGCTGGAATAAGAGTGAAAATAATAAGAATATCGACAAAACCGCCATATCATAAGCGATATTGGCGGTTTTTGTGCGTCTGGAATTACTTTTTGCCATATACTTTAGGATAATATGTTGTTATAACGAAAAGAATGGTTGTGTGAATTTTGCCGATGTTTGGTTTGCAGGCAACTGCGTATGGGAGAGAATTAATGTTTGGATTGTTTGAAATGAAATATATAAATATAAGGAGAAGGGAAAGAAGGTAGAAGAATAGAGAAGATGGAGCAGGACTTTATGATCGTGCGGTATGTGCCGGAACGGATGAGGCGCATATGCTGGTGCGGCGGGAGGACATAAGTGCGGTAAGCCAGCTTATGGATCAGAAGGTATACAGACAGTTCAGAAAGAAATATGAGGGCTGGGACAGACAGGAGAATCTGGAGTTTGATGCACGTGTTGCGGGCAGAGCTCAGAACCCTGTATATATTTGCCGATAAGCTATACAATGCGAGAAAATCTGTGGGATTTGTCAAGAGGCTAAGGATCAGGTATGGCGTGTAAGCCGTGCCGGGAAAACAAATATTTATACATTTGTCAGCGACAGATATGTCCGTGGATGGACATGTCTGCCGCTGTTTTTTGTTTTACTTAAAGATATCTTAAAGATTCGCCTCATTGAAACTTAAAGGGATGGCGGCTATAATCAGCAGGTGTAGTGAGAAGCTGCAGTGCGGATTACGCTGATGGATTGAGGAAGTGTAACCATATTGTAATAACTCTTACATATAATTAAGTCTGTTGAATGTATATTAAGTTGAACTGGCAGAAAGGCTTGGCATATAATCTATTCGATTTTGGAAGAAAGAAAAAGGTGGTTAAACGAGGTGGTAAATATTGAAAAATATATTGGAATTTATAGAGAATTCGGCTTTAAAATATCCAGACAAGCTGGCAGTTGCAGATGAGGAAGGCGGACTCACATATGGTCAGATGGAGAGGCTTTCCAGACAGATCGGTGCATGGATATATGAGAAGACAGATGGCGTGAGGAATAAGCCTGTTGCCGTGTTGCTGGACAAAAAGCCTGGGAGTGTGGCTGCCTATATGGGAGTTGTATACAGTGGCAATTTCTATGTGGTACTGGATGCGGAGATGCCGGCGTCCAGAGCCGAGTCGATACTCGGAACGCTGAATCCGGTTGCAGTCGTGACTGACATCGGGCATATGGAGAAGGCACTGGAGCTTTCCAGAAATGGCGTGGATGAAGATGGATGCCAGGGACAGGAAGGCGAGAACAAAGAGGTATTCAGGATATTAAATCTTGACGAGCTGGACACAAGTGCAGATCAGTCGGTGTTGGATGCAGTCAGAAGCAGGGCGATAGACACGGATCCCGTGTATGCGCTTTTCACATCGGGCTCGACCGGAGTTCCAAAGGGCGCTGTGGTATCACACAGGAATGTAATATCCTACACCTACTGGTACACGGAGGCATTTGGTATAGACGAGAGTACGATATTCGGAAGCCAGACACCGTTCTACTTCAGCATGTCGGTGTCAGATCTCTACAGCACTCTTAAAAATGGTGCCACGCTGTACATCATACCGAAGGCGTATTTCACCTTCCCTATGAAGCTGATGGAATTCATGAATACATACAGGATCAACACGATATACTGGGTGCCATCGGCACTGCAGATCGTTGCAAATTACAAGCTGTTCCAGTACGCCCAGCTTCCCGAGCTGAAGAAGGTGCTGTTTGCCGGAGAGGTGATGCCGACAAAGCCGCTGAATTACTGGATACAGAATCTTCCGGATGCCATGTATGCAAATCTGTTCGGCCCAACAGAGACGACCGACATATGTACGTATTACGTGGTGGACAGAGTATTTGCCGATGACGAGCCGCTGCCGATGGGACATGCGTGCAACAACTGTGATGTGTTTGTTCTTGATGAGAACGGTAGGGAGGTGTCACCGGAGATCAATCCTGAGACGGGCTTCAGCCGTGAGGGTGAGCTCTATGCCAGAGGTTCATTTGTGGCACTGGGCTACTTCGGAAATGCGGAGAAGACGAGAGAGGCATTTGTCCAGAATCCGCTGAATCCGTACTATCCAGAGCTGGTCTACAAGACCGGTGATCTGGTGAAATACAACAGATACGGCGAGCTGGTCTATGTGTGCCGTAAGGACTATCAGATAAAACACATGGGTTACCGCATAGAGCTCGGCGAGATTGAGGCGGCAGCGGGAGCCATAGACGGTATCAGAAGCTATGCCTGCATATATGATGATGCGGCTGACAAGATCGTGTTCATCTACGAGGGCAGGAAGAAGGACGAGACGGAGCTGCTTAAGGCGTTCCAGGAGAGGGTTCCACATTACATGGAGCCGAACCGTTTTGTCAGGGTGACAAGCATGCCCCACAATGCAAATGGCAAGATAGACAGGAAGAGGCTGAAGGCGGAATACGCGCAGCATGTGTGACAATTTTATTGATAAGGAGATAAGAGATTATGGAAGAATTATTAAAGATTTTGAATGAGGTAAAACCTGGAGTTGATTATGAGAACGAGACAGATCTTATAGGACATGGCGTGCTGGATTCCATCACGATGGTTACGCTGGTGCTTCAGCTCAGCGATGAGTTTGACGTAGACATTTCTCCTGTTGATATCACACCGGAAAACTTCAAGACAGTCCAGACCATATACGATATGATCCAGAGACTTGAAGACGAGTAAGAGCAGATATAGATATTGGAAGATGGCGGGGACTGACTGCCGTCAAAAAATACTGGAGGAGTGAGAAATATGTCATATACGTCGATATCGTATCTGGTATTTATATTGCTCGGAGCGTTTATAGTGTACAATATAGTGCCGCTGAAGCACAGATGGAAGGTGCTGCTGGCATTCAGCTATCTGTTTTATTTTATCAATTCAGGCAGATATATCATATTTATCCTGTTCGGGTCGTTGACCATATATGTGGGCGGCCTGCTGATAAACAAGATAGATGATGGCTGCAGCATGGCAAGGAAAGCTCTGCTAAAGGAAAACAAAAAAGAGTACAAGGCACTTATCGGATGGCAGAAAAAGTGCGTGTGCGTATGCGTGGTGCTTGTGAATGTAGGAATCCTGGTATTCCTGAAATATTCGGTATTCCTTGGACAGGTATTTACAGATGTGCTTGGACTCATACACATAAATGTAGAGAATCCGATGTATCAGAGGATGATGCCGCTTGGAATCTCGTTCTACACACTGTCTGCGGTGAGTTACATAGTGGACGTGTACAGAGGCAAATACAGGGCATCGGACAAGTTTGGCAAGGTTGCACTTTTCCTTGCATTTTTCCCGCACATTGTTGAGGGACCTATAGCCAGGTTCGATCTTGTTGGAGAGCAGATGTATGAGGGGCACAGGTTCAGTTATGAGAACATGACCATGGGACTTCAGCTTATACTGTGGGGCTTCTTCAAGAAGATAGTTATTGCAGATCGCGCAAATATGTATGTGAACCAGATATTTGACAATTACGCAAGCTATACAGGACTTCCGGTAGTAGTGGGAATGCTGCTCTACACATTACAGCTCTATGCGGAATTCTCAGGCTGTATGGATATAGTAAGGGGAAGTGCCCAGATGTTCGGAATAGGACTCTCAGAGAACTTCAATCAGCCGTTTATGTCAAAGACGGTCAGTGAGTTCTGGAGAAGGTGGCATATGACTCTCGGTGCATGGTTCAAGGACTATGTGTTCTATTCAGTTTCACTGTCCAAGCCATTTGTGAAGCTGAGTAAGAAGACCAGGGAACATATGAATACTTTCTTCGCGACATTTGTTCCTATGTCTATAGCGATGTTCATAGTGTGGTTTGGAACGGGTATTTGGCACGGCGCAAGCTGGAAGTACGTCATGTATGGTCTTTATTACTGGGCGATCATGATAATCGGACTTCTCATGGAGCCTCTTTTCAAGAAGCTGTATGGAAAAATGCATGTTGACCGTCAGGGAAAGGTATACAGACTACTCCAGGTTGTCAGAACCTTCATTTTTGTGAATGTTGGAATGCTCATGTTCAGGGCTGATGATCTGACAGCATTTGGACACATGTTTGTGTCCATGTTCAGGGGATTTACATTTGCGGATCTGACAAATGGAACTTTGCTTGGAATGAAGCTTGACATGGCAGATTTTGCAGTGCTGGCAGTGGGCGCGCTCATTCTGTTCCTAGTTGGACTTTACAAGGAGAAGGGACATCAGATAAGAGCAGAGCTTGCCACGAAGAATATAGTCCTCAGATGGGCAGTTTACTATGTGCTGCTGTTTGGAGTGATCATACTCGGAGCATATGGCAAGGGCTATGAGGTGGCTGGATTTATATATGCACAGTTTTAGAGGTGATTTATCTATGAAGAAAAGTGGACGTAATATAATAAAATCCATAGCATTTGCCCTGGTGGCCGTGATGATCATGGGAGTGCTGGGAGCTGCGTTTACTCCGAAGCGGAGTGATCCGGGAAGCGGAATAACCAACTCGAATGCAAGGGGCTTCTATGGAGAGCCGAAGAATTCGATAGACGTACTGGTGCTTGGAGACAGCAATGCCTACAGTGCATGTTCTCCGATGTATATATGGAACAAATATGGAATTCCAACATATGTGGCGGCTGAGGGGTTCCAGAATGTGACCGGGGCATCCAACCTCCTGGATGAGGTGCTCACATGTCAGAAGCCAAAGCTGGTGGTGTTCGATGTGAATATGCTCTGGACAGGAAAGACGACATTGAAAAAGGTGGAGAACAATCTGAAGAATATGGCGTATAAGTATCTGCCTCTTGCACAGTACCACAACAGGTGGAAGAGCATGAGTGTTTCAGACATGTTCGGTGCCAAGGATTATACCTACAGATCATCCTCCAGAGGACAGTATCTCAGCATGGAGGTCAAGCCGTTTTCAGGCCAGAGCAAGATGGTGGAAACCAAGGCTGTTGAGGACATACCGGAGGTATCAAAGATACTGCTCGATAAGCTTATAGACAAGTGTGAGAAGAATGGAATCAAGATCATGTTCATGGAGACTCCGACGGCGAAGTCATGGAATTATGCAAGACACAATGCAATGGTTAAGTATGCTAAGGCCAAGAATATTGATTTTGTCGATATGAATACGCTCAAGGGTGATTATGCAATCGACTGGAGCACCGACACGAGGGATGGCGGAAGACATCTCAACTGCAAGGGTGCAGAGAAGGTAAGCGCCTATCTTGGAAAATATATTTCAGAGAATTATTCTTTTAAGGATAAGAGACATTCAGAAAAGTATGCGGACTGGAATAATGACTATCTGGATTATGTGAAGTATATGTCCGGAGAGACTGTGTCGCTGGAGGCGCAGCAATCCGAGGAAACGGTATCCAACAACTAGATATAAAACACATAAGTGGACGGAGGATTGAATCCCCCGTCCACTTTATTTTTTATTTTACTGTAACTTTGCATCTGGCAGATATATTGCCGGAAGTATATGTCTTTTTCTCAGTGCTGTTTGAAGGTGAGAAAATTTATTTCTGCACGGCAAGGGACAAGGATTTTTACGCGCAGCTCATGCGAGATGGAAATGTTGTGGTGACAGGCATGAACAGAGAATATCAGATGATCAGGCTGAACGGAAAGGCGCACAGACTAGATGATCAGAAGCTGTGGATCGACAGGATATTTGCGGAGAATCCATCTATGAACAGTGTGTACCCGGATGACAGCAGATATGTGCTTGAGCCGTTCTATTGATACAGGATGAATACCTGACACAGGTAAATGATGAGAAAGGCATAGTAAACGCTGCAAACAGCGGTATGACCGGATGTTATGTGCCATGCCACAATTGTATCGATAACTGTATCCACGCTGTCCTGTCTGCGGAGGCTCGATGGACATGAACCTCCGCAAGGACGGTTATTTTGTTCAGGACAGTGCCTGGTATGAGGCAGAGCGGTGCTTCGGTGATTTTGTTTCCAGATCCCTGGACAGGAAGCTTGTGCTCCTTGAGCTGGGGGTTGGTTTTAACACGCCAACCATAATCCGATTTCCTTTTGAGAAGCTGACACGAGAACACGATAACATAACCCTTGTCAGGTTAAATCTCGATCAGGCTGTGATTCCAGAAAGTCTTGGGAACAGAGCTATAGGGATAAATGCGGATATGGCGGAGAGTATAAGTGATATACTCAACGTTTCAGTATCGCATCCATATCCTGTTCAGGAGCAGTGATCGGGTTTAGCTTATAATTCTCCACCAGATATTTCACCACGGTCTCGGACATGAATGCCGGAAGTGTCGGTCCGATATACATGTTGCGCACACCCAGTGACAGCAGGGTGAGAAGTATGCAGACAGCCTTCTGCTCATACCATGACAGGACAAGGGTGAGTGGGAGATCGTTTATGCTGCAATTAAATGCATCAGCCAGAGCCAGGGCGACTTTGATTGCGCTGTAGGAGTCATTGCACTGTCCCATGTCAAGTATTCTTGGTATACCATCGATGTCACCGAGATCGAGATCATTGAAACGATACTTGCCGCAGGCGAGGGTGAGGACAAGGGTGTCCATCGGAGTCTGCTTTACGAATTCGGTGTAATAGTTGCGTCCCGGATGTGCGCCGTCGCAGCCGCCAACGAGGAAAATGTGTTTGATATGACCAGCCTTGATTGCATCTATGATCTTGCCAGCCTGTGACAGAACAGCGCTGTGTCCAAATCCGGTCGTCAACATGTGACCGCCGTTTATGCCGCTCATGCTCCTGTCGTGTTCATAGCCGCCAAGCTTCTGTGCGTGCTTGATCAGAGGGGTAAAATCTTTCTTCCCTGCTCTTGTACCTGAGATGTGAACCATGCCGTCATAACCCACGACTGATGTGGTGTAGATCCTGTCCTTGTAGCTCGGTCTTGGCGGCATGAGACAGTTGGTGGTAAAGAGCACCGGCGCGGGTATGTTCTCAAATTCCGTCTGCTGGCTCTGCCATGCGGTTCCGAAATTGCCCGCCAGATTATGGTATTTGTTAAGCTCCGGATAGCCGTGCGCAGGCAGCATCTCGCAGTGGGTATATACATTTACTCCTGTCTTTTCAGTCTGCTCAAGGAGCTGTGACAGGTCGTTCAGGTCGTGACCGGAGACCACGATAAATGGCCCTTTTTTGATGTCAACATTTACTCTCGTAGGCACAGGATTGCCAAATGATTCAGTGTTGGCTTTGTCCAGCAGCTCCATGCATTTGAAATTCACCTGTCCAAATTCCATGATGAGTTCTATCCATTCGGTGACGCTGTGCTCCCTGTTAACCTCGCATAGTCCCTTGTAGAACCACTTCAGAACCTCATTATCTGTGTAGCCGAGATTCATGGCGTGATGGGCGTATGCTGCCATACCCTTGAGTCCAAACAGCAGGGTGGAACGCAAGGACACTATATCCGTGTCACCAGCCCATAGGTCGATCACCTGTATCTTTTCAGCCTCAGATCTGCTGATCTTGTTCTGCTCGTTTTTAACCCTTCCCATAAATTCTTTTATTGCATTGTCGTCAAAGTTTACATTTGTCAGGGTTGTGAAAAGACCGTCTATGATAAGTCTGTCGGCGACCGCGCTGTGTTTATTCTCATTTTTTGAGAGTTCTGCAAGTTTTATAAGTTCACACACAAGCTCGTCCTGTAGATTAGAGGTGGATGGCTGCTTGCCGCACACTCCGGTATTGATACATGCGGATCCCCCCGCTGTCTGCTGACACTGAAAACAAAACATATTTGACATGTACTGTATACCTCCTGAAATTATGAATCTATCTGAAAATAACTGGTGACTGCCTGGCAGTTTGTGTATTTTCTTCTAAATAGAGTATGGGCAGATAGCAGAAGTTTTATACAAGGAAAAGGCGGCTCTCCATGTGACATTTGATGAGGACACAATATGGTGGAGTATTTCAAGACTGATGCGGATAAGAGATCAGATGTGATATTTTAGCAGGAAATTCAGATATTTTTGTGCATAAAAAAATCGGTGCGACGGGATTCGAACCCACGACCTCTTCGTCCCGAACGAAGCGCTCTACCAAGCTGAGCCACGCACCGATAGTGTTTATCAACACTGCCATAATAGTATAAGAAGATTCTGAAAAAAATGCAAGGAGTTTTCTAAATAAAATGCCAAGAAATTTTCAAACCCAGAAATCTATATTCAGAATATTCGAAAAGCTCTTTTGTGAAACTGATAATCAATTAATAACAGATAAGTATCCGTTTGGGGGGGCCATAGATACAATTTATATAATATTTAGATTTGCTACAATGGGAATTTATATGTGTATGGCAGAGTAATAACCAGGAAGTAGTTGATATGAGGATAAGGTGCAGGCAGGATCTACCCGGATGCACGAGTTACTATCCGGATGACAAAAAACTAAAAAAATATGCTTTATGGTAGATTGTCAATAGTAAAGTAACAATTATTTTAAATTATTTTCGCACGCTAAATTACAGTGTCGTGATCACGTCAAAAAAAATTGCACGTACCATATTCGATATAGTACGTGCATTATTTTTACACATAACAAGAAGCCCTATACTACATGCTATAGAGCTTCTTTAATTCCTTATTAAACAGGTCATTAGCACACGACCATCCAAGAACCTTGCGGGGATATGCGTTCATCCAATCTTGAATGTGCTTAATGTATATATCATCATACTTATCAGTGTCAGCACCTTTAGGTATATGCCGCCTGATTAACTTGTTCGCATTCTCATTACTGCCACGTTCATAACTGCTATACGCATGGCAGTAATATATCTTCGTCCTGTCTCCCTCATGGAGCAATGACCGCTTCATGCCCTGATAGTCTGAAAACTCAACTCCATTATCAACTGTTATTGTTTTAAAGAGTTTCGGAAACATAGCACCAAGGCGGTGTTCTAAATTATCAAGTTCAGCAACAACAGACTTTGGTCCCTGATCTGGAATCTTCCTGACTATCTCTCTACGCGTAAATCTCTCAGTAAGCACAAGCAGACATGACTTACTTTTACCACGCTGACCTTTTACAGTGTCCATCTCCCAATGCCCAAATGTCTGACGGCCATCAACTTCATCTGACCTGTATTCTATAGATGTACCAGCACTCATGCGCTTCTGTACTCTGACTTTATGCTTGCATTTTTTACGCTGACTCTTCACGGGAAGTTTTTTATTCGTAAGTGTCAGGAAAATTCCTTTGTCTATATACCTGTAAAGAGTGTTCACGCTTATATGTGTTTTCATGTTATCAAGTGCCGCCATGGCAAGAGCCGCAGCGGGAGAGTATCCGTCATTGACTATCTTATCTTCAACGTACTCAGCAAACTTTATATCATTACCGATCTTAAGTGGTCGACCCTTGCTGGTCTGTGCATAGTCAGTATTTTGCTGTGCAAGATCAGCACTGTATCTTATATCCTCAGTCAGATCACTGTTAGTATGTACATAAAGACCTTTTTTATATTCTCTTGTCACTGTAGCCCTTGACACATGCAAGTACCTTGCAACATCTGCTTTACTGCATCCCCTATTTAGCAGTGTTTCCATACTCACACGATCAGCATATCTTAAATGCCTGTATCTCATAGTATGCCCCCTATGACACTAAAAAAAGCGGCCAGCACATGCCGACCGCACGTTCTATATATTATTATAATTCCTGATTCTGGCAATTCTACTGGAAATATTTTCCAGTTGCCTATACTGTAAATGAAAGCTGGTCAGTAAATATGTCTTTGGCATCCTCTGAACAGTCCTCAAAGCCTTCGCCCCTTGCAATAGTTTCCTCAGTAGATGGTACAGGAAACAGGATCATATTATCTACATACTCCCTTGCTTCAGCAAGCGTCCTGTCACGCTTCATATATTTCCCGGAAACAGGATTATCATAAGTACCCACATACATGTAATCTTCACTTTCAGACTGCCACAATTTCACGGACATGGTAAGATCTGTCATTCTTATATACATTTCACAGCGTCGGCACATCTGCTTTAAATTCTCTCGGCTGTCACCAATCAGATTCCTGAAGAACACCTCCATGCTCAGTGAGGTTGTAATTATAACTACCTTACATTCAAGCATCTTGTTTTTATATCGGCTTCTTACTGTACTGTTTGTATGGTTGTCAAGCAACTTTAACAGGTCGCTCACGTCTATATAATTCGGACGTATGTCATCAAGTATTAGACAGTCCTGACCTTTGTAATTGTCAAGCAGATCATTACTACCGCTTGATATGTAATAGCTATATTTATTTCTCTGTGCAAAATCCTTTGCCCAGGTCGTTTTTCCTGTTCCAGCATCACCACATACATATATGCATTTCATATTTCTGTCACTTCCTTCCAGCTTATCTCTACGATAGTTAAACGCATTGTCTATTGTCTTTTTAAATTTGTCATACTCCTGAGGAGTGATATACTCTGTATAGTTATACTCACGTATCAGACCGCTTGTTATCAGGTCAACAAGCTCCGCCTTTCTTGCCTTATCTGCTTCGCGGCTCTGTTTTATCTCTGCTTCCTTTTTAAAGTCGAAGTTGCTTTTTACGGATTCTTCTAAATATTGATATTTTTCACTTGCATTCTTATGTGTGAGATAGGCAAGAGCATCTCCGAATCTGCCACGGATTTTATTTATATAGTTTTCTGTGATACCGAACCAGTTACATATGCTTTCAGTCGGCACACTGTCCTTAAATCGTATGCATACATGCCAGTGCGGTTTTTTTAATTCTCCGTCCTTATTTTCATCTTTATCATGTAAGATATACGCATAGTCCTTTACTGCATTATGATCTAATCCCTTTTCTATCTGTTCTTCTGTGAGATATTCGATCTGTTGTACTATTTCACAGGTTCTATAACTTTTTGGCATGTAACAATCCCCCTTGTTTTTCTTTTTGTTTGTTTTTACACATTTTACACATTTTTACACATGCCGAGGACAAGCCCCCTCGGCATAGCATTTTTATTTGATTTACAGTGGTATAGGTTGAATGATAGAGTTTTGATTTTACACATTTACACATATATATTTTTATTTTCTTTATTTGACCGATGGTTACAGTTGTGTAATGTGTAATCATTATGATTGTACCATTCCTTGATCCCCCAACCCCCCTATGCCCGAGCTCCCACAGGGGGGCTATTACTTTTGTTTTACGCTTATTTCTTTTTCTCTGTGATTACTGTATGAACCGCATCAAGTTCATGACAAGCTTACACAGATTGTTGAACAGCATGACTACACTATTACATAGCCTAAGCAATATTTTCATTCTGTACCTCCTCACGATACACAACAACGATCTTGTAGTTGCATGTAGACGGGTGTGGGGCGTCCTGTCAAGGGTAAAGTGCACGCTGCGCGCCCTTGACAGGACACCCCACACCCGTCTTTTTATAATTATCAGGGCGATGGCGCGCCCTGCTCACAGCACACATGCATTATCGTTTGCGCTTTCTGAAACGTTTCTTAATGCCTGTAGCAAAGTCAATATCCGGCTGGATCACTCCCTGTCCGGCGAGTATTTCACTGTCACTTATCATTTCTGTTTTCTTGAGATCTTCCACGATAGCAGACGTATCATAAGCTTCATAGTCTTTGTTGAACACGAACTTGAATGACAGATGGAGAGGTCGTATCATGTCGATATTATCGCAGTTTTCAAATGACACAGGATCATAGTAACGGACGGATAACAGTCGCCATGTCTTATTGACACATACAAGATACCCAGTGATCTGACGGAGCAGCGCGTCAACAAACTTGAATCTTTGAGCCGTGCAGATGATACCTATTTTATTCTTTCGTACCTGAAGCAATCTCTTTAACAACTCCGTAGATATGTTATCTTTATAGTTTCGGCTGTTCCAGATCGCACCTACTTCATCGAACACAAATATGGTTACATCCTCTGTTCCCTGTTCAACGTTTTTAAGCTGATTCACATTTGTGAAAGGAGTATAGGGCACATCTGTTAGATCTACGTTGCTGATAATATGTATATACTGAGTCACAAAGGCTTGTTCATCCTCTGACCATACAGGCAGACCATCGTATTTGTGAAAGACCTCACGCACTAACATGGTCATATCCAGCGTTTTACCTGAGCCGAACACCTTGTTGCGGTATGCCGTCACCATGTGGATGCTGCCATAGAAGTGACAGCGGTTATATTCTTTGTGTTTAATGTAGTAGTACAGATCAACAGCTCCATTGGTAACGACCTGATAGAAATGAGTTGCCACGAACGGAACTACAGGGAATGCATAGCACACGAAGCATATCAATATTATTATCAGGATTGTCATAATCGAAGCCCCCTTATCGCACCGACCACACAGGTCATTACAAGCAGAGCTATCATATAAGCCATGATCTTAGCAAACATCATATAAAGGTCACCATTTGAGTACAGATCAAGTATTATTTTGTCCATCAGATCACCTCACTTAAAACCGCTTAAAATCGGTAAACACTCTGTACACTGTTCTTATGACATTCCAAAATACCCAGAACACTAACACGAACAGTATAAGCACACACACATTGTACACATCCGTCACAGTCCTTACAGTTGACATATAGCCAGCATCACCGCTTGTAGCCACAGGGGCATTTTTAACATCAATGTTTATTTCTGTCTGTCCTGTGCTGACTGTCTGAGCATTGACAGTAGTAGCACACTCATATGTTATAAGTGATGCAACAAACAGACAGGACACCACCATACTAAAAATCAAAATGATCGTCTTGATATATGTTTTCAAGTTCTTCTTTACTCCTTTCACGATATTCATTAAATGTCCTTTCATCTCTTTTGTAATCAAGTAGATAATGATATTCCTTAAATAGCTGACAACTGCCAATTACAAACACGATTAAGGCTATTAAAGCTACCAATTATTTACACCTCCTTTTAAACCTCAAAGAAAGAGGAGAGAAGTAGTTAGATAATTTGTTAGTGTCGATGTGCCGTGGGGCTGAAGCCGCCAGCGGCACATCTGGTACATATACACTGCAACCAACAACAGGAAAGTGCGTTTCATAGCATATATTTGCATATCTGCAATTATTACAGAGAGTTTCATCTATAAGTGGTTGATACTCACCATTGCAACATGTATCATCATTAATACAATGAGTGCACTTAATACCTCTGCAATTTTCTATACTCATTTACATCACCTCATTTTTTCTTCAAAGACTCCAAAAACTCTTGCTTTTCCTCAGGAGCAGGAACAGTATTTTCAAGCCCATAAATACAACCTGACTCAAAAGTACATCCAAGAGTATCCTCATAAGTTTCTACCCAATCAGGATATTTAACAAAACCATATTTACAATCCTGACAATATCTAACAACAGGATCTATACACCGAACAGGTCTATTATTTTCCACTATCCATCAACCTCCTAACAAAGTAAATAAATACAAAGATACGCCACAAAGAATAGAAAAATTTCACCGGACAAAAGGAAAAAACCTTCATCATCAATATAAAAATGCATCAAGAAACATATAACAGCCCAAAACAGACCAAAAATGATCATTTGTATATAATCACTCATAAATTTTAACCCTCTTTATCATCAATTTTTATCCACTTTGCAATACCAAAAATTATTGCTATAGGCATACCAACTAAAAACATAATTGCTACAAAATAGATTAAAAGTTTATAAAAAGGAAGTCTCAGAGCAAATAGGATTCCACCTGTTACAATACCCAAAACTAAAATCAAAATTTCAAAAGCATCCATACATATCACCTCAACATATACACTTGATAGATTTTACCTATTAATCTATAATCTAAATAAAAAAGGAGAACAAAACAAAATGTTTAATATAATATTAAGTCAATCAACATCAGCACCAGGAACAAGTACCATGTTTATAATTATCTATATACTGATAATAGGTTTAGTATTTTTAGCAATAACAATAGGAATAATATTCCTTATTTATTTCCTTATAAAAAAATTAATTAAGTATTATAAAACTGGAGAATAAAAATCCAGTTTTATTAATCTGAATCTTGAGAAACCCCTTTAAGAAATACCCATAACGCATATCCTATAAGCTGACAAACAAGATAAGTTATGAATATCTTCCAGGCAGAAAATGTAATGCCACCCAAAGTAAATTCATATGTAAGGCCATAAAAAACCACTTTAGCAACAAGTGCAACAAGTTCAAGCATTCAATCACCCACCTTTTTTAGCAAGTCTATAAATCGACAAGATAGCAATAACAACTATTGCACCGATTGTTACACTCCAGAAATCGGCCGGAATAAATTTAAAATAAGATGCTATAACTGCAAATAGCCCAGAGTCACTATTAAGAAGAGCAGTAAAAAATGCCACAATACCAGTCACATACTTCCAGAATGATTTAGAGTTTTTATCCTCATCATCATCACTTGAACCACCACCAGTATTTATATTTGCATTACCATCAATAACTTTATTACTATTATCTATAGTTATATTTATAACCGTTTTTCCTGAGTCATCTGAAGCAACGACATCAGTAACCTTTTTATCAACGACATTTCCATTATCGTCAACAACATCCTCAGTAGTAACGGTAGGCTTTTCTGATGCAACCTCTTTATCTTCTTCTAAAGTATATAAATCAAAAGGGAAATACCTCACATCAGTTGACTGAATCATATTATTACTAGCACTTTGCATAATATCCGAATCAGAGAATAAAGTATCTGGATCAGGTACATGATAGAGAAACACAGTCACATAAAGCTTTGCACTAGTGACAGAATACTCTGTATATTTATCTAAACTTGAGCCGCTAGAATTTGGCACAAAACAAGTCAAGTAGTCCAATGCCTCAAGCATAGAAACCCCCTGAGTAAGTGCGCCAATATCACCATTTAAATAGACTTTATCATTAAGATAACCACCTCTATGTTTATTAAGACTAAAAGTATCTTCTTTTGAATCTGTATGTGTAAAAGTCCGTCCTTTACCATCACGATAAGCAATGTCTACGTTATAAATTACTTTACAACTAAACATCTCAGATGTATCTTTCATCAATGGACATGAATAATCATATTGAAATGAGAATGCATAACGACTTTTGTTATCCTTTGAATCAACACGAGCGACCTTACATGTCATTGAATCCCAGTAAAATGACTCTGCCGGATAAGTAGGTTTGTCCACATAATCTGGATCTGAATTATCAGCAAGACTTGTGTCACCTTCTAAAAACTTCTTACAATTTGAATAATCAGTGATTGAACCACTCAAATTTTCAGCACACTTCACAAGCGGTATATTAGTAGCAACTAATTTATAACGGCTAATATTAGACGGTTGAACCCTAAAGCGAAAATTATTAATTCCTAAAGACTTATCAGTTCCAAAAAATGAATCGCTATTAGTTTCTGTAAAAGTAAACCCACCAAATCTATCATTCCAATCTGCATAATTCATAATTTGAACACTACCCATACAACCAACATTAGAATTTGTATAAACACGAGCATATTCAGAAAGATTATAATAATATACAGAAGAAGTAGTTTCATAAGCACTATACCCCATACATATAGAAGAACCCTTTGGAACCCAAAAAAACATTTGTTCTAAATAACCAGAACTACCATCGGTAGGACGCTCATACAAAACAAAATACAAATCAAGACCACTTAAATCAACACCGACAGAGGATAAAAAGCTATTAAATTTTTTCTTTACCGAATCAGTAGCAGATACAGGCATTCCAGAAGCATCAAAACAATGACCAGTACACTCATAAGATGCAGGCGAAGAGCAAAAATCACTACCACATATATAATCTGATTGCTCAAAGTAATACCCATTTTTTGTAACATACTGAGAACCATGTAAATATTTTGAAACCCCGGAATTAGAAGCATAAACAAACAAACGTGGACACACGTAACTACAAAACAACAACAATATAGAAACAAATACAGCTACAACAATATTTAATTTGCTTATTCTTTTTAATCTTAGCTTCATTTAATATCTCCTTATCAAAAAGCATAAAAAATAGGGGTATGCCCACACCCTATCATATTGTTTCTTTACTTCACAGAACGCTTAATCTTCCTGAATGCAGCCGCACCAGCACCAACTACACCAACACAAAAGATAACCATAAGCGCCGCATTATCACCAATACCAGTAAGAACAGTACCCATCACTGTCATAAGGTTAGTGACACCAGTTGTAATATCTGCAATCTTCATAATTACATACTCCCTTCCACTACTTTACTGATCTTGCGATCTTCTTAAATGCACCAGCACCAGCACCGACTACACCGACACAAAAGATTACCATAAGTGCGGCATTGCTACCTATTGATGTAAGTACAGTTCCCATAACACCCATGAGGTCTGTAATGCCTGTAGTGATCTGCTCCATCGTCATATGCTTCACCCCCTTTCAGATTTATTTAAAAACCCACAAAGGGGGGAATTTACGCGATATAAAACAGAAAAGTATTGAAGAATCTAAAAAATATTTTTTAAGAATTCTTCTCACCGCCTTTAGCCACTGCATCTGCATCAATAGCTTTTAACTTTTTATCTACTATGTCAAAATGAACACGTACCTTTGAAAAAACAGGCACTTTAAGAAGATTATTCTTCTCTCCGCAAGTTACCTCAAAACTCTTAGCTCCATTGCTAAGACCAATGACATAATACTTGCCCTGTTCATTACCTTCCTTGTCAACAATTACCTTTTCTTCCTGTGCGATCTTCATTAGATCCAAACTAAATAAAAAAGCCATATTATTACCATCCTTTCAACTTGTCGTTACACCCTTATATATTCTTTAATCCTGTCCGCATAAGGGCATTTACACGGACAGGATACAAACAGGGGAATGTTCAACTCTCTGAACATCTGTTTGTTACACTATTATTGTAAATTAACAAAAAATATGCTTTATTTAAAAATACAGTTGACAACACTATGATACTAGTGTACTATTTAGCTAGTGCAGCGGTACAGAAGAGCTAGACAACATACAAGGAGGAGGTGTGTGATGGAATTTAAGACGAATATCCCCATATATCTTCAGGTCATAGAGGATATAAAGCAGAAGATCATAGCGGGCACACTGCCTTTGGGATCTAAGCTTCCGTCATCAAGAGAACTTGCCATAGAATACCAGATAAATCCGAATACTGCAGCGAGGATTTACAGCGAGATGGAGTCTATGGGGTTGTCCTATACCAGACGTGGAATAGGAACATTTGTGACGGAGGATGACAGGGTCATAGACGACCTGAAAAAGGAAAGAATAGAGGAAATCATACAGAGCTTTGATGAACAGCTCACCGGTATGGGATTTTCACACGATGAGATCCTTGAACTGCTAAAAGAACACTTCGGGAAGTAAAAAGGAATAAAAAAGAAGGGAAATGATACAATGTTAAAATGCGAACATCTTGTTAAGAAGTATATCACGACCACAGCCATATCTGACCTGTCACTGGAGATTGAGCCGGGACACATATATGCGCTGCTCGGTCCGAATGGAAGTGGAAAGTCAACACTTATGAAGATCATAGCCGGACTGGTCAAGCCGGACTCAGGAACTATCACAATAGATGGAGTGCCTATGACGTACAGGTCAAAGAAGGACATAGCTTATATGCCGACGGAGGCATTCTTCTTCGGATATATGAACTGTAAAGACATAGGAAAGTATTACAAAGATTTCTTTGATGACTTTGACTATGACAAATACATGGGACTGCTTGCTGAGATGGAGCTGAATCCGGACCAGAAGGCAAAGAGTATGTCTTCAGGAATGCTTGCAAAGCTCAAGATAGCGGTTACTCTGTCCAGAGACAGCAGGATCGTTATGCTTGATGAACCACTGAACGGAATAGACATCATAGCGAGGGAGAAGATCATCAGCACGATTGTCCGGAATATATCGGATGACACAGCCGTGCTCATGTCAAGCCACCTTGTGGATGAGCTTGAGAGGATCGTGGATCACGCATTCTTTATCAAGAATGGCACCTGTGTGCTTCAGGGAGATGCAGAGGAACTGCGAGTGAGCAGGGGCAAGTCGATAGTTGATATGTATAAGGAAATATATGCATAGGAGGAACCGCTATGAACGAAGTTCATAATAGGAATCGGTTCCGACGACCTGCCCCGCTCGTGTGAGCGAGAGGGGCGATACATATTGGATAGTTAAATTTGTTAGATGAAGGAGAGATAGATATTATGTTAAAGATGATGAAATATGAATACAGACGTGGAGTATTTCCACTTCTGGTGGTTATAACGGCTCTTGCGGCAGCAGAATTGCTGTTCGTGATTGGAATATTTGCAGAAAAGAATTTGTTAGCTGGACTTGGTATCACCTTCCTTGTGATGGGAGGCTGGGCTTCGTTTATGTTCGTCTTGATATATGGTGTGATAATATACAGTCAGGATCTGAAGAACAAGACTGGGTATATGGTGTTTATGACGCCAATTTCAAATTACAAGATTATCGGTGCAAAGCTGCTTTCAATCCTGCTCACCGGTGCGACACTTGTGGCCTTTCTTGGACTGCTTATAGTTGTTGATTATAACCTGCTCAAGTCACATAACGGCGGTGTAGCTGGCGTTGAGCTTGTGCTGGATGATATTCTGGGAACAAGAGGATTGTCAATAGGAAGTGTCATTGCAAATGTTGCAGGGTTCATAGTAGTAGCACTTATTCAATTCTATACAATGATCACCATAGCGTACCTCGCAGTGTCACTGTCTTCCACAGTGCTCCAGAACAAGAAGATAAAGGGCGTTGTCAGCTTTATACTTTTTGTAGCACTCTATGTGCTGGTGAGCTACATAGCATATAAGCTTCCGCACCTTGGGAAGAACGTGCAGGTGGAGACTATGCTTGACGCGATGTATAAGAATATACCGCAGCTTATTCTCTATGTTGTATGCATGATCGGCAGTTATATAGGAAGTGCGACACTGCTTACTAAGAAGATAAGCTTATAGGCGATATGCTGTAATATGAATGCGCGCGTGAAACGACAGGAGATATGAGGATGAGGAATGGTGATGTGATGAAATATTTTAGATACCTGATTACAGGAGTCTGCACAGGAGTCATAGTAGTGCTCCTTGTACCTGTGGCTGTGTGTGGGATCTGTGCATATGGTGTGTGGCGGCTGCTCAATATGGTAACAGGCGGAAATAAAGAGCCGCGCAGGACGATGATAAAGCAGAATTTATAAATGTATATTTTTAATCAACAAGATAACCCGGAGTGAGAAAATGTCTCACTCCGGGTTATTGACGTTTGGGGAGGAATCCTGTAGTATTTTCATTAGAGTTAGACAAGACTAACCAAACCTATTTGTCACAAGGAGGTTTTGTATGAGTGAAAATACATGGGAGATCATGAAGGGCATGGAGCTCGGTGACGTGGAACTTCAGATGGCACTTCAATGTGCACCGGTGATAACGGGTGTCAAGGTGTCAAATCTGCTGAACATAGAACTCAGCGGATATCGTCAGATGGTGGAGATACTGAAGGACAGTGATATATGTATGTACACACTGGGAGCAACCTGTGGCAGGGTAAATGTATTTATCTACAATGCGGCAAAGCTCAGGGCATTTGTCCAGAGGGATGATGTGCAAAGACTTATGTCTGAGCTGGGATATGAGGACATGGAGCTTTCTGAGATACTTGCGGTGTTTCGAGAAAAATATCAGCAGTACTTAAAGAGCAGAGGAAGATTCACCTCGAAGCAACCGGCACAGGAAGATATGGCTTGTGGCGATGGAGCTTCTGGCAAGGAGTGGTTCCCACACGAGATGGGCTTGTTGCTGGGATACCCGCCAGAGGATGTGGAGGGTTTTATTCGGCAAAGTGGCAGAAATGCACTTTGTTCCGGCTACTGGAAGGTGTATGAGGATGCTGAATCAAAGCGGAGAACATTTCATATATTTGAATGTGCGGAAGAGAGACTTATTCAATTTCTTTCAAATGGACTGCATATGAGAGATATCATGGGGATGTACACGGCGAGCAGAAACGCGGCGTAGAAGTATATGGAAAGATGCAGATAAACACAGTTTACAAGGATGTATAGGGTAAATCTCTATAACATATAATTTCATAAGGAGGATTATTATGAGCAAAATTAATATCGTATTCTGGACACAGGGCGGAAATACACAGATGATGGCGGAGGCTATCGCAGACGGCGTGAGAGATGCCGGAAAGGAAGCGGAGGTAGTATTTGTAAGCAGCATCACACCGGATGCACTCAAGGATGAACCAGTATTTGCACTTGGATGCCCGGCTATGGGAGCTGAGGTTCTTGAGGAGGCTGAGATGGAGCCATTCGTTGCTGAGGTAGAGGGATTTGCGGCAGGCAAGAAGATTGCGCTCTTCGGTTCATATGGATGGGGAGATGGTGAGTGGATGCGCGACTGGGAGGCGAGAATGCAGTCAGCAGGCGCAGAACTCGTAGGCGGAGCCGGACTTATGTGCCATGAGACACCTGACGCAGAAGGCCTTGAGGAGTGTAAGGAGCTCGGACGCCAGCTGGCAAATGCCTGATTGACGGACGGCACGGACGATAAAAAATAACCATATATATGTAGTCACGTTCGGCTTCCATTGATTCGACCAGTTACATATGCATGCGGCTACGCAAACGATAAGGGCGTTGTTTGCTTCGCCTTAGCAGGTAACTGATCGAACCAATGGAGCCTTCACTACCGACTGGCATATATATGGTTATTTTTTATCGCCCGTGCCTGGTCGTGGGGATATAAAAAGAGCCGCTTGAGAAAATCTGTAATTTGAATGTGATTCTCTCAGACGGTTCTTTTTTGTGTTGAATTTGTTCTTAGCGTCCTGCATACTGGGCGTTATGGCTGCCGTGGCGCTTAATGTGTGCTGTTATGTATGGAGCTATTGTAATATGTTTGTCCATGGCATTTCCAACTATGGCGATTCCCTTGCCCATGGTGAAGGCAGCTAGGACTGTGCCGATTCCCAGACCGTAGATATGACCGAGGATAAAACCTGTCATGGCAGCTGTCGTTGCAAGGCAGATCACATCAAACGAAATCTTAATCTTGGAATATTTTGCCGATATAATCTCAGACAGCTCTCTTGGGAAAAGGTCTGTCGGGATGATTGGAAGTCCACATCAGTCGGTCATTTTTTGCGGACAGTTCAATACATGCCTGTCTGTTTCGCTCCCTGCTCCTGCGTTTGCTCTCGTTTGATTTCTCCCTCTGTATCTTCTTGGCACAAGCAGGACAATACTTCGATATGCCAGAGCGGGGAACATATTCAACACCGCACACCGTACAATTCTTAGGCTTTAACGCAGTCCACCGCTTTGTCGGTGTGATATGTAATTCACCGACAAAGCCGATGAATTTATAATAAATCTTGATTTCCTGCCGCACCATTCCGTCTGTAAGTTTCTCACGTTCCGAAACAAGTATCTTGTCTATAAGTGCGTTTATGATGGTTGCGTCCAGTTCCTTAATGCCTTGATAGTTGCGGATTAGGGAGAGGAAATCACGGACACCCTGCGTCTTCTCATAGCTGTCGCTGAGCGTTTCCGTTACCTCTTTCAGCCTTGCTTCAATTTCAAGCTGTTCTTTCTGGTATTTTCCCGACATCATCTCAAAATTCCGCTCGGTAATACGCTCCATCACCTTATCTTCATAGAGTGAGGAAAACAGCCTGTCCAGTTCTGCAAGGCGTTTGTTCAGTTTTCTTTGCTCCTTTTCCAGTGCCTTTGCCTTGCTCTGGTCTGTTTCCGTGAGCCGCTTTTCAATCGCCCTCACTGCCTTTTCATCATTGACTGCCATATCCGCAAATCGGTTGATGTCGGTGAGGACAGCGTTGAACAAGTCCCTCGCTTCAATGCTGTGTGCGGTACACATGATATTACCGTATCTGCCATAATTATTGCAGGAATATTGTACGCAGTCGATGATGTCGGGGCGTTTCCTCCTGTTGGCACTCATAGCCCGCATCGCATAGCCGCAGTCCGCACACTTAATAACGCCTGCAAAGATGTTCTCAAAGCCGCCCTTGTTTTCTGGTAATCTGCGGCTTGTAATAAGCTGCTGTACGGTATCAAATTCCTCCTGCGTGACTATCCCCTCATGGGTGTCTGGTATCACTTCCCATTCTTCGGGCAGCTTAGAGGGGCGTTTCTTGCTTTTCATGTTGGCGGCAATCCGCTTGTAGCCTGCAAGGTTTCCCGCATATATCGGGCTTCTTAAAATGCCCCTTACGCTGTTCTCGCTCCAAATATAACGGTTCTCCTCATTCTCCTCAAAATACCTCTCATAGCCTGTTGCCCCCTGCTCCGCCGCATAAGCGGCGGGGCGTAAGATATGCTGTTTGTTGATGTGCTTGCGGATTTTGGCGATTCCGTTGCCCGCTAACGCAAGGTCAAATATTTCCCTTACCACATGGGCAACTTTGTCATCTATCAGCAGATGGTTGTGGTCGGCGGGGTCTTTGACGTAACCGTATGGTGCTGTCGTCCCCATGAATTTCCCCTGCTGAAACCTCGCTCGGTACGCCGATTTTATCTTGACCGACACATCGGCGGAATACATTTCGTTTAGGATGTTGCGGAAAGGCGTGATGTCCATAGCGGATTTATTGAGCGTGTCCACGCCGTCATTGACCGCTATATACCTCACATTATGCTCTGGGAAAAACACTTCCAGATACAGTCCGCAATCAAGATAGTTCCTCCCCAGACGAGATAAATCTTTCGTGATAACGCAGTTTATCAGACCGCTTTCAATGTCCTTAATCATGTTCTGGAAACTTGGTCTTTGGAAATTTGTACCAGAGTAACCGTCGTCCACATACGTTTTTGCTAAGTGCCATCCCTGCTTTTTCACATAATCCGTGAGGATGGATTTCTGTGTCGCAATG
>ERZ839741.790-NODE-790-length-38011-cov-6.355385_pt1 | contig 38011 bp, 28 predicted proteins | sample MGYA00519880_ERZ839741 | MGnify/ENA primary metagenome ERZ839741 (study PRJEB31850, sample SAMEA3708851) | human gut metagenome | biome: human gut; feature: human-associated habitat; material: faeces | place: China | collected 2014 ...
ACACGTCATCAGGAATCTCGAGATCGCCAAGGAAATCATGCTCAATACGGGACATTGATCTAACACTCCTAAAAAGTTCCGCGTCTGTTTATATGGAAGCGCGGATTAAGGAAAGATGTAACAAGATAATTCAGATTGTGTAAGCACTTAGTGCCTGTCCACCTGAAACATCCTAGGCAAAATTATCTATATCAAATTCGATTCCGTAAAGGTTTATTATGGTCATTAATGAATCAAAATTGATCACAACATGAAGAAAACGCAGAATCTTGAAAACCTTCACGTATTCTGTGAGATCGTCCGCACGGGAAGCGTGAAAGCGGCGAGCGACGCACTGAATACAGAGACGAGCAACGCGTTCCGCACCGTGAGGCAGCTTGAGGACGAGCTCGGGGTCGCGCTCTTTGACCGCGAGAAGCGCCCGATGCAGCTGACATCCTACGGGACGCAGTTCTACCGCTACTCCTCAAAAATCCTGAAGCTCCATCACCAGATGCTTGAAGAGCTGAAGGATGACACGGACGCGATGGCGGGCCGCATCACGGTCTGCTCCACCGCCGGTTTCAGGCAGCAGTTCCTCACGCCCTCTCTTGTTGAATTTCAGATGGATCACCCGAATATCGTGATTGATCTTCGGGAAATGAATTCCGGTGTGTCAGATGTCCTGAACAGCGCGACAGAGAGCGGGAATGACGTCGTCCTCATGTATAAACCGCAGGAAGCGCTCCCGCCCGGAATGGAAGTGCGGGAATGCGGCGTTATGCCCTTTATTGCCTGCGCGTCGCCGCTTTATATCAAGCGTTTCGGGGAGCCCGCGCGCCCCGCGGAATGCAAAAACCACCGCGGCATTCTTCTTAACCTCCCGAACCGGAAGACCGTCACCTACCTCACGAAAGATGGCGTGCAGGAACGGATCTCGTGGCGCCGCACGATGACCTTTAACAGCCAGATCAACGGGCGCGACGCGATGCTGATGGGAGGCGGGATCATTCCGGATCTCGCGTTCTACTTCGCGATTCAGGAAATCAAAGAGGGGCAGATCGTTCCGGTGATGCCAGGCTGGACCCGGCCTCCTCGTATCGGCTGCCTCTTCGCGACCGAAAACGCCTATCGGAAAAAGCGGGTCCGGTATTTCCTTGACTGGCTTGAGGTGCGGTTTCGGAAGATGCTTGAGCACACGAACCGCGAGTATCAGTGGGTCGCGTGAATCCAGGAGAAAAAAAGAGCCCGGAAGGGTATCGGTCTTCCGGGCGGAGCAGAGTAGAAGAGATTCTGCGCACTAAAAAACAGAGAGAAGCAGAGACCTGAACGCCTTACATAGAGAGAGTTCAAGCGGTCCCGCACGATCCAGTCTACGGATCGAGCGGCTTTCCGCCCCCTGCTATCAGTAAAACTAATATCTGAGACATGGCAGGGCTTAAAAAACAGGGACCGGATTCTTCGAATATTCCTGTTTTTCACGTCTTTTAAAGGTCGATGCCTCAAACTTCGCGCTTTTCCGCGCGGCAGAGCAGAAGCGCGAGGAGGAGCGCGGCGATCGCCGCCGCGATTTTCCCCGCCATCATGGGAACGGTTCCTTCCGGATAAGCTGCCGTGATAACCCCGAGATAGTCACCGAAGAGGCAGAGGATCGGCGCGGAAAACGCGGAGCAGATCACTTTTCCGCGCTCAGTCATCCGATCGAGCATCAGGTACATCGGGATCGGGTTCGCGAGTGACACCGCCATCCCGAGCGCCGCGTGACCGTCAATCGAGAAGAGACGCGCGAGCCGCGTGAGCGCCCCGCCGAAATGCCTCTCCGCGAACTTCACCATCGGGAAGGCGCCGGAAAGCATCACCGCCATTTCGCCCACGATCTCCAGCTGCTTCCCGATCGGATCCATCCCGGGGATGAGTGTTAGGGCGAACCAATGCTCAATCGCCGCGGCGGCGAGAAGGAGGACAAAGGCCGCCATCATGAGTTTTCCGAAGAGCACGCAGCCCCGGACCGCAGCGTCCTGGCGCGTGATCAGAAGAAAAGCCATGAGGCCGCCGATTAGAAACGCGGGGATCCCGGTGATAAAAGCGCCTGAAAGGCTGTAACCCGACACCGCGGCGACGCCAAAGAGACTCACGGGAGCCGCGGCGATCCCGGCCGCAAGGCCCTTCGCCACCGCCGGACGGCTTCGAGGCGCGCACATCGAGAGCGACACGGGAAGAGCGTACGTGATGACGCAGCCCATCGAGGCGGCGAGCCCAAGCCCCGACAGCATCGCGGCCTCATGAGTCGCGGCGAGCGCGATGGAAAGCGTGAGACCGCCCGAGTCAATGCCGAAAATCATGCCGGCCGCGACCGATGGGTCTGACCCGATCGCCGTGAATAAAGGACCTAACGCCGGGGCTGCCGCCCGGCCGATCGCAGGCGCCGCGCACATGACGCCGACAAGGCACATCGCGAGAGGACCCATCGCGGAGAGTCCCCGTTCAAACTCCTCTCCGTACCCGAAGCGATTATTGAAGAGCGCTTTGTCGGCCGCCCCGATCACCATGAAGACCGCCATGCAGGCGACCACGATTTCGCTGATCATTTCTGACCTCTGAGACTTTTCGTAGCGTCCCGGCGGACAGAAATGGGGATCAGGGGAAAGCACCCCTCCATCACCCGTGCCTACCGATCCGCGGCCGGCGTCTCATCCGGAACCGGGGATCTGAGCGTCATTTTATAAAAATCAGAGCTTCCGATCGGAAGGCGCCGGAGGCTCTGATGGATTTCCCTGCAGCGCGTTTCTGATAGAACCTCATAGTTTCTATGCGTATCTATCAGTTCCTATCAGAAACTATGAGTTTTTATTGAACCTGGAAAGCGAGGTGTTATTCGGTAAGACGCTTAAGCCATCTTTGCCGCGGCCTGTTTGCCGCGCCCGGCGCGGACAAGGAGGAGCGCGATCATGAGCGCGAGAACCGCAGAAAGGATTTTCCCTGCCAGCATCGGAATCGTGCCTGCGGGGTACGCCGCGGTGATGAACCCAAGGTGATCGCCAAGGAGGCAGAGCACGGGTCCTGAAAACGCCGAACACACCACGCGGCCTTCCGGCGTCATACGGTTCAGCGTCACATACATCGGAAGCGGATTGGCGATCGAAACGATCATGCCGAGCGACGCCGTACTGTCGATCCGGAGAAGCCGCGCGAGCCCTCGGATCGCGCCCCCGAAGTGCCTCTCCGCGAACTTCACCATCGGGAAGGCTCCTGAAAGCATCACGCCGATTTCCCCCACAATCTCAAGCTGCCGCCCGATCGGCGCCATCCCCGGGATCAGCGTGACGCTGAACCAGTGCTCGATCGCGGCCGAGGCGAGAAGCACCACAAAGGCCGCCATCATGAGCCGCCCGACAAGCAGACATCCCCGGACCGCCGCGTCGCGGCAGAACGTGAGAAGAAGCGCGAGGATCGCGGCGACCGCGAACGCCGGGAGCCCGAGCCTCAGCACGTCCCCGAACCCGTACCCCATCACGGCCGCGACCGTAAAGAGACTGAAGGGAGCGGCAATGATGCCGGCGACAAGGCCCCGCGCCACATCCGGGCGGCTTTCCTCAGAGCAGATGGAGAGTGAGATCGGAAGCGCGAATGTCATGATGCAGCCAAACGACCCCCCGAGCCCGAGCCCCGAAAGCATCGCGGCTTCGTGAGTTTTCGCGAGCGCGAGAGCGAGCGGCAGACCGCCCGAATCCACTCCGAGCACCATGCAGGCGGCGACGGATGGATCGGACCCGATTGCGGTGAAAAAGGGTGTCAGCGCTGGGCCGAGAAAAGCGCCGATTGAAGGTGCGGCGCACATAATCCCCACCATGCTCATCGAGAGCGGCCCCATCGCCCCAAGCCCCTTCTCAAACTCCTCGCCGTAACCTAAGCGCCCCGAGAAGAGCGCCTTATCAGCGGCTCCAAGCACCATGAAGCACGCCATGACGGCAACCACGATTTCACTCATCCCGCACTGCCCCGCCGGTCACCACGCGATTCCGTCCGTGCCGGCTCTCATCCGAAAAAAAGTCCCAAGGGAAAAATTTCCCCCTTGGGACGGTCAGAGAAAATCCGTGAAGGCGGACTCTCCATATCAGCTTCTGCAGCAGAACTGCCGCGTCTTTTAATTTACGGACACGCCGTCCGCGGTTCACGCTCTATTAGCGGATTTAATAACCTGACCGCGGCTCCGCTAATATTCCTGGCGCGTGAACCCGGCGTTCCCGCCCGAAGCGCCTACCCAATCACCTCATGGACTTCGCGCTCAAGCTTTGCCTTCGCGTCCGCGACCCGCCCGATCCGGTGCGCGAGTTCCGCATCATCAGACTCGATGGCGCGGAGCCGGCTTTCAAGCTGCCGCGCGACTTCGTCAGGCGCCGTACCCCCCGTGACGCGCTTCGCCATCGCGATCCGCTTCGGATCAAGACCTGATCGGACATCATCCTCTGTCATTGTTGTTTCCCGCCCCACCACGTCGCGGAACACCGGCGCGATGACAGAGAGCCCCGTTTCATCCGCCTTCAGATTCCCCGCGATCATCCGGTTCACGACTTCAGCGACAATCTCATGCGCCGTGCGGAAGGAAATATGGTCGTGACGCACGATCGTGTTCGCGAGTTCAGCCGCCGTGCAGAAATTTCCGCGCGCGGTCTCAAGCGCCCGCTCCTTATTGAATTTCAGCCCCGAGACCGTGTCTGTCATCATCTCAAGACACGCCTCCATCTCCCGCATCGCGGGCCAGAGCCAGTGAAGCGCCTCCCCATTCACGTCCTGGCAGTGTGTGTAAGGCGTGTTCTTCATCGCGCTGAAGACAGAAATCCAGGCGGCCTCGAGGTGCGCCGCCTTCCCCTTGATGTGCTCGAGAGTCCAGGGGTTTTTCTTCTGCGGCATGATGGAAGAGCAGACCGCGTCCGAGTCATCTACCTCAACGTAGCCGTAGTCCGGCGTCGCCCAGATATAGAGGTCAAAGCAGAAGCGGGAAAGGGTGTTTCCGGCCGCCGCCATGCCTGACGCGATATCAAGCCCGTAGTCGCGGCTCGCGACACAGTCGATCGAGTTATCGATCACCTCGGAGAACCCAAGGAGGTCCGCCGTCATCCCGCGGTCGATATTCCACGTGGTGGAACCCATGGAGCCGCCTCCGAGCGGCGACCGGTCAAGCGTCCGGTAGGCGTCAGAAAACCTCCGGTAATCGCGCTCAAAGGACGCGAGAATCGCGGATAGGTAATGCGCGAACGTGATCGGTTCCGAAGGCTGCAGGTGCGTGTAGCCCGAGAACACCGCGTCCTTATTTTTCTCAGCGAGCGCGTGAATCGCCTTCCGCATCGCGATAAAGCGGCCGGCAATCGCGAAATAGTACCGGCGGTACGCCATGCGGGCGGAGGTCGCGAAGAGATCGTTCCGGGAGCGCGCCGTATGCTGCTGCCCCCCGATCTCGAGACTCGTCATCTCGATCAGATGGCGCTCCAGATTGAAATACATGTCTTCAAGCTTAGGGTCGAGCGGAAAATCCGGTTCCGGTCCCATCGCGGCCATTCGGTCAGTCGCCGTGAGGATCGCTTTTTCGACCTCTTCCGAGATGATCCCCTGGCGCGCGAGCATCAGGACATGCGCCTTATTGATGTCAAGGTAATCCTGGAACGATCCGTGAGCGCGGTCTTCCTCAATCGCCGGACTGATGATGTTCCGGATCACGCTCTCGCGCGGGGGATTGCGGATCTTCCCGCGATGGTCCTCTGAAAAGCCCGCTTCCAATGGATTTGCCATGTTTTATCTCCTCAGGCGGTGCCCCCGCCCCGAAAAAACGCGAAAAGAGGACTCTGAAGAAAACTTCTCCAGAATCCCCCTGTTTTTAATCTGACTCCCGCATTCCGGCGTCAAGCGGCAGCCGCTTTTCAGCCGGAAGGCTTTACTTCATCAGAGCCCGAGCTGGGTGAGCAGCATCGCGACCACAACCGACACCACCACCATCACGATTCCCGGAATCTGGAAGGAATGGTTCAGGATGTACTTCCCGATCTTCGTGGTACCCGAACGGTCAAAGCTCACGGCAGAAAGCGCCGGGCCCGTGATCGGGAGGAAGAAGAGACCGTTCACAGCCGGGAACATCGCGATCATCAGCGGAACCGGGATGCCGAGCGTGAGGCCGAGCGGCATGATGGCGCGGGTCGTCGCGCCCTGGCTCGTGAGCAGCGCGCTCATGAAGAAAAGCACGAAGGCGAAGAGCCACGGAGCCTGAGCGGCGAGATCACCGGCGAGTTCCATGAAGAAGCCCTTATTCGCGCCGATAAAGGAGTCAGCGAGCCAGGCAATACCGAAAATGGCGCCGACCGACACGACACCCGCACGGAGCGTGGGGCTCTTAGACGCGACATCGAGATTCACGTGGCAGAAGGCAACCATCAGGGCGGCACCCGCGAGCATCACCATCTCGATCACGAGCGACATGCTGACAGGCTTTCCGTGGATCGTGCGGAGTTCCGGGAAGAAGCCCGTAAGGACGATGAGGAACACGCCGAGGAGGAAGATCCCGACGGAGAGCTTGGCACCCTTCGGGAGCGGCTGATCAGAAATCGCTTCCGGCGGCTCAACGAGGCCAGCCTTCAGGCGGCGCTGATACTCAGGATCGTCCTTCAGTTCCTTGCCCCAGAACATGTAGATGAAGCTGCCGGCGAGAACGCCGATCAGGCAGGCGGGGAACGTCACCATCAGGATCGAGGAAAGCGTCACCTCAGCGTGGCCGTAGGCCGCGAAAAGGCCGAGCAGAGCCGCGGTAGCCGCTGAAATCGGGCACGCCGTGATGCCGATCTGGGCCGCCACGGTGGCGGACGCCATCGGACGCTCCGGACGGACGCCGGCGGAATACGCGACCTCATAGATCACGGGGTGGATAGCGAAAATCAGGTTCCCGGTACCCGAGAAGAACGTGAGGAAGAAGCCGACGAGCGGCGCGATGATCGACACGTATTTCGGATTCGAGCGGATGATGCGCGCGGCAATCCGGACGAGGAACTCGAGACCGCCCGCCGCGTCCATGGCGGCCGCTGACATGCAGACCGCCATAATGATCAGCATCACGTCGACCGGAGGCGCGGTCGGAGTGACGCCGAATATCACGGCGAGGAGCACAAGCCCCAGACCGCCCCAATAGCCAATCGCGAGGCCGCCCTGTCGGGCGCCAAGCAGAATAGCCGCCAGCACGATTACAAATTCAAGTATGGTTGCTGTCATAGTGATTCCCGGAAATCCGGTCCGTCTGGCTCCAGCTCACCTGAGCCTCAGGACCTGACCCCCTCTCCTGTTGTTTCTGACAAGGGGAAGACGCTTAGGAAGCGCCTCCCGACCGGTTGCCCGTTAGATACTTCTTATGGAGTACTTATTGGGCGGCTGGATCTAATCCTTTCTCCAGCCTTCGTAGGTATTTTTTCCTAATCCGGTCAGTTTTCCGAGAATTATTAGCAGAATTAATACTTCTTTTAGGTGTTTGGCTTAACTTTGAATTCTGATTATTTTTCAGATAGTTGTATCACAAATTCAGACTACGGCTGACGGATCGCGTCGGAAAGTATCGGGTTAAGCGCCGAGAATCTCGGGCGGATTTCCTTTTGGAGAATTTCCGTGAATTGCGACGCGAGATCTTCGGCTAGCCGGCTGTAAATCCCCTCTTTCGCGATCACGTACTGAGGCCTCACGATCGGAGCGCCCGGGATGCGGTGAAGCCAAAGCTCCGGCACGTAGTCCCTGCCCTGCCAGATATTGCTGCCTGGCGGCACCACAGTCCACCCTTCGCCGAGGCTCGCGAGTCCCATCATCGTGCGGCTGGACTCCACCGCGTAGCGCTCAAAGGCCGGGAAGGGAAGAGAATCCGTGAACTTCAGGATCATCTCGCGGTCAGCGGACTGGCCGTTATAGATCAGCACGGGGAGGCGGGACGCCGCGCGCCGCAGCGCCTCCTCCCCCTCCCCTTCCTCATTCCCCGGGAGCACGAGAAGGAACTCCTCCTCATAGACCTTCTGCCGCCAGAGGCCATCGGTGTCGAGAAGCGGATCCGGGACGATCAGGATATCGATATCGTCATTCAGGAACGCCTCAATCAGTTCCGCGGTCATCCCGGTCTGAACCACCACTTTGTCAGACCGTGTCTCTAGGTACGACGTGAGCCACGGGGCGGATGTCGCGCTGACTGACTCCGAATACCCCGCGGTGACAAGCGGGTAGCGCCCCGCCCCCGGCCTGATTGCGCCGATCAGCCCATCGAGATCCGCGACAAGCGGCGCCGCGTACTGAATGAGGTTCCTCCCATAGACTGTGAGAGAAAGCGGGCGTGAGTGCCGGTCGAGGAGCTCCGCCCCCACGGCGGCCTCCAGCCGATGCACGGCCTGAGAGACCGCGGACTGCGTGAGCCCGAGCGACACCGCCGCGCGGCTCATGTTGCAGTCACGGCTGATTTCAAGAAAGATCCTGAGAGTCTGCAGATCAAGGCTGCTGCGATGCATAGCGGGAGGTCCTTTGGGTTTCGGTTCAAGCGGCTATCCTATCAACAATAGCGGATCCGGAGGCCGCCGTCTCTACGGAGACCGCGGTTCGCTTTCAGAAACAAAAACGGGCGGTTCCTTTTTTCAAAGGAACCGCCTGAACCAAAAATAGCAGTCGCAGCTAAAAAGAAAACTAAAGCGGCCAAGAGGAAGAACAGACGGGATCGAAGCATCTATGCGACGAAAGACAAGAGCATCTGCAAGAAAACGCCCTAACCATCCCCCCAAAAGAACTATCAAAAAAATACTTGTACTATAAATGTACCTTTAGTTGTTTGAACGTAAGAAGAGTCATTCTCGTATAAGGTAAATGACCTAGTTTCTTCTTTATAACAATGAAATGAAAAAGGTTACAGTAAGACATGAATGAAAAAACAGGGGAAGTTTTCTCCATCGCAAAAGATAATCAGCCGGTAGCCGGATGCACGATCTCCAAGGCGATCAGCAGTGGCAGAAATCCCATTATTTATTTCTCCTTTGCCGCAGGTACAGACATCAGCGCTGAGATTTTTCCTTATCACAAGCTGATCCTTGTAGCTGAGGGAAGTATTGAGGTATACGGCGACAACAATTACGTTAGAACCCTGGCTGCGGGTGACTGCATTTTCACACTCACAGACAGGCCAATGGGAATGCGCACAAGTAGTGGCGCTGTTTATACGGAAATTGAAATTTCTAAGGAGGACACTATGAATAACGCAGTGAAGGCAGGAGAAGTATTTAAGTTAGCAGAACTCGTCCCTTATCAGGATGGCAAGATTGTCAACATGGATGTGGTGCATAACGACAAAATGAAGTTCGTTGTGATGGCTTTTGACAAGGGAACTGGGCTTTCAGAACACGCCGCCCCCGGCGAAGCCATTGTTTTCGCGCTAGATGGAGAAGGTGTTATCGGATATGAAGGACAGGAACACGTCATCAAGGCCGGAGAGAACTTCCATTTTGCTAAGGGAGGCCGTCACTGGGTAAAGGCAACTGAGAAGTTCAAGATGGCACTTCTCCTTACTCTCTAAGAGTAAAGAAGCTTTGAAATAAGCTTGGAGCAAGCAGACTGAAGGTTATCCTGGCCTGCTTGTTTTTTTGTAAGCTTGCGCAGGCTCATTCCGGTCTGAACCACCAATTTGTCAGACCGTGTCTCTAGGTACGACGTGAGCCACGGGGCGGATGTCGCGCTGACTGACTCCGAATACCCCGCGGTGACAAGCGGGTAGCGGCCGGTCCCAGGCCTGATCGCTCCGATCAGCCCATCGAGATCCACGACAAGCGGCACCGCGTACTGGATGAGGTTCCCCCCATAGACCGTGAGAGAAAGCGGGCGCGAATGCCGGTCGAGGAGCTCCGCCCCCATGGCGGCCTCCAGCCGATGCACGGCCTGAGAGTCTGCAGATCAGGGCTGCCGTCTCACGGAGACCGCGGTTCGCTGTCAGAAACAAAAACGGGCGGTTCCTTTTTTCAAAGGAACCGCCCCTCGCTTACGTCTTTGGAGAGATGTAACTGTTTGACGTCTGTATTAAGCGGCGTGCTTCTTCTTAAACTCAGCCGCGGCATCAGCGATCTTCTCGGGTTCCGTCATCAGAATCGGATCCACGAGCCAATCGGCTTCTTCCTTCGTCATCAGGCCCATTTCCTGAACGGCCTGGTGCACGTCGCAGCCATGCTGCTCGCAGTAGTGAGCGACCTTGACGCCGGTGGGGTAGCCAAAGCACGTCGCCACAATCGTGGAGAGCGCGATCGAGCCCCGGGCTTCCTTCATGCAGCGTTCGCGGTTCGCCTTGATCCCTTCCACGCAGTCGCGGCAGAAGATCTTCGTTTCTTCCTCTACGAGCGTGAAGGACTCGAAGAGGCACTTGTAGAAGGTGGAATCCCAGACGTTGAGGTCGAGTTCACCGTCGTAGAGCGCGACCGAAATCGCGACGTCGTTTCCGATCACCTGGTGCGCGATCTGGATCACCATTTCGGGGACCGTCGGGTTGATCTTGCCCGGCATGATCGAGGATCCGGGGGAGAGAGCCGGAAGCTCGAGCTCCATCCAGCCGGCGCGGGGGCCGGAGCTCATGAGGCGAAGATCCTTCGCGAACTTCGAAAGCGTGCAGGCCACTTCCTTCACGATGCCGGAAACGGTCACCACGGTGTCGCTGTTCTGGAACCCGTCGAAGAGGTTATCCATCGGGGTAACCGTTTCGCCGAGGTCTTCGGAAATGAACTTGTAGAACGCGTCCTTGTAGCCCGGGGCGCCGGAGAGACCGGTGCCGACGGCGGAGCCGCCCATCACGATTTCAAGGCAGTCCGGGCGCACGCGCTCGAGCTTCTTGATGAGACGGTTAAGGACCGAGGCGTAGCCTGAGAATTCCTGGCCGACGGTGAGCGGCAGCGCGTCCTGCCAGCAGGTGCGGCCGACCTTCACGACGTCCGCGAATTCAGCGGACTTCTTCTCAAAGGCCTTCGCGAGAGTGCGGAGTTCGCCGATCAGGGCATCGATCCGGGGGACGATCGCGAGGTGAGTCGCGGAGGGGATCGTGTCGTTCGTCGACTGGCCCATGTTCACGTGGGTGTTCGGGTGAACCTTGTCCTGACCCTTGTGGCCGGTGAGGATCTCGTTCGCCATGTTGCCGAGCACTTCGTTCACGTTCATGTTGAGGCAGGTGTAACCGCCGCCCTGCCAGAAGTCGAGCGGGAACTCCTTATCGTAAGAACCGTCGAGCGTCTTATCCGCGGCTTCGGCGATCGCTTCAGCGATTTCGGGGTCAAGCGCGCCGACCGAGGCGTTAGCGCGGGCGGCGGCCTTCTTGATATGCGCCATCGCACGGAAAATGTCCGGGTAGAACACGATCGGCAGGTGAGCGGCGCCCGAGACCTTCTTCATGCGGGTCGTCTGAATGCCGTAATAACGGTCATTCGGGATTTCCATTTCACCGAGGCAGTCACGCTCAATGCGGGTATCAGCCATTGTTTTTCTCCTTAGGAAAGAGGTTGCTGCATCTCCAATGACTCCCATTCTGAGATCAGACCCCGGATCCTCAAATCGTCATAACTAATACTTTCGTATAAGTTAAGCAGACACTTAACTTAGGATCGCGTTCCTGAAGAGAAACCGCCCGCTAAGGCGTATGCGGAGGCAGGAACACCGCCTCGTCAAGCTTGGAGGAAAGCGCCTTCAGCCGGGGCTTCACGGTGGAGAGACAGAGTTCCCGGCACCAGCCGGCGATGCGGCCGGCAAGCGGAATAAATTCATCCGTCCTCGCGAGCACCTTCTGAGTCCGCTGAAGACCGGGAGCGGGGAGCGACGCGAGCCGGACACCTGAGAGGAAGAGCCCGCCGCGGTAGATGTTGGTCGGCGCCATCACGGCCCACCCTTTCCCTTCCGACACGAGTTCCACCATCGTGTAGCTTGATTCCACGCGCGGCCCCGCGATGATCGGAACCCCCTTCGCGCGAAGCAGCCGCCGCACAAGACTCTTATCGTCCGACTGATCGTTATAGGTGATGAAGGGAAGGTCACGGGCGAGGGAATCGAGCGTATTTTCTTCCGCGACCGGCCGCCCCCAGGACTCGGGGAAGAGGAGGAGGAACTCCTCCGTGAAGATCGTGCCCCTCCAGAGATCCGCTTCATTCACGAACGTGCGGCCGGAAATGAGGATATCGATGTCACCCGACTGGAAACTCTTCGCGAGCGTGTTCGTGAACCCCGTGCTCACGGTGATGCGGTCAGAAACCGTGCGGATTTTCTGCAGGAGACAGGGGGAAAGCGTACCGCTCACGGATTCCGAGAGCCCGAGACGCACTTCCGGATAAAACCCCGGGGCCGGTTTGAGGCCGCGCACCGTTTTTTCGAGTTCCGAGAGAATCGGTCCGCCCTTCCGGAAAAGCCGGTCGCCTGCCCGCGTGAGCTCAATCGGACGGTGGGCCCGGTTCACGAGCGTCGCGTCGAGACTCTTCTCAAGATGCGTGACGGACTGCGAGACGGAGGATGTCGTCACCCCAAGACGCAGCGCCGCTTGGGAGAAGCTCTTTTGCTTCGCGACCTCAAGAAAGATCGCGAGTTCCTGCGGATCCGGAAGTCGGCGTTTGTCTGTCATGGAAGGCTCTCTCTTCTTTTCCTCAGTCCGGCTGATGCCGGACACTCTTTTTCTTTTGTACCTCGAACCGGACTTTTCCGCCACAGGGCTCAGACGGCTTTCTTTTTCCCAAATCTCAGAACTGTTTTCTGGCACCGTTTCTATCAGTTACTGATAGATTCTGATAGCTGCTGATAGTTCCTATCAGCAGCTATTAAAAATAGACCTCTCACACTCTTCTTCCCCCAAACAAAACCGCCGCCTGAATCACTCTCAGACGGCGGCAAGGGGGAAACAATCGAGCGTATCAGGCTTTCTTCGCGTGACGCCGCTTGAATTCGGCGGCCGCCGCGTCAATACGCTCCGGGTCTGTCATCAGGATGGGGTTCACAAGAGTGTCGGCTTCTTCCTTTGTCATAAGCCCAAGCTCCACCACCGCGTCCTGTACCTTGCAGCCATGGTCCGCCGCGTACTGGGCGACTTTGACTCCGGTCGGGTACCCGTAGCAGGTCGCGACAATCGTGGAGAGCGCGATCGATTCCGTCGCCTCATCCATGCAGCGGGAGCGGTTCGCGGTGATGCTTTCCACGCAGTCGCGGCGGAAGATCGTCACTTCCCGCTCCACAAGCGAGAAGGACTCGAAGAGGCACTTATAGAACGTCGCGTCCCAGACATTGAGGTCGAGTTCCCCGTCGTAAAGCGCTACCGACATCGCGACATCGTTCCCGATCACCTGATGCGCGATCTGAACCACCATCTCGGGGACTGTGGGGTTAATCTTCCCGGGCATAATCGAGGATCCGGGAGAAAGCGCCGGGAGCTCGATCTCCATAAAGCCCGCGCGAGGGCCGGAACTCATCATCCGGAGGTCCTTCGCGAATTTCGCGAGTGTGTAGGCGATTTCTTTCACGACGCCCGAGACCGTCACCGCGGTGTCGCTGTTCTGGAACCCATCAAAGAGGTTCTCCATCGGCTGGATCTCTTCGCCGTAGTCCTCCGAAATAAACCGGTAGAACGCTTCCTGGTACCCCGGCGCGGTGGAGAGCCCGGTTCCGACCGCGGTGCCGCCCATCACGATCTGAAGGCACTCGGGGCGGACGTGCTCCAGCTTCCGGATAAGGCGCCGGAGCGCTGAGGCGTAACCCGAGAATTCCTGCCCAAGCGTCAGCGGGAGCGCGTCCTGCCAGCAGGTGCGCCCCACTTTCACGACTTCCTTAAACTGTTCCGCTTTCTTCTCGAACGCCGCTTCGAGGTCGCAGAGCTCGCTTCTCAGAGCGTCAATCCTCGGAATCATCGCGAGGTGCGTGGCGGACGGGATCGTGTCGTTTGTCGACTGCCCCATGTTCACGTGTGTATTCGGGTGCACACGGTCCTGACCCTTGTGACCGGTGAGGATTTCGTTCGCGAGATTCCCGATCACCTCATTCACGTTCATGTTGAGGCAGGTGTAGCCGCCGCCCTGCCACATATCAAGCGGGAACTCTTTATCGAACGAGCCATCCAGCGTCCGGTCCGTCGCCTTCACGATCGCGTCCGCGATTTCGGGGTCGAGCGACCCCACCTCAGCGTTCGCGCGGGCCGAGGCTCGTTTGATTCTCGCCATCGCGCGGAAGATATCCGGGTAGAAAACGATAGGGAGCCCCGCGGCTCCCGACACACCTAGCATCCGCGTGGTCTGTATGCCGTAATAACGGTCATTCGGAATTTCCATTTCACCAAGACAGTCACGCTCAATCCGGGAATCCGTCATCGTTTTCTCCTAAGTGAACTCTGCTGAATACATAACAGCTCTATTCTCGTCCAATTCTGGCATACCGGCGAAAAAGGTTTTCCTGCCGGGACTTGGTCAGGGAGCGATGCTGGAAAGACGTGGCTCCCGAAAAAAGAAATGCGCTGAAGGAGAAACGGAATCTCGGGGACTGAAACGGCTTATGCCAACGCCTGCTTCTTCGTGATAACGAAATGCTGAATCCGCTCCGCGATCCGCCACTCTCCACCCTGACGGACGAGCGTATCGCGGTACCGGATATAGTTGTCTGACACGATGTCGCGGCCATCCTCTTCCGTGACGAGCGCGGCGCGGCAATAGTGTTCGTCTACGGCGGTGTCCCCCGTTACGGTGATGACCTGCTGACCGTTCATGTGATGGGAAGACTTGATGCCCGAGGTAAAACCGCTGAACGTCTTTTCCAATTCCTCCCGTCCGTGGATATCCATAGCGAGATTGCCGCCCATATAGACCATGACATGCGTGTCTTCCGTAAAGAAAGGCATCTGAGCGTGAACATCGCATTCCAGATTGGAAAAGCGGTCAATGACTTCGCGAATGGCTTCTTTAGCTTCCAAAATTTCGAGTGACATTTTTCGTCCCCGCAATAGGATTCTTTAAGATTAACAAGCGGATCTGCCGCTTTTATTCAGAAAAATTCTAGATTTCGAAGTCATTAAAATCCAATCGATTATTTATATAATTAATTTAATTTTTAAATCGATTGACGAGACTGAATTTGAATACCAAGCAGATTGAATTCATACTCGAGCTCGCGAAAACACAGAATTTCAATAAGGCCGCTGAAAATCTCGGTGTTTCGCAGCCGACCATGACTTACCAGATCAAGTCAGCGGAAAAAGAGATCGGCTTCGATATTTTTGACCGGTCCGGCAAAGGCGCCGTATTGACCCCGGCAGGCTCGCAGTTCGCGGGGCAGCTGAAAAGCATTTACGAGTCGCTTCGCTCGGCTATCGAACAGGGGCAGAATTTCAGCCGAAGCGTTAAGGACGACATACGGATCGCGATGCCGATCCGTTCGGCCGTCTATTTTCTGCCTGAGGCAATCCGCCGATTTTCCTCACAGTATCCGGCGGTATCCGTTACCCCCACTTTTGATTGGTATGGATGCAAGGATTCGTTCCTCAGAGGGGAACAGGACATTCTCTTCGCGATGGACTTCGAAATGAAACGGGTGCCCGACATCAGCCGTCACCCTCTTTTTGACAGCCGTTTCTTTCTCATCACTGACCGCAATGACCCCCTGTCCAGGAAAGCGAAGGTCACAGCAGCGGATCTCGCGGGGCGCACACTGATGGTGGGCGGGGGGTCACCGCCTGTGCTGCGAGCCATTCAAAACCGGGTTGTGAGTGAAGGAAAAGTGATGTACTTCAATAGCCGCGATCACGACACCACACTCACGAACGTTGCGGCCGGGCGCGGTGTCTGCATCGCCCCCGACTTTTTGAACGATCACTGCGAAGAGTTTTGCTGGACCCCTTTTGATACGGCAGAGACCATTCCCTGTTCGCTTTATACCCATAAGAACGAAAAGCGGAAAGCTGTGAAGGACTTCATAAAAATCCTTCAGGATTTTTATCTCTAGGTAACCCGAGGAACCTATTGCGCTCTAGACATTCATCCTCAGGGCAGGGAGTTTCATCAGGAAAAGCTTCCTGCCTCCGTTGCTGAGACTCTAAGCAAGTTATTTTTGAACTCTTACTGATGACCTTCTGGCCCGGGTCACAATCCAGGCCCCGCTGATAACAAGAGCGGCCGCGAGGGGCTTATCCCAGCTGAACGTATCCTGTCCCGCCGCGATGGCCGCGACGGACGCCACAATGGGCTGCAGGTTGTAGTACACGCTCACCGTCGTCGCCTGAAGCTTTCTGAGCGCCACAGGCAGAAGGAAATAGCCGATCGCGGTAGAGAAAATGACGATGTAGGCAAAGAGAAGCGCGCCCTCCGTAAAGAAGCCGCCGTTCAGCAGCGGTTCTTCCGGAATGGCCTTAAAGCCGAACGGCAGGAGCATGAGCGACGTAAAGAGAAAGAGCCACTTCATGATGGTAGCCGCGCGATACTTCTGTGCGACAGCGCCCGAAATCATGAGATAAACGGCGTACCCCGCCACGCTTAAAAAGGCATAGAGAAGACCGAGCAGATTATTTCGCCCGCCCGTGCCGAAACCAGCGCCAAGCACCACCACGAGAGCCCCGGCCACACCCAGCGTCACGCCGAGCCCTTTTTGCGGCGTGATTTTTTCACGGTGAAGCGCGGCCGACATCAAAAGCACGATCACCGGGCTCAGCGCGACCACCATCGCGTAGTTAACGGGCGAAGTCTCCTCCATGCTCAGGGCAAAGAGGAACTGGCTCGCGATAAAGCCGAGAAAGGCGCCCGCCGCGATAATGGCAAGATCGCGGCCAGCCACTTTTTCACGCGGCAGAAAGAAGCTCGCCGTCCAGAAAATCACCGCGGCCGACAGAGCTCTGAGGAGCGTATATCCGATAGGATCCAGCCAGGAGCTCAGGAGTTCCTTCGTCACCGGAATGCTCAGTCCGAAAAAGAGATTCGAGAGAAAGGCCGCGATATGACCGATAAGAGCACTCATGACACCCCCTTATGAATTCATGCAGGGGGGAATCTTACGAAGCGGCCGTGTACGCTCCAATCTTAATAATCAGTCATTCGAATAAGCGAATCTTATTAATCGCTCTTTACGTCTTTAGAAAACAAGTCAACCAAAATGGCGGAAAAGTCCGTGATGACCTGACTCGTATTGTTCTTCAGCCAAAACGCACAGAAATTGCGTTTCACGGGCTTGTCGTCCTTAAAAAACGGGATCCGTTTCAAAAACGACGCCGCTACGGGTTCCGGCTCGCCTTCCGCGGGGAAAAAGCCCTGGCCGGCCGCCGCCATCAGGCGGGCTTCCTCCGCGTTATCCGCGAAGAGGAAACTCCCCGAGAACCCCAGCAGCTCCCGGTAAAAGCTCTTTTCCGAGTCGCGCTGACCGACACCGGCAACGAGTATGCAGGGTTTATCGGGCAGAGTCGCCGCGCGGAAGCTCGACGCTTCCCCGGGACTGTATTGCGGCGCGCACTCGATATACACCGCGGGGGAAGAAAGCACGAGGTTCTCATAGTCGTCAGAAAAGGCTCTGCGCTGATCACTCAAGGCAAAGTCGATCTTCCCTGACTTAAGCATCTCGTAGATTTCCTCGTGGCTCCCGCTCGCGATATCAAACTCAACGCCTGGGTTCATTTTCGCGTACCGGGTAATCGCTGCATAAAGCTCACTCCCCCGATAGGAAAGCAGGAATCCCAAACGGATCACGCGTTTTTTGCTATGGGAGATACGAACCGTTTCCCGCCTCAGGGCCTCGGTTTCTGTGATGAGCTGCCGAGCCCGCACGGCCAGATACTCTCCCGCGCGGGTTAAGGTGAAAGTTCGGTTATTGCGGATGATGAGCTGAACCGAGAGGTCTTCTTCCAGCGCCTTGATCTGCTGCGATACAGCCGACTGTGAAATACCGAGCGCGTAGGCCGCTTCGGTAAAGCTTCCGAGTTCAGCCACTGTCGCGAAATAATTGAGCTGCTTCAGCAGCATAAACGTTCCTCCAGGCTCTATAAGAATTGCTTATTCGAAAAATAATAAATAAAATTGTTCCTGCCGGTCCTGCTTTTTAGAATCCTTCCCATCGAAAACAGGCGCTCAGCGCGCCGCTATTAGGATGCGAAAATGGCTAAAACCTGGATGATTACCGGTGTTTCGAGCGGCTTTGGCCGTGAAATGACGAAACAGCTTCTTTCGGCAGGCGACCGTGTCATCGGCACCGTCCGCTCCACGGAGAAGGTCGCTGATCTGATTCAAAAGTACCCCGACACGTTTGACTGTGTGATTCTGGATGTCACGGACGCCGTCAAGGTGACTGAAAAAGTGAACGAAGCCGCCGCGAAGCACGGCCGCATCGATGTCTATGTGAGCAACGCCGGCTACGGCCTCTTTGGGGCGGCTGAAGAACTGTCTCTTGAAGAAATCGACCGCATCCTCGACACCAATCTCCGCGGCTCAATCGCCTTCATCCGCGCCGCGATCCCGCATCTTCGCAAACAGGGCGGAGGACGAATCATCCAGATATCGTCCTACGGCGGACAGGTCGCCTACCCCGGAAATTCTCTCTACCACGCCACCAAGTTCGGTATTGAAGGTTTCTGTGAATCCGTTGCCCAAGAGGTCGCCCCCTTCGGGATTGACGTTACCATCGTCGAACCGGGCGGAGCGCGCACGGAATTCCGTTACGGTTCGGCCCGCGTTGCCAAACTGATGCCGGAGTATGACGGCTCCGCGACGCACGCGTTCCTGAAGATGCTGGATCCGAAAAACGGGCTGGCTCCAGGAGACCCCGCCAAGATGGCCGCGCGCATCATTGAATCCGCGGAAACCGAGAAGCCCCTTTTGCACATGGTGCTCGGATCTCAGGCTCTGAAGGCTACGATCGCGACGCTTCAAAAACGCCTTGCCGAATACGAAACGGAGACGAAACTGGCGGCTTCTACGGACATTGTCGAATAGCCCGGATATCACATCGCCAAAGAAACCGGTGCTGATCTCTGCGGGGTCCTTAATAGCGGAACTTCTTTCCGCTGACCCCGACTCGGTTCATAGTTCCTCATAGGAAATACGGTTTTTCTGATAGCTGCTATCAGAATCTATTAAGAGCCGATCCGGCACCGCGAAAAAAAGAAGCGCGCCTCGCGGGCGCGCTTCAGGTTCTGTTTCTGAAGGAAGGTCAAAGGGAGAGAAAGCCGTTCCTTCAGAGGAGGAGAATCAGCCGGAAACTGATCCGGTTCCTCACGCGGCCTGGAATGACCAGACTCAAGAGGGCGCCGCGCGAGGAACCAGGAGAGAGACCTGAGCAGCTGCTGTTCTGGAATTGTGTTCTCAGCTGTCAGCGATCAGATCCGGTCTGAAGAGAGAGTCTTACTTCTGAGCCGGACGGTTGTGGCCGAAGAAGCGGAGATAGCCCAGATCCTTCGCCTTGCCGGTGAGGTGCTCGATCTTCATTTCGAACACGTTCGTGTACTTATCGATCTTCTCGAGGCGGGCGCTCATTTCCTTATTGATGTCAACGCTCGGGGTGTGGCGTTCGAGGATCTTACGCATGATCGCGGTCTTCTCAGCCTTGTCCTTGATGATGCGGATCGGGCCGGAAGCAATGGCGGACACGAAGTCAACGGAAAGCTTCGGCTGATTCGTACGGTCCTGAGCGATCCAGCAGATCGAGCCGCGGGGGTTCTGCTGAATGTCGGCGTTGCGGCGGCCGTCGCCCATGCCAGCGCCGTGGAAGTAGATCTTCCCGTCCAGCAGGATCGGGGTGATCGGCACACCGTAGGGTTCACCGGTGCCGTCAGCGAGCGACAGCACAGCGTGGTCCGTGCGGCGGATGACGTCGAGCGTCTCTTCACGCGTCAGCGCGAACTTCTGGTTCCGCATCGGCATGTCTTTCGTGTTCTTCGCGGGATCCAGGGCGAAAGCGGAATTGGCGGCAGGAGCGAGAGCGGCAAGAGCGGCAATGCTCATCAGGCTGCGGCGGGAAAGATTGGTCATTTTTATTCTCTCCAAATGGTTTCAGGTATTTAGCGGAAGGGGTCTCTCCTTCCGCCTGAGACCAATGTAGGAAAAACGCTTCCGTTCCTCAAACCTGAGGCTTATGATGGAGTGCTGAAAAGATCGATATCAGTTCCTCTTTTATCGATAGGAGAAGAGTGCCATGGCTGAGGACCGCAGACGCCCGCCGAAATTCAGCACAGAGACCCGGAAGAGTGACCCAAGACGCACAAGCGACGAGAATTTCGCGTCCTTCATGGGGTTTCTCGATGAGCGGTTTTATGACGTCGACCGGCACGCCTGCCGCGTGAAAAAGGGCGTCCGCTCGTACACGTACTCGCTTCACCTTGTGCGGTGCGGAGTGGCGCGCCTCGCCGCGTTCGAAACCGACGCGATGACGCTTCGCTACAGCATCCGGAAGAACCGCTACCACAGCTTCATTAAGCTCATGATGCCGACATCCGGCACCTTCACGATTACAGTGAACGGCGTCCGGACCGTGAAACTCGCGCCGGGTGAAGCGCTTCTCTTCGACCCCACGGAAGACATCACGTACGCCGCGGTGAAGGACACGAAAGGGATCTCACTTCTCGTCGCGAGCAACTACTTCCACGCGCGGACCCGCTTTCAGGCGGCGCTCTTCAAGGTGCTCCCGATCCTCGGGAAAACGCCGCGCGAACGCTGTTTCCTCTCGGTGCTCCAGGCTGTGCACGATTACCTCGGGGACATGACACCGGAAGAAGCGGAAGACTACTGCGATACGCTCTCCGCTGCCCTTCGCCCCGTGCTCTCAGAAAGCTTCTCAGGGAACGACAAATCTTTCGCGTCGCATCAGGATTTCCTCCGCGCCTGCGCGGTTGACGCGATGTATAAGCACATCGCGGATCCAGAAATCCGCGCGGACGACATCGCGCGCGAGGTCGGGGTTTCCTCCCGCTATCTCTCGGACCTCTTCCGGAAGACGGGAAGCTCCGTCATGAACCGGCTTCTCGCGCTGCGGCTGGAACGCGCCTCAACGCAGCTCCGGGACGCCGCTTCACGGGCCTTCACGATCGAAGAAATCGCGAAAAATAATGGCTTCGCGAGCCTCACGCACTTCGGGCGGGTCTTCAAAAAGACGTACGGCGCGACGCCGAGCGAATGGCGGAATGCCGAAACCGTCGATACCAGCTTCTCAAAAGATCGAAAGGACGGGGAGGCCTGAAACTGACACGCTTCTGGTGCAGCGGAAACCGTACCTGAAGCAACGGATTCTCCCTCTTTTTAATCGGTACGCTTTCCGTTATATCGGGACAGATCTCACAAAGACCCCCCATATCTTGCGGTTTCCGGTGGATTTCCGTGATTTTTCGGTTTCCGATTGTTCTGCCCTGCAGCAGCTGGAAGAAAAAATCCGGCGCTTTTCCCTGAAGATCCCCGGGTTCCGGGCGTCTTCAGGAGTTTCCTGCCACTTTCCCCTGTTATAACGTTTACCGTACCCAAAGAGGCGAAATCGTCTTTTTCATCTCCTTTTTCTGATAGATGCTGATAGTTCCTCATAGAAACTCATAGGATCTATCAGAAACTCATAGAAAAAAGAGAATTTCAATGATTTAAAGAGCAATGATCGCGGGATCGGCGGGGTTCCTGCGTCTTTTTCTCTTCGATCTTCGCTTTCCAGATATAACGGATACCGTACCCACAGCACTTCAATCCCAGAGGAGATCCCCGCCGGCCGGGCTTCTCCATGGGGTCACCAAATCGTCCAGCCTTCGTTCAGACGCGGGACCTCAGGAAGCGGAGACTCCCTCAGGTCAGGAGAGTCCCCCTGCCTCCTCTCTCCCGTCCTTGTCGCCTCTTTTCTCCAGCCAATAAAAAAGCGACCCGCTGTTACACGGATCGCTTTTCTCAGTTCTTCCCCGGTCTCCCCTTCAGGCCGGGATCGGACAGCGTTTAGAGGCTGCCGTTATTGATCACCTTATTCGGGCGGAAGAGATACTGAAGCGGGGTCGCCACCATATGCATGAGCTTCGTGAACGGGAAGACGATCACAATCAGGAAGCCAAGCAGAATATGGATCTTGTGGATCAGCGAGGTATCGAGCAGGTGGATCCAGCTATCCGGCTTGAAGATGAAGAGACCCTGAGCCCAGTGGTCAATCGTCATATAGGCTTCAAGCGGGCTCTGGCTCGTCACGTAGGTGCCAAGCAGCCCCGTGAGGATCTGAACGAAGATCAGGACAACGATCGCCTTATCCGCGAAGCTGCTGCGGACAGAGACGCGCTCGTTCGAGAAGCGGCGGACCATCATGAGGGTGATGCCGATCAGGGCGATGATGCCGGCGGCGCCGCCCATGATGATGGCGAGAAGCCGCTTCGTCTCGTTGCTCATGAGCCAGATGTACAGGGGCTCATGAGCGAGCAGGCCGAAGATGTGGCCGAAGAACACGCCGATCACGGCAAAGTGAAAGAGCGGGCTGCCCCACTTGATCATCTTGTCGTTCGACAGAAACTGAGTTGAAAGCGCCTGGATCGTCGGGTTCGCGTGGCGGATACGCCAGATGAGACCCGCGATGAAGATGCCGAACGCGACGTACGGCAGGTAAGCGAACAAGACGCTGTAGATCCACGCGGTGGTGGCTGAAATTTGCTGTTCCATTTCAATTGTCCTCTGCTCGGATGGCAATCTTTTCCGTGGTCACCAGTCGGGGTGCCGCACCGGAAAGCGTCCGGAGAATAGTGATGAGCGGTGCGTAAGGGTGCTTCCGGTCGATGAAGCGGCGTTCCATCATGCGAAGAACACCGCCTACCTCGGCGAGAACCCGCTTGGCGTCCTCTTCGGTCGGCTGAGCCGCCACGAATTCGAGGAAGAGCGGGACGTAGTCCGGAAGCTCAGAGGCGCTGCAGTCCATGCCGCTTGCAGCGTAGCTCTCGCGAAGGTCCACCATCGCCTGACCCCGGTCACGGTTCGTGCCGTAGACGAAGTCAAAGAGATAGAGGCTCTCGGCGGAGTTTGAGTCAAAGAGACTCGAATACTCCGCCTGCCATTCGCGAAGCGACTTAAAACCCCTGGCCCAGGAGAGGAAGGTGCCGAGCGGCGACTCGGGACCCGTTTCCGTGATCCCGTCGGCCGCGACGAGCGGCTCCACTTCTCCCAGGTTTTCCCACAGCTCCTGCTCGGGATAATCGAGAAGAGATGAGAGAATTCGGTAGGTTTTGATCATACGATCGCCTCTTTAGAGGCCTCCGAAGAGACCGTTTTCCTTATCCTCACCCTCAAAACCGAGACCGGTGCGGAGAGCGAAGAGTTCCGCTTCCTCACGGACCGCGGGAGCCGTCGGGATCACGAAGCGATCCTTGTAGTCGGCGATCGCGAGGAGCTTATACATCGCGGTGAGTTCCTCAGGCGTGACACCGGCCTTTTCGAGGATATCGGGCGAAATCTCGTCACCGAGCGTCTTCCCGCGCATGTAGATACGGAGCGCGACGAGCTTCCCGAGAGCCTCACGGATCACCTTCTGATCACCAGCGGTGAGGAGGCGCGCGAGGTACTCAAGCGGAATACGCATGTCGTCGATGCCGGCGAAGAACTGCTCCGGCACGTCCTGGTGGCCGAGCGGAGAGAGCGGCGGAACGTACCACACCATCGGGAGCGTCCGGTATTCCGGATGCAGCGGGAAGGCGATCTTCCACTCCTTCATGAGCTTATAGGTCGGCGAGTTCTGGGCCGCGTCGATGAAGTTCTGCGAGATACCGTCGCGGAGGGCGGCGCGCTGCACTTCAGGATCGAACGGGTCAAGAATCAGGTCGAGCTGACGCTCATAAAGCTCGTTCTCGGGAGCCGCGGAGTAATCCTCGATCTTCTCAGCGTCGAACAGCACGACACCGAGGTAGCGGACACGGCCGACGCAGGATTCGCTGCAGATCGTCGGTTCGCCGGACTCGATACGCGGGTAGCAGAAGATGCACTTCTCGGACTTGTTGCGGGCCGGGTTGAAGTAGATCTTCTTATAGGGGCACGCGGAGATGCACTGACGCCAGCCGCGGCACTTATCCTGATCGATCAGCACCACGCCGTCTTCGCTGCGCTTATAAATCGCGCCGCTCGGGCAGGACGCCGCGCAGGACGGATGCAGGCAGTGCTCGCAGAGACGCGGCAGATAGAACATGAAGGAGGCTTCGAACTCTTCGTAGCCCACGGTGTCCGTGCCCTTCAGGTTCGGGTCAGCGGAACGGGCGGCGAAGGGGCCGGCGAGGTTATCTTCCCAGTTCGGGCCGTCTTCCACCTTGTCCATGCGCTTGCCGGTCGCGATCGAGTACGGACGCGCGGTCGGAGCGGTCTTGCGGCGAAGGCTCTGCTTCAGGGTGTCGAAGTCAAACGTGAAGGGTTCGTAGTAATCCTTCACTTCCGGCTGACGCGGGGAGCTGAAGAGCTTGCCAAGGATCGTCGGGCGGTTGCCGTGACGCAGCACCGCCTTCCCGTCCTTCACTTCCCAGCCGCCCTGCCACTTCTCCTGGTCTTCCCACTTCTTCGGGTAACCAATGCCGGGCTTCGTTTCGACGTTATTGAACCAGGCGTATTCCATACCCTTGCGGCTGGTCCAGACGTTCTTGCAAGTGACCGAGCAGGTGTGGCAGCCGATGCACTTGTCAAGGTTGATCACCATGCAGATCTGTGCTTGTACTTTCATGGTTTGTCCTTATTCTCTAAATGGTTCTCAGGTATCGGCTTACCACTCGACATGGTCGAGACGGCGCAGCAGCACAAACTCGTCGCGGTTCGCGCCGATCGTGCCCATGTAGTTCAGCGCGAAGGAGAACTGGGCATAGCCGCCGGCCATATGGGTCGGCTTCGGGCAGATGCGCGAGATCGAGTTGTGGAGACCGCCGCGCTTACCCGTCGTCGGGGAGAGCGGGACGTTCACAGTACGGCCCTGGTTGTGATACATGTAGACCGCGCCTTCCGGGATACGCTGCGAAACGCAGGCACGGGCGATCGTCGAGCCATTCATGTTCACGGCTTCAATCCAGTCGTTATCCTTCAGGTCGAGCTTCGCCGCGTCCGTTTCGCTGATCCAGATCACCGGGCCGCCTCGGCCGAGCGTCAGCATCACGAGGTTATCGGACCAGGTGGAGTGCGTCGTCCACTTGTTATGCGGGGTGAGGAGGTTCAGCGCGAGCGTCTTATCCTTGATGCCGAGCTTTTCCTTCATGCCGTCGATCTCGTGCTTCGCGAGCGGCGGCTTGTACCCCACAAAGCCTTCACCGAAGTCAAGCATCCAGGTGTGGTCGAGGTAGAAGCTCTGGCGGCCCGTAATGGTGCGCCACGGCATCAGGTTGTGGACATTCACGTAGTTCGCCGTGTAAGCGACACCGCGGTCCGAAATACCCGTCCAGATCGGGGTATTGAGCGAACGGCGGGGCTGCTGCACGAGGTCGTCATACGTGTAGCGGGTGGAGCCCGTGCCCTTCATCATTTCTTCTTCGAACGGTATGCCGGTGAGCTTCTCAAGGCCCTTCCAGGCACGGCGTCCGGCGGCGCCATTGCCGGCCGGGTCGAACGTGAGAATCATGTTGACCGCGTTGATGTCGGTATCAAGCTTCGGAGCGCCCTTCGCGTAACCCTCTTCCACGCGGCCGTTCAGGTCGCCGAGGGTCTCGTAGTCTTCGCCCGTCTTCCAGGCGATCTGGTGCGGCGCGACGCCCTTATCGCGGAGCAGCGGGCCGACAGCCGTGAACATGTCGTAGAGGTGCGGGTAGTCGCGCTTCACGAGAACAAGGTTACCCATGGTGACACCTGGGATCGGGGTCTTGCCTTCGGTTCTCCAGTCAACCGGCTCCATCGGAGCGGCGGTCTCAGCAGGCGAATCGTGGGCGAGCGGGGTCATCATGATGTCCTCTTCAACGCCGAGGTGACCCACGCAGAGCTTCGAGAACGTGCGGGCGAGATCCTTGAAGATGCGCCAGTCGGTGCGGGCTTCCCACGCCGGATCCACAGCCTTCGAGAACGGGTGGAGGAAGCAGTGCATATCGGTGGAGCTCATGTCCGCCTTTTCGTACCAGGTGGCGGCCGGGAGCACGATATCCGAGTAGAGACCGGAGGTCGTCATGCGGAAGTCGATCGTCGCGACGAGATCAAGCTTCCCGACCGTGTCTTCGCTCTTCCACTTCGTGAAGAGCGGCAGCTCCTCACCCATCTGCTCAATGTTGTCACCGAGAACGCCGTTCTCGCTGCCGAGCAGATGCTTCATGAAGTATTCCATGCCCTTCGCGGAGCAGCCGATCAGGTTGGCGCGCCAGATGAAGAGGCACTTCGGGGAATTGCCTTCACCGTCGATGTCTTCGCTCGCGAGGTGGAGGTTGCCGGAACCGAGCTGGTTCGCGATATAGTCACGCGGGGCGACGCCGGCCGCGTTCGCTTCGCGGACGAGGTCAAGCGGGTTGCGCTCGAATTCCGGCTCCGTCGGCAGCCATCCCATACGCTGAGCGCGGATGTTGCAGTCGACGAGCGACATCTTGTTCCAGTCTTCCTTATGCTTCGCGAGCGGCGAGACGAGGTCCCCCGTCTTCACGCGTTCGTAACGCCACTGGTCGGCGTGCATATAGATGAAGCTCGTGGTGTTCATCTGACGGGACGGACGGATCCAGTCGAGACCGAAGGTGAGCTGAGCCCAGCCAACCTGCGGACGGACCTTTTCCTGACCCACGTAGTGAGACCAGCCGCCGCCATTCACGCCGATCGTGCCGCAGAGCATGAGGAGGTTGATCGCGGCGCGGTACGTCATGTCGGTGTTGAACCACTGGTTCACACCGGCACCGATAATGATCATCGACTTGCCGCGGGTCTTCTCAGCGGTCTTCGCGAATTCGCGCGCGACGTGCACGACGCGTTCAGAAGGAACACCCGTGATGATTTCCTGCCACTTCGGGGTGCAGGGGAGATCGTCCGCGTAGCTGCGGGCGCAGTTCGGATCGTCGTAGCCGTTCTCAACGCCGTAGTTCGCGAGGAGCAGGTCAAAGGTCGTCGCGACGAGGACCGACTTGCCGTTCCCGAGGTCGATGCGGCGGACCGGAACCTTGTGCGAGATCAGGGAGTCGTGAGCCGTGGCAGCGAAGTTCGGGTTCTTGTACTCAGCGCCGCCGAAGTACGGGAAGAGGACTTCCACCACTTCGTCGTGGTGATCCTTCTGCGAGAGCTCAGGCGTGAACTTGCGGCCGGTGCGGCAGTCTTCGTTCTTCAGGTTCCACTGACCCTTGCCCGCGTAACGGGTGGTCATCGTGCCGTTCGGGATCACGAGCTGGTCTTCGGTATCACGGAGAACCGGAGCGAAGTTCGGGCGCTCTTTGTCGTCGAGACCGAGGTTATCGGCGAAGTCACCGGCGCGCAGCAGACGGCCCGCGGAGTACTGACCGTTCGGCTGTTCCTCGAGCTTCACGAGGAACGGGAGGTCCGTGTACTTGCGGACGTACTCGTCAAAGTACGGGGTCGTCCGATCCACGAAGAATTCCTTCAGGATCACGTGGCCCATCGCCATGCCGAGCGCGGAGTCCGTGCCCTGCTTCGGAGCGAGCCACACGTCAGCGAACTTCGACGCGTCGGAATAGTCAGGAGAAATGACGACAACCGGGGTGCCCTTATAGCGCACCTGGGTCATGAAGGGAGAGTCAGGGGTACGCGTCACCGGGACGTTGGAGCCCCAGAGCATCAGGAACGCGCTGTTAAACCAGTCCTGGCTTTCAGGCACGTCAGTCTGCTCGCCCCAGGTCTGGGGAGAGGCAGGCGGAAGATCGCAGTAGAAATCGTAGAAGGAGAGCGACGTGCCGCCGAGCAGCGACAGGTAGCGGATACCGGCGGCGTAAGAAACCTGCGAGAACGCGGGAATCGGGGTGAAACCGGCGTTGCGGTCCGGACCGTACTTTTTCGTGGTCCAGATGTTCGCGGCGGCCATGATTTCGTAGGCCGTATTCCAGTCCATGCGGACAAAGCCGCCCAGACCGCGGACCTTCTTATAGGACTTTGCCTTTTCCTTATCGGAGACGATAGAACCCCAGGCCTTCACCGGGTCCTTTTCCTTCTCCTTCGCCTTCTCCCAGAGCTCGAGCAGCTCGCGGCGGATCATCGGGTGCTTCACGCGGCCCGAGTTATAGAGGTACCAGGAATAAGAAGCGCCACGCGGGCAGCCGCGCGGCTCGTGATTCGGCATATCCGGACCATTATCCGGGTAGTCGGTCGCCTGGATTTCCCAGGTCACGATTCCCTTCTTAACGAAGATCTTCCAGGAGCACGAACCGGTACAGTTCACGCCATGCGTGGAACGGACCACTTTATCGTGCTGCCAGCGATTGCGATAAAACTTTTCCCAGGCACGCGCGGCGTGATCCTGGGCGCTGAAGTAGCGAAGATTGGAAAAGGCATCAGTCATTTTTTTGTTCTCCTGAAGGTTCCGGCACTGCGGGCTGCGACGTCCCGTTTGACACGTGCCGGAACCGATGGGGGTGGTTTTCAGGCTATTAGTTGGCCTTACGCATCATGCCGAGCCAGTTAAGCACGATGTTTGCAATTGCAAAGAGAGTGAAGACAAGGAAGCCGAGACCGTAGCCGGCGTTGCCGTAAGCGGTAACGACAGCGGCGAGGATGATCGGGAAGACGAAGCCGCCGAAGGCACCGAGACCGCCGACCCAGCCGGAGGCACCGCCGACCGACTTGGCCACATAGACCGGGACGAGCTTCATCACAGCGGCGTTATTGAAGCCGAAAGCGACAGCGATCACGATCGTGATGAGGAAGGTGCCGAACCACGGGAGGTTGAGGTTCATCAGGGCGCAGGAGATAGCGACGACGACGAGAGCGCCGATGCAGACCTTCTGACCGCCGACCTTGTCAGCGAACTTGCCGCCCGGGACGCGCATCAGAGCCGCGAGAATCGAGAAGATAGCGGTAAGAGCGCCGGCCGTGATCGGCTCAAGACCCTGGGCACGGGTCCAGTAGGTGGGGAACCAGGCGGTAAGAGCCATGAATCCACCGAATGTTGTGAAGTAGGTGAGAACGAGGAGCCAGGTCTGCGGAATGCCGGCAGAGATCTTGAGAGACTCAACAATGTTCCCGGTCGGGAAAAGTTCCTCGCCGTGCTCAACCGCGGCTTCCTTCGCTTCCTCGTGGGAAACGCCGTGGTTACGGAGCTGGAAGTACGGGGCGTTGCAGGAGATCACCGCGTAGAGAATGCCGCCGATGATGAGAACCGCCGTGAGGACGTGGTACGCGTTCACGAAGCCGATGCCCTTAAGGAGCAGCGGCAGACAGAAGGCGAGGACGCCGGCAGAGGCCGTACCGAGACCGCCGAAGACGCCGAGGGCGAAGCCCTGGTCCTTCTTGCGGAACCAGTAAGAGATCTGGCTCACGCCGACAGAGAACGTCGCGATACCGCATCCCGCGAGGCAGCCGAGGAGCAGGATCACCGGGTAGAGACCGGCCATGTTCTCAGGGAAGCGCGTGGAGAAGAGGATCGAAAGACCGATCAGGCCAATCGCGGAGCAAAGCATGAGGAAGTTGAAAGACTTCCGGCCGCCGTTCACGTCAACAGACGCGCCGAACGGAATACGAAGGAGAGAGCCCGAAAGCGACGGGACGGCAACGAGAAGACCCACTTCCGCCGGGGTAAGACCCATGACATCCGTCAGGGCCTTAGCGGTCGGCCCGAAAAGGGAAATCGACATCGCGCCAAAGAAGAAGCCAAGGGTTGCTGCGAGAAGGGCCCGGTTGGGAGACCCGATCAGCTGAAAGTTTTCTTTGCTCATATCTGATTGGTTTTTATAGCGAAGCGCCCGGAGCGGAACCGCGAGGAGTTCCAGATTCAGCCGAGATCAGACGCTTCATGTGTGTTTTTGGGGAAATCGCCCTCTCTTTACTCAAAGCCCCTGTTTTCAAGGGTTTCGCGCAAAGAGTAAAAAACCCCTAAATCCCCTGATTTATTTGGGAATTAGGGCACTTCATGGAACGCCTGCATTCTAAGTAACGGCTATTGGCTACGAAATATGGAGAACGGGCTAATCCGTCCCCACCCTCTCACAGCCGGATGACTAGTCCCCTACACGAAAGGGTGTACCCATTTCATACAGGTATACGCTCATTATTTCTTTAAATACAATTATTTGATAAAACTGACCCCTCGGCCCCGGATAACGCCGTTACTACCTACTTTTTAAAGTTGTAGGGCAAATGCATCTTTTTATTCAGTCTTAGACCTGAGCCCGAAAGACTCATATCAAAGATGCCCAATCATCCGAAGTGACTATCTGACAGAGTCCACTTCGGAGTAGCTTAGGGAAACCCATAACTACCTAGCCCGTTTTTTGCATCCCATGGACATGGGGGTGCCGCTTCACGGGACAAAAAATAGTGGTAAAGAGCACCATCTTTATCTGTCCCTCGCGAAGCCCCGATTCTGCAGGGTTCCGGAAGGTCTCCGGTTTCAGCGCCCGTCTTCAGATCATTCGGGCGGCTGACCCCTTAGCCATTCCGGTGTCACCTTTATCAGCTACAGCCATGGGCTGACGGACGTTGTTTTTCTGCGTATCTGTGTGTCGGAAATTTCTGCCTCAGCCTGCCATTTCGTATGGCAAAGCTTAAGATTCATTATTTGATTTCCTCAAAACCTCGGAAACACGGAGGATCCTTCCCTTGGCTTCCTACTTCATCATCCTGATCGGCATCGGTCTGATTGCGGGAACTTACATCGCGAATAAAGCGAGCGGTAAGAAAACGAAGACCCCGGCTGACACCAGCGGAATCCACGCAGTCAAAGGCTGCAGCACGACGCTTCTTCTCGCGGGAAGCGTGGTTGTGCTCGGTCTCGTGCTTCTGGCACTTATATTTCTCGCATAAGTATATGAAGTGATTCTTAATTAGATTCGCTTTGAGAGGCTCTTCAAAAAAATTTTATGAGTTCCTGATAGCGGTTCAGAAAGATCTATCAGAAACTCATAGCTGCTAATAGAAATTAGTGAGGCTCTATTAGCGGATCACTACCTGTTCTTCGGGGCTGCTTTGCTGGAACACCTTTCCGGCCTCCCTCTTCATATATAAGAAGAGCTCTGCGGCCTCTTCTACTCTCTCCTCCTGCTCAGCTCATCAGAGGATTCGGCCTGAGATGCAGGTTCACCCGGTTTGATCAAAGGCCGCGCCCCGTCAATCCCTGCTCCCCCTCTCACACGCTCTCTATATAAGTTCTATTAGCTCCTGATAGTTCCTATCAAAAACTATGAGAGCTTATGGAGCTGCTATCAGTTTTTATAGATCCTCTAATAAAGAAAGAGACAACGAAAAAGCCCCGGACCGGCAATACCGGAATCCAGGGCTATTAATCGCGAAGCGATCCGCTGTACGTCAGAGGCGGTCGCGATACGGGAGCGTCAGGAATTCAAAGCCGGAACCAAACTTTCTCACGCGTCCGATTCCCGGGAACGGGAGATGACCGCCCGCGAGGAGATGCGTTGATTCCGCGAGTTCCGTGAAGAGATCGATACGTTCGGCCGCGGCGCGCTTCGGGTCCATGTCGTAGCGAGCGGAAATCGTGGGATCCGCGAACTGAACCGCGGCCACGTGAGCAACGTCACCGGCGAATACGATCTCACCCTGCTCCGTATCGAGCACGAAGAACGCGTGCCCCGGGGTGTGTCCCGGATGGAATTCAGCGGAGAAGTCACCGAAAAGCGTTTCAGCCTTATCGATCAGCTTCAGATGACCGGCTTCCTCGTACGGGGCGAAGAACTCAGCCGTAGCTTTCCGGGTTTCCTCAGGAACGCTCTCACCCGTAAAAAACTCATAGTCCGTCTTCGGGACCCAGACCTTTGCTTTCGGGAAAGCGGCCTCTCCGTTATGCGTGAGACCTGAAATGTGATCCGGGTGGCAGTGAGTGATCAGGACGTCCGTGATCGTAGTGGGCTTCACTTCTGAGAAAAGCCGCGTAAGTGCGAGACCCTTTCCGATTCCGTACCCCGTATCAATCACAACCGAACGGCGGCCGCTCTTGATATGGAAGACGTTGACGTAATGCTCGAGCGTATCCGGGGTCTGGCAGCTCTGACGGACCAGCTCCTCGATACGTTCTTTAGACGCGAGAGAAAGCCCCGGATCCTGAGCACGCGTGCCGTCAGAAATTGAGGTAACAGTCACATTACCGAACTCGTAATGCCTGATACCTTCCATGTCCTTTTTATCCATAGTCGTACTTTCCTTCGATTCCGCTCCGAACGGCAGACTGATAGCCGCACCGGCAGCCGCGGCGGCTGACAGCAGCACACGGCGTGAAAAGGCAGGCTGGCTCATAACACGCTCACTTCAGAGTCTCTGATACGGTGATATTAGACCGGAGAGTGGGAACCGTGAAACCTTGCCTGAAAAAAGAGTCCTCACAGTACTCTGGTCGTCTTCGGATGAATTATCAGCTTCTATTATTTGCTATTAGTTTCTGATAGTTTTTGATAGGAAATATTAGGTTCTATCAGAAGCTATCAAAAAATATCGAATAAACGATGAATGAAAAAAAGCTGTCATGAACCGGCCCTGAATCCACCCGGCATCAGCAGTCATTTCTGTCACGGTTCCGCCATCAGGCGCTTTACAGTACTGACGGAAAACCTATTAGCTTCTAATAGGAACTGATAGGAACGCATAGTTTCTATGAAAAAACTATCAGAAGGTCTTATTAAAGCTCTGACGCCAGGTCAGACCGGGGAACAGCAGAGGATTCAGAGAAGGCAGAAAAACTTTCCCCGCGATCAGATCCCAAGAAAAAACGATCAGATCCCTGGAGGAGGTATCTGATCGTCTTCATACTGCTTTATTAGATCCTATTAGGATTTATTAGGATCTATCAGAAACACATAGGATCTCAATAAAAACTATTCGTCGTTTTATTCGGCGTCATCCACATCGTTCTCGATGTTCTTAAGAATACGAGCCGGCACGCCGCCGACAACACAGTTATCCGGGACGTCCTTCGTGACGACAGCGCCAGCCGCCACAACGACGTTATTCCCAATCGTGATGCCAGGAAGAATCGTCACGTTGCCGCCGATCCAGACGTCGTTCCCTATCTTGACGGGCTTCGCAATGCCCATGTGCTTACGACGGGCAGCGGGAGACAAAGGATGACCGACCGACGTGATCAGCGTGTGCGGTCCGATCATCACGTTGTTCCCCATCGTGACCGGAGCTATATCGAGGATCGTGACGTTGTAGTTCGCGAGGAACTCATCACCCACATGAATATTGAGACCGTTGTCGCAATTAAAGACCGGTAGCACGGTCGGATGCTTGCCGCAGGAACCAAAGAGCTCACGGACAGCCGCTTCGCGTTCCGCAGCGTTCTGCATCGGAATGGCATTCAGCTTCTGGGCGCAGGAAAGCGCATGCAGCTTTCTCCCATCCACTTCCGGATCCATAAAGTCATAAGGAAGACCCGCGTCGAGCTTCTCAAGTTCAGTCATTGCCATTGAAATTTCTCTCCGATTTTCTGTAACCAACCAACAGCCCTTGATTATAGGAAGAGTCGATGTCAGAACTGAGACCCCCCAGATTTCTATGATTTCCTAATAGGTACTAATAGATGCTGTTAGAAACTCATAGCAACTATCATTTTTCTATGAACACAGCAGAGCACCTACACTTTTTCCCTCACTTTCCAGATCACAAGAATGGTCGCTGTTTTCTCTTCATCACACTTCATAAATCGTTTGAAACAGGTACGGTTTCCGTTATATCTGACTTTAAATGTGCGGTTATATGAGCGGCCTGAGAGAATTTTCCGCAGATAGTACGCCAGACTTGAATAAATCTCCGTAACATTGAAGTGATTTTTGGATGTTAAAGAATCGTTTATCTATAGGCAATTACGCAGATTTAAGAATACAGTTTGTGAATAATTTGTTAATCTTGAGATGATTAATTAGAAGAATCGAAAATCCTTGATAATCGCTCTCTTTGCCTCTGGTGGAACCGACTTTCTGAGTCCTTCGGTTTTGTCTCTCACAAACTCTTTCCAAGGTACATTTTTTTCAATATTATCTTTAGGTAATTATGTTTAGGTAAATTCTTGTAGACCCATACAGACGTAAACAGCACAGGGACCGTCCGCAGGTACGGTAAACGTTATAACTGGCTGACGCCTGACTTCCTCATTAAGGCCAAAACCTATGTACCACTATTCTTTGGTGGACCTGCTGCTTTTCTCCGCTGTCGCTGAAGAGTCCTGTCTCACACGCTGAGCCAGAAAGGCACATCTCTCGCTTCCATCCGCCTCTCTCAGAATGAAATCGCTTGAGGAGGCGCTCCACGTGACGCTCTTTAACCGGAAGCCGCGTGGCATTGAATTGACTCCGGCGGGCGAGATCCTGAATCAGCATGTGAATGAGATCAAGCAGACACTCGCCCGGATGGAGAACGAAATCGCACCGTATGCCCGTCTGAGAAGCGGCGTCATCCGGATCGCGGCGAACTATGGCGCGATGCTTGATTTCCTCCCAGTCGATATCCCGTCGTTCCTCAAAGCGAATCCTGGCGTACAGGCGCATCTTGAACAGAAGACATCGCCTGAAGTCGTGGAAGAGATCGCCCGTGGGCGTGCTGACATCGGCGTGACCGCCTTTGAAGGCCCCTACGAGGGCGTGAAGTTCAGGGATTACCGGAAGGATGAGCTGATCCTCGCGGTGCCAGCGGATCACCCGCTGAAGGATCGTGAGACAGTCGACTTCTCTGAGGCGCTTGAATACGAATTCGTGACGCTCGATCGGAACTTCGCGATGCAGAAGTTTCTCTATGAGAAAGCAGACGAAATCGGCCGCGTTCTGAAGTCCCGTCTTGAGGTTGAGGATCCGCTGATCCTGCTGCGTCTTGTGAGTGAGGGCCTTGGTATCGGTGTTCTCAGTCGCAAAGCCTTTACATCGCTCTCAGCGTACGCGAAGGCGGTTCCGGTACGTCTTTCCAACTCCTGGGCTCAGAGAGAGCTCAGAATCGCCGTCAATGAGGATCCCGCGCTCCGAGGTCCCTGGACATCTGCTCTTATCAGTCATCTGACCCGGGACTCGTCCGATAACGTTTACCGTACCCAGCTTCTTTGATTTCCTCTATTAATTTCTAATAGAAGCTAATAGCTCCTGATAGTTTCTTCATAAAACCTATCAGGAGCTATTTTTATTTCCGTCTCAAGCGAAAAATCCTCTTCCGGATCTTTCGCACGATGCAGCAAGATTGATCTCTCAGAATTCAGAGCCAGTAAATCCTATTATTTTCTAATAGCTTCTAATAAATTCTATTAGGAACTATCAGAAACCAATAGAACTTATGTGGGTTCTATGAGAAACGATTGTTGGTTTTACAGCTAGGAAAGAAACCTAAGATCAGACGGCGGTGAAACGTGAGAGAAAGAGAAGAGCCCTGGCGGGAAAGAGGAGAGAGGTCAGAAAGAATCGAAAGGAGGGGAACGCCCCTGCTATCAGAAACTCATAGAAGCTAATAGCATCTAATAAAAAATATTAAATCCTGATAGAAACTCATAGCTTCTATCAGGATTCATGGGCCGAAGGATGAAACAACAGAATCAGAGTCCGTCTTCGAGGATCTTCACGATCGCGAGATTGATGATGCCGGAGCGGGTCTGCGCTTTCTTTTCGCAGAAACGATCCAGTTCTTCAAGCAGGGGAACCGGGATCATGAAGGAGCACATCTTTCTCTGAACCGGGGCGTGCTTCTTACGGGCACGTTCCGCCTTCTGAGGGGCAGCCTTCTGAACGAAATCGCGGATCTGTTCGCGGTTATCAGGCTCTTCTTCAGCCTTCTTCTGTACAGCCGGTTTATTCGTAACGCTAAGATCGATAGACATTGCCGTCTCCTTTGGCTCGTATTTTACTTGGCTAAGACCGTCTGATTCACAAGATGGCGGACTTCAGCGCACGCCTTCTCGTTTCTCGGCTTCATCTCGTAGACAGAGAGACCGTGATTTCCAGCCTCCTCAAACACGACACGCGAGGTGAGCTTCGCGTCCACGTATTTGATGTCATCAAGGCTCCGCAGGAACTGCACCACCTCATGGTCGTTCTTCGTCATGCGGGTATGCGCCTGGGAGATGAAGACGAAGGCCTTGAACTTCGCGCCAGCCTCTTCACGAGCCTTCTGAATGACATCGCGGATATTAAGCGTGAAAGCGAGCAGGTCGAGCCCAGTCGGACGGCACGGAATGAGGAGCGTGTCGCAGATCGCCATGGAAGCGCGGAGAGCATCCGTCTCTCGGCCGCCGACATCAATCACCACATACTCGTACTTCTCATTCAGTTTCGGAACGCGGGTCAGGATCTCACCGCCATCCGTGATGACCTCAGTCCTCAGCTTCGGCGAAACGAGGTTCTTTTCCCGCGACTGAATCGCGAGATTGGAGGAACCCTGCACGTCCGCGTCAACCAGGCAGACTTTCGCTTTTTTCTGCACCAGCAGGTAAAGCGCTACCTGCAGAGCGGCCGTGGTTTTCCCCGTTCCGCCCTTAGTGGATGCAACCGCAATGATCATTCGAGCCCCCAGAAAAATGTTTTTTACGATCTGTGCTGTAGATGTCAATTTCTAATAGATGCTAATAGCATCTATTAGAATTTATAGATGTTATTCATAAATATTAATATTTATTGAATAAATCAGATTGTATGCAAAATCCAAAAGCAGCGCAAACAGAGGGAAAAAAAACTACTTAAACGGACACTTCCTGAGGCCATCCTGAGGTCCTTTCATTGGCCGAGGAGACTTCGCGAATTTATTAAAAACGATCAAATCCTGGTACGGTAAACGTTATCGGACGACAAAATGACGCATGGTCGGCTCTTATGTTCTATCCCGATCTTTTCTCGCATGGACTCAGAGAGTTGGACACTGCTTTTCAATCATTCCTTCAGCTTCGGTAAAAACGCCCTGAAAGGCCTCCAACGGGTTCCGCTATACCGTTTACCGTACCCAAATTCGATCTCTTTCAGGATCACTTTGGATAGAGAAGGAGACCCTTGTTATAACGTTTGCCGTACCTGTTTTCTGGCGGAATCCAGATATAACAGCAAAGCCTCGCCGCAGCCTCTGAATCAGGTTCAGATATAACGGAAACCGTACCTGACTGCTTGGATGAAGAGTTTCTGTTTTTTATCTAGTTAAAACAATGTGTTGTGATTGATGTTTATTGAAGATAGGCCATCAATCGATAACAGATTCCGTACTTTAATCGCGGTGTTTTTTGGGGCAGATATAACACTTACCGTACCTTGTTACCGCAAAAGAGACATATACCAGTCAAAAGCTGAAAAAATGATGGCAAAGCCCCCCAGTTATACCGTTTACCGTACCAGAGGAAAGCGCGGAATCCGGTTGAGTCGCTTGGATCTCTTCTTTTATCGGTAACACTTTCCGTACTTCAGACAATTGATTTTTTCTAATCAATTTTTGTTTAAAATAAACAGAGAGTTAAGGAACGCATCTTCAGGTAATGGACAATCTTCACGATAACGTTTACCGTACCCTGATGGCTCTGTCGGTATAACGTTTGCTGTACCGGTTTTTCGCTTTCTTCTGATCAAAAAACGGTGCATTTAAATCCGATAGATCGATCGAGAGGACATATAGAAAAATTTAAAGCCTCTTAAATGAACGTTTTTCGGGGGTCTGAAAGACACTGATATAACGGAAACCGTACCCTGGATCTTCTGGAACCGGTTATAACGTTTACCGTACCCGAAAAGAAGGTCTCAAAAACGGACGGTGTTTTTCTCTCAGAGTGAATTCTTTTGCATAAAGTCGGATACAGTTCAGGATCTTGCATTGATCTTTGCTACACGATTTATCTTTTGCTAGCAGCGTTTGCTCAACGTTAGCCGGAGGAAGACTGAACGCCGTTCAATGGATCGGTTTCTGACTCACCAGGATCCGGATTTCTTAGTGTCTTTGGTCTTTTGATTTGTTAGATACCTGTTTTTTCAATTCTTTTTAGGAGGGTGTGTAATTTTTTGTGGGCGGCTCGTTCAAGGTTAATCGATGTAGGGGGT
>ERZ839741.794-NODE-794-length-37843-cov-26.185641_pt1 | contig 37843 bp, 51 predicted proteins | sample MGYA00519880_ERZ839741 | MGnify/ENA primary metagenome ERZ839741 (study PRJEB31850, sample SAMEA3708851) | human gut metagenome | biome: human gut; feature: human-associated habitat; material: faeces | place: China | collected 2014 ...
TGGCAGGGGATGAGGGATTCGAACAGGAATACATGCTGAAAAACACTGGAAAAATCAATCGCTTTTTGAGCCGTTAGCATTTTCGTTAGCAAGCTCATAAAATGCGGCCATTTTATTTTGGGCTTTCAGGCGGTCGGACTTGGCGAGATGCGTATAGATATTGCGCATGGTATTGTAATCAGACCAGCCGCCGATCTCCATTGCCTCAAGCTCTGACATGCCGAGATGATAGGCGAGGGATGCGAAGCTGTGACGCAGGCCGTGCGCACCGACATTCGGAATGCCAAGCTGCGCACAGACATCCTCCATGGTACGGTAGAGCGCACAGGGCGTACCCTCCCAAACGGGACCGGAAGTCTTGCCGGTGCGCTGCAAGGCGTCCAGAAGCTGCGGGATCATAATCGGGACATAGCGGGTGCTGGCGGCGGTCTTGGTCTGCTCCTTGCGGACGATCTTGTTATCCGCGTTTTGCACGGCGGAGGCGTGGACATGGATTGTCCTGCTCTTTATGTCGATATCAGAATAGTCAAGCGCCATGATCTCGGACCGGCGAAGAGAGTGCAGCGCAAGCAGCGCGGGAATTTCATATTTGCGGCCTTTCAGGAGCGGAAGGACTTTCAAAACGTCCTCTGGCTGCAAGAATGGTCGCTCTTTTTTCTGCCCGCGCGGGAGACGGACATCCGGGACGGGCACGCCGGCAGCGCGCAGGCAGGAGGCCGTAAAACCCCATGCGTTTTTCAGGGTCTTTACGGCGACCGGCTCGGCATCGATTACCTTCTGCCAGTCGATCTTAACGGGAGGCATATCCAGAACGCTCTGGAAGCGGTGTGCTTTGATGATCTCATAGCCGCGGATTGTCGCGGGAGATGTATCAGACGGAAGGGCAGCTATATAGTCCGTCATGAGGTCGCGGACGGTCTTGTCCGACTTGTATTTGATTTCGCGCTGGTCGGCGCGGTGCTGGGCCTTGATGAGCTGCGCCTGCTTGATGCAGTCGGAGCGCGTGAGGGCAGAGACGGGAATGCTCTCGCCGCCAAGGCGGAGCTGGATGAACCATGTGCCGGATTTCAGTTTGCGAGGCTCGGGGACTTTCATAGCGCACCACCTCGCAGGCGCGCAAAGGCGCTTGCCGCTGCTTCTATTGGCCCGCGTATCCAGCCAACGCCGAGGTTGGACAGATCGATAAGGAGCGCGCCCATGGCCAGCAGCACCAGTATACCGAAGATCCACGCAAGCGCCCGGTATGTTGCGAGCTGCTCCCGCGCGTGCTTCAGCTTCAACGCCGATATCTCGATTTTTGTATTGGCTTCCTGTAGCTTCTGCGTCAGCTCCTGCACAGCCTGCTGAAGCTCAGTCGGATCGGCCGGGGCGTCGATGTCGCAGCAATCGTCCAGCGAGACGCCGAGCATTTTGCAGATAGGGCCTGCCGTTCCCAGCGGCGGGTCTTTTGTCGCGCCGCGCAGGAAATTGTTGACGGTGGATGCGCTGAGCCCGGTTTCATCAACGATATCCTGATTTGTAATTTTAGGGTACGCGCCGCTTTTCGCTTTCTGGCATGCGTCTACAACTTTTTGATTCAAAAAATCACTCTTTTCGGCAAAATGTTAGAATGTGAATATGGAAATTCGATGGTGCGTCTTGCAATATTTACCATGTTCGGCGTATGGTATGACTACAGGCGCTCCCAATCGTCTGGCCACAAAAGCCCCGTGCCGACGCAGGCACGCCGGTACGGGGCAATCTCATGTGCGATCATCACATCAGCCTCTTTCTCAATATCAGCCCGGTGGTGTCAGACTTGGACACCGTCTATGGATGGCATTCCTCGCAAGGAGTATAGCCTTTCGCGATTATTTCGTCGCGCGATACAGTGGCCAGCATCCGATCTGTATCTTTAATTTGATTGACGAGAGAGCATCCGGCAATATGGAAAACCTTTTCATGTACATCTATCGTGTACTCAATGTTCTCCGCTTGTGGTAGTTCTATGTCAGGCGCATACTCTGCTGCATTGTTTTCATTCAGCCGCGTCCCGCTTGGCTCTTTGCTTACGCGAGGCAACCGCTCCAGCAAATTTGATATGGCTCCGGCCAGTATGCACGCGAAACACACAATTGCTAGGGCTTTGATCCATCCCGGTCGTTGCCGTATATTCTGAGCGCGGTGTGCAGCGTTACTATCAATTGCGTTAGTCTCTTCGGATATGTCAGGCTGCGCGTCCTCGTCGGGGGCAAAGCCCACAGACAGTTCCTCATAGGCTGACCACTCTCCGTCAATAGACAGTTGTCTGATTTTCTGCTCGGTCGGGCTGACAAGCTTGACTTTCAAATGGATGCCATAATACCAAGGCTCGTCGTCCTCAAACTCGCAACCCACATCTGGCCCGCCATGTATCCCAGCTGAGACAATTACGGGCCAGTACCCCGCATCATCCTTTACCCCAAACGTTTTAGCAATATTTTTCGGCACATTCCCGACCGTCTGGTCGTTGATTACGATATGATACGCAGATTCTCCCTGATATACGTAGCGCTCAAGGTGACAATTATACTCAGCACCACAGTGCAGCCGGTCGATGATTTCCTGCCTGTTGGTTCCATCGTCATTTTTGTAGCTAACCCCCGCAGCATTAAAGCTCCAAAGCTCGGAGCCATAGCAATTGATCCTCTTGGTATAGTTCATAACGGCTCACGACCCTCTATATGTGCAGTTGCATTGTCGTGTAAAATTATCATGCACAAAATTGTAAGTTCTGGCAATTGATATTTTAGAACTGTCGTTCTAAAATGGAAAATACGAAAAAGAGAAAGGAAGCGCGAAATGTTTGACGAGCTTGTGAACGATCTGTTGTCGCTGACTCCGGAGGGACTCAGTCTTTTTTCCGCGTATATCGCTGCTTTAGAAAGTCGAGATACGCCCGCGCTTCTAACTGCGCCGTTGGCGGTAATTTCATAAACGCCTGCGCTACATCGTAAACCTCGTCGGGAATCCCGATGGGGTTTTTTGTTTCCTCGTCTGTGCCCATTAGCGTCGCAACCGTCGTTCCCCAATGCTGAGCCAGTCGCTCAATCTTGGCGTATGGCGGCTTAATTTGCCCAGTTTCATATTTTGTGTAAGTAGTCCTGCCAACACCGAGAAAATCTGCAATATCTTGCTGGGATTCCTGGTGCAAATCTCGGAATCTCCTGAAATTGTTCATTCAAATCACCTACTATTCCAAGTATAAGTGAACGTGCGTCACAATTCAATTGTGATTTTAAGTAACTTTCATGTTGACAAACGTGCCTCTGTGTGCTATATTGCAGATAGTGATTGTAAATCACCTATTACCGATGCATGTTATTTTGGAGGGAGGGATAACCACGAAAAAACTTGCACTTATGCGCGAACGCGCAAAGCTGACCCAGCGTGAGCTTGCCGACGTTCTCGGCGTCGAGCGCAGCACTGTCGCCAAATGGGAATCCGGCGCTGCATACCCCCGCGCTTCGCAGCTTCCGGCGCTGGCCAAGGCGCTGGGCTGCTCGATCGACGAGCTTTACAGCAGAGAGGAGGAAAGCGCCTGATGCAGAGCCGAGAGGAGAGGGAGAACCAAAGATTTCTGTGGCGGCTGATCGTATGCACAATCGTGCTTTTGATCTGCACCGTCCGCATTCTGGAAATCATCGGTATCATTTGAGAGGAGGACTATCATGCCAAAGCTAAGAGTCGAGCGCACGACGGATTACCGGCTGACGGCAATGATCCGCGGCGAGATGGCCGCGCAGTCGGTGCCGGTTGCGACGGCATGCCGCTATGCGGGCTGCTGTACGAACACCCTGTACAAGATTTTCGAGTCGCCGACCGCATATATGGACAAGACGCTGCGCCTGATGCGCGGCCTGCACATCCCCATTGAGTCGGTACGCGAAGCGATCACCTACCCCTATTGAGGAGATGAGAGAGATGGAGGAGAAGGAAACCCGATTTGTGACGGACGCGGACGATCTGGCGATCATCCGGCGCTGGCGCGAGCTGAACGGCATCACGCCGCAGCAGCTGCCGCAGTCCGCCTGATAACATTATCCCACAAAATTGGAGAAAAAGACATGGAACAGGAATACACAAATATCTGCCGGGCGTGCAGGAATGCTGCGCATCTGAGTCAGGAGCAGTGGGCAGAGGCTCTTCATGTATCCGTCGATACGGTCAAGGGCTGGGAACGCGATATCCGCATCCCGTCAAACTATCACGTCTGTCTGATGGTAGATCTGTGCGGCGAATCGTGGTATGCGTACAAGCACCTGCGCCAGACTTCGGACTGCCTGGGCGTGCTGCCCGATACCGAGCGCCAGCCGCTGCCGCTGGCTGTGATCCGGCTGGTCAACCGCATTATTCGCTTTGCCGACCGGAACCGCGACAAGCAGCTGCTTCAGATCGCCGAGGACGGCGCGATCGACGAAAAAGAGCGCCCGACCTACGACGAGATCGTGCGCGAACTGAATGATATCATCGGTGCGGCGTATACGCTGCGCTACGCGGAGGGTGCCAGCCATGCGGAAAAATGAGCATAAAAAGAACCGCCCGGCTGCTGCGAACAACCGGACGGTCGATTCCGAGAACGGAATCACGAAAGCATATTCAGTATATCACCAGTTTCGCAAAAATGCAAGGGTGGGAGGTGAAAAGTTTTGAACGAAGATTTTCGGGCTTTCTGGGCGGTCGTGCCTGCGACTGTTCTGTATGACGATTCCATTCCTGCCAACGCGAAGCTGCTTTATGGGCAGATCTCCACGATGACCGGCTACACCGGCGAGGGCGGGTGCTGCACCGCGACCAATGCGCAGCTTGCCGGGCCAAACAAACTGTCCGAGGATTCGGTCAGCCGCCTTATCAAGGCGCTTGAAAAGGCCGGCCACATTGAAGTCCGGTATGCCCCTGATCCGAAGGACGGGCATCCTGTCCGCAGCATCTATCAGGTGCTGCAAGCGCCACCCCTTACCGGCAAAAATGCCGATAAGCTTATCGGCAAAAAAACCGACCCCTTATCGGCAAAAAAAACGATGAGTAATGTATTAGATAATAATATATTACCCCCTAAAAGCCCCCCAAGGGGGCGGCGCACGAAATCAACCGCAGAATGGAAGCCTGAACGCTTCGAAGGCTTCTGGAAATTCTACCCCAGAGGTGAAGGGCGACAAGCTGCAATCCGAGCATGGGACAGGCTCCAGCCTAGCGACGAACTAATCCTGCGCATTGGCCGGGCCTTGACCTTGCAGAAGGCGTCGCCGGAGTGGCAGGCCGGAATCGGTATCCCCCATGCATCGACGTACCTTAACCAGCAGCGCTGGACCGACGAGAAGCGCGAGATCACCGAGGCCGCTCCTGTGCAGGCATCTGAGCCGACCGGGGCTATTGACACCAGCGGTTTGAGGTTTGTGTGATGGCTACAAGCAGAGAAGCTCTCTTGAATGCTCAGCTTGGTGTCATCGGCTCGATGCTGATCGACGACCGCACCGTCGGCATCGCGCTTCAGGCACTCAAGCCAGAATATTTCGATAGCTCATACCGCACAATCTTCGAGGCAATGCGCGGGCTGTTCCAAGTCGGCCGTCCGGTTGACGCTGTTACGGTCCTTGGACAGATTGGCGAGGACTACACGGATCTGCTCAGGCAGATCATTGAGCTGACGCCGACGGCGGCCAACATTAAGGCGTACATCGCCGATTTGAGGCGGCAGGCGCGAATTCGCCTGATGCAGGAAGCGGCCTCGGAGATCCTGTCCGCTGACAATGAGGACGACATCCGGCAAATGCTTGACCGCATAAACGCTGTCATGGTGGACCGGCCGGGCGTGCGTACCATGACGATGCAGGATGCGCTGACCGATTTTTACAAACGGCACGACCCGGCGGTAAAGCCTGTCTATCTGCCGTGGAAATTTGAGAAGCTCAACGACCACCTGCGCACGATGCGCGGCGACTTTGGCATCATCGGCGGATACCCCTCGGACGGCAAAACGACACTCGCGCTAGCGACCGCCCGCGAGCAGGCAAAGACGAAGAAGGTCGGCTTTTTCAGCTTTGAGACGGACTGCGAAAAGCTGGCGGACGCAATGATCTCCGCGGCGGCGCAGATCGGCTTGCCGAAAATTCAGCTGAATGCCATGAACGACCATGACTGGGATACTCTGGCGGCAATCAGTGCCGATTTCGGCGGCCGCAACCTCGATCTGATCGAGGCGGCAGGCATGACGGCCGGGGATATCCGAATGTACTCGATGGCAAAGCACTACGACGTGATCTACATCGACTATTTGCAGCTGATTGAGGCATCGGACAAAACGCCGTGGGGCAATCAGGAGTACGCACGTGTCACTGCCGTTTCGCGGGCGCTCAAGCAGTTCGGGCGTCAGGGCGGGCCAACAATCATCGCGCTGTCCCAGCTCGGACGGCCGGAGCCAAACAAAAAGACCGGCAAAATTCCACCACCCACGATGTCAAGCCTGCGCAGTTCCGGTCAGATCGAGCAGGACGCGGACTTCATTTTGCTGCTCTTCCGCGAAAACCAGAAAATCGTGGACTGTGATCGCGTTGTTACAGTTGCAAAAAACAAAACCGGAATCGCTGGGAATTCGTTTTATCTGCGATTCAACGGCGAGACGCAGACCTTCATGGAGTCACGCCGCGATTGGACGCCTCCGAAGCAGACACCTGCGGAGGAGGCTGCGCAGATCGGATTTGACGAGCTTCCGAGCGACTTCCCTATCCCATTTTGACGAAAGGACGAAATCATGAAAGCAATTGCAATTTTGAATCTCAAGGGCGGAGTCGGGAAGACCGTGACCGCCGTCAATATGGCGCACATTCTGGCGTCGGAGCACAAACAGCGGGTGCTACTGATCGACTGCGACAGCCAGTGCAACGCTACCGAGTTTTTCGGCCTTGCGCCGACGGAATACGACGTCACGCTGGACGCCGTGCTGCTGGGCGAGTGCGAGCCGTATTACGCCGAGAACATCACGCCAACGTCGTACAGCGATTTGGATATGATCCCCGCGTCGGACGGGCTTATGGATCTGGACATGTCGCACATCGCGGACAAGCGCGTGCGCGGCCGTGTGCTGGCCGATATGTGCCGCTGCATCCGGGAGGACGATGCGTATGACTACGTGATCTTTGACTGCCCACCTGCGTTCAATGCCGCCAGCGCGGCGGCACTGCTGGCCTCGGATGAGGTAATCATCCCGATCAAGCTGGATGCATTCAGCCTGCGCGGACTCGCAAATGTCAGCCGCCAGATCGACAACATTCGCCGCATCAACGGCAATATCCGCATTGCAGGCGCGCTCATCACGATGTGGCGCAATGTGCCGGTTGTGCTGGAGGCGGAAGCGAAACTGCGGGAGTCCGGCGTGCTGCCTGTTTTCCAGACGGTTATCCGGCGCACCGACAAGGTGGACGAGATGACGTTTAAGCAGGTGCCGATCCTCGTCTCGTCGCCGTACAGCGCGGCGGGGTATGATTACCGCAATTTCGTCCAGGAGCTGCTGGAGCCGCAGATGACGACGGACGAGATTCTGAGAGGGGGCTATGGTGATGGCATTTGATGTGAGCAGCATTTTTGCAGACCAGATCAAGGCGGTGTCCAAGTCTGACACCGGACGCGAGCTGCTGCAAGTGGACATCGACGAGCTTGTCGGAAACGACGCGAACTTTTACGCCGTGGATGAGGACAAACTGGACGAGCTGAAAAATTCCATCGCGCTCTCCGGCATCATGGACCCGCCGACGGTCACGCGGACGGAGAACGGCAAGTACCGCCTCATTTCCGGCCATCGCCGCACGGCCGCGGTTCGGGCGCTGGTGGCGGAGGGCCGCGAGGATCTGCGCAAGGTCCCCGTGTTTGTTCGCAGCCCGAAAAGCGCCGCGATGGAGGAGCTGGAGCTGATTATGGCCAACTCCACCGCCCGCGTTCTGACGAGCGCCGAGATCAGTCAGGCGGCGCAGCGCGTGGAACGGCTGCTGTACGATCTCAAGGAGCAGGGCGTGGAGTTCCCCGGCAGAATGCGCGATCATGTAGCCGAGGCGTGCAACGTCAGCAAGACGAAGCTCGCGAACCTCCACATGATCGAAGAAAACCTGATTCAGGATTTCAAAACGCAGTGGGCAGATGGGAAACTCCCGGACGCAACGGCTTTGGAGCTTGCGCGGTGCGAGATCGCCTTGCAAATGCGCCTGCGAGACGCATTTGCCGGGGCGAAGGAATTCCCCAAGTCCGCCGGTATTGCAAAGGTTCGCGAGCTGGCAGCAACCGGCGCGAAGTGGCGGCCGAGTGCGTGCCTGCACTGCCCCGACCGTAAACTCTGCCCGAGCTCCCGCGACGACGCGGCGCTCCGGCATGATGCGACATCTAGCTTGTGGAATGGTGCCTGCCTGGGTGAGATGTGCTGCTTTGATTGCAGATACGGCGCCAAAGCGGACAGTTGGAATGCGTGCGATCAGATGTGTTCCAAAGCGAAACAGTACCGCACTGACAAAAATGCCGACGTGAAGGAAAAGGAGGCCAAAGCCGAGGAGAAGCGCCAGCGCGGCTTCCGCGAGGCGGTCCAGCACAAGGCGCAGCGCCTTGTCCGTGCCATCGATGCAGCAGGGCTGCGGGACGACAAAAAGCTCGTCTTTGCCTCGTATCACGCCGAGCCAACCGTCAAAACACTTCGTGCTTATGCAAACGGCGAGTTCGGGGACGCTCATTTTTACGGCACAGACTATCTGGACCCGCATGCAAAGCATGTGCCGGAGCTGTGCAAGGCGCTTTCGTGCTCAGCAGACTATCTGCTGGGAATGACGGACGAGCTGACGCCGCATGCGGTGCCCAAGTCTGACACCGGAAACGGGTGGCAGACCGGAACGGACTATCCGGACGGGATGATCCTCGCCGTGTTCTGCTTCCCCGGAAGCGACGATATCCGGCAGCTCATGTATGCGAAGGATGGCAAGTTATATTTTTCACGCAAATGCACCACACGCGCGGAAGAACAACCGGTGCTGTGGCTGGCGATCCCGGCGATCCCGGCGATTCCGGAGGAGGCTGAAGTCGATGCGGAGGACTGATCTGACGGGCATGGAGTTCGGCAAACTGCGCGCGACCGAATACGCGGGACGAGACGGGCATGGACACTCGCTCTGGCTCTGCCGGTGTGCATGCGGGAATGAGACGGTGGTTCCGGCATGGAGGCTCAGAAGCAAGAAAACGCAGTCCTGCGGCTGCTCCCACTTTGCGAATCGTGAGAACCGGCCCAAGCCAGAGAAGCCGCCGCGGAAACGGGCTGCGCGCGCACCTGCCGCGAAAAAGGCTGCGCGCGCGCCTGCCCCGCGTGCGGTCTGCCCCTGCTATAACGTGTACTGCGAGTATCGCAACAACATCCCCCGCGGCGGCGTGTGGAGCTGCACCAATCAAAAAATCTGTCCGGACTGCCAGCGCGTCCGGAGCAGCGAGAAAGGAGATCGCCATGCCTAATAAAATCAGCACTGTCCGCGAGTCGCTGTACCGCTGTATCGATACCACATTTTGCTGTGAAAAGTGCGCTTATCGGGGAAAGAGTAGGTGCATGCGGGCGCTAATGATCGATGCATTCGATGCTATCGGTGCCCTGAATCGAAAAAATGATCAGCTTCGGACTCAGCTTCGACAGGCCGCCGCAGGCGCAGACCGTCTTTCTGTATTTGAGCGCATCGCGCAATATTTTAGGAGGAGGCGCCGCCATGACAAGTGAGGAAATCGTGCAGGCGCTGCGGTGCTGCCAATTTGGGGAGCCGTGCGATCGCTGCCCGGTAGTGCGCGATCAAAACTGCGTGAACGTGATGCACAAGTGCGCAGCCGACCTCATCGAGCGCCTGACCGCCGAGAACGCGGCGCTGCGGGAGAAGCAGGCGGAGGCAGAAGCCGAGAGGGACGCGCTGCTGGATATCGCTAAAAATGGAAAAGATTGTGATACGTGCAAACATTGCGAGGTGTGCGTCCAGCCCGGAATAGACGTTGCACACTGGTGTGATAGATGCGTGGAGAAATGCCCTTGTCACGGATGCGGAGGAGATCACTGGGAATGGCGCGGATTGCCGGAAGCGCCGGAGGAAGGAGACAAGCATGGAACGGCTGACAAATAAACGCGAAGCTGACGCGCAACGAAAAGAGTACGAGCGCCGCCTTGCAAACGGGTATCCGCGGAATATCCCAGAGGAGCGATTTCTGCGCCTTGCGGCCTACGAGGACATCGGCATGATGCCGGAGGAAATCAAGGCTCCATTTACGGATGACATAATGATAAATCTAGCCGCGCAGGCGTTAAGGATGAAGCCCGACCGCCTCCGCGAGCTTGCCGAGGCCGACAAGGACGGGCGGCTGGCGGTGTGGCCGTGCAAGGTGGGTGATGTGGTGTTCGCGCGTCTGGACAACAAAAGTAAATACGTGTGTGAGTGCAAGGTAAAGCAGATCGTCGTGGGCAATATTGGGTTTGTTACTTTTGCACCAATAGGAGCCCCGGAAAGAGAATACGACGTATCGTTGAGAGGTTTCGGCAAGACCGTATTCCTCACCCGCGAAGAAGCCGAGAAGGCTTTGCAGGAAATGGAGGACAAGAAGGATGACTGAAACATACTGTACCGCATTTATGGAGGACTTGCCGCCTGAAAAGCAGGCTGAGGGTCTGGGCGTTCAGGCCGCCGTAATCCTCGGCGAATGCTTCCGGTGCAAAGACTATGCACGATGCTCAACGGATGAAACATTTGTGTTTCCGGCAGAGGCGGCCTGTATGGTACGCAGGGATATGGTTTTGAAGGAATGGGGATTGGAGGGCAAGAAGGATGGCTAAGTGCATAACCAAAGCGCAGTTGAGCCAACTCTATCAGACTCAGCTCATCGATAACGACGAATATCTGAGACTCTTAAAAGAGTTTGCAGGGATAGAATCCCGGCCGACCACGGAGTACAACCACTACGACGAAAATGGTGAGTTTATTGGTAGCAGCGTGGACACCGATCTTTGTGACCTGCTGGACGAGGCTGGCGTGGAGGTGCGGGACGATGGGGCAACATAAGCACAACCCGACCGCTATTGCGGCGGCAAAAGGCGAGCTGCCGCCGAAGAAGCGAGAGCCGCAGTTGACCAAGAGGCAGGCGGAGCGGCTTTTGAAAGCAGAGATCCTGAGTAGATGCACGCCTCTGCTTGCACTGCCGTATGAAATGCAAAACAGGATTGTAAGGGGATATATGGATTATGACTGATTGTATCAGCCGCGAAGCGGCGCTTATGAAACTAATGCAGGACGGGTGCAGCGCAAAAAACTTGCAATCCATCTCGGATGTGCCCGCCGCCGACGTTGCGGAGGTGGTGCGGTGCAGGGACTGCAAACACAAGGTGAGAACCGACGCAAACGGTATTGTCATCTGCTCTGAGGAGCACGGCATGTATTGCCCAACAGAGAGTGATTTTTGCAGATACGGAGAATATCGGACAAATACGGGAGGCGTGACCGAATGAGCGGGATGTAGCGCGATGATGGAGGACACAAATGAGTGATAAATACATCCTACGTTCCGGCGCAATCGATGCGATCAAGCGGAACAGTGGGACTTTGTATACGAGAGAAGCGGAGTTCTTGCTTCAAAAAGTCATTTTTCTGCTCAAAAATGCTCCCGCCGCCGACGTGGTGGAGGTGGTACATGGGCAGTGGGTGCATAGTAGATATGAGGAATGCTCCGAGCGGTTTGAACTCGTGAAGTGCTCTCAATGTGGCCACGAGGCGTATGCAATGGCGTTCTATGTTCGCGGTGGCAATTACTGCCCCAACTGTGGGGTGAAGATGGATGGAGGTGAAAACGATGTTTCAGGTTGAGCTTTTATCTGGTGGCGTGTTCACGGTGTATGCCGTCCAGCCGGAGGCGGAAATATTTCTGATCTACCGCGACAACCAATGGGAATGGATCGATATCCCGGAGTGCAAGCCGTACACATATCCGTTCCCGATGGTGACCAAAAATTTCACGGAGGGCACGACATGAGCTACATGCAGAAGCTGGAGCAGCTTGCTCAGACGAATCTGGACATTGGGTTTAACGCCGGGTTCCAGGCAGCGACAGATCTGTGGATGCTCGCGCTGGCGCAGGAGGGCTTCGGCCCAGGGCGGATGCGGCGCACAGCACACGGTGTGGCACAGCTTTATCGTGAGTTTGGGCATGCGTGGCGAAACGAGCCGGAGTCCGACTATGCGCAGGAGCAGATCGACCGCGTTCTGAAGCCGCTCTGCGGCGAGGAGTTCGTGCCGTTCCGCGAACGAAACGAATGGGTGAGGAAACTGAAATACGGGAAAGGAGCGAAGAAATGACGAGAAAAGGAGCCGCTAAGCTACTGATGGCGCGTGGGTGCAGCCGGAACTGTGCAAATTCTCTTATGCGCGCAAAGCCTCCCGGGTATAGCAATGAGAGTCATTACATCCGCATTACATTGGCTCGCCGTCTGCGAGATAGCGCTTTAGCCTTCGCGCGGCTGTCAGCCGTGGCCGCCGCCGCGCGCTGTGCAATGTCCCGATTGGCGCAGGCTCTAAACGAAATCAAAGGAGGGACTGGACTTTGACGCCAGGAGAGATCGAGTTCGTAGTCAAACAGGAGCGGCGGCTCTGCAAGGTTGGCCACGAGCTTGGATATTTTCATCGCTGGGACGATACGCTCCTCGGCGGTGTGGCGGCAGTTGTAGAATTCCCGGACGGCGTTCGACACGTCCTTCTCGGCGACATTGCTTTCTGCGATGAGGAGAACGCAGCCTTGCAGCACATGAATGAATACCACAGAATGGAGCTGATGCCGAATCAACAGGGTGATTGAACTGCGCGCGGGCAACCGCGTTCGCGCAATTGAGCTTGCATCGCGGCCACCGAGGACCGGTGGCCGTGCGGCAAAGCAATTTGAAACCAGCCTCGTTCAGGAGGCCGTCAACATTAAAACCGCATGTATGCGTCTTGAGTTCTTATTGTATGCAAATTTCAGCCCGCAAGACTGGTTTGTGACACTCACTTATGATGCCGAGCACCTGCCGCCGAATTATGAGGCAGCGCGCAAAAATGCACCGGCCTACTTCCGCAAGGTGCGAGAGGCGCGCCGGGTAAGGGCGCTGCCGTTCGGATATGTCTATGTCATGGAGGGTATGCACGGCGATCACCGCATCCACCATCATTTCGTGATCCAGCGGGCGGACGGCGACGAGATGCTGCTCCGCTGCTTCTGGCAGAAGGGATCGGTCGATACCCGGACGATTGAGGACTTCGGCGGCTACCGCAAGGTGGCGAGGTATCTTACCAAGGAGCCGAGGAAAACCGGGAAGCTCCGCGTCGGGCAGCGGATGTGGACGCCAAGCAAGGGCCTCATCAAGCCGGAACGGCTGGACGTCGAGCTGCCGCCGGGCGCGCACTATTCGCCGCCGGACAAAGCTATCCCGTTCGAGGGCGAGAAGTTCCCGGAACGCATCGACAACAGCTTCGGAAGCTACGTGCTGTACGACTATGAAATCCCGGAAAACTGAACATTGCATTTACAATTTTCCCTTGAAACAACCTATAAATAATCAGAAAGGTGGAACAAAAGTCTTGCAAAGCAAAAATGCGCGTGATATACTATTGGTGTCAGCAGGTGGCAAGCTGATCTGCCCGCTGTGCGGACGGCCGACGCAGCAGCGCGTGCTGCCGACGACAACGCTGACAGACTTCCCGCTGTACTGCAAGGTGTGCAGACGCGAGTCCGTCGTAAACGTGAATATGAGCCTGAGCCAGAGCCTTTGCGCCAGCGCCTGCGCCAAATGATTTGACCGTGTGAACGGTAGATCGTTTGGCGCTTTTGTTTTGCAGCCGAGGTGATAGCCGGATGGCATGAGCGCCATGATCTCCGTCGTGAGGTCATGGCGCTTTTGCTTTATCTGCGATGCTGGATGAAAGGGCGGTGATCCTAGACGGACTACAAGAGCAAGCGATGGCTGCGCCTGCGGGATGCAATCCTGCGGCGCGACGGCTACAAGTGCCGCGAGGCTGGCCGCTATGGCCGAAACGAAACCGCGACGACAGTGCACCATGTCTACCCGGTCGAGGATTTCCCAGGCTGGCAATGGTGCCGCTGGAATCTGATTGCTGTCAGCCAGGCCGCGCACAACAGTTTCCACGATCGGACGACCGGCAAGCTGACCGAGCGAGGCCTCGCGTGGCAGCGGCGAGTGATCCCCCCTCCCGATTCGCCTTCGCCGTTTTAGCAAAAGCACCGGATGGGGCCACCTTTTCCGACGGCGGGAAAACCGGCGGAGGGGGTTAAGCCGGAAGGCCAGGCGTGCGCGCGACGTGCGCGTCGTGGAATTGCGCGACGCGGGCGCAAACGACGCGGGCACGCGAAAACGGCCGCTCGAATGGCGGTGCGAGAATACATCGGAGGCTGCGCCGGGCGCTTTTGCCTGCATGATAGTCCTTCACACCGGGCGCGGTTTGGCCGCCGCGTCTGGCGGAGCCTCCGAGGAAAGGAGACCATGGCACGCGAAGATATGATCCGGCAGGACATGAAGCTTGTCGGGACTTACAACGAAATCTTTGAGCCGACGATCAAACAGCTGGCGAAAACCGAACGTGAGCTTTCGCGTGCCGAGAAGGAGTGGAAGAAGCAGGGCGGCCAGCGCGTGTGTACGATGATCAACAAGACCGGCGCAGAATATACGGCGAAAAGCCCATACTGGACGGATGTCCAGGACTTGCGTGCCACTGTCCAGAGCCTGCGCAATCAACTCGGTCTGACGCCGACCGGCCTCAACAAGGCCCGCGGCAAGGCCCCATCGAACGGCGGCGTCGGCAAGCTGGAGCGGCTGCTTGAGGATGCGCATAATCACGCAATCGAATGCGCCGCACAGTATCAGCGCGACGTTGAGAATTTTGTGCAGTCCGTGCTTTCCGGCGAATCTGGTCTATGCGAGGACGCAGTGCTCGCCTGCAAGCGATACGTGTCCGATTTGGGCACCGGAAAGTGGGAGTTCCGTGCTGAGCCCGCGAACGATATCATTGCCATCATCGAGACGATGATCTGCCACCAGCAGGGCGAATTTCTCGACGCGACACCACTTCGCGGGACGCCGTTTCTGCTGCTCCCTTATCACAAATTCATCGTCTACAACGTTATGGGTTTTTACCTGCCGGACACGAAAATCCGGCGCTTTAAGGAAGCTGTCGATTTCATCCCCCGCAAAAACGTCAAAACGACGTTCGCTGCGGCTCTGGCGTTTGCGCTGGCCCTGTATGAACGGGCCTCCGGCTCGAAGGTGTACGAGGTCGGCGGCGCGCTCAAGCAGGCGCTGGAAGGCTTCGACTTCCTCAAGTACAACGCCGCGCGCCTGGGCGTGACCGTCAAGGACGATCCGGAAAACGGCCTGCGGATTATCGATAACAACATGGAACGCTCGATCTCCGGCGACATCGGCGACGGTATGATCTCCATCAACGCTCTGGCTGCGAATCCCGACAAACAGGACTCTTTCAACTGCAACATTGTCATTGCGGACGAGGCTCACACTTACAAAGGCCCGCAGCAGTATCAGATCCTGAAGGACGCGACCAAGGCGTACACCAACAAACTGGTAATCATCATTTCGTCCAACGGTCCGAATGCCCGCGGCTTCCTGTTGGGGCATTTGGAGTATTGCCGGAAGATTCTCCGCGGGACAGTCACAGGTGACGCTGCCGACTCGGTTTTCTGTTTCCTCTGCTCTGCGCCGACGCTGGAAAACGGCGACGTTGACTTGAAGGACCCAAATGTTTTGAAGGCAGCTTCCCCCGGTTGGGGCTACTCCATCCGTCCGCAGGACATGATAAACGACGCGGCAATGGCCGCAGAGAATCCAGCGCTGCGGCCGGAATTCCTCAACAAAAGTCTAAATGTTACGACAAATGCCGTTAAGGCGTGGTTCGACATTGCGGAGTTCCGTAAAAGCGACGAACGGTACAGCTGGACGCTTGCGCAGCTGGCAAAACTGCCGATCCGGTGGTATGGCGGGACGGATCTGTCCAAGCTCTACGACCTGACGACCAGCGCCCTGTTCGGGCACTACAAGGGCGTGGACATCATCATTCCGCACTGCTGGTTCCCGCGTCCGGCCGCGATGGTTAAAGCACAGCAGGATCAAATCCCGCTGTTCGGCTGGCTTGAGGACGGCTGGCTGGACATGACCAATGACAAGGTGACCAATTACCACGACGTGGTTATGTGGTACAAGAAGCGCCGCGCGGAAGGCTTTAAGATCCGGCGCGTCGGGCATGACCGTAAATTCTGCCGCGAGTATTTCGTGGAGATGAAGCAGGAGCGATTCCCAATCAAGGATCAGCCGCAGCTTTTCACGCGGAAATCCGAGGGCTTCCGCTACATCGAGAACAGCGCGAAAAAAGGGACTCTCTACTACCTGCACGCAGAGCCGTTTGAGTACTGCGTTCAGAATGTCGCCGGCATTGAGAAATCAGACGATATGGTAATGTACCAGAAGATCGAGCCGAATTTACGTATTGACGTATTCGACGCCGCCGTTTTCGCGGTGTGCGCCTATCTGGAGGATCTGACTGCCAGCAATAAGGCGGCCGGATGGTATGACAAGAAAGATGGAAAGGATGATGATGCCGATTGAAAGTCAAAGTGCAGCGCAGGTCCGCACAGGATCTGACGCTGCAAGGATTCCTGCTGGGTGCTGTAAATCAGGATACGCTTTGCGTACCCGGCTATACACGGCTGATTGACAGCCCGGACGTGCAGGCAGCCGTTGGCGGCCTTGCCGATATTATATCCAATGCGACAATTCAGCTCATGCAGAACACGCCGGACGGCGATGTCCGTGTCCGCAACGCTCTTTCCCGCTTCATGGACATTCAGCCGTGGGCACATGGCACACGCAAGGACCTGATTGCGTGGATCGTGTGGACAATGCTGACGAACAGCTGTGGAAGCGCCTTTTTGCTGCCGCACACATCCGGCGGCTTGCTGACGGAGCTGGAGCCGATGCCGGATGCGGTAGCTATGAGCGACGATAACGGCCGAAGCTACTATGTCATGTGGCACGGCAACCGCTTCGATTCCGGCGCGGTGCTGCACTTCCGGCGCTGGCCGGACCCGGCACAGCCTTGGCGCGGCCTCGGTTTGCGGATGAGCCTGCACGATCTGGCAAACAGCCTGCGACAGACGTCGGCAACAAAGAAGGGATTTATGTCCGACAAGTGGAAGCCGAGCGTCATCGTCAAGGTGGACGCGCTGGCGGATGAATTTGCCGACGAGGATGGCCGAAAGCGCCTGGTCGATCAGTATCTGTCCAACAGCAGCGCAGGCGCACCGTGGATCATCCCGGCTGATCTGATGGAGGTGCAGCAGGTGAAGCCGCTCAGCCTCACCGATCTGGCAATCCGCGATAGTGTGGAGCTGGACAAACGCGCCGTCGCATCGCTGGTCGGCGTGACTCCGTATATGCTGGGCGTGGGCGCCTATTCGGACAGTGACCACAACCACATGGTAAAAACTACCGCGACTACCATTGCAAATATTATTTGCCAGGAACTGACGCGCAAGCTGCTGATCTCCAGCGAACTGTATTTTTCGATGTCCACAAGGCGGCTTTACAGCTACAGCACCAAGGAGCTGGCCGACGTGGCCGAGGGCCTCTATATCCGCGGCCTGATGGACGGCAACGAGGTTCGTGACTGGGTCGGCCTGAGTCCGCGGGAGGGACTGAACGAGCTGGTTATTCTGGAGAATTATATCCCGCGTGGAATGATCGGCAACCAGAACAAACTGACACAAGGGGGCGACGACAATGAACCGTGACAAGCAGTTGCGGCAGGTTCGCTGCGTGGCGCAGCCGTTTCAGACGCGGGCAGCGGACAATGACTTGTACATCGAAGGATATTTTGCGGTGTTTAACTCGGAATATCAGCTTTGGGATGGTGCAAGTGAGGTGATCAAGCCCGGCGCATTTACCGTCTCAATCTCCGGGGACGTCCGCGCGCTTATCAACCACGACACCAGTCTGGTGCTTGGCCGGACAAAGCCAGGCACGCTGGCACTCCGGCAGGACGACCGCGGCCTGTGGGGCAGCGTCCGAATCAACCGCGACGATGTGGACGCGATGAGCTTGTATGCGCGCGTGCAGCGTGGCGATGTAGACCAGTGCAGCATTGGTTTTGCAATCAAACGCGAAACCTTCGTGGATCTCGGAAATGGTAACTATCGTTGGGAAATTGAAGAGGTTGACCCGCTGTACGAGGTCAGCGTCTGCACCTTCCCGGCGTATGAGTCCACATCCGTAAGCGCAAGGCGGCAGGATCTGGCCGAAATTCAGAAGCGACGCGCCGAGGCATGGCGCGAGGAAATGACCAAAAAGTTAGGAGGCAAATCGTAAATGTCCGTACTTAGAGTATTGATGCTCAACAGTGAGATCGCAGCGCTTCGTTCGCAGCTCACGCCGCTGGAGCAGACGCGCGACGGCTTCGCCGCTCGCGAGGAACAGCTCCGACAGGCAATTTCGGAGGCAGCGACCGACGAGGAGCGCGGCGTCGTATCCACGGCGATTGAAACGTTTGAGCAGGAACGCAGCACAAACGCCGCAGAAATCTCCCGTATTCATGGAGAGATCGCGCAGCGCGAGGAACAAATCCGCAGTCTGGAGGCCGCGCAGACGCCGCCTCCGGCAAACAATCCGGTGCCCAACTCTGACACCGGCAACACCAACCACGAAAGGGGCAATGTAGAAATGAGCAATCCCGAACGCCGCTGGTTCGGCATGACCTATCAGCAGCGCGATGAGCTGCTGACACGTGACAGCACGAAGGAATTCCTTCAGCGGTTCCGTCAGCTCCGCGCCCAGCAGAACAGCGCGACCGGCGCTGAGTTGGGCATCCCGACCGAGTTCATGCAGATCCTGCGCGATCTGACCTATCAGAACTCCAAACTGTGGAAGTATGTCCACAGCGAATCTCTGCGCGGCAATGCTCGCCAGAACATCGTCGGCACTGCCTCTGATGCTGTGTGGACGGAGACCGTCGCCAACATCAATGAAATCGTGCTCGACTTCACACAGCTGGAAGTGGACGGCTATATGCTGGCCGGATACATGGCGATCTCCAATGCCGTGCTTGCCGACGATTCCGACCTCCAACTCCTGACCAGCATCCTTAATGCGATGGGCGAGGCAAACGCGCGGGCACTCGACAAGTCGATTGCCTATGGTACGGGCGTGAAAATGCCTGTCGGCTTTATTACCCGCCTTGCCGCGTCGGCGAAACCGTCCTGGTGGGGCAAGGATCAGGGCGACTTTATCGCGCTGAACACCAGCCACATCCTCAAACTGGATATCGACTCCACCTCCGGCGCTGCGTTCTTCGGCTCGCTGATCGAGGCGCTGGGCATTGCAGATCCGAAGTATTCGGACGGCCGCGCGTTCTGGATCATGAATCGCAAGACGCACATCCGCCTGATGGCCAAGGCGCTGGCATTTGACGCCGCTGCGGCGCTGGCCGCCGGCATCAATAACACCTTCCCGATTATTGGCGGCGATATTGTTGAGCTGGAATTCATGGCCGACAATGATATTGCGGGCGGCTTCGGCGACATGATGCGCATGGTCGAGCGCGAGGGCGCAACGATTGCATCCTCCGATATCCCGCTGTTCCTGCGGAATATGACGGTCTACCGCTCCATTGGCCGCTACGATGGCAAGCCCGCACGCGGTGAGAGCTTCGTGCTTGTAAACTTCCACAATACGCAGCCGACCACGTCGATCTCGTTCGCGCCTGATCTTGCGAATGAAAAACTGGGTACGCTGATCGTCACGACCGCAGCAGGCGCGTCGAACGGCAAGAGCATCGTCACAGTAGCCGGCAACAGCTCCGGCACTCTCAAGTACCAGACCAGCGGGCAGGCCATCGCCGTGGGCAATGGTGAGCGGCTTGGCAAGGGCTGGACGGATCTCCCCGCTACCAAGATCATCGACGGCACAACGGGTGAGACCATCACCGTTGTCGAGGTCAACGCAGAGGGCCGCGCTGTGGCTGTCGGCTCCGGCAGCGTGACCGCCAAGACCGGCGGTTAAGGAGGGCCGATATGTCAGCGGGACTGCGTATTGATTTACTCAAGGTCGATCTCGGCCTCCTGAGCTGCGCCGAGCCACAGGAACTGTATCTGCGCAGCCTGCTGACGTCGGCTGAGAACTTTATCCGCCGCCGGGGCGTGCCTCTGGCGGACGATGATACCGACGACGATCTGCTGGTTGCGTCGGTGGCTGCATGGATGTACCGTGCGCGCGGATCTGCCGACCGCGCACAGCTTCCCCGGAACCTGGACATCCAGATCAAGGATCGGCTGTGCGCGGCCAAGATGGGAGGCAACAAATGATCTATGACAAGATTCTGACCATCTGCACGCTGCGCCCCGGCAAATCGCCTGCTGTGCGAAAGCTTGGGAAAATCAGCCAGCAGTATTACGCGGAGCGCACCGTCTACGCCTCCCGCTATTATGCGGGCAGGCAGGCGGGCGCGAAGCTGGTACGAATGGTGTCAGTGCCTCGCAGCGTGTACGACCCGCCAATCGAGGCCGACCAATACTGCATCCTGGACGACGGGCATGCGTACCGCATCGACCAGGCGCAGCGTGAGCTTGATGATGACGGGCTGCCGGTCACGACGCTGAGCCTGGCAGAGCCGGAGGGTAAGTATGAGCTATACCAAGATTGAGCGCGCACTGGAAAGCGTGCTGCCGGGCGCCGTGTACAAGGTGCAGGCCCCAATCGAGGACACCAGCGGCAACCCGATCACCAGATATCTGGTGTGGACGCCGACCGGCGAACGGTACGAATATGCCGACGGAAAGCCGTTTGCAACCGTCCACACAGCGGTTGTGACGGTGGGTACGCAGACTGAGGACGACGACCTGCCGCGAAAGGTCACGGCGGCGCTGGCCGAGGCGCGTGTGGCGATGCAGCCGCCGGAGCATTCATATGACGATGAGCTTGCCACTTATTTTACGGATATTCCGTGTGAGGTGATCTGATGGCGCAATTAGAGACCAACAGCGGTTCGGATAACATCACAGAAGTTATTCGACGGATGGAAAAGGCCGACCTGTTTACAGACGAAAACCTCAAGGAGATGCTGACTGCCGGCGCGGGAATTATGCTGGATGCGGTTAAATCTGCTTTTGTCACGGCCGGACACAACTCTGTCGGGCGTGCCCGCCGGACGGGCGAGACCTACCGGCATATTGCCAAAACCCGCAACGTCAAGAAAGATAAGCATGGTGTGCCGTATATGCAAGTGACGATCAACGGCAAGGACAGCCGCAATCAGCGCTACGGCGTCAAGGGCTTTGTCCTCAACTATGGCCGCCGCACTGGCGGCAGGATCACTGCTGACCATTACTGGAGCAATGCAGTAAAAAATACATGGCAGCGTGTCAACGATTCGATGGCTGAAGTAGCGGCGCGAAAGCTGAAAGGAGAATGAAATGCCTGAATTTGATCTGCGCGGCATGAAGGCCGCAAAGTACAATTACGACAAATCGCAGAAGAAAATCACATACGGCGAGGCTATGAGCATGGGCGAGGCCATGACGGCAAACCTCGAAATGAAATTTGCCGAAGGCCGCATCTATGCCGAATCCTCGCTTTCGGAGTACATGAAGAAATGCACCGGTATGACGACCAGCGTCGGCGTGAAGTATATTCCCGCCGATTGCCAAAAGGTGCTTTATGGCTTTTATGAGCTGAGCCGGTCGGTCGGCTCTACCTCGCCGAAGACCGTCAAGAGCATGACGGCCGGCAGGACCTCGACGGGCCAGTACGTCGGACACGGCTTTTACAGCCCCGATATGATCGACGGCGTAGAGAAATTTACTGCCGTCTTTGTCCACAAGACACTGTTTGGCCCGCCCAGCCGTGTCCTTCAGACGATGGGCGAGTCGATCACTTTCCAGACGCCGACCACAAGCGGTGAGTCCCTCGTTGACGATCTCGGCCACCTGTTCGAGTGGTACACTTTTGACACCGAGGCCGAGGCCATTGCGTGGCTCGCTGCGTGCTTCACGACCGAGCCTACGGTAGTGACGGGGGCGGGCTGATGGATGTACGACTCAAAACCATGCCGTATGAGATCGACGGCCACAAGCTGACGCTCTCCTGCAACATGGATGTGCTTGCAGAGCTTCAGGCGCAGGACAGCAACCTTGGACAACTGCTGGACGGTGACCGCTCAATGCGGAACTATCTCCGGCTGATGGCTGCGATGATTAACAGCGAGCTTCGCCGCCAGGGCGTGGACGCGGCCTATACCGACGGAGACCTCGGCCGCCGCATCAGTTTCCGAGAATTTCGGAAGAACAACCACGCTGTGTTCGCGATGCTCGTTTCCGCCGTCATTGTCGATGACCCGGAGGAAGCGGAGCCGAAAACGGAGCAGCCGGAGGCAGACGAAAAAAACGCAGTGACCAGCAAGGACGACGGAACGGCATCGACTTTGCCTGGTACCTGAATATCTGGATCAATATCCTACACAACGACGAGGCCGTTTTCTGGCGGTCCATGACGCCGGCACGGTGTGTTGCACTTTACCGAGAGTATTTCAAACTCACGGGCGCACCGTGCCGGCCTTTTGCATCTGAGACGCAGCCCGCGCCTCAGGAGCAGAAGCCCGCCCGCTTGTCGTTGTCCGAATACCTCATGGGGAGGTGCAATTAATGGCAGGCCCAAGTATCAACACAAAAATCAAGCTTGACGGCGAAAAGGAGTACAAGGCGGCGCTGGCTGAAATCAACAGCGGCTTGCGGGTGCTCAAATCCGAGCTGAATCTAGCTTCGGAGCAATTTAAGGATAATGCAGGCAGCGTGGATGCGCTGAGCAAGAAAAACGACATCCTTGAACGCAGCATTCTCACCCAGCAGGAGAAGATTGAAAAGCTGAAGGAGGCTCTTCAGTACGCGGGCAAAGAGTATGGTGAGAGCAGCGAGAAAACCAATGGCTGGAAAATCGCGCTGAACAATGCCGAGGCTGAGCTTGCGAAAATGCAGGGTGAGCTTGATGCCAACACAGATGCGTTGAAGAAGATGACAAGCCCTCTGGATAAGGTCAGGAGCGCCTTTGCCGCGACCAAGGAGCAGGGCGGCGGCGTCAAGGAAGTGCTGGCAAATCTCAAGGATGAGTTTACGCTCAGCACGGATTCTGCGAAGGGCCTCGGCACGGCACTGACGGACATTGCCGGGCATTTCGGCATCAAGTTGCCGGAAGGTGCAAAAAAAGCCGCTGACGCGCTGAACGGCATCAATGCGGGTGCGGCGCTGGCTGTGACCGGGATCGGGCTGCTGGCCGCAGCAATTGTGAAAGCTGAAAAGGCTTTGATCTCCATGACGAAGGAGAGCGCCGAATATGCCAAGGAGATTAAGACGCTTTCCAGCGTTACGGGGCAGTCCGCAGAGAACCTTCAAGAATTTGACTACGCCGCCGAGATGATCGGCGTCTCGTCCGACCGCATCCGCGACAGCCTGAAGGAAACCACCAATAAGATGCAGGAGGCCCAGGAGAAAACCCAAAAGGTCGAAACTGTTTTCGATAAACTCGGTGTTGCAATCACCACCACATCTGGTGAACTGCGTGATGCTGGCGATGTGCTGTGGGACACGAGGCGCGCGCTTTCTGGCGTGAGCGACAGGACGGAACGTGCAGCACTGGAAATGGAAATCTTCGGTACACGGCTTAAGAATATTGACGACGAAGATACAAAATTTGAAAAAATCCTGAGCAGCATGATGAAGGTGCAGGAAAGCGCGGCAGACACGACGACTGCATTTGACCAGTTGGGTGTAACAATCACCGATGCGGACGGCCAGTTGCGCAGCGCGGAGGACGTGTTTTATGACACAATCGACGCCCTCGGCCAGATGAAGAACAAAACCGAGCGCGACGCCATTGCAATGGATCTCCTGTCCGAGTCTGCGCAGGAGCTGAATCCGCTGATCGAGATCGGCAGCGACGGCCTCAAGCAGTACGCCCAGGAGGCGCACAGCATGGGCTACGTCCTCGATAATGAGGCGCTGACGGCGCTTACCGAGGTGGACGACGCATACCAGCGACTGCAAAAGTCGCAGGAGGGCGCGAAGAATCAGCTTTCTGCTGAGTTCGCGCCGTATCTCACGGAGTTCTATGAGAAGATCACGAAGCTCATCAAGGACGGCGGACAGGCGCTCAAGGACTCCGGAATCGTGGACTCCTTCGGTATGCTGCTGGAGACTGTGGGCGACATTATCGCGCCTACAGACCAGCTCTCGTCGGATACCGTGCCAAAGCTCACAGAGGCGCTTCGCCCGCTGGCCGAGATCATGGCGGGCATTGCAGACACTATTGACTTTATCAGCGGTGCGGCGACCGTCCTCACGACCGGTATATGGGACTGGGATAAGTGGTCGGGCGGCTGGAAGCAGATGGGCAAGGCTGCGGGCTTCGGCTACTCCTACGGCAACGGAAATAACACGCAGACACTCAAGGAAAAATGGGAGCAGACAGACGTCAACCGCGCGACCAGCGCGAACGGATACGGCCAGTATTACGCAAACGGCAAGTGGTATTCCAATTATGAGAGCTACCTTCGCGACGAATGGGAAAAGTCCGGGACAGGAACTACCTTTGAGTATTGGAAAATGCAGAAGGGCTATAACGCCTCCGGCACGGACTACTGGCGAGGGGGGCGGACGCTGATCGGCGAGTACGGCCCGGAAGAAGTTGTGCTGCCGCAGGGCACGCGCATCCTGACGGCGCAGGAAACCAGGCAGGCGTCGGGAGGCGATACATTTTACATCACGATCCCGGCCAATACGGTAAAGGAATTCAACGATATCGTCACCATCGCGCGAAATAAGCGAAGAACGGACAGAATGGGGGTAGATAAGGAATGAGTACAACACAAAGGCTCTACTCCAAGGCCTTCGCGTTTCTTGACTCCGACAACCGAGGATCGAATGTGCATACTGGTTCGCAAGTAACACTTAGGACATATGAGAGCCGGCTCCTTGTAAAGTTCGAGAGCCTGCCGGATCAATTTAGGTTTAAACGGATATCTGGTGCGCAACTGTTCTTTTATTTCTTGGCAACCGAGGGTTCCTATGACTGGTATGATGCGCATGCAAACACAAAGGAATTTGACGAGAAAACTGCAACGTGGGACACATGGAATGAGACTGGTTACAATCTCGTATTCCAGCGTAAGGGCGTTGGGAACGCCCCGGTATGGGCAGAGTTCCCTTCCGCATCAATCTTATTTGGTGACGCTGTTACCTACGGTATAAGATTGCAATCTTCTCTTTTAAATGCTAAGCCATTTACCGTACAGACGAGCGGTGCAAACAGACCGTACCTCGTATTGACAATAGATGAAAGCGCCACAGCGGATACGCTGAATATATCAAGTATGTCGCCCAATGCCGGAGCGATTGACAAGTATCGCGATGTTCTTTTCACGTGGAGCTCAACAGCCCCATACCCATGTGCTCCGAGACTCGTCCAAGCCTCTGCAACTTTTCAGTGGCGCACAGGTCCTAGCGAAACGATCCATTCACACAGCGTCTCCGGAAACACGAGCAGTTTTACCGTCCAAGCAGGAACTTTTACGGGAACAAGCATACAGTGGCGGATCGTTGTGACCGCAAACAGCGGCAAAACAACGACATCGGACTGGGTAACGTTATCGACCGCAGATGCAGAGTCAACGGCGGCGATAAAATCGCCGAAAGGCGAAATTGTAGACGTATCGAGGCCGGTAGCGTTTGCGTGGACTCACATCATTTCTACCGGCACGGCCCAGACCAAGGCGGAGCTGCAAATCTCGACGGATATGCAGACATGGACGGCGCTTGCGACGGTAACCGGCGCGGAGACGACCTACACCGCCCCGGCAAACACGCTCGGGAGCGGGACGAAGTACTGGCGCGTGCGGACGTACAACACGGACAACGCGGCGGGCGCATGGAGCGACGCGGCGGAGTTCATCTGCGTCGGCGCTCCGGCGGCTCCGGCGGTTTCAATCAAGTCGCAGTCTCCGCGCCCGGTTATCGGCTGGCAATCATCGGAACAGCTGGCCTACCAGGTGGAAATCGACGGCGTTTACAGCTCCGGCACGTACTACGGCACGGAAAAAACGTGGACGGCTCCGATGTACCTCGAAGATGGTGAATACATCGTGCGCGTCCGCGTTCAAAACGAATATGCCATGTGGTCGCCATGGGGATCGGCGGCGCTGCAAGTCGCCAACACGGCGGGACCGGCAATCAATCTGACGGCAGAGGCCGGGGACACGGTGCGCCTCTCCTGGAGCGCTGCTGGGGGGTATCACTACAACTTTTACCTGATATACCGCGATGGGAAGCTCATCGCAAAAACGACAGAACACACATACACGGATCTGCGTTCCATCGGCAGCGTCAGCTACCAGGTGCGCGGGTGCTTTGACACAAGCTCCAATTACCGGCTGTCCAACACAGTGGAGGTAACGGCATCCGTGCCGTGCGTGACGCTGATCGATCTTGATACAGGCGATGTGCTGCCGCTTCCCTACTCGGCCAGCACACACCGCACGACGGGGCGCAATCTGAGCCGGGGCGTACAGTCCGTGCAGCTTGCCGGGCGGCGATATCCGACGATAGAGCGCAGTATGCACTATGCGGAGACGATCTCGGTTGCGTGCGCATTCCGTGAGGCGGAGGACTGCGCGGCGCTTGAGGCGCTTGCGGGAAAGATGGTCGCGGTAAAAACGCCGGAGGGCAAGATGGTGAGCGGGTGCCTCTCGGTGCTTGCGGCCACTGCGGACGGCGGATTTTACACGACGTACCAGTTCGATGTGGAACAGGCGGACGTGGAGGAGGTAGTGGACATTGATTCGTGATGTATCTTACAAAATCAATGTGCTTCGCGGCGGCGCGGAGTTCAAACAGCTTTCGTGGGCGGCAGACGCCGCCCCGAATGTCTACGTCCGCAAGGACTCGGAGATCAAGGGCAGTTTGTCGGCGGAGGTTTATCCGGATGCCGACGTTGATCTGCTGTCTGACGAGCTGCAACCCGTTCTTGTCCTCGACGGAGCCGAGACACCGCTCGGCGTATTTCAGGCGACCACAGTCGAGGAGATCATGGACGCATACGGGCGGCGGCTCCGGATCGAGGCGTACGACCGCTGCTGGCGCGTCCAACAGAGCCGCACGGAGGGCCTCTATCACATCGCCGCGAATACGCCGTATCTGACGGCGGTGCAGCAGCTGCTTACGGCGGCGGGCATCAAGCTTGTGCTGTCCGTGCCGTCCTCGGCGGTGCTGGCGACGGATCGTGAAGACTGGGACACTGGGACGGACTTCCTGACGATCTGCAACCAACTGCTGGAGGAGATCAACTACAATCCGGTATGGTTTGACGGCCGCGGCATCTGCCACTTGGAGCCGTACAAAGCGCCGACCGGCGGCAGGATCGATCACGCATACAGCAGCACAGATCTGACGCTTGCACCGATCACGGACGACCACACGCAGGAGGTCGATCTATTTGATGCGCCGAATGTTTTTGTGCGGATCTGCTCAAATCCTGATAGAGGCGCGCCGCTGACGGCGACTGCCGTCAACGACTCCCCTACCTCCAGCACGTCCACTTTCCGGCGCGGGCTGCGCATCGTTGACGTCGCAAAGGTAAACAATGTCGCCAGTCAGGACGAGCTTCAGGAGCTGGTCAACCGTCTGCGCAACGAGTCCATGCATGCAACCAAGACGATCACCTTTTACACGCTGGCGACAGGCGGCCATGGAGTCGGCGATATCGTATCGATCGACGATCCGGACATCGGCGGAATATGGGAAGAGACTGAGTGGTCGCTCACAATGGCCGTCGGCGAGCTGATGCAACACACCGCGAGAAGGGTGGTGATCGCGTGACGGGCCTTACAGAATATACTGCAAAAGCAGTGACGGAGCCGGAGCGCATCGCACTCGCGACTGTGGCAGCCAAGTACGCGGACGGGCTATCGCTGATCTTTGACGGGCAGGACGCCGCAACGACGAAGCACTACAAATGCAACACGGCGGTGACCTTTGCGGCTGGGAGCCGCGTCGTCTGCCTAAGGATTTCCGGAAGCTGGGTCGTGGCGTTCGCTTTTGGAAATCCAGCATGACGGTGCCAGACTTGGACACCGAGAAGGGAGAAATCATATGATTACAATCAACGCAAGCAGGCGTGAGCCGATCTGTCTGCGGCATCAGGGCGAAAACGACGCAATGCGGGTAGCCTTCCCCCTTTCAGCTTTTGAGGCAGACTGGCCGGGCGGCACACCTTTGCTGCTAGTCCAGCGTCCGCGCTCCAGCAGGGACGCGGAGGCGTACCCCGTGGCGCTTTCCGTGGACGGCCACACAGCGTATTGGACGGTCAGCGCATCGGACGTCGAATACTCCGGATATGGCAAGGCGCAGCTCCAGTGGCGCGTGGAGGACGTTCTTGTGAAGTCCTGCATCTATGACACGGTGTGCGTTCCGTCGCTCCATGCAGGCGCGGAGCCGCCTGACGAGCCGGCCAAGCGCTGGTTCGATGCGATTCAGGCGCAGATCGGCAATCTGAACGACCTGACAACAAAGGCCAAGGAGAACCTTGTCGCGGCTGTCAACGAGGCGGCACGATCCGGCGGAGGCTCCGGAGGAGCGGGCACCATCGATATGCGCGTCGCGGATGGCTACATCCAGTACAGCAACGACGATGGCGCGACGTGGGAAAACCTCATTGCCATTGCCGATCTCAAGGGCGCAGACGGTAAAAACGGCATTACGCCGACGATCGGAGCAAACGGGAACTGGTATCTCGGCGACGAGGATACCGGGAAGCCGTCGAGGGGTGCGACCGGCTCGCAGGGCGCAGACGGTAAAGACGGCACAAACGGTACAGATGGCGCAGACGGGCACACGCCCGTTATCACGGCGTCCAAGTCCGGAAAGGTTACAACGATCAAGGCAGACGGAAAAGCTATCGCTACGGTCAACGACGGGGCTGACGGAACAAACGGAACGGATGGTGCTCCGGGCAAGGATGGTGCAGATGGCGCACCCGGTAAGGATGGCGCACCCGGCAAGGATGGCGTGACGCCGGATATCAAGATAGGGACGGTGACGACGCTGCCCGCAGGAAGCGCGGCGACGGCCAGCATGGGTGGAACTGCCGCACAGCCTACGCTTAACCTCGGAATTCCGAAGGGCGCAAACGGGGACAATGCGAATGTCACGAAGGATGCGGTTGTCGGTGCGCTCGGGTTTACGCCCATCAGCGCGGATGACGTGCCGGTTAAAAGCGTGAATGGCGCGACTGGCGCAGTGAAGAGCACGTTTCATGTGACGGTGACTCCTACAGGCAGCGGATACGCCGCAACTGCTGACAAAACAGCTGCGGAAGTGTATGAGGCTTATGCGGCGGGCTATGCCGTGTATGCGGTAGTGAAATTTGCAAGTGTCGCCGCACCGTTTGAATTGCCGCTTGTAGCAGCAGCGTCCGCCTCGGGGACAATCATGCTCGGCTTTGGCGCACTCGGTTCGCTAAGCCCAACAGCAAAGCCTCAGTATCCAACCGTCTCATACACCGGCACGGCATGGATGGCATGGCTTGGAACGCTGGCAAGAAGCGAGGATATCCCCGCGATTCCGACGGAACTCAAAAATCCTTATTCGCTCAACATCAAGATCGGCGATACGACGACGAGCTACGACGGAAGCGCGGCGAAAACCGTGACAATTCCGGAGGGCGGCGGTGCGGATGCATCGCTCGGCATTACCGGCGCGGCTGCCGGTGAATTTCCGAAAGTGTCGGCGGTGAACGAAAACGGTGCGCCAACATCATGGGAAACTGTGGAAAGCGAAGAGGTGACGCTCGGTGGAGACGTACCGGCTCCAACGGATGCACAGGTGTCCTTGGCGGTGGACACTTGGCTGACGGAGCATCCGGAGGCGACCACGACCGTTCAGGACGGCAGTGTCTCCGTCGAGAAGCTCGGGTACGGCAAGCACATCTACGGCAGCAAGCCGTACTTTTGCAACAGTGTAGGCTCCGGCGCAGTATCCTACGGCTCCATCGGCGTGGTCGTGCCGTGCAAGGCTGGCGATACGATCTACTGCAATTTTAATATGTCTCCAAACGGCGCGTACCAGAAGCCGCAGCTGCTTGCCGCGCTCCCGGAAAACCAATATGGCGCAATCGCGCCGATTGGAACAATCGAAAAGGATGATACGACAAAGGCGTATACCGTGCCGACATCCGCAACAACAGCAAAGGCGATGTATCTACCGCAAAATTTTGTTGGAATCCCGGCAGCAAACAACGGCTCCGTTGAGGATGCACTTGCGTGGATCAACAAAACCATGGGGACGGACGGGTCAAAATGCGCACAGAACGTACCGTTTGAAGATTATGATGCATGGTATCAGACGGCACAGGCAGAGCTTTTCGACATTGACGAGAGCTGTAATAAGCTCATGTATGCCTCGCTGTATCAGGCTGTTTCGAAGCTCGTCGGGGCGAAGGTCGCCGTTCTTGGCGATAGTCTGACGGAGCAGAGTGCGTGTTCGTTTATCACCAGTGCGTACAATGACCGCTGGATGGAAAACGTCTTGCGGGATACTGCGCTGACGGGAGATGACGGGAAAACCTACAAAGGCTCCGGATGGTTCGCGCTGATTGCCCGGAAGTATAAGATCAAGTGGTGGTGCGCCGGACACGGAGCGCAGTGGTGGTACTCCACGACCGAGCGGCCAAATGGCGCGACGGCGATGGTGCGCAAGCTGATCGACGGAACGGACGAGTTCGATTACATCGTGCTGGAATACGGCACGAATGATATCCTTTCCGGCTACACCCACATCGGCACAGTGGCAGACGAAGCCAGCGAGACGGCGACGACCAGCTGCGGCGCGATCAAGTGGTGCATCGAGCAGCTGCAAATGCGATTCCCCGAGGCAAGCATTGTCGTAATTTTGCCGAACATCCGCAGCGGTGCGAACGGAGAGTCGCCAGCAATGCAGCAGACGTATCTGGATACCGTCGTACCGATACTCAAGAAGTACGGCGTGCGGCGCGTCAACATGGCCGAGGACAGCGGCATTGTCAAAAGTATGATGTCCACCGATGGCGTTCACCTGCGCTGGCCGGTTGTATCGAACAATGTCACACACTACACGAACGATACTCCGGCGGTGCGGAAATTCAGCAAGTGCCTTGAGGCAGAGCTTCTGAAAGCGTGAGGTGAGAGTATGGCATTAAAAACGCTTTACAAAGATGGGAAGCCGTTGACGCTCGGCGGGAAAACCTTGAAGGTGGATGTATCTGCAGCAGACTCCATCCAGCACGCCGACATTCCGGATTACGTCAAGGCCGAGGCATTGGCCGTGGCAGAGAAGGTGAACGCGATTAGGGCATCGGATAGCATTGTGTTTATTGCAGCATCGGACGCGCATCAGCAGGACAGCAGCGCGGATATCGTGGCCGGAAACCTGAACGCGGCGCAGGCGATGAAGGCGCTGACCTACATTCTGCCAGGAATCGATTTCTGCTGCTATCTCGGCGACTACACTTGGGGAGCCAGCACAACGACGATCGCGGAGACAAAGCAACATATTGCGGAGATCAACGCGGACATTGACGAAGCGTTTCAGGGGATACCGCAGTTTCGGACGGTGGGCAATCACGACGCGGGAGCGTATGCCGGCACGCAGAACGGGACGACGATACCGGATTCGGAGCTTTTCCAGCTTATCGGGAAATATTGCGAGGGAGCCACTTATGGCTCGACTGTCGCAGGATACTGCTACAGAGACTTCGAGAGCAAAAAGTTGCGCGTGATCTGTCTGGACACCTCGGAAAGCCTGACGGCGGACAAAGCGTCTACGGGCTATGTATCGGATGCGCAGGCAGCATGGTTCGCGAAAGCGCTGAAGGCGGTCGGAGCAAAATCCGGGTGGCGGGTGCTGACGCTTTCGCACCATCCGTTGGATTGGAGCATCGTGAGCGTATGCGCTAACATCGTCAAAGCGTATGTCGAGGGAGGAAGTATTGTAGTTGGCGGAGAGAATGTGAATTTCGCGAACTCCAACAGTGCGCAGTTTCTTTGCGCATTCCACGGCCATGTACATTGCTTTAAGGCCGCGAAGCTGAACAGCATTTCCGGCAACACACCGACAGAATTTAACGCATGGCGCGTAGCGATCCCCAATATGTGTTTCAGCCGGAACAATGAATACGGCAAAAACGGCAAGGGCGAGTATTACGGGATCGAATTCGGAGAAGAAACGACGTACAACAAGACGGCGGGAACGGCAGACGATACGGCATTCGTAGTAAACGTGCTCAATCCCTCTGAACAGAAGATATACAGTTTCTGCTATGGTGCAGGCTATGACCGGGAGATTTTCACCGGCGTTTCGTCTGTGGCGGTGACGGGCGTGACGCTCAATGCGACCTCCGGCGAGTTGACAAAGGGCGGCACGGTGACGCTCACTGCCACGGTGACTCCGGACAACGCAAGCAACAAGACGGTCACTTGGACAAGTTCTGCACCAACAGTGGCAAGCGTCGTGAATGGCGTCGTGACAGCGCTCTCCGCAGGAACAGCGGACATTACCGCGACTACAGAGGACGGCGGGTTCACTGCGACATACCATTTGACGGTAAAAGCACAGACGGTGGACGTGCTGGCGACCTATGGCTACGCAGATAATACGCGCCTGTCAACCAGCTCCGGAACGGAGAAATCGGCAGCGGGATATGTGACCATTGGCCACACCAGCAAGATACAGATCAGCAACAAGCTTTATCCAAATGGGCTGACGATCCGGCTGAGCGGCGCAGATCAGGTAACGGGCGGCTCGACGTCAAGCCCTTACAGTGACAGCGCAATGTGCTGGTATACAGCGGCTGGCGTGTTCTCAAGCGCCGTGTACATTTACAATGCGGACAATTTCAGCCTCAATTCCAAGATGGCGGTGGATTCCGACGCAAAGGGATTTACGCTTTCGTGGGAGGCCGGGAAAGTGCCGGAGATGCAGTATGGTATCGCATTTGCCGTAAAGGGTACAGGCGCGAACCTTACCGTTACACTGGCTGCAAATTGAGGAAAAAATGATGGATACATGCGTATGCTGCGGGCGGGCCGTGCCGGAGGGCAGGATGGTTTGCCCGGAGTGCGAAATAGAAAGCTTTGAAAGGAGTATCAAGATGGATGATGGAATTCAGGCGCAGATCGCCTCCGTGGAGGCGCGATGCAAGAGCAACTCGCACAGGATCGACGAGCTGGAGGCAGACAACAGGGCGCTGCATCAGCTGGCAACCTCGGTGGAGGTGCTGGCGACCAAGCAGGAGGCAATTGAGGAAAACGTGAACGAGATCAAGGCCGACGTGAAAAGCATCAAGGCGCTGCCGGGGAGCCGCTGGGAGGCGGTCGTGAGGGGCATTATCACAGCGGTTATCGCCGGGCTGATCGGCTTTGCGCTGGCAAGGCTGGGGGTGGGAGGCTAATGGAGTTCTCGAAGAAGTGGCTGCTTGGAAGCGGAATTGCCTGTGTGGTGTTGGCGATCCTGTGCGCATTCGGCCTGCCACTGGTGGAGATCACGCTTGCTGTTATCGCGGAGACGACGGCAAGCAGCGGATTTTACCTTTGGAAAGCAAAGAATGAGAACCGGAGCAAGTACGCACTCAAGTACATCAAGAGCCTGCCGGAGACTTACACGGCAGAGGAAAAGGCACGGTTTCTGGAAATCGTGCTGAAAGACTGAAAGGAGCACAAAATGGATTACACAGAGATCATCAAGGCAATCATCGCGCTCATCACAGCGCTGGTGTCGGCATTCTTCATCCCGTGGCTGAAAGCGAAAATCGACGCGGAGACGCTGAAAAAGGTATCTACATACGTCGATATCGCGGTTTCGGCAGCGGAGCAGATCTATGCCGCAGTGGACGGAGACGCAAAGAAAGCCTATGTGCTGAGATATCTGGCAGACAAGGGCATTCAGTTTGATTCCGAAACCATTGACAACCTGATTGAAGCGTCGGTGCTGAAGCTCCACCATGAGCTGTACGGAGGTGCGAGCAATGCCGGTAATTAAAGATGCGCTCACGCCGATCAACCATCGAGCGGGCGGCTGCACGCCGAAATGGATCGTCGTCCACTACTTCGGCGCACTCGGCTCTGCGGCCAGCGTGGCCGAGTGGTTCAAAAACCCGCAGGCCAGAGCCAGCGCACACTACGCCGTAGACGAGAGCGATATCATTTACCGGTGCGTAAAGGATACGGACGTGGCGTGGCACTGCGGAGACGGTACGCTGCATCCGGAGTGCCGGAACTGGAACTCCATCGGCGTGGAGCTGCGGCCGGGGAAGGTCAACCGGAAGCGCGTCGGGGCGTATGATACGGACTGGTTCTTCGAAAAAAAGGTGCTGGACAATGCCGAGTGGCTCATCCGAAAGCTCATGGAGGAGCACAACATTCCGGCGGATCACATCATCCGGCATTACGATGTGTCCGGAAAGTTCTGCCCGCGCCCGTTTGTCGGCACGGACATGAACACCTACTATCACACCACTGGCAACGAGCAGTGGAAAAAATTCTTGGAAAGGTTTGAAGATGAAGTGGTAGAGAAAAGCAAAATGATCGTGGACGGCAAGGAGATCGCCGTCGAACGCATCCTGAAAAACGGCACGAACTATGTCAAGGTGCGCGATATCGCCGCCGCGCTGGGCCTCAAGGTCAGCAATAAGGGCAATATCGCCGTGCTGGATAGCAAGTAAGGAGGGTATATGCTGCGGGGGCTGCCGAGTCTGAGCCGCAGCGATTGGGAGCATTTGATCGACGAATGGATTCTTTCGGAGCGATACCGGGGAATCCTGAAACGGAAGATTCTTGACGATTGGAGCCATGAGCGCATTGCCGAGCGCGAGGGCTTGAGCGTAAACGGCGTCAAGAAGATCATAGCGCGGTGCGTGAATGTACTGCGGGAACATGCAACAGAGCCGCCCGGATAGGGCGGCTCATGAATATTAAATTTTACTAAATGGGTTGACAATGAATTTTCGCTGTCATAATATATAAGCACAACGAAAGTAATGTTTGTTTACTACGTCCGTTGTGCCATTAACAGGCCCCCGGTATTAAGCACCCCATTCATACGGGGAATGCTGCAACCGGGGGCTTCATCATTTTTTAGGAGCTGACATATGAAAAAGACAGCAATTCTTGTAGATGGTGCGTTTTACAGAAAGCGGGCGTTTTACCTTCGGGGTGATAAAAGCCCGATTGACCGCGCAAACGAATTGTATGCCTACTGCATGGCACACATTCGCGATGAAGGAAAGGATAGTAACCACAGAGAAGAGCGTGAACTGTATCGTATCTTCTATTACGATTGCCCGCCGCTGAAAAAGACAGTCTATCATCCTGCGTTGAAGTGCGGGATCGACTTTGGAAAATCCGATACTTATCGTTGGGCAAATGCATTTTTTGAAGAATTGAAAAAGAAACGCAAGGTCGCACTCCGAATGGGCCGGCTGTCTGATGCAGGCGCGCACTTTGCACTTTCGGCGGATGCTACAAAGGCACTGTGCAGAAAGGAACGAAGCGTTGAGGATTTAACGGAATCAGATTTTACGATCTCCTTCAACCAGAAAGGCGTTGATATGCGCATCGGATTAGATATTGCGTCACTTGCGTATAAAAAACAAGTAGATCAGATAATTTTACTGGCAGGCGACAGCGACTTTGTGCCAGCAGCAAAACTGGCCAGACGAGAGGGAATTGACTTCATTCTTGATCCAATGGAGGCAACCATTCCCAAGGACTTGTTCGAGCACATTGACGGGCTTAAGTCGTGCTGGAAGAAGCGGGAACATAAGAAGATGATCGTGCCAATTGAAAAACAGGATTAAACTATCATATGTGAAGGCAGCCACTCCGTAAGGGGTGGCTGTTTTTATATTTTTTGTGCCCGAAAGGTGGCCGAAGAGTTGGTTTTTTGTTCTTCGTGGATGCCTCATAATGAGCATAGGAGCTGGCCAGCTTACTATTTTATCGGAGGTACTACTATGGAATACGCAAGCAAGGGACTCGCGGGGACTGCGCTGGGATTTGGCATCGGCGGCGCCGCGATGAGTCTGGCAAACGGCGGGCTCGGCAATCTGCTGGGCGGCATCGGACAGAACAACAAGCCGGCAGCCGCTGACGTCGTTGCAGCAGTTACGCCTGCCATGACGGTCGCCGCCATGCTCGCCGCGCGGCAGCAGGCGCCGACGTGCAGCGAGAACATGCCGGTCACGCGCTACGATCTCGACCGGGAGCAGAAGCTGGCCGCGAAGGACAGCGAGATCGCGCTGCTCAAGGCCAACACGTACAACGACGGCAAGATGCTGGAGGTGTACGGTTATATCGACAGGCAGCTCAAGGACGTCCGTGAGACGCTGTGCAAGCAGGCCGTCCACAACCAGCGCACCGAGGACAGTTTCACGCTGGTAAAGCAGGACGTCGAGTCCGTCCGCAAGGAAGCGCTTGATGCGATCAAGATGGAGGCCGAGCGCCGCTGCTGCGGTGACAACTCCATCGTCACCTACGTCAACGCGACCTTTTATCCCAAGCAGGTCGCCGACGTCACCACGGGCACCGCGACCACGGCGCAGACGCTCTACAACCCGATCCAGAAGTGCGGCGGGTGCTGCAACAGCTAAGGAAAAGGGGCGGCAATAGCCGCCCCATCCTTAAAGGAGGAAATCTGCAATGACAGTGACGATAGATCAGGCCATGCGCGGCGCGATGCGCTACGCAGACAATGAGGTCATCCCGCACCTGCCGGGCGGCAAGGGCATCGGAGCCGGCATCATGCTGGCCCTCATCATGGAGGGCAGCCGTGAGAAGATCCTCGCGCTGCGCGAGAATCCCGCGGTCAAAATGATGCAGATCTTTGACGACGCCGGAAACATCGACCTCGACAAGCTCTACAACGCGACCCGGCCGCGCTTTGAAAACAAGCTGACCGTATCCGTCCCGCTGCTGGGCGATATGCGGTTTGACCAGAATGACGTCGATAAACTCTACCGGTATATCCAGGAGGCATGACACGATGAAAGAATATGTCGAAAAACTTTACACGAAGCTGCACGAGGCCATGGAGAAACCTGTGACGCTGGGCAGCGCGGAGGAAGTCGGCCTGTACGCGAAGACGATCCGCAGGCTGGAAAAGCTGGACTGCCGCGCAGACGAGCCGGATGCGGCAGCGTTTGACCGAGAAACGGCCATACACTGGGCCGAGCATATGCAGAATGCCGACGGCTCGACCGGCCCGCACTGGACGATGGATCAGACTTCCGCCGTCGCGGATGCGAGCGGAGCCGGGCACGGTATTCCGCAATGGGTTTTCGGCGTGACGATGAACATGATGTACTCGGACTACTACGACGTGGCGCGGAAGTTCGGTGTCAACGTGCCGGAGTTCTACGCGGAGCTGGCGCGGGCGTTCTTGATGGATAAGGACGGCCCCGGCCCGGAGGAAAAGCTTTGTGCGTATTACAGGTGCATTGTGAAGCAAAAACGTTAGCATTTTTCGTTAGCGTTTTGTGTTCTGAGCGCACAAAATTACTTGCGTAAATATAGAATATTTTCTGCGTTCGCAGAAAGGAGAAAATGCCCAAAAGCATTGATGCGCAAAGAAAAGCCCGCAATCTCAATGGATTGCGGGTTTTCTTTTGTGTGGCAGGGGATGAGGGATTCGAACAGGAATACATGCTGAAAAACACTGGAAAAAT
>ERZ839741.840-NODE-840-length-36694-cov-6.677912_pt1 | contig 36694 bp, 26 predicted proteins | sample MGYA00519880_ERZ839741 | MGnify/ENA primary metagenome ERZ839741 (study PRJEB31850, sample SAMEA3708851) | human gut metagenome | biome: human gut; feature: human-associated habitat; material: faeces | place: China | collected 2014 ...
GCCGCCGTGGCCGTTTGCGGCGGCGGGAAAGTACCCGGGAGGGATGAATCCCTCCTCTACGGATTGACCGTGAAAGGGATTTGGCGGTAAGTTGCGGGCCGGGCATGCCCGGCCCCTACAGGGCGGCGATGGGGAAACGGGATGTGGCGGCAGGTTGGCGGGCCGCATATATGCGGCCCCTACAAATGCCCGGAAGGTTGGCGGCAACGATTGTAGGGGGCGGGGTGAGGGCACCCCGCTCCCTGCGGCTTTACACAAATTTTACACAACATTTACTTTGCCGTGGTGGTGTGCTTTGTGCGCATACATTATAATAGAAGGCGGTATAGTGAAAACAAAACAGAGAATGGATGTGTAACACCGGATGACCATTTTTAATGTGTTCACCCTGATGGGCGGCATTGCCATGTTCCTGTATGGCATGGACCTGATGGGTAAAGCGCTGGAGCAGACAGCCGGCAGTAAGCTGCAGGGGATCCTGTCCACCATGACCAGCAGCCCCATCCGCGGCCTGCTGCTCGGCATGGCCGTCACCGCCGTCATTCAGTCCAGCGGTGCCACCACCGTTATGGCGGTCGGCTTCGTCAACTCGGGCCTGATGGAGCTGCATCAGGCCATCAGCGTGATCATGGGCGCGAATGTCGGCACCACCGTCACCGGCTGGCTGCTGTCGCTGTCCGGCCTCGAGGGTGACAGCTTCATCACCCAGATGATGAACCCCAATGCCTGGAGCCCGATCCTCGGCTTTATCGGCATCTGGATGTATATGATCGGCAAGGACCGCAAGCGCGGCGTTGGTAAAATTATGCTGGGCTTCGCCATTTTGATGGCCGGCATGAACACAATGTCCCATGCCATGTCCCCGCTGGCCGATGAGCCGTGGTTCATGGATCTGTTCCTCAGCTTCAAAAATCCCATCCTCGGCGTTATCGCGGGCGCTGTGCTCACGGCTGTGCTGCAGTCCTCGTCGGCGTCCGTCGGTATCCTGCAGGCCCTGACCAGCACCGGCGCGGTCACCTACTCGGCCGCTGTGCCCATCATCATGGGCCAGAACATCGGCACCACCGTCACGGCGCTGATCTCCTCCGCCGGTGCCAACAAAAACGCCAAGCGCACCGCCTTTGTCCATCTGTATTTCAATGTCATCGGCACTGTCATCTTCCTGTGCGGGTTCTACGGCCTGAACGCGCTGATCGGGTTCAGCTTCTTTGCCGACACGGCCAACACCTTCGGCATTGCCATTGTCCACACGGTCTTTAATGTTGTGACGACCGCGATCCTGCTGCCGTTCAACCGTGTGCTGGAGAAGCTTGCCATCCTGACCGTGCCCGATTCCCCCGCCGACACCAAGCAGGAGAACACCCTGCTGGACGACCGTCTGCTCACCACCCCCTCTGTGGCCGTGGGCCGCGCCATGCTGACCGGCAGCGATATGGCGGAAATCTGCCGCACCGCGCTTTTGCAGGCCATGTCCACCACCCGTGTCTGGAACGACGCCATTGCGGACGAAGTACTGCGCAAAGAGGACGCCGTTGACCATTATGAGGACGTGCTGGGTACCTACCTTGTCAAGCTGAGCGCCAAGCATCTCTCACTGGATGACAACCGCACCGTCAACACGCTGCTGCACACGATCGGCGATTTTGAGCGCGTCTCCGACCATGCCGTCAACCTGATCAAGACGGCCGAGGAGATCCGCGACAAGTCGATCAAATTCAGTGACGAGGCCCTCGGCGACCTGAGCGTGCTTGAGGCCGCCGTGCAGGACATCGTGAACCGCACGGTCGATGCCTTCCAGAAGGGCGACACCTACGCCGCCAAAAAAATCGAGCCGCTGGAACAGGTCGTGGACGGTCTTGTGCGCGAGGTCAAGAGCCGCCATATCGCCCGCCTGCAGGCCGGTGCCTGCACGATCGAGTACGGCTTTGTGCTGGACGATCTGCTGACCAACTATGAGCGCATCGCCGACCACTGCTCGAACATTGCCGTTGCGATGATCGAGGTCGCCGCCGATAAGTTTGACACCCACGAATACCTCAACACCGTCAAGCACGGTGATGATGTCAAATTTGAGCGCCGGTACGAGAAATACCGCGGCCGCTACACCTTCCCGCCGGAGGCGTACAGTGAATCGAGCGCCGAAGCGCCCGATTCAAAATAAAAGATAATAGATAAAAGATAAAAAATATGGATGCGCGTCAAACGCGCAAATTTAGAAATACAAAGGCAACCCCTTTTTCGGTTGTTGATAAGCGGGGGTTCGTCCCCCGCTCTTTTTGTTTTTGCCGTCAGGCAAAAATTTCACATTTTTTATTATCTATTATCTTTTATCTATTATCTAAAAAGAGGTTTATTTTATGATTTACATTGTCGAAGACGACTCCAGCATCCGTGAGCTGGAGCAATACGCGCTGCAGTCCAACGGCTATGACGCCCGCGGCTGCGAGGACGCCGCCAGCTTCTGGGCTGCCGTGCGCGAGACCCGGCCCGAGCTGGTTATTCTGGATGTGATGCTGCCCGATGAGGACGGCTACCAGATCCTGAACAAGCTGCGCGCCGACCCCTCCTGCGCACACCTGCCGGTCATTATGGTCACCGCCAAAACCAGCGAAATTGATGTCGTCAAGGGTCTGGACCACGGCGCGGACGACTACCTCTGCAAGCCGTTCGGCATTATGGAGTTCATCTCCCGCGTGCGTGCCGTGCTGCGCCGCGCTGCGGCAGCCGCCCCCGCACCGGCTGCGTCCACCCTGCATTTCGGTGAGATCGTGCTGGACGATGTGGCCCGCACGGTCCGTGTGGGCGGCACACCCGTTGAGCTGACCTACAAGGAATACTCGCTGCTGCATCTGTTTTTGGAACATCCCGAGGAGGTGCTGGCCCGCGAACGGATCATGAAGGATGTCTGGGACACCGATGATCTGCTGGAGTCCCGCACGATCGACATGCATGTGCGCACCCTGCGCCAGAAGCTGGGCGCAGCGGGTGAGGCGATCCGCACCGTGCGCAAGGTGGGCTACAAGCTCAGCACGGAGGGCAGCGATGACTGACGAAAACACCCAAAAGCAGCCGCTGAGCATGACCCGCCGCTACCGCCGCGGCCTGATCCTGACCGGCGTGCTCTGCGTGCTGGCGATGCTGGCCGCCGCCACGGTGCTGTTCCAGCGCAGCTATGTGGAGCGGGTGGACAGCTACATTGCCCAGATCTGCGACGGATACGCTGCCGCCTACAAGGCGCAGGGCACCCACGATGCCGCGTCCTTTGTGACCATGCTGCCGGAGGAGAGCGCCCGCACCCTGCGCTTTACGCTGATTGATGCGGACGGCACCGTGCTTTTTGACAGCAAGACTTCGGCGCTTGTCTACGATAGTACCAATACGCTCCATGCCGTCATGGACTCCAACCTGCCCAACCACGCCGACCGGCCGGAGTTCCGCCAGGCGATGGAGAAGGGCAGCGCCAGCGTGACCCGCGAGAGCGAGACGATGCAGACCGAGACCCACTACTACGCGCTGCGCATCGACACACCGGAGGGGACGCAGGTGCTGCGCGTGGGCGAGGACATTGCGAACATCTGGGGCCTGAGCGCCGACACGCTGCCTCTGCTTTGCGCGGCAGTCGTGCTGATCCTGCTGGCGGCCACGCTGTTCAGCTGGTGGCTGACCCGCCGCATGGTGCAGCCCATCAACCATCTGGCCGAGCATCTCGACACGATCGAGGCCGATGTCCCCTATGAGGAGCTGATCCCGCTGGCGCGGACGATCCAGACCGACCGCAAGCTGCGCGAGGACAACGAAACAATGCGCCGCGAGTTCACCGCCAATGTCAGCCACGAGCTAAAGACCCCGCTGACGAGCATCTCCGGCTATGCAGAGCTGATCGAGACCGGCATGGCAAAGCCCGCCGATGTGCCGACTTTTGCCGCCCGCATCCACAAGGAGGCGCAGCGGATGATCGCGCTTGTCAGCGACATCCTGCAGCTGAGCGAGCTGGACAGCAATCAGGCCAGCCGCACCCACGAGGCAGCGGCCGAGGCTGTGCCGGTGGATCTGGCCGCGCTGGTCAAGGAGACCGCCCAGAACATGACGGTCAACGCCCGCCGCGCCTATGTGACGCTGCAGTATGACGCCCGGCCCGCCACCGTGCAGGGCTGCCGCGACCAGCTGAGCGAGCTGACCCAAAACCTGTGCGACAACGCCATACGCTACAACCGCCCAGGCGGCCATGTAGAGCTGCGCTGCGGCGTGGGCAGTGACGGCTGCCCCTACTTTGAGGTAGAGGATAACGGCATCGGCATCCCCCAGGACAGCCAGGCCCGCGTGTTTGAGCGGTTCTACCGCGTGGACAAGAGCCGCTCCAAGGCGACCGGCGGCACCGGTCTGGGCCTTGCGATCGTCAAGCACATTGCCCTTTTGCACGATGCGCGCATCGACCTGCAAAGTCAGGTCGGCACCGGCACCACGATCCGGGTGACCTTCCCGAAAAATCCATAGAGTTGTAGGGGCCGGACATGTCCGGCCCGCAACAGAAAGGTAAAATCGCGCCTGCGGGAAAGCCGCGGGCCGGGCATGCCCGGCCCCTACCGCGCAACCGCCACAAAAAATCCGCTGCTCCCCCGGCATGAGGAAGCAGCGGATTTTCTATTGTGTATTTTACGCCAGCACGAAGCTCTGCAGCGCCCAGATGCCCAGCACAAGGATGCCGAGCGCGATGCGGTACCAGCCGAACACCGTGAAGGTGTGCTTTTTGACATAATCCATCAGGAAGCGGATTGCAAGGATCGAGACGACAAACGCCACGATGCAGCCCACCAGCAGCGTGCCGACCTCACCGAGCGTAAAGACGCCGCCCTTGGCAAGGAACTTGACCAGCTTGAGGCCGGAAGCGCCCGCCATGACCGGGATGGCCAAAAAGAAGGTGAACTGGGACGCGCAGGCGCGGCTCATACCGCAGAGCAGGCCGCCGATGATGGTCGCGCCGCTGCGGGAGGTGCCGGGGATCAGCGCCAGCACCTGCCATGCGCCCACAATGATCGCCTGCTTGTAGGTAATGCGGCTCAGCTTGGTGGTGGTGGGCACGCGGGGGCGGCGCTCGATCAGAATGAACGCAATGCCGTAGACGATCAGCATGATCGCAACGACCACACTGTTGTAGAGGTGTGCGTCCATCCAGTCATCCAGCAGCAGGCCCAGCACGGCGGCGGGCAGGCAGGCCACAAGGATCTTGCCCCACAGCCGCATGACCGGCCAGCGAATGTGTCTGGCCAGACCGGAATCGCGGCCGTTATCGCTGCAGAAGGGCCACAGCTTTTTGAAGTAAAGCACCACGACCGCAAGGATCGCACCCAGCTGGATGACAACGCGGAACATCTTCATAAACTCGGCGCTCAGGCTGAATTTCAGCACCTGCTCGGCCAGAATCATGTGGCCGGTGCTGGAGATGGGCAGCCATTCGGTAATGCCCTCGATCACGCCGTAGACGATCGAGCGCAGCATGTCAAAAAACAATTCCATTCAACAGACCCTCCTTACAATGCTACCTTATATCATACCATATTTCGGCAAAATAGGAACAGTTTTTTAAGAATTTACATTTTTTTCACGGTAAACGGCGCGGGCGTCTTGCCGTTTTCGTCAAATGACACTATAATAAAAGTGATTTCTTGTGCAAAGAGGTTTTGAGGAATGTATAAAACCGTACTGTTTGATCTTGACGGAACCCTGTTGAACACGATCGACGATCTGGCGGATTCCGCCAACCGCGTCTGCGCCGCCCACGGCTGGCCGCAGTATGAAACTGCGCAGTACCGCTATTTTGTGGGCAACGGCATCCCCAAGCTGGTGGAGCGTTTCAGCCCTGCGGACTGCCGCAGCCCCGCGCAGCTGGCCGCCACACTGGCCGAGTTTGACCAGGTATACGGCGTGCACATGCACGACAAGACAGCCCCCTACCCCGGCATACCGGAGCTGCTGGTGCGCCTGAAGGCCGCCGGGGTGAAGATGGCGGTATTTTCCAACAAGGCGGACGAGTTTGCCCGCGCCGTGGTGGCCCGCTACTTTGACGCCGACCTGTTTGAGATCGTGCGCGGCGCGCTGCCCGATGTACCGACCAAGCCCGCACCCGAGGGCACCCGCGCGCTGATGGCAAGCCTTGGCGTAACGCCGGACGGCAGCGTACTGTATGTCGGCGACAGTAATGTCGATGCCGACACCGCGCACAACGCCGGCCTGCCCTGCTGCGGCGTGCTGTGGGGCTTCCGCACCCGGGAGGAACTGACCGCCGCCGGGGCCGAATACCTTGCCGAGGACGCCGCCGCTCTGGAAAAGGTAATTTTGGGGTGAGGGTGCCCGGGAGGGATGAATCCCGCCCCTACGGATTGACCGTTGACGGCAGTTTAACGGAAGGTAGCGGAGGGGTCAAGACCCCTCCCTACGATGTAACATACAAGGGGGCACAAAGCGAAACCGGGAGCTGACGCAAGGCTGCGGGCCGGGCATGCCCGGCCCCTACAGGGTGGCCGGAAGGTTTACGGCAATGGAAATGTAGGGGGCGGCGTCCCCGACGCCCCACAGGGGAGCAGCCTTTCCCGTGTCACATGTAGGGCGGCCAGTCCTCTGGCCGCCGTGGCCGTTTGCGGCGGCGGAAAAGTCCCCAGGAGTGACTGCCGTTCCCCCTCCCGCATCTCGACAAACATTTTACAAAGGAGCTGTTATTATGATTGCACAGCACTATAAAGATATGCTGGGTGCCAAGTCGGTCATTCGGCAGATTTCTGAGTGGAGCACCGCGCGCGGCGCGCAGATCGGCTACGAAAATGTATTTGACTACTCGCTGGGCAATCCCTCGGTGCCCTGCCCGCCGCAGTTCACCGCCGCGTGCGAGGATCTGCTCCAAAGCACCGCCCCCGTCACGCTGCACGGCTACACACCGACCCTGACGCTGCCCTCCGCCCGCAAGGCCGTGGCCGAGAGCCTGAACCAACGCTTCGGCATGGACTACACCGCCGACCACATCTTTATGACGAGCGGTGCGGCCGGCGCGCTGGCCCATGCCCTGCGCTGCGTGGCCGTGCCCGGGCAGAACATCGTGACCTTTGCGCCGTTCTTCCCCGAATATAAGCCCTATGTTGAGGGCGCGGGCCTGACGCTGCGCGTCACACCGCCCCGCTGCGCGGATTTCCAGATCGACTTTGCCGCCTTTGCACCGCTGGTGGACGAGAACACCGCCGCCGTCCTCATCAACAGCCCCAACAACCCCAGCGGCACCGCCTACAGCGCCGAAACGCTGCAGCAGCTTGCGGATTTCCTTGTTGAGGCGTCCGCCCGATTCGGCCACCACATCTTCCTGATCTCCGATGAGCCGTACCGCGAGATCGCGTTCGGCGGCACCGCGATCCCCTACCCTGCCAAATTCTACGATGACACGCTCACCTGCTATTCCTTCTCCAAGAGCCTGAGCGTCCCGGGTGAGCGCATCGGCTATCTGGCCGCCAACCCCCGGTGCGAGGACGCCGCCTCCATCGTGCCGATGTGCGGGCAGATCTCCCGCGGGACCGGCCACAACTGCCCGTCCTCCCTGATCCAGATGGCGGTGGAGCGCTGCCTTGCGGTGACAAGCGACCTGTCTGTCTACGAGACGAACATGAACCTGCTCTATGACGAGCTGTGCGCGCTCGGCTTTACCGTTGTCAAGCCGGACGGCACCTTCTACATCTTCCCCAAGGCGCTTGAGGAGGACGCCAAGGCGTTCTGCCGCAAGGCGCAGAAATACGATCTGGCGCTTGTCCCCGGCGACAGCTTCGGCTGCCCGGGCTACTTCCGCATGGCCTACTGCATCGGGACCGAAAAGGTCCGCCGCAGCTTTGCTGCGCTGGAGCGGTTTGTGGCTGCGGAGTACGGCGTCACCAAGCAATAAGGAGCTTTTATGTCGAACCTACGCCGTATCCTGCCGCTGCTGCTCTGCCTGAGCCTGCTGTGCGCCTGTGTGCAGATGCCCAACGCCCCCAAGGACGAGACCCCGCTGCAAAGCCCCCTGCCCACCGCCACGGCGGAGAGCAGCGCCGCCCCCGCCCCGACCGCCACGCCGGAGCCGACCATGGTGCCCGCCATGGCAACCGCCCATGACAACGCGACCCGCACCGCACCGGTGATCGAAGACCCCGTCGTCTGGGACGACAACGCCGAAAAGGTGCTGACTGCGCTGGAAAAGCAGTTTGCCTCCTACGGCATGACCCTGACCGCCAAGGAGGGCTACCCCTACCTGCTGGCCGTCAACAACGCGGGCGGGACCGTCACCGTCTACACCGTGGACGCGGCCACCGGCCGCTACGCCGTGCCCTTTATGGCCATGGTCTGCAGCGGCGGCGCGGACACCCCGACCGGCTATTTTTCCACCCCCGTGGACTACAGCTGGCGGCTGCTGATGGGCCCGAGCTACGGCCAGTATGCGACCCGCATCTACAGCAGCTACCTGTTCCACAGCGTACCCTACTACAGCCAGCACAAGGACGATGTGGAGTATGACGAGTTCAACAAGCTGGGCACGATCGCCAGCCTTGGCTGCATCCGGCTGGCGGTCGTGGATGTAAAGTGGATCTACGACAACTGCCCGCTGGGCACGCCGGTCGTGATCTACAACGACAAGGAGAACCCCGGCCCGATGGGCAAGCCCGGCACGATCTACACCGACCCCGCCGACACGGAGAAGCGCGGCTGGGACCCCACCGACCCGGACCCCGCCAACCCGTGGGACGATTCCTACGAGAGCGGCACGGCCATCCGCAGTCAGGCCGCTTGGGACCAGTGGGAGGACGAGCGCGAAGGCTGGATGAAGAGCCTGACCCCGACCGATCTGCAGGGGTGGAGCACGGATTCCAAGGTGGAAGGGACCAGAGGATGACCGTAGGGGCGGGGCTCTGCTCCGCCCGTGGCCGTCCGCGAAGCAAGGCCGGATGAGGGGCGCGTTTGCCGAAGCATCCCATAAAAGAGCTGCCACCGCAAAGCCGCCCCTCATCAGTCCGCTTCGCGGACAGCTTCCCCCGAGGGGGAAGCCTTTAACTCTGCAAATAAAAAAGCACCTGCTTTCTGACGAAGGCAGGTGCTTTTTATGTTGTTTTAGCTGAACATCACGACATCCTGTGCGGGCTTCTCGCCGGGCTCCACAGAAATCGCGGTCAGGACCGGGCCGGTGGAATCCGGGGTCTGGCCCTTGTAGATGGGGTGGTATTTTACATTGACCTTGGCGGTAATGTTGATCCAGCTGCGCTGCTCCAGACTCTTGTAATCGTCATAGCGGCAGGGCATGCCGACAAACTGGATATCCTGCACGCAGCAGGTCATGGCAAAGCGGCCGGGCACGAACGAGCCTTTTCCGGCCTGCTGGGTCTGGCAGACCTGCGCCAGATATTTCACCGTCTTACCGTCATATTTCTTCGGGTCGTCCATGCAGTCCATGTACCATATGCCGAAGAACTCCTCCGGTATCTCAATGACGGGGGCGTCCACATCAAAGGGCAGCGGGTCGGGGATGTCATCGTAGGCAACGCTGCCGTCGGCGAACTCATAGGCAATGTCGCAGCGGCGGCTGGCCTGACGAACCAGCTTGTGGATCAGCTGGCGGCTCTCCTCATCGTTGACAGCCTCGGCACGGTTGACGACCAGCAGCTCGCTGCCGCGAATCTTATCCAACAGCAGGCTGCGCATGGCGTTATCGCCCGCATAGGTCTTGATGGTCGTGCCGTCCGCCGTGGCCAGACACTGGTAGACGAGCCAGTTGTCCGGCAGGGCATCGTACAAGTCCTGAATGAGCCACATGCCGTTGTACTCGATGATAACGCGGCCGCAGCCGGACTTTTTCTCCAGCGCGGTCAGGTTTTCCTGCGTCAGCTCGCTCTTGTCCTCGATCTGGGCAACATGCACGCCGCCGAAGGCAAACTTTTTGGGATCATACTCGATCTCGCCCTCCTCGCAGACCAGCAGCAGCGTCTTGTCGCCGGAGTCGAAGTTGGGGTCCTCCATCGTTTCCTGAATGAATTTTGTCTTGCCGCTCTCCAGCTGGCCGACAAAAAGGTATACGGGGATTTGTTTAGGCATAGAATAATCCTTTCGGAAATATAGTCAACAAGCAATAAACAGTCAGCTTCCAGCAGACTGTACGGAGGGGTCAAGACCCCTCCCTACAAACTGTCCTGAGTGGGTGCTTTGTAGGGAGCGGTCTTGACCGCTCCGCTGTGCCTTACGGAAAGCACTCATTTATATTTGTAGATCAAACATGGAACAGCTCGGCGATCTCATGCTCCTTGAGCTGGGAGCCGATCACACAGAGCTTGCCGGTGACATCGGGGCCGCAGGTGCGGATCTCATGCTCGCCGGGAACCATATCGAACTCATACCAGGTGTCGCCGCCGTCCACGATGCCCTTGGCGCGCAGGATCATGCCGTAAGCGCCCTCGTCCAGCGCGTGCAGCGCCTTGTCGAGATCCTCGCGGCTGTACTTGTGGGCCGTCTCCTTGCCCCAGCTGGTGAACACCTCATCGGCATCGTGGTCGTGGTGGTGGCCGCAGCTGCAGACGCCATGCTCATCGTAGTGATGCTCATGATGGTGGTCATGCTCATCATGGTCATGATGGCAGCAATGCTCGTGATCATGCTCGTCATGGTCGTGATGGCAGCAATGCTCGTGGTCGTGGTCATCCTCGTCATGGTCGTGGTGGCAGCAATGCTCGTGATCGTGGTCATCCTCGTCATGGTCGTGATGGCAGCAATGCTCGTGGTCGTGGTCATCCTCATCATGGTGGTGATGGTGGTGGTGATGCTCCTCCTCACCGGCGTGTGCCTCATTGGCGGCACGGGCCTCGTTCAGCAGCTCGGCCACAAGGTCGCGCTTGCCGTCCATGACAGAGACGATCTGGGCGCCGGTCAGGGCGGTCCAGTCGGTGGTGACGATGGTGGCCGTGGGGTTCTTCTCGGCCAGCAGGGCAACGGCGGCCGCGACCTTATCCTCGCCGGCGTTGCCGGTGCGGCTCAGGATGATGCAGGACGCATGGCTGACCTGATCGTCATAGAACTCGCCGAAGTTCTTCATATACATCTTGACCTTGTTGACATCGGCCACGGTGACAAAGCTGTTCAGCAGCACCGGCAGGGTCTCGGCCACGCCCTCGACCGCGCGGGTGACATCGCTCAGCTTGCCGACGCCGGACGGCTCGATGAGGATGCGGTCGGGGTGGTAGGTCTCAACGACCTTTTTCAGCGCCTCGCGGAAATCGCCGACCAGACTGCAGCAGATGCAGCCGGAGTTCAGCTCGTTGACCTGAATACCGGCCTCGCGCATAAAGCCGCCGTCAATGCCGATCTCGCCGAATTCGTTCTCGATCAGGACGATCTTTTCGCCCGCAAAGGCTTCCTTGATGAGCTTTTTGATAAGGGTGGTCTTGCCGGCACCGAGAAAGCCGGAGAAAATGTCGATCTTGGTTTTGTTTTCAGCCATAATTGGGTACCTCTATTCAGATGTTTATGATTTTGGCAATCTAAAAGACTAACTGCTAATACTATTATAACAAACGAGTCAAGGGGTTTTGTGCCTTTTTGCGCCGTAATTTTTGAATTTTTTGCAAAATTTATGGGATTACCGCCTCTCCGTAGGGGCCGGGCTGTCCGGCCCGGGGGTGTCCCGCGGGCTGGCGCTAATGGGACACTGCCTCGGAGGGGTCAAGACCCCTCCCTACGGGCTATCGTTCACGGGTGCTTTGTAGGGAGCGGTCTTGACCGCTCCGCCGGGTAGGCAGACATTAGCGGGTTGGCCCGTAGGGGCGGCATACATGCCGCCCGGGAACCCTGCGCCGCCGCAAACACCCCGGGAGGGATAAATTCCTCCTCTACGCATTGCCCGCAAACAACCGCCTGCACGGCGGGGCGGCGGGGACGCCGCCCCCTACCGCCGCATTTTGTTTGCGCTCAGCGCAAACTCCACCTTTTTTATTATCTATTATCTTTTATCTCTTATCTATTTATTATTTGCAGCATTCGTGGTATGATATACCTAACCCCAATATCTATCACAAAAAGGAGCGATCCATTTTGACTACCAATGAAAAAATCGCCGCGCTGCGCGCTGCCGCGAAGGCAGCCGGGGCCGATGGCGTGCTGATTATGACCAGCGACCCCCACTGCAGCGAGTATCTGCCCGGCTATTACAACGCTCTGCCGTGGTTTTCCGGCTTTATCGGGGAGAACTCGACCCTCGTTGTGACCCAAGACCGCAGCGCCCTGTGGTGTGACGGCCGCTTCTATGTGCAGGCCGACCGCCAGCTGGCCGGCAGTGAGATCGAGTGCATGCACGCAGGCTCTGCGGGCGTGCCGACCGTGGCCGAGTATCTGGAGAGCCACTTTGCACAGGGCGAAACGCTGCTGCTGGACGGCAGCTGCGTGCCCGCCACGATCGCCGAGGAATACCGTGACGCACTGGCCAAAAAGGGCGCCGCGCTCAAGAGCCTTGATGTTGCCTCCCCCATCTGGAACGCCACGGGTGAGCGCCCCGCCCTGCCCGACACCCCCTGCACCCTGCTGACCCCCGCCCAGACCGGTGCGACCGCCGCCGACCGCATTGCTCTGGTGCGCGCCGCACTGCAGAAGGCCAGTGCCACCGCGCTGGCCGTGACCGGTCTGGACTGCGTGGGCTGGCTGCTGAACCTGCGTGCCCGCGACCTGCCCTGCACCCCGCTGGCCGTTGCCTACGCGCTGGTCACGATGGACGCCTGCACGCTGTTTATTGCGCCGGGCCGCCTGTCTGATGCCGATGCCGCCACACTGGCCGAGAGCGGCGTGACGCTGCGCGGCTACGATGAGATCCTTTCCGCCGTCCACGCCCTGCCCGCTGAGGAAGTGTTCCTTGTGGACGAGAAGGCAACCAATTTTGCCCTGTACGAGGCCCTGACCGCCCACAGGACGGTGACCGGCGCTGACCCGATCTTTGCCCTGAAAGGCATCAAGAACGAGATCGAGCTGAAGAACCTCCGCGAGTGCCACATCCGTGACGGCGTGGCCGTGGTACGCTTCCAGATGGACTTGGAAAAGGCACTGGCCGAGGGCAAGACCCTGACCGAGATCGACATCGACACGATGCTGCAGAAGCGCCGCGCCGAGCAGCCCGGCTACTTTGAGGACAGCTTCTCGACCATTGCAGCCTACGGCGCGAACGCCGCCATGATGCACTACCACGCCGAGGGCGAGGTCAACAGCGTCATTGAGCCGCACGGCTTCCTGCTGGTGGACAACGGCGGCCAGTATGACTGCGGCACGACCGACATCACCCGCACCTACCCGGTCGGCCCGCTGACCGACAACGAGCGCCGCTATTACACTTGGGTGCTGCAGAGCCACATCGACATGGCCCGCGCCGTTTTTCTGGACTACTGCACCGGCTTTGCGCTGGACACCTTTGCCCGCGGCCCGGTCTGGGCGCACAAAATCAACTACCGCTGCGGCACCGGCCACGGCGTCGGCTTCATCTCCGGCGTGCATGAGGGTCCCCAGAGCCTGCGCCCGAACAACCCCGTCATCTTCAAGCCCGGCATGACCATCACCGACGAGCCGGGCATCTATGAGACCGACGAGGTCGGCATCCGCATCGAGAACGAGCTGGAGTGCGTGGATATGGGCGAGAACCAGTACGGCCGCTGGCTGGGCTTTGCCCCGCTGACGCTGGTGCCCATCTCGACCGAGCCGGTCATTGTGGACGAGCTGAGCCGCGACCAGCTCAACTGGCTGAACGATTACCACGCCCATGTCTATGAGATGCTCAGCCCCCGCCTGAATGAGGACGAGAAGGCTTGGCTGCAGGCCAAGTGTGCCCCCCTCGCAAGATAATGCTTCCCCGGGCGGCACCGCGCCGATTTCCCCGGGAAACAATAACGGCAGATGCCCCGCCGGGCATCTGCCGTTTTTTTGTTTAGTTATCGCAGCCGGAGTCGGTCTCGCCGCAGCCATCGCAGTCACTCTCGAACTGCACGGCGTTCTTGGCCAGCTCGGGGTCAAGGCGCTGTGCGACCTGCATCATCAGGGCGCACTCCATCCGCTTGCGGAACACCTTGCAGCCGTACTCATAGGTGCCGTGGATGTCGCCGGTGGCGTGCAGCGCGTTGGCCGCGCAGCCGCCCGCGCAGTAGAGCCGCGCCCAGCAATCCTTGCAGTCGGGGCGGGCGTAGACGTTGCAGAGCTTGAACTCATCGCGCAGGGCGGTGTTGGTCACGCCGTCCCAGACATTGCCCAGCTTGTAATTCGGGTCGCCCACAAACTGGTGGCAGGGGTAGAGATCGCCCCACGGGGTCACGGCCATATACTCCGTGCCGGAGCCGCAGCCCGAGATGCGCTTGTAGATGCAGGGGCCGTGCTTTAAATCCAGAATGTAATGGTAGAAGGTGATCGGTTTACCGGCCTTCTGGCGGCGCAGCATGTCGTTGGCCAGCAGCTCATACTGGTCAAACAGCTTGGGCAGATCCTCCTCGGTCAGCGCCTCGGGGGAGTCGGGCGGCGCCACAACAGGCTCCATCGACAGCTCGCTGAAGCCGAGGTCATCTGCCATATGGAACAGGTCCTTGGTAAAATCAACATTGTGATGCGTAAAGGTGCCGCGCATATAGTAGCCCTTGCCGCCGCGCGCCTTGACCAGCTTCTGGAACTTGGGCACGATGCGGTCATAGCTGCCGTTGCCCGCCAGATCCACGCGGAAGCGGTCGTTGACCTCCTTGCGGCCGTCGAGCGAAAGCACAACATTATGACATTCCTTGTTGCACCAGTCAATGACCTCGTCCGTGATGCCGATGCCGTTGGTCGTCATCGTAAAGCGGAAGTTCTTGTTGTACTTTTTCTCGATGCTGCGTGCGTAGGCAACCAGCTGCTTGCAGACCTCGAAATTCATCAGCGGCTCACCGCCGAAGAAATCGACCTCCAGATTGCGGCGGGTGCCGGAGTTTTCGATCAAAAAGTCCAAAGCGCGCTTGCCGGTCTCAAAGCTCATCAGACCGGCCTCGCCGTGGAACTTGCCCTGCGCGGCAAAGCAGTAGCTGCAGTTCAGGTTGCAGGTGTGGGCCACATGCAGGCAGAGCGCCTTGACCACATTGGAACGGTTTTTGAAGTCAAAGGCGTGGTCGGCGTAGGCATCGGGCGCAAACAGCTGGCCGGCGGCGGTCAGCTCGTCAATGTCGTCCAGCACATCGTTGATGTCGGCGGCGGTCACATCGGCGCGGTCCGCGTACTTTTTGGCGAGGGCTGCAGCAGCCTGCTCCCGGCTGCTGCCTTGGTCGATCAGGGCGATGGCGTCATAGGCGACGTCATCCACCGCATGTACGCTGCCGCTGTAGACATCCAGTACGATATTGTAACCGCTGAGTTTGTATTGATGGATCATGGTTTTCTCCGTTTTGTCAGGTTGGATATACGGCAGGCGGCCACGGGCGGATATGGAATCCGCCCCTACGGCAACCCCTTGCGGGGGCACATTCCCTATGCGCCCCACCGCATCATATCATAGAAAATGCCGGGCTGCCACACGGCACCCCGGCATCAAAGCCAGCAAAAATTACTTGTCGGTCTTCTCGCAAGGCTGGTTGGCAATGCCGCAGCTGGTCTTGCAGGCGCTCTGGCAGGAAGTCTGGCACTCGCCGCAGCCGCCGTTCAGCAGGCTCTTCGCCATATCGCGGGTCTCGAGAGTCTGGATGTGCTTCATAAAACAGTCACCCCTTTATACATTTTAGAATTATTACTATTATACACGGTTTTGGCAGGGGTGTCAAGGGGGCAATCAAGGCAAAGCCCCTCCGGCCTTGCTTCGCTCGGCCACCTCCCCTATAAGGGGAGGCTTTTCTCGCGGGCTCCGCCCGCGCAAAAGGCTCCCCACAATGTGGGGAGCTGGCCGAGCCTGCGAGGCCTGAGGGGCTCTGCGGCCTTCAAATCACCGAAATCTTATCCGGCCCGCTTCCCCCAATATGCTTGATCCTTGTCCCCGCCTTTTCCAGCTCCTCACACGCGGCGGCCAGCGCTGCTGTCACCTCCTCGCCGGGGGCGATCAGCGGCACGCCGGGCGGGTAGGCCCAGAGGTACTCGGCGGCGGTCTGCCCTACAGCGCTCTGCATCGGCACAATGCGGGACGGGCGCAGCAGTGCCGCGCCGATCGTGCAGCGCACCGCGCCGGGCGCGGGCAGGATATGCGGCGCAGCGGCGGGCGGCGCTGCGGTCTTGTCCCACGCGGCCAGCACATCGGCCAGCCGGTCCAGCGCGTCCTCTGCATCGCAGGGGCTTGTCATCGCCAGCACATTGGGGCCGCAGACCATCTCCGGCTCAAAGCCGTTTTCCCGCAAATAAGCCGCGCCCGCCGCGCCGATCTGCAGCAGCAGCTTGCCGGCATCGTGCGCAAAAAAGTCCGGGTGGGGCGCGTCTGCGCCGCAGCACAGGATGCGCGTGTTCTGCAGCTTTTTCGCTGCAGCGTCAAAGCGGTCCAGCCGGGCGCGCCATGCGGCAAAGGCCGCGCACCCCTGCTGCGCCAGCCAGCCGGTGCAGCCGTCCAGACTGACGAGCAGCGGGTAGCTGGGTGAGCTTGTCTCAAATACATCAAGCTGGCGCTCGACCTCGGCGGGGTCCGCAAGGCTGCCGTTCAGCTGCAAAAAGGCGGTCTGGGTCAGGCTGGGCAGCGTTTTGTGGGCACTCTGCACAACAAGGTCGGCCCCCGCCGCGACCGCGCCGCCCTGCCAGCCGTACTGCGCGGCAAACGGCAGATAGTGCGCGCCGTGCGCCTCATCGACAAGCAGCGGCACGCCGCGCGCATGGCAGAGCCTCGCAATGGACGCTATATCGCTCAAAACGCCCTCATAGGTCGGGCTGGTCAGGATGACGCAGCGCGCCTGCGGGTGCGCATCGAGCGCGGCAGCCACCGCGGCGGGCTGCACACTGCCATAGATGCCGAACGCCGCATCGACCGGCGGCGTCAGGTAATGGGCGGTCAGCTGCCCCAGCTCAAGGGCGTGGTAGACGGCCTTGTGGCAGTTGCGCGCCACGATGACCTCACTGCCGAAGGGCGCCAGCGCGCGGATGCCCGCCAGCAGGCCGACCGTGCTGCCCCCCACCAGATACCAGCAGCGGCGGCTGCCGTACAGGGCGGCGGTGCGCTGCATGGCAGCGGCCAAAATGCCGTCCGCATCGTGCAGGTCGTCCGCACCATCAATTTCGGTCATATCCCACGCAGCGCAGCCAAGCCCCGGTGCGGGCAAGGCGCGGCGCTTGTGGCCGGGCATGTGCAGCGGGTAGCGGGCAGCGGAGAGGGTTTCTAATTGTTGTTGCAGCGTTGATTTTACAGTCATAGGTTACCTTCCAACAGAAAAGCCTTCCCCCTCCAGGGGGAAGGTGCCCGAGGGCGGATGAGGGACGGGTCTGCCGTGCCCTCCCTTTTACGGCTGGCTGCGGTAGGCTCACCCCTCATCAGCCGCCTGCGGGCGGCAGCTTCTCCCCCAAGGGGAGAAGCCTTCGGGGTTACGAAATCTCAATTTCTGCCTTACTGCCCGCGCGTGTCTTGGTCACGCGGATCTGGCGGGTCAGGCGGTCCTGCAGGGCCTCGACATGGGAGATGACGCCGATGAGCTTATCGCCCCCGGCCAGCCCGGCCAGCGTATCAACGGCCTTTTCAAGGCTGTCGGCATCAAGTGAGCCGAAGCCCTCGTCAATAAACAGCGTTTCGATGACCACGCCGCCCGCGTTCTGCTGGATCGTATCGCTGATGCCCAGCGCAAGGCTCAGGGCGGCCATAAAGCTCTCGCCGCCCGACAGACTGCCCACCGGGCGGGTCTTGCCGGTGTAGGCGTCAAAAACATCGAGATCCAGCGCGGTCTTGCCGCTGACGGCCTCGCTCCGGCGGCGCAGCAGGCGGTACTGCCCGTCCGTCATGCGGGTGAAGCGCAGGTTGGCAGCCTCGACCACGCCGTCAAAATAGAACGCCTGCACGTACTGTTCAAACGGCAGCTTGATTTTGCCGGTCAGGTTGCCGTTGATCGTTTTGGAGAGGTTGTCCCACATGGCCCGTTTTTCCCGGGCGGCGGCGCTCTGCTTCATCGCCTTTTGCAGCGCGTCAATGGCGGCGCGGTTCGTGTGCAGGCGGTGTACGGCGGCGTCCCGGGCGTCCATGGCGGCGGCGCGGTCGCTGCGCAGCCGGGCCAGCGCCTCCTGCAGGCGCTCCAGCGCATCGGGGTTATCCCGCTTGGGCATCGTCTCCTGCATCTGCTGCACGCGGGCCGTGGCAGCGGCGTGGCCTGCCTTGGCGTTGGCGGCGCGGCGGGTGGCGGCAAACCGCTGCTTGTCCAGTTCGGCCAGCTGGCGGGTCAGGATGTCCGCCTGCTTGGCAAGGCTCTTGGCACGGTCGGTCTTTTGCTTCAGCTTCAGGTGGTCGGCCTGCAGGCCGCGCAGCCCCTCGGTCAGGCTCTCCTGCTGGGCGGTCAGGGCGGTTTTCAGCTCGTCCGGTGTAAGCTCGGCGGCGGGTTTGCCTGTATAGCGGTCCCCGCGGCGGGCGAAAAATCCATCTGCGTTGCGCTGCAATGCCGCACGCAGCTCATGCGCGTGGGCAGCGGCATCACCGGCGGTGCGGCTGGCGGCGGCCGTTGTGCGGCGTTGGGCCGTCAGCTCCTTCTCGCGCTCCTCCAGCTGTTTTTCGGTGATGTGGTCCTTGGGCAGGGCCGCGATCTTGGGGTGGCGGGTCGAGCCGCAGACCGGGCAGGGCTTGCCCTTTTCCAGCTCGCGGGCCAGCAGACCGGCGCGGTTTGCGTTAAGCTGGCGCTGCAGTGTGCTGTACTCCTCCTCGGCCTTGTCCAGCGCGGCCTGCGCCGCCACATAGGCGGTCTGGCGGTCTGCGGCGTCCTGCCGGGCTTTGTCGGCGTCCTGCAGCTGGCTTAAAAGCTGCCTGCAGTCGGCAGAAAGCCCCTCCGCCAGCTCAATGCGGTGGTCGGTTTTCAGCAGGTCGGCCTCAGCCTGGCTCAGCGCGGCGCGGTCGGCCTCGTTTTTGGCAATGCTCTCCTTGAGGCTCGCCGTCCGCTTTTCAAGGTCGGCCATGATGATGTCGGTCTGGTGCTCGACATTGGCGGCGCGCTGCTCCTCGGCGATGAGGCCGGCCAGCTGGCGGCGGCGGGCGGCGCGCTCCTCGGCAATTTTAAGGCCGGCGTCACCGCGGGCGATCTTCTCGTCCAGCTCCTTCATGACGGCGGTCTGGCGCTTCTCGTTCGCCTCATCGGCCTCAAGCAGCAGCTTGCCAAGCTCGGCGGCAGCGCCTGCGGCAAAGGGGTCGCGGTCGTCCTGCATTTCGGTTAGCTCGGCGGCGGTCTGCTCATCGGCGCCCTCTCCCAGCAGGGCACCTACATGCATCAAAAGTACATCGTCCAGTCGCTTACATTCTTCCTCGGCGCGGCGGGCGTGGTCCACGGCGGCCTGTCCAAGGCGCTGGTGGTCGGCCGTGTCAAAAACGCGGCGCAGGATGGCGGCCCGCTCGGCGGAGGGGGCGTTCAGCAGCCGGGTGAAATCGTTCTGCGCCAGCATCGACACCTGCGCAAACTGCTTGGCGTCAATGCCCAGCAGCTTGACAACGGCGTCCGTCACAGCGGAGGCACCGCTGACCGGCTCGTCCGGCTCGCGGATGAGCTCGGCCTTGGCGGGCACCTTGACCATGCCGCTGCCCCGCTTGGCCGCGCGCTGCTGGTCGGGCCAGCGGCGCACCGTGTAGCTGCGCCCCCGGTGGGTAAAGGTCAGCTCCACCGAGGTCTCGGCCTCCGGTGCAGCAAAATCGCTGCGCAGCATCGTTGTTTTTCTATTTTCGCCCGAGGTCTCGCCGTAGAGTGCAAAGGTGATGGCGTCAAACAGGGCGGTCTTGCCCGCGCCGGTATCGCCGCCGATCAAAAACAGGCCGTTGCCGCCGAACGCCGCAAAATCCAGCTCTGTGCGGCCGGCGTAAGGGCCGAAGGCGTTCAAGATCAACTTCCGGGGTTTCATTCGCTTTTTGACGCCTCCTCGCGCAGTTTTTTCACGGCCAGCACTTCCTCGGTCGTCAGGGCACGGCCGTTCATCTTGGTGAAAAAGTCCTGAAACAGCTCGGCAAAGGGCTTGCCCCTGACGGCCTGGGTCATATCGGCCGGCAGCGCTGCCGTGCCCTTGGGCTGGTAGTCGAGCCGCATCGCATTGGGGTAGGCCGCGCGCAGCTGGGCCATCGCATCGGGCAGCGGGGTCGGGTCGGTCAGGGTCGCCCAGATATAATCCTCGGTGTCGGTGGGGTGCGCGACCAGCTTGGCCAGCGGGCCGGTCAGGTGGCGCATGGCGCGGCGGGGCGTCAGCGGCAGCTGCTCGATCTTTTCGACACCGCGCTTGCCGATCCGCACAAGGGTGGCGGATTTCTGCATACCGCACTCGTCCAGATGGTAGCACAGCGGCGAGCCGGCGTACCGCACGGCGTCAATGCCGACCCGCTGCGCGCGGTGGATATGCCCGAGCGCCGCATAGCAGAAGCCCGCAAACCGCGCTGCATCAATGGAATCCACCGTGCCGACCGTCAGGGGGGCCGTCTCGCTGCCGGCAAGCTGGGGCGGGCATACGCCGGAGACCACCATCTGGTGGGCCACCAGCACGCGGCGGGGGGCGGCAGGCTCACAGACGGCGAGCGCCGCGCCCACGGCGGAGTCATAGTCGGAGATCTCGGCCTCGGGCAGGTAGTGGCGCACGGTGGCCGCCCGCACAAAGGGCAGCAGGGTAAATTCAAGGGGGCCGTAGCGGTCATGCAGGACGACCTGCTTGGGCACGCCGTGGAACCGCCCGGCGATGTAGACACCCTGCTCTGCCAGCAGGCCGCTGGCAAAATCAAGGCGCTCGGCGCTGTCGTGGTTGCCGGACACGGCCAGCACCGGTATATGCCGCAGCGAAAGCTGTGTCAAAAACCAGTCGAGCAGCGTGCAGGCCGCAGCCGGGGGGACGGGGGTGTCGTAGATGTCGCCCGCCAGCACCACGGCCTCGACGCCGTGCTTATCGCAGAGGGTCAGGAGCTGCTCCAGAATAAAGCGCTGATCCTCCAGCATATCAAACCCGTTGACCCGTTTGCCAAGGTGCAGGTCAGCCAAGTGCAGAAATTTCATAGTGTATCTCCAGATTTTGCGTTTACCGCGCTGCAGGGGCCGGACATGTCCGGCCCGCGGCCTTGCGGGGATGGGGTGCTTGCCGGAATGTACAGGGCCGGGCGTGCCCGGCCCCTACCCGGCAGCCTGCCGTTTGTAGGGGGCGGCGTCCTCGACGCCCCGCGGGCCGATGCAAGCATCGGCCCCTACAAATTCACTGCGTTACCGCCACAGCTTCTCCCATGTGGTAATATCCAGCGTCACGCCGGGCAGGACCTCCATCGGGGCGGTCTCTGCCTTGCGGAAGCGGCATTTTTTCGCAAAGCCCTCGGCCTTGAGGTCGCGCGCCCACACCTTCAGGTACAGGCGGCTGCGGCCATCCCCCTCGGCCAGCTTCTGGGCGTAGGCCACAACGCTGCGGCCGATGCCCTTGCCGCGGGCCTTCTCCTTCAAAAACAGGCGGCTCAGGCACATAGCGCCCGCCGGGCCGAGGTCGAGTGCAAAATAACCCACCGCCTCGGTGCCGAGATAGACGAGGAAATAGTTGATAACGCCGCTGTGGATCTCGTCATCGGTCAGGATGTCGCTCTGGTACTTATCGGCCAGCGCGGCGGCGACCTTGGGCGTCAGCTTGGTGTAGTGCTGCACAAAAATTTCCTGTGCCAGCTCCGAAACCAGCTGCACATAGCGGGTCTTGGTAACTTGCTTAAATGTCGGGTTCATAGTAACTCCTTTTAGATAATAGATAAAAGATAATAGATAATAAAATTGGTGGTTCGCGTTGCTGCGCTCCGCTCAAAATTTTGTTTTGCCCTGCGGGCAAAACTCCACATTTTTTATTATCTTTTATCTATTATCTTTTATCTATATATTTCTATCTTATTCTATCGTCAGGCTCGCCTTCGCCGGCATACAGGCGGCCCAGTCGCCCTCGTTTTTCAGCACGCCGAACCCCTCGCACAGGTGGTCGGGGCAGGGGCTGTCCACAAAGGCAATGCCGCCGTTTTCCACATGCAGGTGGATCGTGTACCGGCCGGTGTCGATGTCATAGTCGGCGTCCCTGCGCAGGTCGATGCGCTGCTCTGTCTGCGGCGTGCCATAGCGCAGCACCGCCGTATGCCCGCTGCCGCCGGTGCGGCATACCAGCCAAAGCACCGCCGCCGCGGCCAGAACCGCCGCAACGAAGATGATATTTTTGCGTTTGTTCGTCATTCTTTGTCAAATTCCAGTTCCTGCGTCATGCCGTCATACCCGGCCAGCGCTAAAGGGTAAGCCGTGCGGGCCGCAGCCAGCCCGGGGGCGGTGTCGGTCACGGCGGCGCTGTAGTGGGTCAGCCAGAGACGGCGCACCGCGGCGGCGGCGGCCAGCGTGCCCGCCTCGCGGCAGGTCGTGTGGCCGTAGAGCCGGGCCTTAGGCAGGTCGGCGTCATCGGCGTAGGTCGCATCCATGCAGAGCAGGTCGGCGTCCCGAGCGGCTGCTTCCAGCGCGGCGCAGGGGCGGGTGTCAGTCGCATAGACGACCTTGAGGCCCCGGCGCGGCGGGCCAAGCACCTGCTCCGGTGTGAAGCCGCCGGCCGCCGCACCCTTTTGCAGCGTTTTCCAATACGCCACCGGGATGCCCGCTGCCCGCGCCCGCGCGGGGTCAAACCGGCCTGCGCGGGGCAGTTCAAGCGCGTAGCCGCAGCAGGGCACACGGTGGGCCAGCGGGAACGGCGTGATTTTCAGCGCATCTACGGCAAACGGCGCGTCCGCCTCCCGCCAGAGGACGGGATAGGGCTGCGCACCTGCCAGCGCCATGACGGGCCGCGCGACTGCATCCAGCCCCGCAGGGCCGTAGACGGTCAGCGGCTCGGTGCGGTTCAGGCTGCCCAGCGTCTGCAAAAGCCCGGGCAGGCCCAGAATGTGGTCCCCGTGGTAGTGGGTGAGCAGCACGGCCGAAAGCCGATACGCGCTGACGCCGTACCGCCGCAGCCCGACCTGCGTACCCTCGCCGCAGTCGAGCAGAACGCTGCGCCCGGCCACCGTCACAGCGGCGGCAGCCAGCGCACGGTCGGGCAGCGGCTGCGTGCCGCCCGTACCCAAAAGCGTTACCTTCAGCATCGGCTCACCTCTTTCCAACAGTACCCCATTATTAAGCGTATTATAGCACAGATCAGGGAGGAGTACAACAGGCGTATGCCTTCCCCCTTTTGGGGGAAGGTGCCCGAGGCCCCGACCGAGGGCGGATGAGGGGCAGGTTTGCCGCAGCCCCCCGGGGGAAGCCAAAGTTTTTGAAACACTCCGCCCGTTTTTGTCGTATACTCTTTATGAAAGGAGTCGATGCCGATGACGGAGCATGAGCTGAACACACTGCTGCGGGACTACGGCGGCGCGGTGCGGGCCGTCTGCCGGGCCATTTTGCCGGGCCACCCGCAGGACGCCGAGGAGGCCGAGGCCGACACATTTTACAAGTTGTGGCGCGGCGCGCGGCTGCCTGCGGACGAGGCGCACCGGCGGCGGCTGGTCGTTTTGACGGCGCGGCAGTGCGCCATTGACCGCTACCGTGCGCTGCTGCGCCGGGGCGAGACGCTGCCGCTGGACGACCGCGATGACGCCGGGCTGGCTGTAGCGCTGGAAAGCCATCTTGAAAGCCGCGAACTGATGGCGCAGATCATGGCGCTGCCGCCGCCGGACGGCGAGCTGTTTTTGCGGCGGTACTTATACGGCGAGACGGCGGCCCAGCTGGGTGCGCGGTTTGCCATGCCCGCCGCCACGGTGCGCACCCGGCTGCACCGCGCACGGCTGGCACTGCAGAAGCTATTGAAGGAGGGCTGACCTATGACCGAACTGGAACGCTGGATGAATGACCACCCGCCGCTGGCCGATGCCCTGACGGCGGAGGAAACCGCTGCACTGCGCCAAAAAGTGCTGGCGCGCCGCCCAAGGCTGCATGCTTTGCGCGGCTGGCGGCTGGCAGCTGCGGCGGCAGCGCTCTGCTTAGTGGCCGCGGGCGCGGTGGTGCTGGGGCTTTTCCACCCCATGAGCGCCGCCAACGAGACGAACGCACTGGTGCAGAAGTACGGCGTGGTGCTGGACGAACCGCAGACCGCCGAGATCAACGGCCGCACGGTCAGTGTAAAGGCGCTGCTGCGCGGCGAAAACACGCTGCGAGTGCTGTACGATGTGGACAACGCCCAAGGGATGGAGCCAAACGATTTGGTGTGGGACACCGGCGCGTTTTACCTGCGTGCAGCGGACAACAGCGGCGACAAGCGGCTCTATATTGCAAGCAACGCACAGGTAGGGCCATGTTATGGGTACGCCATTGGTTCGTGGGCAACGCGCAACGCGGTCAGCGAAACGGATACACTTTCCTGCTTTGTGGATATTCCGTTGACCCAGACGGCCACCGACACGCGAACGCTGTATATCTGCGATTTAACAAATCACAAGGCCTCTGCGCATGTTAAGGTCATGCTGCCCGACATGGCTGAAGCAGTGACGATAAACATAAAGAAAACCATCGCGCTGAAGGGCGGCCACTGGTTCCATTATGACATGACCGAGGAAGAAGCCGAGCAATATCCCGATGCAACGTTTGACATTCAAGAGGTTCGTATTGAGCCGCTGGCGGTCAGCGTCATCGGTAAGAATCACGGCAGTCTGCCGCTGGGTGACACGCATCGGTACGATGTACAGTCCCGCGTAAAGCTATTCCGCGCTGACGGCACGGAACTGACCTACGGCTGGGACGGAGAGTTTTACCAGGGTTTTTATGGCCGCGTGAGAAAATCTTCCGGTCAGAGCGCTCTGCGGGTGAACACCTACAACTTGATCGACCCCGAGGCGGTGGCCTATGTCGAGATCGACGGGGAGAGGTTTGAGGTGAAGTAAACGCGGCAAAAGCCCCTCCGGCCATCGCTGACGCTCGGCCACCTCCCCTGTAAGGGGCGGCTTGTTGCGCGGGCGAAGCCCGCGAGAAAGGCTCCTCACGAAGTGGGGAGCTGGCCGAGCCTGCGAGGCCTGAGGGGCTTTCGCAGGTTCACGGGGACACCTCGTTGACGGGATGCCGTGGTGAACTTTGCCCTCATCAGCCGCCTGCGAGCGCAGCCCCGGGGGAAGCCAAAGAGAAAAAAAGCACCCGCATGGCGCGAACCATGCGGGTGCTTGCTTTTTGCAGAATTATCCGAATCAGCCGAACATATTGATCAGGATACCAGCGGCAACGGCGGAGCCGATAACACCGGCAACGTTGGGGCCCATGGCGTGCATGAGCAGGTAGTTGCGGGGGTTGTACTCCTGGCCGACCTTCTGGGAAACACGGGCGGCCATGGGAACGGCGGAAACACCGGCAGAGCCGATGAGCGGGTTGATCTTGCCGTGGGTGACCGCGCACATGACCTTGCCGAGGATGACACCGCCGGCGGTGCCGACACCGAAGGCCACGATGCCCAGAACGATGATCTCAACGGTCTGGATGTTCAGGAAGGTGGCGGCGTTGGTGGTGCAGCCGACCGAGAAGCCGAGGAAGATCGTGATGATGTTCATCAGTTCGTTGCCGGCGGTCTTGGTGATACGCTCGACAACGCCGGACTCCTTCATCAGGTTGCCCATCATCAGGCAGCCGACCAGAATGGCGGCGTCAGGCAGGGTCAGGGCAACGATGATGGTGACGATGATGGGGAAGAGGATCTTCTCGGTCTTGGAAACGCGGCGAGGTGCCGTCATGACGATCTGACGCTCTTTTTCAGTAGTCAGGACCTTCATGATGGGCGGCTGGATAACCGGCACCAGTGCCATGTAGCAGTACGCGGCAACCGCGATGGAGCCGAGCAGATGCGGGGCCAGCTTGGTGGTGACATAGATGGCGGTGGGGCCGTCCGCGCCGCCGATGATGCCGATAGCACCGGCTTCCTGATTGGTGAAGCCCAAAATCTTAGCGCCGACAAAGGTGAAGAAGATGCCGAGCTGTGCGGCCGCACCCAGCAGCAGGCTGGACGGGCGGGCGATCAGCGGTTCAAAGTCGGTCATCGTGCCGATGCCGAGGAAGATCAGCGGCGGATAGATGCCGAGCTTAACACCTAAGTAGATGTAGTCGACCATACCGCCGGAGGAACCGAGCAACTCCCAGTTGATATGATTCGTCTCGTTGATGAAGATGTCCATGTGGAAGATGCCGTCAAGGGGCAGGTTGGTCATCAGCATGCCGAAGCCGATGGGCAGCAGCAGCAGCGGCTCAAACTGCTTGACGATGGCCAGATACAGCAGCACGCAGGCCACTGCCAGCATGACGGCGTACTTCCAGCCGCCCTCGGTGAAGAGGATCTGTGCCCAGCCGGACTTTGCGAAGATCTCCGCAATATTGGTAAAAATCGCACCCATTTCCGTACCTCCTTACATAAAGGGCGTGGTATGCTCGCGCACGCCTGCGTCACCCCATGCGCCGCGGCGGGAGCCGGCAGCGGGCTTGGAAACGCGCTTGATGCCGCGGATCACGGCATTGCCGCCGCACACAGAGGCCACGGCAGCGGAGATGGCGGCGATGATCTCGCCGGGGATGGAGCCGTTGTCAGCCTTGGCTGCAGGGGCAGCGGGCTTGGCGGCAGGGGCAGCCTTGGCAGCGGGGGCCGCAGGGGCCTTCGGCGCGGCAGGCTTGTCGTTCTTCTTATTGTTGATGTTGTCGAAGATCTTGCCTTCCAGCGTGATGATAAGGCACAGGGCCACCAGCATCGCGAAAACCAGTGTAATGCTGGTCAGAACAACGGTGCCGTCGCTGGCTTCAAGGGCAAGCAGAGCTAGGTTGGGCATGGATGATCCTCCTTTAATTGGTAAACGGCCGGAAAAAGGCTATTTGATGATATTATAGCACAAAGTGATTTTTTTTGGTAGATTTTTTTACAAAAAAATGAATATTTTTGGGGAATTGTATGGATGTAGGATGTTGGGGCGGCTGCGGGAAGGTGCCAAAGCCCCTCAGGCCTCGCAGGCTCGGCCAGCTCCCCACTGCGTGGGGCGTCTTTTTGCGCGGGCTTCGCCCGCGTGAGAGCCTCCCCTCTCAGGGGAGGTGACAAGCGAAGCGAAGTCGGAGGGGCCTTGCCCGTTTGCCGTTGTGCACACCGCCCAATTTTTCAGCGGTATTTTCGGCTGGTTGTACAGCATTTTCTACAAATATGAACAAAATATGTCCCCGCCCTCTTGACTGGACCGCAATTCTGTGATAACATAAGCGCAACAAAAGAACGGCAAAGGCGCCGGGCAGAGTATTTCTGCCCGGCGCTTTTTCTGTTTCTTTTGCAAGTATTCTGTGCGAAAGTAAGAGAGAGGGGTTTCAAGGCATGTACAACTCAGCAGATGTAACATGGACACTGGTTGCGGCGTTTCTGGTGTTCTTTATGCAGGCAGGCTTTGCTTTGTGTGAAGCCGGCCTGACCCGCGCTAAAAACACAGGCAATATTCTGATGAAGAATATGATGGATTTTTGCATCGGTACCCCCTGCTACTGGCTGGTCGGCTTCGGCGTGATGTTCGCCGGCTCCGGCGCACTCATCGGCGGGTTTGACCCGTTCATCCGCGGCAGCTATGACTTCGGCACGCTGCCGGTCTGGGTCTACGCGGTGTTCCAGACCGTGTTCTGCGCCACCGCCGCCACCATCGTTTCCGGCTCGATGGCCGAGCGTACGAAGTTTAGCGCCTACTGCTGCTACTCCGCCGCCATCAGCCTGATCGTCTACCCCATCTCCGGCCACTGGATCTGGGGCGGCGGCTGGCTGGCGCAGCTCGGCTTCCATGACTTCGCAGGCTCCACGGCGGTCCACTTTGTCGGCGGCGTCACGGCCTGCCTCGGTGCCTGGATGCTCGGCCCCCGCATTGGCAAGTACAACAAGGCGGGCACCCCTCGCGCCATCCCCGGCCACAATCTGACCGCCATGGCGCTGGGCGTTTTCATCCTGTGGTTCTGCTGGTTCGGCTTCAACGGCGGCTCCACCGTCAGCATGACCGGCGATGATACGATGATTTCCGCAGGCCTTATCTGCTTCAACACCAACCTTGCCGCCGCGCTGGCCACTGTTGCGGCGCTGATCGTCTCGTGGGTGCGGTACGGCAAGCCCGATGTGTCCCTGACCTTCAACGGCGCGCTGGCGGGCCTTGTGGCCATCACCGCGGGCTGTGATGTGGTCGATCCGTTCGGCGCAGCCGTCATCGGCATTGTGGCCGGTGTGCTCTGCATCTTCTCGGTCGAGTTCTTCGACAAGATCGCCAAGATCGATGACCCGGTCGGTGCGGTCTCCGTCCACTGCGTCAACGGCTGCTGGGGCACGCTGGCGGTCGGCCTGTTCGCCACCGAGGGCGGTCTGTTCTACGGCGGCGGCCTTGCCAAGCTGGGCATCCAGCTGCTGGGCGTTGTCAGCGTGGCCGCGTGGGTGCTGATCACGATGTACATCATCTTCTCGATCATCAAAAAGACGATCGGGCTGCGCGTCTCCGAGAAGGAGGAGCTGGACGGCCTTGACATCCACGAGCACGGCCTGACGAGCGCCTACGCCGGCTTTGCGATCAGCGACCCGACCTATGCCGAGCTGGATGTCAACGAAAACACCGACCTCGGCGAGGACGACATCACCAAGGCCAGCCCCGAGAAGATCGCGGCGGCCGTCAAGGTCACGCAGGAAGCCTCGCTGCCCGCCGGGCTGGATTCCGGCATGCACAAGGTTTCCATCATCGTGCAGCTTGCCAAGTTTGAGACGCTGAAGAAGGCGCTGAACGACATCGGCGTGACCGGCATGACGGTGACTCAGGTCATGGGCTGCGGCCTGCAGAAGGGCAGCGGCGAGAAGTACCGCGGCGCCGAGGTGGACGCCACCCTGCTGCCGAAGGTCAAGGTCGAGGTCGTTGTGAGCAAGATCCCGGTGGACAAGATCATCGACACCGCCACCAAGGCCCTGTACACCGGCCACATCGGTGATGGCAAGATTTTTGTCTACAATGTGGCAAAGGTCGTCAAGGTCCGCACCGGCGAGCAGGATTACGCCGCCTTGCAGGATGTGGAGTAATTTGCAGCACCATTTAGTGTATATATAAAGGTTAGTGAATCGCCCCCTCCGAAGTGGGATTCGGAGGGGGCGGTTGGTTTTGCGGGAGATGGACAAGGGAGTTGTGGCGGCAGGTTTCGGCGGGGTGAGGGCACCCCGCCCTACGCACGGATTTTCAAGTGAGGGTGTAGGGCGGCCAGCCCTCTGGCCGCCGTGGCCGTTTGCGGTGGCGGGAAGTACCCGGGAGGGATGAATTCCTCCCCTACGGATGAACCGTTGACGGCAGTTTAACGGAAGGTAGCGGAGGGGTCAAGACCCCTCCCTACGATGTAACATACAAGGGGGCACAAAGCGAAACCGGGAGCTGACGCAAGGCTGCGGGCCGGGCATGCCCGGCCCCTACGGACTGCTGTTTCCGGCAACGGGGGTTCGGGGGAACTCCCGACTCAAAGGTGGAGGAAGGGGCGGGGGCGTTAAGAACGAAAAGTAATACTGCTTTCGTTTAGCCCCCGCCCCTTCCGACCTCCTCTTTGGGGTTCTTAGGGGCGTGCAGCCCCTAAGGCGGGGTCCGCTGCATCCGCAACAGCGGGACTTTTCTTTGTTACTTTCTTTTGGTCACAAAAGAAAGTAAGACCTCCCGGGAGACTGCCGTTAATCCTTTAGCCGCTCACTTCCCCCTCGCCGACTGTATATACTGTCTCGGTGTCTGGTTGTACTCGGCCCGGAACGCACGGTAAAAATTCGCGTAATCGCCGAAGCCGCAGTATTGACAGACCTCATTCGGCGGCACGCCGCCCGCAAGCAGCTGCTTGGCGTTCAGCAGCCGCTTTTGCAAAATATACCGGTGTACGGTCGTGCCGACCTGTGCATCAAACTTGCGCAGCAGGTGATACTTACTGATGAAGAACTTCTCCGAGAGCTGGTCAAGGGTCAGCGGCTCGCTGTAATGCTCGTTGATGTAGTGCAGCACCGCATCCACCACCTGATCGCTCGTGCCAACAGGCCGGGCATCGCCGCGGTCAGCGGCGGCGCGGTTCAGCCCGACCAGCAGCTCCACAAGGGCGCTCTGGGCCAGCAGGTCGCTGCCGTAGTCCTTGCTTGCCTTTAAGGCGCACAGCTTGTCCACCGTGGTGCGCAGCGGCGCGCCGGTCGCGCCGGGCAGCCGCAGCAGGTTCGTATGGCCGGGAATCGTGGTGTCAAAGCAGCGGGTCAGGCTGGTGTGCGCGGTGGACAAGCCCTCCAGATACGGCCGCGCGATCCAAAGCACAATTCGCTCATAGGCATCGGCATCGGTGGCAATGCGGGCCTGATGCAGCTCCAGCGGGCTGCAGAGCATCCAGTCACCGGGGCGCACACGGTAAAGCTGGTTCTCAACGATATATTCCACCCGGCCGCGCAGCAGCAGGTAGACCTCATAGAAGTCATGGTGGTGCAGCTCAACCTCGTTCATGTAGGTAGACCGGTAGCGGTAGACCTCATAGTCGGGCGCGATCATCGTCTGGCGTTTGGTGTAGGGGTTGTAGTTTGACATAGGGGAACTCCAACATTTTAAGGGAATTTTTCAGATAAAAGATAATAGATAATAGATAATAGATAATAAAATTGGTGGATCGCGGCGCGATGCGCCGCTTCAAAATTTTTTCTGTCCGCATAATGCCGCCAGCTGCCCGGGCGCATATGGAATGCGCCCCTACGGGCTTTGTTTTTGACCATTTATGGGCAAAAACTCCACATTTTTTATTATCTTTTATCTCTTATCTATTATCTATGGAATTTATCTTGATTTTACCGCAATTTTTACAATTTTTCAAGCAACTACGGTTATTTTCTTGCGAAAAGTTGCGTGCTATACTGAAACTATCGCGAGTGGCATATAGGACCACTCCCTCAACAGCAACAAAAGGAGCAAATCATTATGCAGATGAACGCGTCTTCCATCGTCAACCAGAAGGCTGAGTGGGAAAAGCTGGGCGTCAAGCTGCCCGCATTTGACCACGCCGCCATGACCGCCGCCACCAAGGAGCATCCCATCTGGGTCCACTTCGGTGCCGGCAACATCTTCCGCGGCTTTATCGCCGCCCTGCAGCAGCGTCTGCTGAACGAGGGTCTGGCCGACCGCGGCATCATCGCAGCCGACACCTTCGACTACGACATCATCGACAAGATCTACACCCCGTATGACAACCTGACGATGAATGTCACCCTGAACCCGGACGGCACCACCAGCCGCGAGATCATCGGCTCTGTGGCCGAGGGCCTGCGCGCCAACTCTGCCGATGCCGAGATGATGGCCCGCTTCAAGCAGATCTTCACCGATCCCGGCCTGCAGATGATCTCCTTCACCATCACCGAGAAGGGCTACGCCCTCTATCGTCCCGACGGCAGCCTGATGCCCGTTGTGCAGGCCGACATTGACGAGGGTCCCGCCCACGCACGCCACGCCATGAGCATGGTCGCCGCCCTGCTGCTGGAGCGTTTCCAGAACGGTGCCGCCCCGCTGGCCGTTGTCAGCATGGACAACTGCTCTCACAACGGCGAGAAGCTGCAGGCCAGCGTCATGACCGTTGCCAAGGCATGGCTCGAGAAGGGCTATGTCGGTCAGGACTTCATCGACTACCTGTCCGATGAGAGCAAGATCACCTTCCCCTGGTCCATGATCGACAAGATCACCCCGCGCCCCCACAAAATGGTCGAGGAATCTCTGGAGAAGGACGGCATCGAGGGCATGACCCCCATCGTCACCTCCAAGAACACCTTCATCGCTGCGTTTGTCAACGCCGAGCGCCCGCAGTATCTGGTTGTCGAGGACAAGTTCCCCAACGGCCGCCCCGCACTGGAGAAGGCCGGCGTCTACCTGACCGACCGCGAGACCGTCAACAAGACCGAGCGCATGAAGGTCACCACCTGCCTGAACCCCCTGCACACCGCCATGAGCGTCTACGGCTGCATGCTGGGCTATGACCTGATCTGCGCCGAGATGAAGGACGAGGACATCGTTGCCCTGATCAAGCGTCTGGGCTATGTCGAGGGTCTGCCCGTTGTTGTTGACCCGAAGATTCTGGACCCCAAGACGTTCATTGACGAGGTCATTGAGCAGCGCCTGCCCAACCCCTTCATGCCCGACATGCCGCAGCGCATCGCAACCGACACCTCCCAGAAGGTCGGCATCCGCTTTGGCGAGACCATCAAGAGCTACATCGCCGAGGGCCGCGACCTGAACAGCCTCGTTTCCATTCCTCTGGCCATCGCCGGCTGGCTGCGCTACCTGCTGGCCATCGACGACAACGGCAATGCCTTTGAGGTTTCCGCTGACCCGCTGAAGGACGACCTGCAGGCCAAGCTCGCCGGCATTGAGTTCGGCAAGCCCGAGACCGTCACCGACCAGCTGGACGGCATCCTGTCTAACGCCTCCATCTTCGGCACCGATCTGACCAAGACCGTGCTGGCTGACAAGATCAAGGCCTACTTCAAGGCCGAGATCGCCGGCCCCGGCGCCGTCCGCAAGACCCTGCACGAGGCCGTGAACGGCTGATTGCAACTTCCCTAAGCCTTCCCCCAAGGGGCTGCGCCCGCAGGCGCGTGTCGGAGCGCAACCGCCGTAGGCGGCTCTTAGCGCGGAGACTGAAGGTGGCCCCGCAGGGCCGGATGAGGGGCGAGCTTCCCGCAGCAACCCGTTACCGGGCAATAAAGGCAAACTTGCCCCTCATCAGTCACCTTCGATGACAGCTTCCCCCAAGGGGGAAGCCTTGCATCTGCCGCCCCGTAGGGGCCGGACATGTCCGGCCCGCCGCATAAAATCTATAACCCGCTCACGGGTTTGCAACCGGAAACTTGAGGGCGAGGCATGCCTCGCCCCTACGCAAACGACTATACAAACAAAAGGAGCACCACATGTCTATGAAAATGGGTTGGCGCTGGTATGGTGAGGGCAATGACCCCATCACCCTGAGCGACATCAAGCAGATTCCCGGTGTTGAGGAGATCGTCTGGGCCCTGCACAGCAAAATGCCCGGCGAGATCTGGGAGGAGTCCGAAATCAAGGAGGTCGTAGACCAGATCCACGCGGCCGGCTTCAGCGCCACCGTCGTCGAGTCCGTCAACGTCCACGATGACATCAAGATCGGCCTGCCCACCCGCGATAAGTACATCGAGAACTACAAGCAGTGCATCCGCAACCTGTCCAAGTTCGGCGTCAAGACCATCTGCTACAACTTCATGCCCATCTTTGACTGGACCCGCACCGACCTGTTCCACCCGGTCGGGGACGGCTCCACCGCCCTGTTCTATCAGAAGGACCTGATCAAGGACGACTACAAGGGCATGGCAAACTACATTCTCGAATTTACCGAGAAGTACAACATGACCTTCCCCGGCTGGGAGCCGGAGCGCATGGCCAAACTGGACGAGCTGTTCAAGGCCTACGCCCCCGTCACCAAGGAGAAGCTGTGGGATAACCTCAAGTATTTCCTCGAGGCCATCATGCCCACCTGCCGTGAGTGCGACATCAAGATGGCCATCCATCAGGACGATCCCCCATGGGACATCTTCGGCCTGCCCCGTCTGCTGGTTGACGCCGAGAGCATCGACCGCTTCCTGACGATGGTCGATGACCCGTACAACTGCCTGACCTTGTGCTCCGGCAGCATGAACGCCAACCCCAACAACAATGTGGCCGCCATCGTGCGCAAGCACTGCGACCGCATCCCGTTCGCCCATGTGCGCAACATCCATCACTTCGAGAACGGTGACTTCTCCGAGGCTGCCCACCGCGACTGCTGCGGCGAGACCGGCATCATCGAGATCCTGCGCGCCTACCACGACTGCGGCTTTGACGGCTGCATTCGCCCCGACCACGGCCGCCAGCTGTGGGAGGAAGGCCCCGGCAAATGCCGCCCCGGTTACGGCAAGTACGACCGCGCCCTCGGCGTGCAGTACATGCTCGGCGTCTGGGATCTGCTGGATCGTCTGGACGAAGAGAAGAACCGCTGATTCCTGCCATCCTCTAGTTGCTGTATAAAAACAAAAAAGCCGCTGCGCAAGCAGTGGCTTTTTTGTTTTGGAGCAGGCTGCGCCGCCCCCCTACGCTTTGCTTTACAGGGAATCTGTCTTGCCCCTTCGCGGCGGCCTGAGGGCAGGCCGCCCTACAATCTCCCGCAAAAGAGATTCTGTAGGGGAGGGATTCATCCCTCCCGCTGCCTTACCCCTTCACCTCATTCACCAGCTTTTCCCCTCTCGCAAATGCCCGCGCGTTTTCCATCGTTGTGATGGCGATGCTCTGCAGCGCGGTCCGGGTAAAAAACGCCTGATGGCTCGTCACGACCACATTCGGAAAGCTCATCAGCACCGGCACGATCTCATTGCGCAGCACATCATCGGAGAAGTTTTCAAACACCTGACCGTCCTCATCCTCATAGACATCCAGCCCCACACCGGCAAATTTGCGGCTGCGCAGCGCGTTGATGAGCGCCCGCGTGTCGATCAGCCCGCCCCGGCTGGTGTTGACAAGCACCGCGCTGTCGCGCATCATCTGGATCGTCTCAGCGTTGATCATGTGGTAGGTTTCCGCCGTCAGCGGGCAATGCAGGCTGACCAGATCTGCGGTACGCAGCAGCTCCTCCAGCCCCACATACCGCACAAGGCCGTCCAGCGCAGGGTTACGGTACTGGTCACAGGCCAGCACCGTCATGCCGAAGCCGCAGCAGATACGGGCCATCGCCGCGCCGATGCGTCCCGTGCCCACAATACCGGCCGCCGAGCCGTATAGGTTGTACCCCAGCAGCCCATCAAGCGAGAAATTGTTGTTGCGCACCTTGATATACGCCTTGCAGATGCGGCGGTTTGCGGCCAGCGCCAGCGCCATGGCGTGCTCGGCCACCGCCTCGGGGCTGTAGCCCGGCACCCGCAGCACCGTGATGCCGTACCGCTGCGCCGCCGGCAGGTCCACATGATTATACCCGGCGCAGCGCAGCAGCAGGCAGCGGATGCCCACCTGCGCCAGCTTTTCCAGCACCGAAGCCGAGCAATCCGCATTGACAAACGCGCACACCGCATCCCCGCCCCGCGCCAGCGGCGCGGTATCCGCATCGAGATTCGCCGTTAAAAACCTGATCTCACAGCCATATTCCGGGTCAGCCGCCAGCACATCAAAGTAATAATGGTCATACTCCCGCGTCCCGTAAAAGACGATCTTCATAGCAATCCCCCAATCCCTTTCAGTATCGGTCGTTTACGCTCCCATTATACTGAACGGAGTGGGGGATTTCCGTTGTAGGGACAACACTGCCTTGGTTTTGCAGCGCCATGTAGGGGCGAACATTGTTCGCCCGCACAACGTTACCTTTGCAGCAACTGAATCTTCCACCGCGCCGTAGGGGCGGGGCTCTGCTCCGCCCGCGCAGCCTCCCACCCATGGGATAGCCGCGCCCCTTAATGCCGTTGGCAATCAAAAACTGTCCTTGAAATTTCACGCTGCTTGTAAAGCAATACGCCATATGATACAATTAGCTAAATCGGAAGTTATGATAGTGTCCATATGTATGGAGGAAGCGAATCATTTCATAAGGCTTTGAAATCCAAAGCGAGGGGTTTGATGAATCCATCGATGAAAAAGATTGTACTATAGTTTTGAAACCAAAATAAAATTTTTGCAGATTTAGGGCAACAGCCAGTTGCTTGTGTTTGCCGGTGCGAATCATTATAATTAAATCAAGGTGGTGATATAAATGGAAACAAAAGATGTGATACTCGGTCTGAGAAACAAAAGCAATCTTTCTCAGGAAGAACTAGCTGAAAAGGTATTTGTAACTCGTCAGGCAGTTTCTCGTTGGGAAGCGGGTGAAACAATCCCAAATACAGAAACCTTAAAACAGCTTTCAAAATTGTTCGACGTATCTATCAATACATTGTTAGGAACTCCGAGACAGCTTATTTGCCAATGCTGCGGAATGCCTCTTGACGATGAAACACTTAGCAAAGAACCAGATGGCGAATTTAATGAAGATTACTGTAAATGGTGTTACAGTGATGGTAAATTCACATACGAGAGCAAAGAACAGCTTATTGATTTTTGTGTAGAACATATGGCAAATGAGAATTGGCCTGCCGAGAAAGTCAGGGCACATATGGAGTCTTTAGTTCCTACGCTAAAGCATTGGAAGTAAAAAACCGATAACTTCCAGTTTATTTAATCGTAGTTCTTTATAAAACGCTATCGAGAATATCTCCCCGATGAAAAGCAAGCGGCAGGCGCTAAATACGCCTGCCGTTTTATAGTACCGTATTGAATGGGGGGTCGACCACTCTTTTCTCTACCCCCATCCCCATCATGCTGCCATTGAATCGGGGACTCTCCCGCGCCCTAAAAACAGTCCGCAGGACTGTTTTTGCCCCGCGGTACGCGGACGCGGGGCCCGGGCTGTTCGAGTCCCCGATGGTGCACCTTAAGGCCGCAACATCCCGAAAAAAAGGCAATAAAAAAACACCCTGCAACTTAATGCAAGGCGTTTATGGTGCACCATCGGGGACTCGAACCCAGGACCCACTGATTAAGAGTCAGTTGCTC
>ERZ839741.877-NODE-877-length-35493-cov-3.879959_pt1 | contig 35493 bp, 32 predicted proteins | sample MGYA00519880_ERZ839741 | MGnify/ENA primary metagenome ERZ839741 (study PRJEB31850, sample SAMEA3708851) | human gut metagenome | biome: human gut; feature: human-associated habitat; material: faeces | place: China | collected 2014 ...
TTGCGGTATGTTTTAAAATTTATTTGTTTCTAAAACGTAGACTATTCAATAATTGTAGCAACCTTACCTGAACCTACTGTTCTACCACCTTCACGAAATCTTTGGCATATTTATCTTATTTTTTCACTTTAGATTTTCTATAATAACGTACTATTCAGTGGTAAGTCAATATAAATATTTATATGTATTTCTTATTATGTAGCCAGAAGATAGCCAACATATGCATCTATTGAATATTATAAACCAATCTCTTTTTCAAAGTATTGTAATGTTGAATACAGTACAAGAATTTGATTTATTGGGTTTGACAAATCTCCCTTTGCCTTTTTATATTTTTCTATGTATTTCTTCATCTTAACTTTAATTTTATAATCTTTTCCTCTCAAGGCATCAAATTCATTTTGTCTCAAATATGGATTTCTTGTATCATCAATGTATCGTTCTTCACTTATTACAACAGCTTTTGAAAAATCTATTCCACAGTGATTTTTTTATCTGTCCATAAGACATTTGGATGATTTATATCTGATCTAAGTGGAATAGCATACTGTACTCCATCAATTTCCACATACACTTGTATATATGGTCTATTAGTTTTCTGTTCCAACTCAGGATATTTTTCAATTGGATAATCCTCATAAAACTCCTGAGATAAAAATACGAATCGTTTTTTCTTGTCATTTAATCTCCTTAACGTAAAACAACTCCTGTTCCCAGGAGTTGCACTTCTCAGTGGACTTTTCTTTTATTTTACTTAGTCGCGTCCTACGACTAAATCTTCTATTGAACTTTCTTTATACTCACGTTCTATGAGTAATTCTTGCATCTTGCAATATAACATAGTATATGCAATTGGTCAATAATTATCCACATTTTAATTTGATAATATTTCCACTCAATAATTTTATTTTCAATTTATCCGTATTCAAAGGACAAGTCAATTTTCTACTCAGCCCTCTAAATGTACATCATTTAAACCAATTATTATCAATCTTCTCGAAAATACTATTTACACAAATGGTACTCTTATGAAAACAATCATCAAGATTACTCTATATCTTCACTATTTGCGAATCCCATCATATAATCATATCCCAACTTATCAGCAATTAAATTGTATGCATCTACAAACTCCTCAACAAACTTATATGCATTATCTTCATTATGGATTAACCAAAATTCAAATAATTTGTCTGTGCCCTCTAAAATGTCTTCTACATATGAAAGCCAATTCTTATATTCTACAGATTCGTAACTATTTTCCACCCAATCTTTAAAACAAATTTCATAAGGCATCCTTATATCTGGGATTGTTTCCTCAAATTCTGCATATCTAATTGGATCCTTTAATAAAGAAAAAATCCCTTTTTCAACATCATCTGGTAAAAACAAAATATTTGCAGCCTTAGTATTTAGATAATTTAATCTATCTCTATCTGCTTTATTCTTCACATCATTATCTAATATAATCATACTATTCAAAAATTCTGGCACATTTTTTTGATGTAATTGCACATAATTTGTCCATCCTAAATTTACATCTATTACATTAAAATAGTTTTCGAAATTATAACTTAAATGTTTTGACAATAAAAAATTAAGAAAATCCTTTGCTCTCTCATCTTCCAAATATACATTTACGTTTTGCTTAATGATAGATGGTTGCATATTAATATCATCTATTATAGTATTTAAATCTGATGATTTTCTTACATTTTTACCACGTATCATTCTTTTACTGTCACCAACTTCACCCACATAATATGATTCCAAATAAATTATTTCACACTCATAATTATATGGACTTTCCGTAATATCTATTCCTTTAGATTGCATTTTTTTTATTTCTTTTCTTTGCATCACATTTATTTCTTTTAGAACCATTGGTGAATGAGTGGTAAAAATGACTTGTATTTTGTAATCATTTGCGGACTTATAAAGAAAATCCACTAACTTCTTTTGAGAATATCCATACAAAGTTGCATCCAATTCATCAATTAGCAATATCCCACCTTTATAATTCGCACTATATTTATCTTTTAAACGTTTAAAGGATAATACAGCCAAAATAATCTTTCCAACATTACTTTCTCCTGCTGAATTTGTAAATACATCATGTGTTGAATCATTAATTCCAACAAAATTTCTTTTAGAATCAGCCTTCTCCATAACTGCTGTTGCATTATTTGATTCTTGAATAGACAATATTTCTTTATATTTGCTCACAAAAAATTTGTTTTCGTCATCTGACAAATTAATATCAACATTTTTTGTTCTCCCGGTTTCACCTATTGGAAATAATCGTCCTAAACTTAAATAATATACTGGTAATTGAACATACCCTGCCCCTCTTGCACGACTTTTTGCATTCCAAAATCTAATATCGTTAGGATTATTTTTTGTTGCTCTTTTTATGCTTTTAATCTTTATCTGATTATCAGTATAATATCCTTGATTATAAAAATTAAGTGTCCATATATGTTCACCAAAATGATCATGTTCTTTCGATAATTTAAATTTTTCTTTAAATTGCGACTTGAAATTGTATCCATCAATAGTAGTGCAACCGTACATTGGATGTCCAGATGAAATAGTGAATGGTTGTCCTAACATTCCTAATAACGTTGTTTTTAACGTTGCGTTTCTACCAGCAATCGCAGTGATTTTTTTACCTATTTGAAAATTCAAATCTTTCATCGCTCTGAACTGCTCAATTTCAATATCTTTTATAATCATTCGTATACCTCTCTTAAATTAATATTAATCTTTTTTTGTATAAGTTCATCATTACTTGGGCAAAAATTCGTATTATTAAAAATCATTATTTCTGAACTTTTTCCAGTGTTGGCCACACTATAGTTCAAATCAAATTTTCTCAAACATTGATTTTGATATAAGTTAATTATTTCAGGAGCATTATCGTATGTTACTATCCAATTACTTTTTACCTGTTTTAATATTAAATCTGCAATCCTTGCGTGATCTTTTTTATCAAAAAAATTTTTATATAATTCATGTCCTTTATTGTAATAAGGTGGATCAAAGTACACTAATGTGTCTTTACCATATGCCGGCAGTATTTTTTCTATAAAACTAACAACCTCTTTATTGTATACCTTGATATTACTCTTCTTTGAAGCTATTCTTCTGATGCGTTTTATTAATTCTTCCTTATTATACCTAGCATTTATTTTATAATTGCCCGTTTGATTTGTTCCACCTATTGGTCCCCCTTTTAATATTCCCGAACGATTAGTTCTATTTAAATAAAATGTAGCAAACGCCAAATCTAACGAATATCTTGTATTCTCAGTTAAATAAATTTCTTTTTGCTGTTCCCATTCCTGTATAGAAACAACAGTTTGATCTATTCTATCAATTAAGTTTTCTGGTTCCGTAACAATAGCTCTCCATACTGAATATATAGCCTTATCATAATCATTTATCACAATACTATCTACATGTCCCTCTAGTAACAGCATTAATGCAACGCCAGCTCCACCTGCAAATGGTTCAACATATGTACCATTCTTTATATTCATTTTTTCTAGCATATAGCCCATAAAAGGCGATAATTTTCCTTTACCTCCGGGATATCTTAATGGCGAATATATCATCCAAAACTCTCCTCTAGCTGTTTAAACATATTTCAATTAATTTTCTCAAGTTATCAAAATAATATATCAATATATCTTTATTTGGTACAACCGAATCATAGTGAACATAACCGTTAAAAACATTGAAAACTTGTTCTTTTTTTCTTATTTGTATCAGGTTCTTATGCTCTGCATTACTAATCAATTGTCTTTTACGTATACTCTCTAATGCCGCGCTATATGTACCATCCAAATTTTTCTCATCTATTTTTTCTTGCTCATTATTTTTATTTAAATAATATTTGACACTTAATTCAACTAAAACTCTAAGTAAAACCGCCTGTGCATTAACGCAATTATTAAAGCTCAAATTTTTCAGTTCATATATAATGTCATTAATTTTAGTCACTTTACATATAACATTAAAATCATTTGGGATTAGAATATTTCTTTTTGATGTATAATCATTATTCATCCTCTTATTTTTATCATTAAATGTACTACCTTTTTTACCATTACTTATTTTATCTTCTTCATCTACGGTCCCATTATGACTTTTCACATTTCTTTTATTTCCATCATCTTCCTTGCTAATACTAATTACCGACTTATTGCATTTTTCTTTCTTTTTCGTAACATTAATATTTTTGTCTTCAAAGAATTTAATAAGCTGTGGTATATCTTCATACGTACTTCTAGTATTAAATTCTGGACAATATTCAGGATTAAATGCTGCTTGTGCGATTATAAATATAATATTATCAAAGCTTTCCTTATCTAAATTCGTAAGAATTTGAAAATCCTCATTATAATCTAATCCTATTATATCTCTCAACTTTAATTTATTTTCATCATAAGTTTTCGCACTAAAAAGTCTAGTAAATCTCGATGTTTTTATTTCTTGCAAATCCAAATACTTTTCTCTTTCATGATTTGTCCAATAATCTAATCGTAACGCATAATCAATTAATCGATACTCCTTTAACCCACTTTTTATTTTTGATTTACTAAGTCCAGTAATTCTTGATATTTCCTCAATAGAGCGACCTGCATCAAATTCCAACGAAACAAACTTGTATTTTGAAATAGTGGACCACCTTTTTATTCCTTCAATGTGTTTTGCAGCCAAGGAACTTTGTGCACTTATCCTATTAGGCATAATATCTACACTAATTTTTTTGATTGCCTCTTTTAAACTTTCAGTAACTGTTGATTCTATAGTTCCTATTGTCGCTGGTTTTCTATTTGCTAATAATCTAGGATTCAAAAGTATCTTACATGCGCATACTCTTCTGTTCCCCTCTAATACAATATATTTTCCACCTTCTTCATATACAATCACTCGTTCACCTGCAAATAACCCCCCATTCTCTGTAATGCTCATTGCAAGTTTTACAACTTCTTCGTAGTCAATCAGATAATCAACTATACTCTGTTGTGAAGGGTTTGGAGGAACGATGAATCTTGGATTCAGTTCATCTAAAATGAGTTGTTCAACCTCTATTTCCTTTGTAATATAATTAATCATTTCGTTACTCCTTATCTGCTAAAAAAAAACGTTCAAATTCCTAATATATAGATTATCAATTATCTTAGCGAATTGCAATAATCCACCAATAATTAATTTTTTTCATCTATGCTTTTACTAGTAAGGCTAATATTATATTTCCAACATCTCAAATGCATCCAATAAACTTGTAATTTCCATAACTCATTCTAGGACTTCTTTACCGAATCGATTCAACCATAGTACTTTTATTCCAAGAGTTTCTGCCCCCTTCACATCACTACTTATTTAATCTCCTATATGAATAACCTCATTCGCATTTAATCCTGTTTCTTTAAGTGCCAACTCAAATATTTATTTTCTTGGCTTGTATGATCTAGCATCTTCGGATGTAAATACTCTTGTTGGTTTTAAATTATGGAATTCTATAGCTTGCATTATATCGTCTGTATCCACCTCCTATACCCCTGTATTGCTTTTTCTTACGAAACTAACACTTGACTTCTAAACAATATATTTCAAAATATCTTTAAAATTATCAACTTCTGCACATTTTACTTCACCTGTATTTTCTAAATGTTTCACATTTAGCCAAATTGCATCTAAACCACTTGTAAAAGCTCCTCCCATATCCGTTCTATAATCATTTCCAATGTAAATTATCTCACTCAAATCTCTATTAATGTAATTTAAAGCAACTTCAAAAAACTTCTTAGCTGGTTTACGCATCTTATAATCAGCACTAGAAAATACCTTTTCAAAATATCTTAAAATACCGAATTCTTCTAAGAGTTTTTCAGCTGCTCTTCCTGTAAAAATGCTATTAGAAAGAATAAACATCTTAACGCCTTCATTCTGCAATTTTTCAAGTGTTTCTTTTACTTCATCGGTCAAATATACTTTTTGCATTTCATTCATAACAGTGTATTCAAGTTCATCTACATCTTTAGGAAAATCAATACCATATTTTTCAAAAATGAAAGGTAATTCGTCTTGGATCAAGCAAATTTCAACATTATCCGTTTTTCTTTTTTCATACAATGGTAAAAAGTTCTCTGCTGATTTATTTAGGTCATCAAAAGAGCATTTGTCATTAAAGAACGTCTCATATAAATACTTTAACCCATTTTCAAAAACAAAATATTCATCACTCAATACTGTATCGTATAAATCAAAAATCACAATCTTCTTTTTCATATGCCACCTCATAAAAACTAGTTTTTGTTACTTTAAGTATATCCAATGCATGATTCGATGCTCCAATCAATTCAGCTCTTTCACATGTACTTAAGTGATAATCTATAAATTTTTTATATTCTTCTTGAGACAAATTTTCAATGACTTGTCTCATATAGGTTGCAGCTCCATCTGTTGCAACAATTTTTACTCTTGTAACATTTTGACACTTATTTATTTCATCAATATCCTCCAACCTTACTAAGTCAAATATCTCATCCACATTAGATTTAAACCTGTAATCATTTGTTATTTTTTCACTATATTCAGATATATGCTTATCTGCAAATAAGTATTGAAGTACAGTTGCTTCGTTTAATACATACGCTACAAAAATATATCCCTCTTCTTTCGTTACTCTTATAGCTTCTTCTAATACTTTTTTCTTATCCTCCATTGTGAACATATGATACATTGGACCTAATACTAGTGTTACATCAAATGTATTTTCATCAAAACGTGAAAGATTAAGGGCATCTCCTTGCTCTGCATATATACTCATATTACTAGTAATTTTAGATTTCAAAATATCAACATTATGATTTACATACTCTATAGCGCTAACATCGTATCCTTTATCTGCATAATACAAGGAATATCTTCCTGTACCAGCACCAACCTCTAATATTTTATCTCCATTTTTCAATACACTATCTATATATTTTGTCGTTGTTATAAACTCAATATTCCCAATTCGATCACATAATCTCTCTTCCTCGGAACATACTTCTGAGTAAAACATATTAAGCATTTCATATCTATTCATGTATATACCTCACTGTTTTTTTCAATGTATCAAACTAATTGTCACAACAATTTCAAACTTTATATTACAATAACTTGTCTAACTCTACTAACAATTTTGATTTCATTTCTTCTAGTTCTTCCTCTGATGGTCTATTGTCATCACTATACATCTTTTCCATTGGGTACCACCAAACAGGTCCTTTTCCATTGTTTCCATAATTTTCAATATCACCTGTTCTTCTTGGATTCAAATGCCAATGAAGATGAGCATCACCCATTCCAAGTAATTCATAGTTCATTTTTTCAGCACCAAACGCTTTTGATACTGCCTCCGCAACTATTGTCATTTCTTCTAAAAATTTTGCTTGTTCATCTTTATCTAAATGAAATATCTCTGTTTTATCAGCATGATTTTTGTATAAAAATAGAGTATAACCATAAAAATGTTGGTTATCTCCAATAACAACATATCCTGTTTCTAACTCCTTAACAAAATAAGGATTAGTTCCTTGCTTTATCATTTCGATTCTATCGCATATTAAACACATATATATTTACCTCTCTAAATTCTATTTTCTCATACAATTTTATCACACTTCCATTCAACTCTCCACAGATATAACAACTTTTTTCAACAAACTCTCATTCCTTCTAGCTAATACTCTTTGCCTTTTCTTTTACAAAGAAAAAATATAGAATATTTCATTTCTATATAAACAAAATACCCTCTATCTCAATTACTCAATATTCAGTCGATTACCTGCTTAATACTTTTCTTCGTTCCATATCAATGTCTCTAGCATCACTTTCAATTGAATCTAAATTTTTCATATAATACTGAACATCTTTTTCAAGGTTTTCCTTAGCCCACAATGCATCTTCAACCTTGCTTTCATATGCACTCATTACTGTTCTCATTCTGCCAAATTCAGACTCTGCATCTCTCACATTTGTAAATCCAAGTACTCTAAGCATTTTAACTTCAATGTTTTTATATTTACTCTTTTGTTCCTCTAAACTCTTTATCTGCTCTTGAAGTTCTCGCTTTCCACCAAACATTTTATAATCTTTTCTACTAATTCGATCCTCTAGCTCTCGAATCTTACTACTGCAATAATTTCCTTCTCTATGAGCATTCATCATTGAGTCAAAAGCCTTATCCATTTCTTTGAATTGCACTTCTGGATATGGAGATTTTGGAACTGTAGCAGCTTTATATATTTTAACTAATCCCGCCAAACATTTTTTAGCAAGCTCTACTCCTTCTAAAAATAACAACGAAAATATGGATACTCTGCCATTGTCTCTACTAGATTGATTATGCTTAATTCCACCCTTTACTTTTGCAAATTGACTTCCTGCCTTTTTAAACAGCCTGCTAATCTTTGTATCTTTTATCGTCTTAATATGCTCTCTTGGAACATTACAATATAAAGCTTCATCAACCATACTATTCCATGATGTCCTTGCTTCATTAAGTTTTTTTATTTCCTCTGCCTTTGGATTGTTCTTACCAACCTTCTTTGTCGGCAAATATATATCCTTATCACTAAATACTTGAAGCTTGTCTTTATCCTCCAGAAACAAATTAATGTGTTCCGTATATAATTCCTTTACACCCTTCAAAAATGATCTAGCTTTAAACACAGCTTTCTTTTTAGAAAATCTATTATACTCATAGACCTCACCCTTTTTTATTATCGAGCAACCTTTTCTAATATTACCATCACTATCAAGAATCTCTTTTTTTGTCCTAATATGTCTACCATTCTCATCATAAAACATGTTTCTTGTTGCTATCTTTTCAACTCCATCCTTTAATTCTTCTCTTTCAGCGAATATCAGATGAATATGAAGATTAGTCTTTGTCTTGTTGTGATGAAGTGCTGCAATACAATTTACTCCGTAATTATCATTAAACAATTTTGTGAAATCCTCTAGCACCTTTTGCTTATTCATATAACAAAACTGTTCTGGCAGTGCTATTATCAATTCTCTTGATTCAATACATGAACCAGCACTTCCACTTTTCTTAAATTCTAGTCGATTACATTTTCCAAGTTCATGCCAAAATGTATCGTCTGCTGTATCATAAACGGCGTATAGATTTTCCTGTCGTTTAGGGTTAGTAATATAATCGATACGCCCTTTCAGATTAGTTAATTTACTAATCTGAATAAATGAATTTCTTGCCATAATTATTACTTCCTTCTGTGTAGAAATTCAGTTTCTTTACCAGAAAATCAGTATGATTTTGTGATAAATAAAAGCCCCCTGCAAGGGCGAAATACTTAAACCCTTAAGAGCATAAAATCGTAAGATTTTGTGCGATGGGTGTATTTCGCTCTCAAACGCCGAGGGCTTAATCTAATACCTAAAGTTTTCTGGAATACCTTTCTGATCTAGGTACTTTTGTCTACTAGCTTCTCGTTCCTCATCAGTCTTTGCCACCTTTGAGTTTGTATATAATTCACGTAACACCATTTTGTTCATTTTCTTTTCTAATTCTTCTTTGACATAATCCTCATCAATATCAATTCCCGAAAGAAAGAATTTAATTAATTCAATGAACAATTTATATGGTATTAAAACATTCTTTTCATCTGTTTGTTTCATCAGTATTCTCCTTTCAAGGTTGCAAGGCTGCAAGATTGCAATCTCTATATACTTTGCAACCTTGCAATCTTGCAATCTTCATTTAAAATCCCCAGATCCATTTCGATTCTGATTTAGTTGCAACAATGTCAAGTTCATCCTTTGCTGTGTACAAAGTTCTCTTTTTTATACCTCTAGCTTCAGCTTCCTCAAATATGTCATTGCTTGGTTTTGGACCATTCGCTAAATAAGTTTTCAAAAAATCTTTCGCACTATTAAGCTTACTTTTTTTCTGTTCACCACTAAGAAGTTCATCTACTGCAATATCAATTATGCCTTCCCATTCAAATCCATTGTCCTTATCTAAACGAAAGGCAATTGACGGACCTTCTGGTGCTAAACTACTTTTATCATGAGCAATGACTCTGCAGGTTGGATCATCTTTTATTCTCCCAACTATCAACACACTTCTTGCTGTAGCTTGAAAATCAATAGACCCTAACCCTCTATATGTTGATTTCGAACCACTAGCCTTGTTCATATGACCAATAAGGATAATTGCACATCCGTACTTCTCTGCTATATTTCCTAAATGTTTCATTACTGGTCTTATTTCATTAGCTCTATGCATATCAACATTTGATCCCAAATAAGCTTGTATAGGGTCTAATATTATAAGCTTTGCACCTGTTTCTTTTAACGCTTCTTCTATTCTGCTATCTAACATACTAAGATTCTCTGCAGATTCATCAATTACCAATATCCTTGAACAATCAGCACCAGCTGCTTCAAGTCTTGGCTTTACTGTATCTGCTAGACCATCTTCTGCAGTCTGATATATTACATTAATAGGTTCTCTTTCCTGTTTATCCTCAGGTAGCATCTCGCCTTTGGTTAACAGCGCTGCAATCCTTAGCACCGCTGTTGTCTTACCTTCACCAGGATCTCCCTGTATAATTGTTATCTTTCCATATGGGATATATGGATACCATAGGAATTCAACATTCTTACTTTCCACATCTGCCATATTAATTAAACTTAAATTTGTCATAATTTATCCTCACTATTTCTGTATATTTCATTGATAGCAAGAACAACCTTTGATATAATATAAACGTTACATAGCAAGGGTTATTCTTGTTATCATTCGAGTCTTTTCGGTTGCCGCCGTTAAGACTCTTTTTTATTAGATCTATTAAAATCTAACATGTCTGCTATTTTCTTCTGCTGATTAGGATACAAATGTCCATAAGTGTTAAGTGTAATTCTTATATCTGTATGTCCTAATCTCTCTTTTACTATCAAAGCATCTACTCCTTGATTAATAAGATATGAAGCATGGCTATGTCGAAAGTCATGAACTCTAATTTCTTTAACTTTCGCTTTTACTATATTTCTCTTCAACTTATTTTCAACAGCCTTTGCAACAATTTGAAAAATTCTCGCATTGTCCGGAATCCCATATAAAGAATTACTCCAATCCTCAATTTCTGTCTTAAGAAAATTTGGAATATCAATAATTCTATTAGACTGTTCTGTCTTAGGTGGTGTTATAATGTCTTCACCTTTGCTTCTATAGTAGGTCTTAGAAATTTTAATCTTGTTATTAACAAAATCTATATCATTTTTTGTTAACGCAAGTAATTCACCAATACGCATTCCTGTCCAAAATAAAGTTTCAAATATAACATAGTATTTTGTATTTGGTTCTATAGTTGCTATAAACTGATCATATTCATCTATAGTCCAAAAATTTAGTTCTCTGGTACAATTCTTTCCCATTCTTTTTACTTTCTTAATAGGATTACTCTTTAAGTCATATATTGTTGTAGCGTGTGTAAACAATGCTGTAAGCTGATTCTGAATCATTCTTAAATATGATTCGGAGAATCCTTTAGTATACATTTCATTCTGCCACTTTGTAATTTGTAAAGGTGAAATTTCATTCATCCTTAACTTCCCAAAGTAAGGAAGGATATGCTGATTAATCATATAACGTTTATTTTGAATACTTCTTTGCTTAAGTTCATTCTTCTTATCTTCAAAATACTGTTCAACAAAATCCTCAAGAAACATATCCATATCCCCTTCGGTCTTTAAGCATTGTGCAGCCTCAAACTGTTTTGCCTCACGCATTGTTTTGAACCCACGCTTTTTTCTATGCTTCTTTTTTCCATAAGCATCTACTTCATACCATTGAGCAATCCAACAACCTGTCTGCTTATCTTTACTTGCCATAAGCTTGCTCCTTTCCTGACTACTCAATTACTAAGCCATAAAATTTTTCTTCTAAAAACTTCTTAGGTACTTTACCTCTTTCTACATAGTATCCTTTACCAGCTAACTCTTCGTTTAACTTATGAATAACATTATATGCACGAGACTTAGAGCAATTTAAGATAATAGCCACCTCATTAGCATCAAATAAATATTTACTTTTATACTTATAGCCCAACTTTAGAGAATATAGAAGCCATAGAATCACCTCCTTTGTTATGAATTTGATACAACCAAATGTACTATATGTACTATTTTCGTATATCTTCTGTAGCCATTATAATGTACGATTTTCGTATAGTCAAGTATTTTTCGTAAATCATTTTATTTTCTATGTACTTTTTTCGTACATTATGCTATACTATATAAAACGAAGAAAGGTTGGTAATAAACATGGGTGACGGAAAGAAACTTAAAGATATACTTGATGAGCAAAAGAAAAGCGTAAGATGGTTGGCAAAGGTGACAACTATAAGTCCAACTACACTATATTCAATTATTCAAAAAGACACATCTATAAGATTCGATTTTGCACTTCGTATCTCCAATGCATTAAATGTTGAAGTATCAGACATCTGCTCTGATTCAGCATTAAAAGCTGAAAATTGGTCTGATGAAAAGAACATTGTCTTACCTGAACTTCCTTCAGGATTAGATAAAGTTCTTGATGGAAATAGAATTAAAACATATCTCAAGAACTCTCTTTATCCATTAATGGAAATGTTTGGGAAAAATAATATGCCTAAGATAGATGAACACCTAACTAACTACTATCAGTTAACAGATGAAGGCAGAAATGATGTTGATCAATTTATTAAAGCTCAACTTCAAATTAAGAAAGATCCAGAACGAGCAGCTGATGTTAAAAAAATTACAAAATGGTAATCACTAATTATCTAGTACCCTTAAGTGCCACTTAAGGGTATTTTTATTTAGCAAGAAAATCTTATAATTATGATAGTTCTTCCACCCCATAATGTTTTCAAAAACTTGCTGAGAATAGCCATTATGTAGCCAAATTCTTACTTTAAAATCTTTGAACAAAAAAAAGAGCTTTCGAGAAGATTTCTCGAAAGCCCTATAAATTCTAGGTTTATTAAATAATATTTAAATTATTCAACAATTGTAGCAACCTTACCTGAACCTACTGTTCTACCACCTTCACGGATAGCGAATCCAAGACCCTGTTCCATAGCGATTGGGTGAATAAGTTCAACTGTGATTTCTACGTTGTCACCAGGCATGCACATTTCTGTACCTTCTGGTAAGTTACAAACACCAGTTACGTCAGTTGTTCTGAAGTAGAACTGTGGTCTGTAGTTGTTGAAGAAAGGAGTATGACGTCCACCTTCATCCTTTGTTAAAACGTAAACCTGAGCAGTAAACTTCTTATGGCATGTTACTGTACCTGGCTTAGCAAGAACCTGACCTCTTTCGATCTGGTCTCTGTTGATACCTCTTAAAAGAGCACCAATGTTATCACCAGCCTGAGCTTCATCAAGAAGCTTTCTGAACATTTCGATACCTGTGATAACTGTCTTCTGTGTTTCTTCCTTAACACCGATGATTTCAACTTCATCGTTTAAGTGAAGTGTTCCTCTTTCTACTCTACCTGTAGCAACTGTACCACGACCTGTGATTGTGAATACGTCTTCTACTGGCATTAAGAAAGGCTTATCTGTATCTCTTTCTGGATCTGGGAAGTATTCATCTACTGCATCCATTAATTCCATAATCTTGTCTCCCCATTCTGATGATGGATCTTCAAGAGCCTTAAGAGCTGAACCCTTAATGATTGGTGAATCTTCGAAACCATATTCGTCAAGAATTTCTGTAACGTCCATTTCTACTAATTCTAATAATTCTTCATCGTCTACCATATCACATTTGTTCATGAATACAACGATTTTTGGAACACCTACCTGACGTGAAAGTAAGATATGTTCCTTTGTCTGAGCCATAACACCGTCAGTAGCAGCTACAACAAGGATAGCACCGTCCATCTGAGCAGCACCTGTGATCATGTTCTTTACATAGTCAGCATGGCCTGGGCAGTCAACGTGAGCGTAATGTCTCTTATTTGTTTCATATTCTACGTGAGCTGTTGAGATAGTGATACCTCTTTCTCTTTCTTCTGGAGCCTTATCGATGTTAGCGAAATCTACAGCATCATTTCCTTCTACTCTTTCTGATAATACCTTAGTAATAGCAGCTGTTAATGTTGTTTTACCATGATCGACATGTCCGATTGTACCAATATTACAATGTGGTTTTGTTCTTTCAAACTTAGCTTTTGCCATTTTTGTAATCCTCCTAATTTGATTAAATATTATAATTTTACTATACGACCGCAATGGTCTTATTCAAAAGGCTATCCCCATTATATTTTATAATGGGAATATTTTCAAGCCTTATTTTGTTTTTACTAGTTAGCCTTTGAAGCGACAATCTTGTCCTGAACTGACTTTGGAGCCTGTTCATATTTTTCAAAGAACATTGAGTAGTTACCACGACCCTGAGTCTTTGAACGAAGGTCTGTTGAGTAACCAAACATTTCTGAAAGTGGAACGAATGCTCTTACGATCTTTCCTCCACCAAGGTCATCCATGCTTTCGATTCTACCACGACGTGAGTTAATGTCACCAATAACGTCACCCATGTATTCTTCAGGCATTGTTACTTCAACCTTCATGATAGGTTCAAGTAATACTGCATCACCCTTGTTCATAGCATCCTTGAATGCCATTGATCCAGCAATGTGGAATGCCATTTCTGATGAATCGACTTCATGATATGATCCATCGTATACAGTAGCATGTACACCAAGAACTGGGAATCCAGCGATAATACCTGTCTGTGCAGCTTCTTCGATACCTGCTCCTACAGCTGGGATGTATTCCTTAGGAATGTTACCACCAACTACAGTAGATTCAAACTTGAATGTTTCTTCACTGTTTGGATCCATTGGCTCGAATTTAACTTTACAGTGACCGTACTGTCCACGACCACCAGACTGCTTAGCATATTTGCTATCTACGTCTACAGCCTTAGTAAATTTTTCTTTGTATGCAACCTGAGGTGCACCAACATTTGCTTCAACTTTGTATTCACGAAGAAGTCTATCAACGATAACTTCCAAATGAAGTTCACCCATACCAGCGATGATTGTCTGACCAGTTTCCTGATCTGTATGAGCTCTAAATGTAGGATCTTCTTCAGCAAGTTTTGCTAAAGCTTCACCCATCTTACCCTGATCGTTCTTTGTCTTAGGTTCGATAGCAAGCTCGATAACTGGTTCTGGGAATTCCATTGATTCTAAGATAACCGGATGCTGTTCATCACAGATTGTATCACCAGTAGTTGTAATCTTGAAACCTACAGCTGCTGCGATATCACCTGAGTAAACTTTATCAAGTTCTGATCTTGTGTTAGCGTGCATCTGTAAGATACGACCAACACGTTCCTTTTTATTCTTTGTAGCATTTAATACATATGAACCTGAGTTTAATGTACCAGAGTAAACTCTGAAGAATGCTAATTTTCCTACGAATGGGTCTGACATAATCTTGAATGCTAATGCAGCAAATGGTTCGTCATCTGATGACTTACGTGTTACTTCATTACCATCTTCGTCAGTACCTGTGATGTCAGGAATGTCTGTTGGAGCTGGCATAAATTCGATTACACCATCTAACATCTTCTGAACACCTTTGTTCTTGTAAGCTGAACCACAGTATACAGGAACTGCTTCACAAGCGATTGTAGCTCTTCTTAAAACTTTCTTAAGATCGTCTACTGAAGGTTCTTCACCTTCTAAATACTGCATCATAAGGTCGTCATCTAATTCACAAATCTTTTCGATTAAGTTATCATGCCATTCATTAGCAAGATCCTTTAAATCATCAGGGATTGTTGTGATTTCGATATCTTCACCCTTATCATCTTTATAGTAATATGCATCCATTTCAAATAAGTCGATTAATCCAATGAAATCGTCTTCTTTTCCAATAGGAATCTGAACTGGGATAGCATTTTTGCCCAAACGATCAATGATTGTCTGAACTGAATAAAAGAAATCTGCACCCATCTTGTCCATCTTATTGATGAAAGCCATACGAGGTACATTGTATGTGTCAGCCTGACGCCATACGTTTTCTGACTGAGGTTCTACACCAGCCTTAGCATCGAATACACCTACAGCACCGTCTAATACACGAAGTGAACGTTCTACTTCAACAGTGAAGTCAACGTGTCCCGGTGTATCAATGATGTTGATACGATGTTCTTTTGCTCCAGCCTTTGGTTTATGATGATCTTCTAATGTCCAATGGCATGTTGTAGCAGCAGAAGTAATTGTGATACCTCTTTCTTTTTCCTGTTCCATCCAGTCCATTGTAGCATTACCATCATGAGTATCACCAATTTTATAGTTAACACCAGTATAGTATAAAATACGCTCTGTTAATGTTGTTTTACCAGCATCGATATGAGCCATAATACCAATGTTTCTTGTTCTCTCTAATGGATATTCTCTTCCAGCCAAGATTTTTTCCTCCTCTTTTTAGTCTAAAGCTTACGCTTTTAGTATGTCATACATTTCTGTATATTAATCAATTTTGTTATTGTCGCCCAAATTGCTAGCTCGATTTTGCTTCGTTTCGTCTCTCGCTGCTCTTCTAAAAAAGAATAGCTAGCTCGATTCCGCTTCGCTACATCGCTAGCTTCTTCCTAAAAAGGAATCGCTAGTTCGACTTCTCTGCGTTTCGTCTCGCTAGAGTCTGGCGACTCATAACCTCTGCAAAACAATTATGTATTTGTGCAAGCACAATACATACTGTTTTTTGAGGTTGCGATTCTTGTAGATAACTAGAATCTATAATGTGCGAAAGCCTTGTTAGCTTCTGCCATCTTATGCATGTCTTCACGCTTCTTAACTGATGAACCAGTGTTGTTAGCGGCGTCCATGATTTCATTTGCTAATCTTTCTACCATTGTCTTCTCACTTCTCTGGCGTGAGTACAATGTAATCCAACGAAGTCCTAAAGCCTGTCTTCTTTCAGGTCTAACCTCAATAGGTACCTGATAAGTAGCACCACCAATACGTCTAGCCTTAACTTCTAAAGCTGGCATAACATTATTCATAGCTTCTTCGAATACTTCGATAGCATCTTTTCCTGTTTCTTCAGCAATCTTATCGAATGCTCCGTAAACGATCTTCTGAGCTACACCTTTCTTACCATCTAACATGATGTTATTGACAAGCTTTGTAACTACGATGCTACCATACATAGGATCTGCTAAAATTTCTCTCTTCTGAGTATGTCCTTTACGTGGCACGTTACTTCCCTCCTTAATCAATTTTAAATTAAATCTTCGGTACTCACAAAAGTTGTGTCTTGCTCACGGCTTTAGACTGTATATCTACATAATTCTAATAACCGTTACAAATCATTCAACCTGTGACTGACTATTAAAAGTCATCCTACTTATTGAGCCTATTTTTTAGGTCTCTTAGCGCCGTACTTAGAACGTGCCTGGCGTCTGTTAGCAACACCTGCAGTATCTAATGTACCTCTAATGATATGATATCTTGTACCTGGTAAATCCTTTACTCTACCACCACGGATAAGAACAACACTATGTTCCTGAAGGTTGTGACCTTCACCTGGGATATAACTTGTTACTTCGATACCATTAGATAAACGAACTCTGGCGATTTTTCTAAGAGCTGAGTTAGGCTTCTTAGGTGTAGCAGTCTTAACAGCTGTACATACACCACGCTTCTGTGGAGAAGCTGTGTCGTTCATCTTCTTATTTAAAGAGTTGTATGTCTTTAATAAAGCTGGTGCTGTTGACTTCTTAACCGCTGACTTACGTCCTTTTCTTACTAACTGGTTAAATGTTGGCATTCCTTTTTCACCTCCTGTTATTAGAATTACGTGTTTCTTCTTTACACTAACATGTCGCAAAGGGGCATAATTACACCTCCACGCATGCTTTTCCATTATAGAAAAAGGGGCTGAACTTGTCAACCCCTTAATTTTTATTTAATTTTGCATTTAATTGTATGCCCATATTTTTATTTAATTTATCATTTGATTTTTATTTAATTCAACATTTAATTGTATGCCCGGATTTCTATTTAATTGCTATTACAACTTTAAATAAATCTCCATCAAGAATTATTTCCATTGTTCCATCGTGTCTTTCTATAATAGTCTTTGCAATTGATAGTCCAAGACCACTTCCCTCTGTACTTCTTGACTGATCGCCTCTTACGAATCTATCCATTAATTCGTCCGGGCTTATGTTTAATGCTTTCTCGGAAATATTCTTTATTCCAATAACAATTTCTCCATTATGTTCTTCAACGTCCACATAAACTCTTGTGCCTTCCATTGCGTATTTAAAAATATTTCCATAAAGATTTTCAAACACTCGCCACATTCTTCTGCCGTCGGCATTTATATAAATAGCTTTATCCGGGATAGTTTTTACTACTGTTAAATTTCTTTGGTTGAGCTTCTCGTTATACTCTCCCAGACTTTGGTTAATTAATTCCACAATGTTTATTTTTTCTTTGTGGAGTTCAATTGCACCTGATGTTAGCTTTGAAGCTTCCACCAAATCTTCTGTCAGATTCTTCAGTCTTTGAGATTTTTTATCTAAAATATCAAGATACTTATTAGCATTTTTGCTGTCAACGCCTTCTGTTTTTAACAAATCTACATAATTTATTATAGATGTTAATGGTGTTTTCAAATCATGAGAAACATTCGTTATTAAATCTGTTTTCATTCGCTCACTTTTCATATTTTCTGCAACGGCATTCTCAATTCCATCACCGATATTGTTAATTGTATCTTTTAATTTTCTATTTGAAGGATATTTAAAAGTCCCAGTTATTTTGTGATCAACTTCTCCTTCTGTAATTTTTTCTGCCTCGTTTATTATTTGTTTTTTTTCTTCGAAATATTTAATTAAATATTTGCAAACCAATAGAATTGGTATTATCCAGAAAAATAACATTCCCCAATATTCATAGGATTGAACAAACAGGAAAGCAATTATGTTCCAAACCAAACATACAATTCCCGCTGCTGTTACCTTCGCCCACATTTTTCCATTATTTATAAAGCCTAAAATTATTATTTTGATTTTGCTGTAAATCCAGTATAGTAAAGTGCTTTTAATTAACATTCTGGATTTTATTCTTCTGGCAAAGCTTTCAGCACACTGTATAAATACTTCAATATAAATCAGACAGAAGAAGCCGCATAGCACTACATAGCCAATAACGCCTGTTAAACCTGATATTGGATTTTGGAATGCACCTTCACAAATAGACATTGCCATGCTGATACCAACCATTATCATTATAACTGTCAAAATATCTGCCCAGATTTTATCAAATTTATTTGTATAAGGTATGTCTCCTTTTCTCTTATGACCTGCAATAATTAATAGCATAATAAACGGAATTAATGATAAAAGCATACATGCCACACATATAACAAGCCCTGTTATGCACAATCTTTTTTGCGCTGAAATTTCTTTAGCACTCAATGCTTTCTCAGCCTTTATAAGTTCATGCTCCAACGAAAAGCCATCTTTGTCATTTCTCTTAAAGCCTATTTTCACTGTGAACTTGCTGTCATTTAAGCTGTTTGTATGTAAGTCATCATCATACGTAGGAAAATATTCTTTAAAAAGAGATTTATAGCTTTCTTCCTGCAAATAATTATTTGCAACAATTGTTGCTCCATTTGAATTTGCAGTTACAATATCCATATACTTATTTTCTTCTGATATTGTCTGGTCTTTTTCCTGATTTGTAAACTTATAAGTTTTTCCATTTAACACATATGTAGCCTGAAATTCAACATTCTCACTTAATATGTATTCATCATCAATTCGTGTTAAAGCTTTATCCTGTTCTTTTTTTGACTTATTACCTAATTCATTTAAAGCATCACATCCATCTACAATACTAAAATATAGATTTGCGGTATCTGCAATTTTCTTATAATATTCATACTCTTCTTTCTTTCTGGCGCTGGAATTATCTTTCAATTCTTCCTTTGTATTTTCTGCCATTATAGCATAGAAAGAAAGTTTTTCCTCTGACTTTGCAATTTTTACAATATCTGAAACTTTAATTGTTTTAAGCTTGTAAGCTTTGGCAACCACTTTGTTAGGATCCATGAAATTTTCTCTATAAATCCTATTGTCCACAATTTCTTCAATTACCCCTGAGGTAACGCTTGCGTAGCTTTCTGTATACCTATGTAAACAATTCTCTTTGCTGTCATAGCACCTTAAATGATAAATTCCATAGCTACCACTTGCTATACTGACAATCGCTAATGCAAGTATAGCTAAGTGTAATAAAATTCTTTTTGTTTTCATAATTTCCACCTATCCTTTACATTTTCTCGATTTTATATCCAACGCCCCAAACTACTTTCAGATATCTTGGTTCCTTTGGATTAATTTCGATTTTTTCGCGGATATGCCTGATATGTACTGCTACTGTATTATCTGCTGCAATGGCTTCTTCTTCCCAAACATTTTCATAAATTTGTTCGATTGTAAAAACACGTCCCTGATTTTTCACAAGAAGCAATAAAATCTTATACTCATAAGGTGTTAGTTTCACACTTTCCCCGTCAACGGTAACTTCCTTGCTGTCATCGTTTACCTCAAGTCCACCTACTGTATATACATTACTTTTTTGCCCTGCCATTGTGCCAAGTTTTGTGTAACGTCTAAGTTGTGATTTTACTCTTGCTATTAACTCTAAAGGGTTAAAAGGTTTTGTAATGTAATCGTCAGCTCCAACATCAAGTCCTATAACTTTATCTGAGTCTTCTGTCTTTGCAGATAAAATAATGATTGGTATACCACTTTTCTCTCTTATTTTTAATGTTGCCCTTAAGCCATCAAGCTTTGGCATCATTACATCAATTAACAATAATTGAACATCTTCTTTTTTGAGAATTTCAATTGCTTCCAAACCATCATAGGCTTTGATTACATTGTAGCCTTCTTTGGAAAGATAAATTTCAATAGCCTCAACTATTTCTCTGTCATCATCGCAAACTAGTATGTTGTACATTTTCAAGCCCTCCGCCTTTACACTATTTCTTTGTGTGTATAAAGGATATAATTTATTTTTTAATATATTTTGTGGAAATTTCTTAAGATTCTCTTAAGATTATAATTCACAGTTATTAACTGTACGTGGAAATGGAATTACGTCCCTGATATTTGACATGCCTGTTAAGTACATAATCATTCTCTCAAATCCAAGTCCAAATCCTGCATGTCTTGCTGTGCCGTACTTTCTTAAATCTAAATAGAATCCATAGTCTTCTTCATTAAGACCTAATTCCTTCATTCTGTTTTTAAGAACAGCCAGGTCTTCTTCTCTTTGGCTACCACCAATAATCTCGCCAATGCCTGGAACTAAGCAATCCATTGCTGCCACTGTTTTTCCATCTTCATTTAACTTCATATAGAAAGCCTTAATTTCCTTTGGATAATCAGTTACAAAAACAGGTCGTTTAAATACTTCCTCTGTTAAATATCTTTCATGTTCTGTCTGTAAATCTGTTCCCCAGCTTACTTTATATTCAAACTTATCATTATGTTCTTCTAAAATTTTAATTGCTTCTGTGTAAGTTACGCGACCAAAATCAGAATTCATTACATGATTTAATCTGTCAAGCAGTCCCTTGTCCACAAATGAATTAAAGAAATTCATTTCCTCAGGTGCATTTTCAAGTACATATTTAATAATGTATTTTATCATTGCCTCTGCAAGCTCCATATCGTCTGCTAAATCTGCAAAAGCTATCTCCGGCTCTATCATCCAGAATTCTGCTGCATGTCTTGTTGTATTTGAATTTTCTGCTCTAAAAGTTGGTCCAAATGTATATATCTTCTTAAATGCCATAGCATATGTTTCGCCATTTAACTGACCTGAAACTGTAAGGTTTGTTGGCTTGCCAAAAAAGTCTTCTGAGAAGTCCACATCACCCTGATCTGTTTTTGGAACATTATTTAAGTCCATTGTTGTAACCTGAAACATTTCTCCTGCCCCTTCACAGTCACTACCTGTAATTAACGGTGTGTGCACGTAAACAAAGCCCTGCTCCTGAAAAAACTTGTGAATTGCATAAGCGCATAAAGAGCGCACTCTAAACACTGCCTGAAAAGTATTTGTTCTAGGTCTTAAATGTGAAATTGTTCTAAGGTACTCGAAAGTATGTCTCTTTTTTTGTAATGGATAATCAGATGTGCTTTCTCCTTCAATAAAAACTTCATCTGCCTGAATTTCAAAAGGCTGTTTTGCATTTGGTGTTTCAACTAATATACCTTTAACAATTAAAGCTGCACCAATATTTACTTTTGAAACTTCCTGAAAGTTATTCATTTTGTCATTGTAAACCACCTGTACAGGCTGAAAAAATGTACCATCGTTTAAAACTATAAAGCCAAAAGTTTTTGAATCTCTGATACTTCTAACCCAGCCACCAACTGTAACTTCCTTATTAATATACTCTTCTGTGTTCTTAAATAACTCTTTTACTTCTACCATTTTATTTGCCCTTTCTCTTCCATATAAATTGTATATTACTCTTTTTTTGCTAATATATTCTCTGTTTGCATTAAACATATCGTTATATATATTATTTTGCAAATAACCTATGACTTTTTCCACGCATTTTATAGGTTTTTATTTGCAATAAGTTTTTCACGCATATACCAGCACACATTTTACATTATTTTCAACGTATAGTAAACATATATTATTTATTGTTGTGTCATTTCTTCTTTTGTTGTATAATTCTAACATTGTTTTTAAGTTTTTGTAAATTAAAGTGGAGGGTTTATATTATGGAAAAAAGAGGAAACTTTTCAAACAAAATAGGATTCGTACTGGCTGCTGCCGGTTCCGCTGTAGGTCTTGGAAATATTTGGAGATTTCCATACCTTGCAGCTAAATACGGTGGTGGAACATTTTTGCTAGTATATCTTATTTTAGCAGTAACTTTTGGTTTTTCTTTGATGATTGCTGAAATTGCAATCGGTCGAAAAACCGGTTTAAGTGCAATTGGTGCTTTTAAGGCATTGGACAAGCGTTTTGGGGCAGTGGGATATCTGGCAGCTATTATCCCAATTATTATTTTCCCATACTACTCAGTAATTGGTGGTTGGGTAATTAAGTATCTTGTAACATTTTGTAGCGGTGGTGGAATGGCTGCTGCAAATGATAATTACTTTGGTACATTTGCTGCAGGAACCGCCGAACCACTTATATACTTTTTCATATTCATTGCTTTTACAGCTTTAGTTGTTTGGTTCGGTGTTGAAAAAGGTATTGAAAAAGTAAGCAAAGTTATGATGCCAATTTTGGTTGTTCTCACAATATTTATTGCAATTTATGGTCTAACAATCGACGGAGCAAAAGATGGTCTTATTTATTACATAAAACCACGTTTAAGTGATTTTACTTTTAAAACTGTTATTGCCGCCATGGGGCAGTTGTTCTACTCTATGTCACTTGCAATGGGTATTATGATTACTTATGGTTCTTATATGAAAAAAGAAAACAATCTTGAAAGTTCAGTAAGACAAATTGAGATTTTTGATACAGCAATTGCATTTCTTGCTGGATTAACGATTATCCCTGCTGTATTTGCTTTTTCAGGCGGCGACAAGGCTGCTCTTGGAAAAGGTCCATCACTTATGTTTGTCACATTACCTAAAGTTTTTGACAGCATGCCTTTTGGTAGCGTTATTGGAACAGTATTTTTCGTATTAGTTTTATTTGCAGCATTAACATCTGCTATTTCACTTATGGAAACTATCGTTTCTATTTTCAGTGATAAACTTGGCTGGTCAAGACATAAAGCCACATTGATTGTTTTCATTTGTGCAGTTGCAATTGGCGTTTTACCTTGTCTTGGTTTTGGAGTTTTAGATTTCATTCACATTGGTGCAATGACAATACTTGATATTATGGACTTTGTAAGTAATAGTATTTTAATGCCTATCTGTGCATTGTTTACATGTATACTTATTGGCTTCGTTGTTAAACCTAAAGCAGTTATTGACGAGGCTACAAGAAACGGCGAGAAATTCAAATCAAGAAACCTTTTTGTAGTTGTGATTAAATGGGTATCACCTATATGCCTTGTTTTAATTTTAATCAGCTCAATTCTTGATGCACTTGGAATTTTTACAATCTAATGATTGCAAGAGTTTAATATATGAAACATTTTAGTTAATCATTTTGTCAAAAAGTTATACCCCGGTTGTGCCTGCATAATAGCGGGTTAATAGCTTTGGAACATAAAAAGCAGTTAAATCAAATAAGTTATGTTTAACAAACATTTCTTAAATTGATTCAACTGCTTTTTATTTTCATTCCTTGATTTAGGATTTTATTTTTTCTTTTTTGCCGCCTTCTTTTCTTTATCCAAAATAGGCTGGAATCGTTCAACTTCTTTTGCAATAACCTTGCTCATTACAAGAAGACAAATCAGGTTAGGTATTGCCATTAAGGCATTTGCTATATCCGAGAAATTCCATACAACCTGTAATGTTGTAGTTGCCCCCACAAATACAACTAACGAGAAAATAATTCTGTACGCCATATTATATTTGTGTGTTCCAAATATGTACTCAAAAGCCTTTTCTCCATGATACTCCCAACCTAAAATTGTTGAAAATGCAAAAAGGGCGATTCCTATTGTTACAAGTATGGCTCCAACTTCACCTAAAGCCGATTTGAAAGCCAAAATTGTAAGAGCTGCACCCTGTACTAATTTTCCGTCATCTCCAACAGTTCCAAGAACTCCTGATGACGCAATACAAAGACCTGTAATTGTACAAACTACAATTGTGTCCCAAAATGTACCTGTCATGTTAATGTAACCCTGACGAACAGGATCATCTGTTGTTGCTGCGGAAGCTGTTATTGCTGCTGAACCCATTCCTGCTTCATTTGAAAATACACCTCTTGCAACACCATATCTCATTGCATTCATTACGCCCGCAGTAATCACGCCGGCTCCACCACCTGCTACAGCCTGTGAGCTAAATGCCATTTTAAATATCATTACAATACCTGATGGCAGGTTCTGTATATTCATAACAACAACAATTAAACCTGCAATTATGTAAAAAATAGCCATCAGGGGAACTACAATTGAAGATACCTTTGAGATAGTCTTAATACCGCCTACGATAATTACTAATGCTAAAACTGTTAAAACCACACCCACTATTTTCTCATCAAAATTAAATGTACTCTTTAATGATTCTGAAATTGAATTTGCCTGTGTCATGTTTCCAATACCGAAAGATGCTATAACCGCAAACACTGCAAATAACATTCCTAGAAAAGCCCCTATTTTTTTGTTTTTGAAGCCTTTCTTCATGGTGTACATTGGACCACCTGACATTTCTCCCTTTTCATTAACCTCTCGATACTTTATGGCTAACATACATTCACTGAATTTTGATGTTAAGCCAAAGCATGCTGAAATCCACATCCACACTAAAGCTCCCGGACCACCTGATACCATGGCTGTGGCAACACCTACAATGTTACCTGTTCCTATTGTTGCCGCAAGAGCCGTTGTTAGCGCTGAAAAAGGGGATACATCGCCTTCACCTCTCTTGGTTGTTCTTGCCTCTTTACTTAATGTGCTTTTGATGGCAAAGCCAAGATTTCTCCATGGTCTGAATTTTAATCTTATTGTAAGAAAAATTCCTGTTCCAACAAGTAGCACCAACATCACCGGCCCCCAAACAAAATCATCCACTTTCACAAGTGTGTCTGAAATCCAGTTACCAACACTTTTCCAATCCATAATTTTTTCCTCCTGCTTTTTATTTTTCCAAATTCCAACTCCATATTTTATTAATACAAATTTGAAATTTACACTTACCATTTTAATCACTATAAAAAAAGAAAAGAGCTACTTAAAAAAGTAACTCTAAAGATTCGTAATCATAATCAATTTGAAACTCTCCCCATATCTAATGTATGCCTTGCCTGCATTAGATATAACCTTGGGTCCTCTAGAGATTCCTCCACCTTTAGTTTCGCCATTGATTAAAAGATTTCATAGGATATTTATTTTTTATTTAAGTTATTTAAAAACTCTGTAATATGTTCCCTGTCGGGTTTTGATTTTACCAATACTACAGCTATTAAAATAATAAGTAATACTGTAACGATACCGCATAGAACCATATTATCTTTTTGCATATTATATAACGAAAATCCAAATCTTACAACTATAAGTATTGCCGCCACTATTACTAAAGTATACAAATAAAAGCCATAAGTAAACTTTCCTGTTAGTGTGCTACCTTTATCGTTGTCGGAAATTTTTCCCTTGAAGATAACAGGAACAAGCCCTTCGCCCTGCTTTTTCCCGTCATCTCCTAAAGATATTTCTAACTTTATAGCCGGATGTTTTTTATCCTGCTGCACTACTTTTATATTGTTCTTTTTTCCTTTGGACTTCATTACTTTAACAGTGCCTTCACTGTTTCGGTTATAGTTAAAATCCACAATCTGTCTCCTATTATTGCCTGTTAGTTTTAAATTTTAAAGAATATTATTAAAAATATTTCCATTTAAAGCTTTAAAAATACATCTCTAAGTAAATTCATTATCTGCTACATTTAAATAATAAGTCTTCCCATCTTCTATCAACTTCCTTCTGGAATTTCTCAATAAGATGTTCATTTTCAGGCTTAAATAAATGTTTGAATCTGCCCTGTGGTCTCAAGAAGTCTTCAATTGGAAGTCTGTTCTTTGGTTCATAGTTAAGAATCCACTTGCCGTCTACAACTTCATATAAAGGCCAATAATTTGTTTCTACAGCTAATCTGCAGATTTCCATAATATCATCTTTCTGATATTTCCAACCTGTTGGACATGGTGCACATACATTTAAGAATGCAGGACCCTCTGTATAAATAGCTCTTTCAGCTTTTGTATGAAGATCCTTAAAGCCTTTGAAATATGTAGTCTGTGCAGCATATGGAACATCATGTGCTGCGATAATTGCTGCTAAATCTTTTCTGTACTGTTCCTTACCATTACACTGACTACCAACAGGTGTAGTTGTTGTATCAGCGTACATTGGTGTAGCTGATGAACGCTGTGTACCTGTATTCATATAAGCACCGTTGTCATAACAAACGTATGTATAATTTGTACCACGTTCCATTGCTCCTGATAATGACTGAATACCTATATCATAAGTACCACCATCACCACCAAAGCAGATAAACTTATAATCATCTTTTAACTTGCCTTTTCTTTTCATCGCCTTGTATGCACCTTCAACACCACTCATTGTTGAACTTGCATTTTCAAAAGCACTATGAATGTAACTGTCTTCCCATGCTACATATGGATACTGGAATGATGATACATTTAAGCATCCTGTTGCACATCCTATAACTGCCTTGTCGCCTTCATGAAGCCCACGAAGTACATTTCTTGCACAAATTGTTGCTCCACAACCGGCACACATTCTGTGACCTGGAGCAAAACGTTCAGGCTTATTCATTGTTTCTTTAAAATTGTAACCCATTATTTTGCCTCCTTATCTCTAAGTCCCATATATCTGTATGTAGGACCGGTCTCACCTGTTTTTGCAATTTCTTCAAGAGTATCATAAACACCTCTCATATCGCCTACAGTAACATCTCTACCACCAATACCATACATAATATTGATAGCTTTTGCAGTACAGCCATTTGTGTACATAGCCTGCATTGTTTCAGCACCTACAGGACCACCGTTTGTTGAAAATGATTCACATCTGTCCATAACTGCAACAGCTTTACACTTCTTAAGTGATGTTGCAATTTCTTCTCCTGGGAATGGTCTAAATGATCTTATTTTTATAATTCCAACCTTTTTGCCAGCCTCTCTCATTTCATCTACAGCTTCCTTTGCTGTACCTGCTGCTGAACCAATAATAACCATTGCATATTCAGCATCATCCATTTTATATTCTTCAATCAAGCCATACTTACGACCTGAAATTTTTTCAAAATCTTTTGCTACATCTAAAATAACCTGTTTTGCATTTTCCATTGCATGAGCCTGTGCTTTTCTTGATTCCATATAGTAATCAGATACAGCATAAGGTCCAACTGCAAATTTTTCTTCAGGATTTAAAAGATAATCAACAGGTTCTCTTTCGCCAACAAATTCTTTTACAGTCATGTCGTCTAAAATTTCCATGTTCATAACTGCGTGGCTTGTAATAAATCCGTCCTGACAAATCATAATTGGAAGCATAACATCTTTATTTTCAGCGATGTTAAATGCCATAACCATGTTGTCGTAAGCTTCCTGATTATCTTCTGCATATAACTGAATCCAGCCTGAATCTCTTGCACCCATTGTATCCGAATGGTCGCAGTTAATGTTCAACGGTCCTGTTAAGGCTCTACAAACTGCTGCTAAAGCAACAGGTAATCTACTTGATGCTGCAACTCCTAAAACTTCCCACATAAATGCAAGACCAGCTGATGATGTAGCAGTTAAAGCTCTTGCTCCTGCTGCTGAGGCTCCCATTGCTGCACTCATTGAACTATGTTCAGATTCTACAGTAATAAACTCTGTGTCAACTAAACCATTTGATACATAGTTTGAAAAATACTGAGGAATTTCAGTTGATGGTGTAATAGGGAATGCCGGAAAAACATCAGGATTAATCTGTCTAAGTGCTGTTGCTACAGCTTCATTTCCTGATAAAAATACTTTCTTATGCATACTATTTCACCTCCATCTTAATTGCATTAAATGGACATGCCTTCACGCATATTCCACAACCCTTGCAATGATCTAAATCTATTGCCTGTCTCTTATAATCCTTTACAGGAATACAGCTGTCCGGACAAACCGGTACACATAAAAGACATTGTTTACATTTTTCTTCGTCAATTACAGGTGCTACACTTGTCCAATCTCCTGTAATAAACTCTCTTGTTGTGCCTGAACCGACAATTGTGTTACCTCTTGTAACATCCTGCCAGGCAACGTCCTGACCTAATTTTGTTATATCTGTCTTTGCCATTATTTAACCTCCCTTAAAGCTGTTCTAAGTGCTTCCATGTTTCCTTTGATTACTTCAGGCTTCTTGGCAAATTTGTGCTTAAATGAGCCTTCCATTTCGTTAAGGAATGTTTCATCTTCAATAACTCCTGTAACTTTTACAATTGCAGCAAGCATTGGTGTGTTAGGGAAGTTCTTTCCTAAAGTATCCATAGCGATTTTCTTTGCATCTACTGTGTATACTTTTCCTTTGTAACCTTTTAAGTGTGGAATAATCTCGTCTTTACTTCTTGATGTATTAATAAGTATTGCTCCATCTTCTCTTAATCCGGCAGTAACATCAACAATTTCTAATAAAGTTTCGTCAACAACTACTACATACTGTGGATCATAAATGTTTGAATGTACGCGAATTGGGTGGTCACTGATTCTGTCGTAAGCAGTGATTGGAGCTCCCATTCTTTCAGGTCCATATTCTGGAAATCCCTGTGCATTTTTTCCTGTTTTGAAAGCCACTTCTGCTAAAAGAAGGGCTGCTGTTTTGGCACCCTGACCGCCTCGGCCATGCCATCTGATTTCAAGAGTATCTTTCATATTTGTTATTCCTTCTTTACTATTTTTTCGTGTTAATGCATTAAAGTGCATTAATATTAATTATAAGTCAAAGGTTTTGTAGTTTCAACTAGAGATTTGGGGAAATTTAGAATATTTTGTTTATTTTCTCTGATGATTGTTGGTTAAATTAGATATGGAAAGAAAAATACCTTTAAAACAGTTTTTTCTGCTTTAAAGGTATTTTGGGGTTATGTAATTGTATAACTAAATTTCCTGCATATCGTCATTAAACAATGCCATAATGTTAGACATTCTTGCATCTGTAAATTCTTCATCATCTAAATTACTTGGTCTTACTACGAGTTTTTCATAAAGATATTCTATACCACCTCTTGCATACGAATTAAATAGCTCCATATTTTGGTTATACTTATATTCACTTTTGGGACTTGTATCAAAAGCTTCTCTTACTTTTTCTTCTGCCAATGATTCTGCCTTAGTTATTGCATAGTCAGCCTTTAACCACTCGTTATGTATGTTAGTCAGGCTTACATTATCTCTAAACAAATTTTCAAAATAGTCATATACCATATCAACTGCAATTAAATCTTCACGTCCTTCTTCAATGGCAGTTATAACTGTTCCTTTTTCCTCATTTGCAATAAATGTAAAAATACTTCTCTCGTTCTGTGCAACTTTTTCGCTTATGTTAAGCAAACTGTAAGCTGTTAAAGGAAGCATTGGAAAACACCCCTCTGCCACAATTTCTTTGTAATCTTTTTCGGTAAACATACTTTCAAAACAAGGTATTTTATATGACTGTTCTATAATTTCATTATTAACATCATTGTTGTAAATAAAATCTTTAAAACCTTCATCTGTTTTGTTAATAGCGTGCTTTATTATTTCAAAATTGTTTTGTGCTGATACAAGGAATCTGATTTCCTTTAAACGTCCCTCAACACCTGTAAAAGCGTTAATCATTTCACTTGGCAAGGCACCTCCGTATTCTTTTATGCTTTTGTTAGCAGAAACAAACTTGTCCATATATTGATTAAAGCTGTCATAAGAAATTGCATCAGCAAACTTTTCATATTGTTCTCTGACCTTATCTGCATCTTTTTCTTTTAAATCTTTTACGGAAAATTTAATTCGTTCCCCATCTATTAAATATTTATTACCTGCACAATTCCACACTGATGAATTGTCGTATGTTCCTATTTCTTTATCCAATAATATTTCCAATAAAAGTCTTTCTTCAGGAAATACTGGTCTTATATCAGTTGTAATTCTTCTGCCCTTGCTACCACAACACTCACATGTTTTGTCATACAATGGAACTTTGCAGTTTTCACACCAGTATATATCTGATTTTTCAAGTTCTGTTCTATCCCCACAAACCGGACAAACACTACTCTTTGTTCTAATGTTGTCTTTCGTGCATATATATTTAAGCAATATTTCTTCCCCTGTTTTTATAATGTTATTTAAACGATTCCGGTGACACATTCAAATAAGAACATAATTCCAAAAATTCCGATGCTGTAAAAACCACATCAGTCTTAGATAATTTAAAGCCACTAACTCCCGTGTCTTTTGAAATCTGCTCTATTGAAATATTATTCTGTTTTATGTATTCAACTAATTTTTCTGAAACATTATCTTTCTTTTTCATTTATGCCACCATCTGTGTTCTATTAAAAAATAAATGCTCCTATCGTCGCGCTTATTTTTCTGCTCTTTTATAGATTTTATTTTTCTTTTTGCTTTGCAAAAAAAAGCACTTCATGCTTCCAAAAATAAAATTAAGGTATGAGGTAAAAATAAATGCTCCTATCGTCGCGCTTATTTTTCTGCTCATACCTTATTATATTCTCCGTAGTCGAGAATTTCAATCTTTTGTTTCTTGTTTCGAAAGAATAGTTTGACGTAGTTATACGCATCATTTATTATAAGGAAAGAGGTGTTTTTTATAATGAAAAATGAAAATATTGCAAAGGTGCTTAAAGCGTACCGAAGAAGAAACAACTTAACAGTTCACCAGGTTTCTATTTTGCTTGAAAACCAAAATATTAAGGCTGCCGACAAAACTATATATGGCTGGGAAAGTGGTCAGACGCAGCCTAATGCTGATACTTTGCTTACGTTGTGCGACATATATAATATTCACAACATTTTAGGAACTTTTGGTTATAATCGTGATTTAAATTTTAATATAACAAAGCATGAGGAAGAACTGGTTAAGCAATACAGACGCAATCCTAAATTGCAAAAAGCTGTAGACAAATTGTTAGATATTGAGTAATTGTTTTTCTTTTAATACGAGAATTTCAATGGGAAGATTTTAATCTGAATATACATCTTAATGCAAGATTTTCAATATTAAGATTTTAATGTGAATATAAAAATCTCAATATAGGTATTTTACCAACAGAATATAAACATTTAAAAGAATTAAAACAACGTTTTAGTTCTTTTTTTTCGGCATATTGTGTAAATAGTGTTATAATATTTCTACAACGATTTTTCATATACACTATTCTTATAGTATTTATTTTCAAATTTTTTATTATACTTGGGAAGGAAATTTTTATCATGAAACGAATAGATTTTGAGAATGGTTCTGTTACAGGAAATATTTTAGGTGCTGCATTACCTATGCTTGTGGCTCAGGTTTTAAGCCTCCTTTACAACATTGTTGACAGAATATATATTGCAAGAATTCCACATGTGGGAACAACAGCTCTTGGTGCTGTTGGACTTTGTTTTCCAATTGTTGTAATTATAACTGCATTTAGCAATCTTTTTGGAAGTGGCGGTGCACCTCTTTTTTCTATTAAACGTGGCATGGGTGACTCAGAGAGAGCTAGAACTATTATGAATACCTCTTTTTCAATGCTATGTGTTAGTGCCTTTCTTATTATGACTCTTGGCATGGTTTTCGCAAAACCTCTATTAGTTATTTTTGGTGCTTCAGAAATCGCCCTAAAATATGCTTATCCATATATGATGATTTATCTTATTGGTACTTTACCATCAATGATTTCAACAGGTATGAATCCTTTTATTAATGCCCAAGGTTATGCCACTACCGGTATGTTGTCAGTTGCCGTTGGTGCTGTATCCAACTTAATATTAGATCCTATTTTTATATTCGTTTTTGACATGGGTATTAAAGGTGCTGCCATTGCAACTGTGATTTCACAGATTTTCTCTGCTTTATTTGTATTTTATTTTCTTGAGAAAAAAGCTGAACTTAAAGTTAGATTTTTAAAAAGAAATGAATTTAGAAACTCCATTGACTACGCAAAAAACATCGTCAGTCTTGGTACAGCAGGCTTTATTATGCAATTAACCAACAGTCTTGTTTCTATTTGTTGCAATCATGTGTTGTCAATTGTTGGTGGAGACGTTTACATTTCCGTTATGACAATTGTGGCAAGTCTCCGTCAGATGATTGAAACACCTATTTATGCAATTAATGAGGGAACTTCTCCTATTATTAGTTATAATTATGGTGCAAAAAGACCAAAGCGTGTCAAAAAAGGCGGTGCTGTTTTAATGACTCTTGTAATTGCATACACAATTGTTTTATGGAGTGTTATTATCATTGCACCCAAATATCTGATACTTTTATTTACATCAGACACTAATTTAATGGCAGATGCAATACCTGCTTTAAAAATGTATTTTGCTGCATTTATTTTTATGGATTTACAATATATAGGTCAGACAATATTTAAGTCTCTTAACAAAAAGAAACAGGCGATTTTCTTTTCTTTATTAAGGAAAGTCATTATCGCAATTCCTTTAACTTACATACTTCCTTTTATGATGAAGTTTGGTCCACAGGGTGTTTTCATTGCGGAGCCAATCTCCAACGTAATCGGCGGTAGCATCTGTTTCACAACAATGCTACTTACAGTATTGCCTGAACTGAAAAAAATGGAAGCCAATTAATTTTGACTTCCATTTTTATATTTATATTTAATACAATATTATTTATATAGATATCTATTTCTATATGTATCTATTTCTGTGTGTATTTTTTTCTGTATGTATATATTTCTGTGTGCATATTTTTCTATATACATATTTATTTTATTTGTTATTATAAATTTCTATGCTATTTTAACACTCTACTCTTGTTTAGCCTCTACCTTTTTCATTTCTGACTTATGCATTCTTCTTGCCAAATAAACAAAAGGTGTATCAAGTAAACTTGTCACAATAAAAATAACATAACTTGATATTACAATATTAAGAATAGTTTTAACGCTATGTACTCCCCAGAAGGCAGCAAAAGTAAATAATAAGTTATTTAAAAACTGAGAAATCAATGTTGAACCATTGTTTCTTAACCAAAGAAATTTGTACCTTGATCCAAATTTCTTTTCAGTCCAATCCCACCATTTGTGATATGCCCACACATCAAATTCCTGTACAATTGCGTATACAAGCATGCTGGCAATCATTAATCTTGGTGTATTTGAGAATATTGTTTTCATTGCAGGCATTGCAAAATCTGATTTTGCAGGTGTGTAAAGTAACCACCACTGTGACAAAACTATAAAAAGTATTGATGTAGCTATACCAATATGAACTGCTGTTTTCGCCTCTTTCTTTCCATATATTTCGCTGATAATATCAGTCACAAGGAAAGTTGATGCAAATAGTACATTTCCTAAAGTCATTTCCATTCCAAATGCAATAACTACAATTAAAACTTCAATGTTTGCTGCAATTGTTGCTATTGATGTAAAACAATATAACCCCTGCTTCCCAAACACTTTTAAAAAAATTAGTGTGCTTCCGTAAATAATTAAAACTGAAAGTAACAATAAAACTTCATTAGACATAATACTTATCCTCCTCTTTTTTGTAATTTACAGCCATCGCATTAATTTCTCTGCGAGCCGGTATAATGTCTTTATTTTTTCTGTGATTTTATCATCTGCATATTTGCATTTTTTTCACAGCAAAAAAACAATTTATTATTTTCTATTTTTCACCTGTATCTACTCTTTGTTTTCTCCCACTCCGAAATCAGTGTTATTTAACAAAATATCCACTCTTTTATTGTTCTTATACTTAGGATAAACTTCATTCAGAAATTCTTTAATGACTTTTTCATCAGGCTTAACAGGCATACCGTTTTCAATCATAATATTTACACATATACGTTTAAAATATTTAAGCCCTATCTCGATATCATTAATCATGGATTCTGCCGTCTGCCCTGTTATTCCCTGTAGCAAATTTATTTCGTCAAAATATTTAGCAATTTCCTTAGGATTTTTCTCTTCAATTCCTTTTATCAGAATATTTTCCCTTAAATTGTAGTCAAAAGTTTCAAGACCTAATTTAATAATGCATTCTACACCAATGTTTTCAAATTTTTTCTTAAATTCCTTTACATCATCTTTATGCATATAATGACATTCAAAATGAATTGTTTTAATATTTTTCTCTAAACAAATCTTCTTAATTAAAGAAATTGTCTTTTCATCTAAATCAACAAAGCTACCAGAATTAATAACTTCTAATTCATTATAAAGTCCTGTAACCTGCTCTAAAGCTTCTTTGTTAATCTTGTAGTTCGCCTCAATATCCAAACTGCTGTCTAAATGATAATCGCAAAATCTGCACTTACGCCACTTGCATCCATCCCCTACCAGCATAACAATTTCTCTTGGATTTTTATCTTCTATTACTGAGTATCTTACAGGATTAAATCCTTCTACCATAACCTTAAACCTTTCTATCATGCAAGAAAGAATGTCGCTTGCGACATTCTACGCACCGAGTGCCTGTTGCCGCGCAACTATTTTCTTTTCGCACCAGGGTGCATCCCTAGTGGAACGTTTTTTATATAA
>ERZ839741.882-NODE-882-length-35385-cov-5.416813_pt1 | contig 35385 bp, 60 predicted proteins | sample MGYA00519880_ERZ839741 | MGnify/ENA primary metagenome ERZ839741 (study PRJEB31850, sample SAMEA3708851) | human gut metagenome | biome: human gut; feature: human-associated habitat; material: faeces | place: China | collected 2014 ...
GCCGGTGTTGGTGGCTGCGCTACAGTAGCCGGTGTTGGTGGCTGCGCTACAGTTGCCGGTGTTGGTGGCTGCGCTACAGTTGCCGGTCTGATTTTTGCTGCTCTCGGTTTTTTCTTTTATGTACTCGACCGCAGCTTTTACGATGCCTGCAATCCCGATCTCCGCCCGGAGCTTTATTTTCGTTCCCGCTCGCTTGCTGTCGCCTTCTGCTTTTTCGTCCGTCACACCATCGAGGTCAGCCACGAAAAACCGACTGTCGGCCGGGGCGTAATGGGCGAACACATCAAGCGGGTACTCGCATCCATGGAAACCTTTGTCGCACAGTTTCGCTTCCTCCTCCACATATTCTTTGCCAAGATCGAATTGGAAGCCTCGGCACTTCATATCCTTATCGGTTCCCTTGTAGACGATCACTTGACATCCCTCCCCTTATCGTGTATAGTTGTGGTGGTGGTTGGGTCTCCGTCTCTGACGGGGGCCTTTCTTTTTTTGTACTCCTCCTGCTGGCGGCGGATACAGCGCAGAACCCATGCTGTGAAGTTGCAGTAACCCATTTCGATAAGCTGCTGACGGAACTCCGCCATATTCACATAACCCAAAGGAATACGCACAGACAGTTTATAGTTTGCTTCCCGCTTCCTGCCGGGCTTGTCCGCTATCAGCGCTTCCGCTTCGGGAGTACGCCGAATTCCGTAATAGCCCGGCTTCTTGCACATACTGTCCAGCGGCTTGGTGTAACCGGGGAACTTCTCCCGGATAGCTGCTATCCTTTCGTTCTGCTCCATGGCCTTACCTCACCAGCAGCAGGATAGCCGCTGCTGTGAATATGGCTCCCATTCCAAGGACTACGGCCAAGGCTTCCTGCAGCCACTCCTTTTTACTCATCTTCCTGTACCTCCTTTTGCGGGAGCTCCGGTAGGAACGCCCACCACTGGACTTCGATAGCGGTCTCCACATGATCTCCGCTGACATTGAACATCTGATGCTTGGTGCTGAATGGCAAGGTAGCGTATCTTCCCGGATTTGTCTGGCACAGGTAATACCCGTCCTTGCTGGGTACGATCTCATCCGAGTTAAACCACCGGATAAAGGTGTTGGTTGTTGCTTCCATGTTGTTCCTCCTTCTTTTCCACCCCGTTTGGCGGGAAAAACTTCTTGACATCTTTTATTGGAATAAATAATGCATCGCAGACCTTATAGACTTCCTCCAATGTCCACGGGGTCTTGCAAATCATTCTGTCGCTGATCTGCTGGCGGCTCATACCGGTGCGCTTCCCAAGGCTTGTCTGGTCGTGGCCAAGTTCCAGCATCAGCGCTCGCAGCCTGCGGTAGGTATCAACTTTCCTTGACATTGCTATCCCTCCCTTCATGTGGTAAACTATGGTTGAGGTGATATTATGAGCGAAAAACTTGATGTTTCGTATTCTTTGACCGAAGAAGAAAAGAGAATATTTCGCAAATTCAAGCGAAGCAACAGCGCCAAATTGACAAAATCTGAATTTCAAACTATGCTCCGGTCAAAGCTGGTAGATGGCGGTTTCGGCGGCGAATACTACTGGTTTAGCAATGGCTCCTTTGATGAGGGAGTTGCTTGCCTATCGGAAAACGGTTTGCGCGTTAAAGCCGCCATGCGGGCCGAGAAGAAGTTAAGCGTCCGGTATTGGGATTACAACAGGAGTTGCAATCGCCGGTTTCCTGCTTGCCGTCCTGTCTCTCCTCATGCAACATGGGATAATATCACTACTGCCGCTATGATGATGGAGAGAACACCGCACACAACCGTGATAATCTGCGGTGGCCTGGTCTTAAATAGGTATGCTTTCCAGCTGGTATCGCCGTAGACCTCGATAAGGTATTTTTCAAATTCATCGTTTCTCATGTCATGCCAGTCTTTCATTGTCCCCCTCCTTTTCCTTAATAAGCTCGTCCAGCGCTCGGCGTAGTTTTTCCTCCGCAACAGGGGCTTCACGGTCTGCGTTCAGCAATTGGCTTACATACTTCTCATGCAGCTTCGCCTGATGTGCCACGGCCTTGATCGTAAATCCTGCGTTGTGTATTTCGCCGATTAGCTTGCCTGTCCATTGTGCGGGCATACAAAATTTGACCCTCCCTTCCTTATATAGTTGACTTTGGTAAGGGGATGGGGTAAAATATAAGTGCCACCCAATATAAATACCCCGACACCCCAAGGCAAGAGTTAACCGAAGTTAATTCTATATGCCCATTGTACTTAACTATAGTTAATTTGTCAATGCATATCGTTAACTTCGGTAAACTTCTCCGTTCTGCACAATATCGGAGGGAGATTTTTGGTATGTTTTACGATAACTATTGTGTACTATGTGAGATGAAGAAGGTTACGCCAACAAAAGCCGCAAAGGCCGTAGGGTTAAGCGCAGCAGCTCCGACCAAATGGAAAAAGACAGGAGCAAGCCCATCCGCTGAAACCTTGCAGAAACTTGCGGCGTACTTCGGCATCACCGTTGACGAGCTTTTGGGCAAAGAAAAACAGCCCACCGAAGGTGAGCTGCATCCTGCCAATAAAAAACTTATGGAGCTTTCCAGGACTCTTTCTCCGGAGGAAGCCGAGAAAGTATATAAGGCCATTTCTCTGCTATTAGGGAAATAGCGCTTTCGCACTGCTCAGGGGTCATTCGTAAAATCAGCTGTTCTAACGCCGCGTTCCAATCCATGGTGTTCCTCCTCTTTTGTCGATTATTGTCAAATAAAAATCCTTCCAAATTCAGCATGTATTTGGTACAATTCAATTGTAACAAATTGTATTGCCAATATGTACTGACAAATGTTGCGGTTTCGGCGTAAAAACTGTCATGTTCTTCGGGCAAAAGTGTCCGGTAACAAAAAACAGGAGATGAGTTTGTGAATTCAGACGAAGAAAGGAATTGGGATAACTTTTTATTGGAGGTAGCCACAAAACGGCAGGAGCATGGAATGACCCACAAGGATTTGGCCGACAACGCCGGGACGGTTGAGAGGACGATCTCCCGGCTGCTTTCGGAGCCGACCAAGAATCCGAGCCTTTTTCTCGTTGCTTCCATCTGCCAAACGCTGCACATATCTCTCGACAAGCATTTCGTGAAGGAAGTCTACAACAAAACAGACAGCCAGAACAGCGAAGAAATGATTGCGATGCTGAAAGAGCAGGTGCGCCAGCGCAGGAAGCTGTCCAAAACACTCTTCGCAGTTATTTTTGTCCTGCTGGCGATGATGATTTTATACCTCGTCCTAATCGATGCAAATAACCTTAACTACGGTTTAATTCGGTATTAAGAACAGATGTTCTTTCCGAATATAATCGTACACAGTTTTGCGTACAATAGAAAGGACTTTAAGATGAGAAACAAAAAAGTTAGGGTAGCGCTTATCGTTGCGGGTATAATTGGCTTCATCTTTTCGTTGACATTGCTTTTTGGAGACAGTAAGATTACAGGGGTCATTGGGCTTGTAGTTTACGCCATCCTTATCTTCGCCGGGCTTTCCAAAAACCTCGGTGAAAAAGTTCAGCACAATGCACCCGAAAAAAGACCGGTTGCAAAAAAAGAGAAGTCCAAAAAGGAGAAAGTCAAAAAGGAAAAGCCGCAAGTAAATATTTCTAATCCCAGCAAAGAAAAGATCAGCTATATTAAACACAGCTGTTACAATAATACAAGCCTGTCTTACGACTACATATCTGATTTTACACCGGTAAACTTGGAAGCCATTCATGCGCTCGTTTCCGACTGCTCGCCTCAAATAAACCATCAATTCAAGTGGGAGCTGTGCGACAACAAGGTGAAGCTGATGTATGGAGGAGTTCATGCCGGAGACCTCTATTTCAAGCACGACATGTTTTCCGACTACGCAAAGCGCGGAGATCCTGTTGTCGTTTATCTGAACGAAGCCGATGATGCCACCAGAGATTATAAGGTCGAAATTGCTTTCTTCCGGGACAAGAAGAAGCAGTACAAATATAGAGAACAAACCGTTGTTGCACTAACAGCATACAAAAAAGAGGACCGACAAGATATCATTTCCGCAATGGAGCCCGGAGACGAAATCGAAGTGGAATATGATAGCGAAAAAGATAAGTATGTTGCTGTGTACGGAGATGTCATAGGAACATTTCCGGAAAAGATAGGGGAGCGGTTGGAAGAACAGGACCCGACTTTTGTGATCTTTGATAGCGCTGACGAAACAGAAGAAGGCGATGAAATCATTTATAAGCCTTATGTTAAGATTTATTGGTAAAAAAACACCGCCCCCGGCAACGAGGGCGGTTGTCTATCAGGAGGAGAAAAATGAAAGAAAGGACAAATACGGCAAAGTGGCTTGAGAAGCAGAACCGCTGGCAGATCGCCGTCCAGAAAGATGGCGTAAGAAAAACATTTACCAGCAGCAGGCCCGGACGGGAAGGGCAGCGGGAAGCAAATCGCAAGGCTGATGAATGGTTGTCCTCTGGCATCAGTGGAACCAAGCTGCGCCTGTCAGAGCTGCACGAAAGCTATATGGAGCAGCTGAAAACGCATACAACAATAAGTAACTGGCGTCCAGTCGACGCACGGTGGCGGAAGTGGATAGACCCGCAGATCGGGCACATGAAAGTATCTGCACTTTCAGACGCCGTGCTGCAGCGCGTGGTTGACCATGCGTATCAAGAGGGGCAGCTATCCAAAAAGACTCTCAACAACATAAAAGCAGATCTTACCTCTTTCTGCAAATATCTCCGCAAAGCGAAAGTGAGCAATTACACTCCGGAGGATATAGCTATCCCCAAAAGCGCGAGGGCAAGCAGGAAGAACATCTTGCAGCCGGAGCATGTCATTAAACTTTTTGCCGAAGATACGACAACGCTTTATAATAAGCGCATAGTCGACCCGTTGGTGAATGCTTACCGCCTTGAAGTCCTTACCGGTCTGCGCCCCGGAGAGCTGCGCGGCTTGATGCGCAATGATATTGATTTAGAAACGGGGAAAATCATCGTCAGACGCTCCATAAACGAATACGACGAAATCACTACAGGCAAAAACGAAAACGCTGTACGCGCCGTTTTCGTCGGCGAGATGGGCAAGGAGGTTTTGAAGAACCAGCTCGCCCAATCAAACGGGCTGTATCTCTTTGATGTAAAGAGGGGAGAGCACTACCGCAGAAGCTGGAAAAGGTATTGTGAAGCAAATGATATCCCACAGACAACGCCTTATGAGCTGCGGCACACATTTGTCTCAATGGCACAAGCGCTGCCGGAGGGTTGGGTAAAGCAGCTGGTCGGGCATTCCAAGAGCATGGATACATTCGGGGTTTACGGGCACGCTGTTGCCGGAATGGAAAAGCAGATAACAAGCGCTCTTGATGATGTTTTCGGCGGTATTTTGGCTACGCAGGAATAAAAGTGAGTTATTTTGTGAGTTACAAGGAAAAAGAAAAAGCCCAGTTTTCGCTTGAAACTGGGCTTTTCTTGTGGCGGAGATGGAGGGATTTGAACCCACACGCAAAATTATGTTATTGCCGTAAAGTGTAGGAATCAAGCGGTTTTTCCGACTTTCATTCCGCTGAAAAAAGCATGAAAAACTCACTTTCGGAACAAAAGTGAGTTGCAAAGTGAGTTATTTTGCCGCTGTGTCATACTGCTCCACAGCGGCTAAAATTCTCCCACGCAGCGCCTGCGCGCTGGCGTGTTCGGTTCTGTATTTTTCTTTGATTTCTTCCAGCTCGGCGACCAGCTTATCATAATCGCTCGGCACCTGCGTATCGTCATTGAGATACTGCCGCACCAACGCCAAAAACGCGCTCCAGTGCGGTCTGATATAGACAGGGCAATCTTTCCTTGCGTACCAGTCATGGTGCTGATAGACGGCGTTCTCGTCCAAGCCATGACGCTTTAGAATAGCTGCGCACAGCCTGGCTCCGTTGTCCTCCGCCTTTTTATTGTATTCAGCGTTGGTTCCGTCCATAATAATCTCGATGGCAATCGTGGTGGAATTGCCGGGGCCATAGTTTCCATCAGCAGCGTGCCAGCCGACCTCGCCCTCGTCAAGGTTCTGCCATGCTTCGTTCTCGTCCACATAGTAGTGGACACGGACAGACCCCATGTTGCAGTTCGGGTAGGTCGCGCGGGTGTACTGCTCCGCCATTGTGGTACCGCTGGGGACTTTAATCCGGCCAGTATTGTGAATGGTCACACCGTTAATGGCGGATAACGCCCGGTTTGCCTTGTACTGCGTACCTTTGCGGTATGTATAACCGGCCTCGGTATAGTCTCGGTTCCATACGGCGCTATCAGGAATAAGCTTTTCACATACCTTTACGCCGTTATCATAGCGTACATCATCGGGAGAGAGGAAAGCCATTAGGCTTCCCCCTTTCCTTCGGCATCCAAAATTGCCGCATCAGTGTGTTTAACCATGCCGGTCGTAGCAGCATCATAAGTACCACCGGCAGCCAAGGCCACGATAACCGCATTGAGAAGGCACAGGATAACGCCCTGTACCGTCAGAGCAGAGCCGTTAAAGGCTTCGGCTCCGATGAGGATGGCCACAGAGATGATGTAAGCAAGCAGCTGGGTGTTGATGTTCCGCAGGGGGGTCTGCTTCAAAAACTGGGTGATGATTGTGACCATCATTACAGCGCCTGCGTAAGTACCAAGGGAAGTCCAAGTTACAAATTCGTTCATTTTATGTCCTCCTTAAAGGAATTTGAGTTCGCCACGAATACAGCGGTCGTGGACGCTCTTAATGTTGCGGATCGCTGCATCCGCTTTGGAATTTATGTAGACATCTTCGTGCTCCACACAGTACTCTGTGTAGTTGTCGATATCCTCCAGCACATTGTTGAAGGATTCTTCGCTGTGGTTCGCCCCACGGCGCAGCTCGTCCGAAAAGCGCAGGATGCGGATGCGGCACATATCTGTCCGGTAGCGTTCGTCAGAATCAATATGCTGTTGCAGCTTATTGTCCAAGGCTGCCATACCGGAGATAATCTGATCCTGCTTGTCCTGCTTGCGGTCAATACGATGCAGCAGCCAGCTAATGACGGTAGCCAATGCGCCGGAGCCGAGGAGGGCCAGTGCAATTTCCATGGGTTATGCCTCCTCAAAATACTGGCCTACAAGCTCATGCGGCAGGTAATACAGCACGATGGTTCCGGTTTCATTCAAACGCTTGCAGAGGTAGGTTTTCTTGTCCTCCGGGTCAAGGTAGTACTTGCCGTACTCGTATTCCATGCCCTTCGATGCCGGGATTGGGTCATCAATCGTACCGGGAGAACTGACATTGACGACTACCCACAGAGCAGGAACAGCTGGGGGTTCCCAGTCTGCCTGTGAGGTGTGGGCCTGCAAGCATTTGTATACCTTGCCGTCATGCCGTCTGCGGTCACCCACTTCGTACTTGGTATCAGTCTCCCATGGCAGGAACAGCATGGGGTTCTTTGCTGCGTCAGCGTCAGCCATGGTGCCGGTCACGCTGTCAATGCTCGTCCGGATTTCCTGCGCCTGCTCTAAGATGTCATTCCGCATTGGCTGTTTCCTCCTTTTCTTCGGTTTCTACGCCAAGGGTTTGCAGAGCTGCTTTTAGCTGTTCCAGCTCTGCTTCCTGCTTTGCTTTTACTTCTTTGGCTTTTTCTGTGTAATAGCCCATTTAGTTCACCCCCATAATATTAAGTGCGTTGAGCATATCCAAATAAGGAGAGCCATCTTCAACAGATACCCATTTTGAGCCGTCATAAAGATAGCCAGCAACCTTTTCTCCTGCTCCTTTATCGTTTCCAAGGTATATCTGTATCGGGTCGATTTTAAGCTGTGTGTCCTTTCCGGTTAATGCGTTCCATTTTTCGTTATGGCCGTCGTAGATGATGCATAATGTATTTTTGGCAACATCAATGTGTGGAGTAAGTTTATAAATCGGGCCAATATCTGTAGATGATACAGATTTGGGCTGCCGTATATACAAGCTACCGCCATACGAAACCCCAAGAAGCACAGTATCATTTGCTTCACTGAAAGGAAATGCATTTGGTATTGATGTGCTTTCATAACTTGAAATATCAATTTTGAACAGTGTCCCTTTTATATCAACTGCATAACCAACTCCATCAATAACAAAGAAAGGGATTGTATCTCTTTGCAAACCACCTACTGTAATGACATCAGATTTTAACCTCGTTGTTGTATTCGTACTTGGGTCAAATACGCATAAATCATAAGTATAATCTGTAGCAACAAGGCTTGGTTTACAAATAAAGTATATCTTTCCATTATAGTAGGATAGTGTGCTTGGGAACGCCATCATAAATGCAGAATTCGTTGTAACATAAGTGGTTTCATTCCCACCATACGGACACTTCGCAATCAACCCACCCCATTTATCGGCATCCCACGAACCAGAAGTACCGCCTATATAGTACATATCATCGCCAACAGTAATTGGAGTAGATACATTAGGAACAGCATAAGAGTCTCTTGAAGCTACCTGAAATGAAACGATTTGCCCGGGAACCAAGTTTACAGAGTAGCAGTGTCGTTTGAAACTCCAAGAACCAACATCATCCGACATTACTGTTGTGTAGATTTTATCCTTTATCTTTGTCATGGGAGCTATCGTGCGATAAGCGGAAGAATAAATGGAATGGGTAAAGTCGGACAACGAAACATACCCTACACTATTCGCACCAGCGTGGCTAACTCGGTCTGAAAATATGATTTTATCATCAATAAGAGAAAATGCGTTTACAGCATACGAGGAACGAGAAGCACCGAATACAACTTGTGCTGTGTCAGCTATTGCAGAAACATTATTTGTGATATTTACCACATCGGGCTTCTTCGCCAGCGGAACCCACAGCTTACTTGTGTCTGCGGGAGGTATAGAGCCAAAGTCAATGTTCAAATCAGCTCCACCTCCACCCAGCGTAATGGGATTTCCTAAAATACTCATATTCACCCTTTCCGGGGTGAGTATTTAGTTCACCCCTAATATATTTAGTGCGTTCTGCATATCCGCTACATAGCTTTCACCCGAAAGGGATTTCCATTTGAGGTCTTTGCTGTCGTAGAGATATGCGTTTGTAGGCTGTGCTATATTGTTGCTATCGCCAATGTAAGCTTGACGAAGATAAGCTGTAATTTTGGTATTCTTATCACTAACGATAGGGAATGGATTATCAAAGCCAAAATCAGCTTGCAGGAATAGATGATTATTCTCAAGATTTGTTTGAATGGTAAATGTTCTTACAGATGAAACAACGGGAACAGAACTGACATCTGGAGCTCCACCAAGCACCCATAGTTTGTTTGCAATTAAACCATAATGAGCACAGTTTGTAACACCAGGAAATTCAGTCGAGACGATGGTGCCGGTATCTGTTTCCGTGTCGTATCTGATAACTTTGAATGGAGAACTTCCGCCTGTTGTATTGGTACACAGAATATAAATATACTTCCCGTGCACACAGCAAGGAGCATACTGCCCATATGTTGCCGAATCGGCGCTTGCCAAACTTACATACTTTAAGTATTTTTGGCTATCCAAATCATAAATTCTTAAAGAAGAATTGGATGTAGAAGAAGTTCTACCACAAATTATATATAACTTGCTTCCAACAACAACAGCACTTGATGCGTATAAGCCAGTAATTCCCGGATTCCATAGCGAATATGAATTATTTGCAATATTATAAATGCGAATAAATTGATATATATATGCTGAGTTACCTTCAAATCCACCAAAAATATATATATTCCCTTTATAATATGCACAGCATGGGTAATTATAATAGTTGTCAGGAAATGTAGCTAAATCCGTTAGTGTATTGCTTACCGTATCAAACACAAATGCTTTTTTATGGGTCCCACCAAAACAATATATTTTGTTATCAACTACACAAAATGTACCGGCAAGCCAATCGCCGAGAGTATAAACATCTTCTGTTTCACCTGTTTCGGTATTAAAACGACTAATCACACCAGATGACGAACCTAGATTACCTTTTCTTCCAGCAATCATGTAAATATATTTTCCGATTGCCCCATTTCCAGAACAGCCAGCAGACATTGTATCCGGAAGTGCATACTGCGTCGTAGAAATTACTTCGCTGCCATAATTCAGTACAGGACTACACTCAACAGCACTCGGCTTTGTTGCCAATGGTACCCAGAGCTTGGTGGTGTCTGCGGGAGGGGTTGCACCGTAATCAATGTTGAGTTTTACCCCCCCCCCCGTTGGTAATAATTGGGTTACCGTAAATTACGCTCATTATATTGTCCTCCTTAATAAGTCATAATCTTTGTGATTTGTAGGCTCATCGCCGCAGGAGCCGCACCAGCTGCGTATATCTTTACCGTTCCGTTTTCATTTGCCGCCACCATCGAGGTAACACCAGCATCTGCGAGTGCTGCCAGCTGGTCAATAGTTGGATTGAGGTTGACTTGGAGACCGGCGGCTTGGCCCGTAAGTATCGTTTGATAATACGGGCCGCTGCCGCTCCATGAAGAACTTAAAGAAACGGTTTGCGTGGTGATTTTCTGCTGGTAGTCGGCGGTCCCGGTCGCTCTTGCGCCATTTGCTTTGTAAAACTGCTTTCCGGCAACAACGGAGCTTTCCTCGGCGGTAGTGTCCGAAATATCCATGATTGTGTTTCCGAAAAACGCTACCTTGTTTACCGCCATTCAAATCACGCTCCAATCGTTACGGTCTGCCCTCCTGCGGGGTTATCGGCATAAGCAATCGGCACTCCGTTTACGACTACTTCAGAAAGGAAGTCATAGCCATCATCGGGGAGGACGCTAAACTGTGCTTTGGCCGGGGTTACGGTCTTTTTCTGGCCCTTGGTCAACTCACCGGCGTAATCACCTGTTACGCCAAGGATGGACACACCGGATTTAATGTTACCGGCAATGATTTTTGCGGCTTCGGTGCTGTCGATGGCAGCAGAGCCGGAGCCATCGTGATAACCGGCAGGGATTACTACCGGGGATTTATCTATAATGGAAAGGGTCACAGCGCCCTTGTTCGGCATGGTGCCGGTCACTTTAGCGCCATCAACATAAGCAGTTTTGCCATTAAGGATTTCCGCAGCGGTAGCGGTTGCATCGGAAGTATCGGCATCATACGGACAGGTGCCGGTAATGGGAGCGCCGGTCTTGTCGTGCGCTGTCTTGCCTTTGAGCAAGCTTGCAGCATCCACCGTGTCGCCGGTCAAATCCATCAGGGTTTCGCCATAAAAGATTATTTTGGAATTGTACTTAGTGTCAGCCATTTTTAGCCTCCTATAGTTACTGTTTGTCCCCCAGAGGGGTTTTCTACGATTTGTTTTGGCACCGCCATAAAGGTCATGTTATCTTTCAACATTTTTTCCTTTGTCAACAGCAGTTGGTCGGTAACAGAAGGGGTAACCGTGTACTCGCCCTTATAGACTTCCGCCGCTACGCCAACCACGCTGCCGAATGTAATTGCAAAAGTAGATGTCGGAGATGCGAAAGCGGTTTGAAACTGGTTTTCAGAGGATTGGAATGTAGTCTGAAAAATCATTTTGTATCACCGCCCGCGATATCATCCAAAAGGCCATCTTTAAGGACATCTGCTACAGATACATTGAGGATATTGGAGTTAAGCCGCGCATTGCCAATACCAACACGCAGCTGTATTTGCACCTGCGGGTTTGGTTTGAAAAGTGAAGTTTCCTCCTCTGTAAGAGTACAGGAAACGGTTTTATCTCCCAGCGTGCAATCCTCAAGGTCTTTTACAAGTACGACATTGCCGCCCTGCTTGTAGATAACGGCCATCATTGAGATGGTGCCGGTATCAAACGGGACGGTAAAAATGTGGGTTGGGGTTGTGTATCTTCCGACGAGGCTCACCCTTTCACCACCTCCGAAATCGCTACCTGTAAGGTAATATCCGCGGTCGGCTTGTCGCCCAAGGCATAGGCCGTAATAGTGCCGTTGTCGTTCGCTACATAGATAGCGCCGGTTCCGCTATCAACCATGGTGTTGTAGGCGGCGGTGTCGATCTGGATATCCACCTTGCTATTGGCAGTAGTCCCAAGGCCGGTTACCGTCTGGCTGTAGGGACTTTCGGAGCCGAGCCAAGATGCCGCAGGAAGCGAAAGCTGCTTAATAACAACCGCCCGGTTTATCTTGTACTCCATCTTTCCGATGGCCTGCGTTACCGTGTCTGTTGCGGTTACATTCTGCCGGGAGGTTGCCTGCTTGTAGCCGGGGATTTTGATTTGGCTGCCGGTGTAATCGCCGGTTTGCGGTGTCACCGCTCCGGTGCGGCCGTTAAAGCTCGCAACAGTACCGGGGCTGATGGTGTGCGCTACATACTGCAAATCGGAGATCATTGTGGGCTGGGCTGTGTAAGTGGCTATCGGCAGCTGGTACACAGTACCGCTTGCATTGATATCCTCCTGCACCAGCGCCGGAAGCGGGTCTTGCGCCTGTGTCACAAAAGAAATCGGCGCTTCGGTGTTTGCCATGTCAATTTGGATAAGCAATCGACCTGGGACGGAGCCGCTGGTCGGAAGCGTCGCATTGATCGTTTGGGCTTCCACAACAAAGTTTCGGCCGAGGATTATACCACGGCCATCGGAAACATTTATGATGTTACCGCCCTGTGTAGTTACCTCAACGCCCGTAAAGATGCCGCTGTCGTTGATAATGTGGTTGTACAGATACGCATCATCCGTTGGAGTTACGATAGATGCGTTATACTGGAGCAGCGTTATCATGCGTTTGCCCTCCTTTCAAGGATTAGGATTTTGGTCAAATCGGCGCGGACAACGCCAAAGGTCATTTTTGTGATATCCTGTGACCGGGTATAGCCGGTAAGGATGGATTTGTAACTGCTGTCTCCGTCAATTACAAGCACCTCTGTACCAATGGCCATAGAGGTATCAAGCACGCCGCAGTCGTTGCGGGCAGTCAGCTCAATCATGTTGTCATACTGCTGCGGAGTGAGTGCTTCGTATGCCTTTTGATAAGCTGCGGTATCAAAGTCCACATCGGTCTCCAAAAACTGCGCTGCGAAGAATACCGGCGCAATCCGGTCGGAATTGTTGGTGTCAACCTTTCCGTTTGGGTGCAGATAATAGGTAACATTCTGCGTTTCATCCGCTTTGTTGTAGATGGTCACCTTGTTCAGCTGGCCTGAGCTGTCGCCAATGATAATATTTTTATCCACAATGGCTTGTAGGCTTGCTTCGATGACAGCGCTTTCACTTACCTTTCCAACCGTAACGGTAATAGCCTTATTCTGCGGGTCAAAGGCCATGTTTATGGCTATACCGTAAGCTGTCAAGGATTTGGTAATGATCTCGTAAAAGCTGTGGATGTTATCCTTGAGGTTCAGCGCTCCGGTGGTCTCGGAGGTCGTTTCCACCGTCATGCCGGTGATGTTTTGTAATGCATCATTGGAGGAAATGAAATTGTCCGTTATGATACCGGCGATAAACTGCTCTATTTTGGAGGATGTGGCGCGGTCAAAATGCACATCAACATCAAATAGCGCTATCAATGGCTGTGCAGAGATGGTCACGCCTGTTTTGTCGGTTTCGACATCATCCACGATCCCCTGATAGGCTGCAACGCCGTTTTGGTCGGTCACGCTGATAAAATCGCCTTTCTTTGCATCGATTTTAACCGCCCGGAGAGTGGTTTTTTCCGCCGTTAGGTAGTCAAACTGTATCTCCGGGCTTTCAATCGGCGCAAAGCTGCGGAAAGTATAATCACGAGCGAACACTTCACACTTAAACAGAGTACGCAAGTTTTTCCACCTCCACATATGCGGTTATATCCGATGTGCCATCGTGGGAAAAGGTCAAAGTGCTTTCCCCCGGCGGAGCGTAAATAAACCGGCCGGTTGAAAAGTCGCTGGACTGGTACAGGTTTTGCACAAATGTCCCCTCGAGGGTATATTCTGCAATTTCCATCGTGGATGGATCGGCGTCAACAACGAGCTTATGCCCTTCCGGTATGGTAGCTGTTACCTTACCAACCGCAACACGAACACCGGCCTTTGTAAGCGCCCACGCTGGGTTTACAATAGGCCCGAATATCTGCAGCTTGCAGGGAGAAGGAAGATCGCCGTTTTTGAGCTTTGCAGATCCGGAGATCGTTTCGATATAAGTGTAAGGATAGGTGTAGCTGTATGTTTTTCCGTTTACACCGGATGGCTGAACCTTGGACGAAACAATAGCTTCGTGCCAAGTACCAAAGCAGAGGAAGGTAACTGGCACAGCAAGATATCCCGACTTAAACTCGGATTTATCCGCAGTCTGCACATCGCACTTGATCTTGTACCAAGTATCAAGTGGAGAGTACATGAGAAACAGCGGCCCTTTGGTGATGAATGAGATAAACGCCTGATACCTTGCATAGCTAAAGAAGATCATCTCGCCGGTGACAGAATACTGATTGAGGTATTCGTCCGAAACGAGCCAAGCACTACCCGCTTGAATGGCGGAATAGGTTTTGCTAAAGCCCAAACCGCCCGGCGCGTTAAGGTACGAAGTTTTATCCATCAAATCCCACTCGGCGCCTACATTGTTTTGGAGCTTAAATTTTCTCATTAGTAGGCCCTCCCGAGTGCGCGGTTTACTGCCTGCACCAAATTGCGGGCAGCAGCTTCACCAGCAGCGTTGTCGTAACCATTAAAGGTGTTGTTCATCTCGATGGTAATTCCACCACGGCCTGCGTCACCGTTGAGGGGCATAACATGAGCACGCCCACCCGCCATGGTAAGCAGTTCTGGGCCAGCTTCGCCAACAATGGCGCTGCCGGAGGATAAGATGCCGCCTTTCGCAAGGTATGCGATCTTCCCAATGGTCGGGATGTTAAAGCCAAGCGATTTACCACCCAGCACAGGCACCCAATCCGGAACATCAAAGTGAATGCTGTTAAGACCGTTTATCATCCAGTTAATGGCGTCAATAACCATGTTGATAAGGCCGATGATGCCATTAAGAGGAGCCTTTGCAATCGCCACAAGGGCCGTAAAGATGCCCTTAAAGATTTCCTGAACACCTGTCCATGCTCTTTCCCAGTCCCCCGTGAATACGCCACGGATGAAATCGATAATACCGTCAAAAACGGCCTTTATGGAATCCCAAATAGATTTTACTGTTGCGAAGAAGAAATTTAAGATTTCCCCCAATATTCCGAACGATTCCGACCAATCCGTCGTAAATACGCCCTGCAAGAAATCATCCACACGCTGGAGGATGGCCTGTATCTCGTCGCCCTTTGTTGCAATCAGCGCAACAAGTCCGACAATGGCTGCAATAAGTAGAACAATCGGGTTTGCAAGAAGAAAGTTAATTGCGTTATTGAGCGCAGGAATAACTTCTCCGGTTATCTTGCTTATTGCGCCAGTTATTCCAGCTATGATTCCAGCAACAGGAGAGATTGCGGCGATAAGGCCGCCGACAATAAGGATCGTTTTCTTTACCCCATCGTCGAGATTTGTAAACCATTCGATTGCATTTTGCAGCCCTGCGACTATTTTGTTGATAATCGGAAGCAGGATATCGCCGATGGAAATCGCCAAGTTATTGAGCCCGTTTCGGAGTATTTTCATCTGGCTTTCGGTCGTTGCGTATCTTTTGCTTGCCTCGTTGGAGAGGGCAATATTTTCGTCCCATGCAGTATTTGCGGTTGTAACAGCATCGTCCAATACATTGGATGCAAGGGCTAACGCACGAAGCATATTTGACTGGCGAATCCCGGAGAGCCCCAATTCATCCAACACGGAGATTGTGTCCTCTCCATTTTCGTTCATCTTCCCAAGCCCGCCGATGAAAGCACTGATTGCGTCTATCGGTTCATTGCCCCACATATCTGCGAATTCAGAAGCAGATACACCAGCGATCTTTGCGAATGTTTCAAGATCATCACCGCCAGCAGACACAGCCTTGCTTATTGCGGTCATTGTTTGGGTCATTGCCGTACCGCCTGCCTCTGCGTTGATGCCAACCGAGGACATTGCGGTGGACAATGCAAGGATATCCTGTTCGGACAACCCGGCAACTGTACCAGCAGACGCAAGGCGTGTAGCCATCTCAACAATATCGCGCTCTGTTGTGGCAAAGTTATTGCCAAGGTCAACAATGGTACTGCCGAGTTTGGAGTATTCATCAGCGGTCGTTCCGGTAATGTTGGCAAATTTGGCAAGTGCAGAGGCAGCTTCATCAGCGGAAAGGTTTGTTGCTTCGCCCAAGTCGATCATGACGCGGGTAAAGTCAAGTACATCATCGGTGGCAATACCCAACTGTCCAGCAGCTTCCGCAACCGCCGCAATCTCCGTAGTGGACGCAGGAATTTCTTCTGCCATGTCCAATATGCCCTGCCGGAGTGCCGCAAGCTGCTCTGTAGTGCCGTCTACTGTTTTTTCAACGCCAGCAAAGGCGCTTTCAAATTCTACAGCCGCTTTTGTGGCTGCCACTCCTGCGCCTGCAAAGGCCAAAGATGCCGGTGCAAACTTCTTTGCAATGTTCCCGGACTTTTCTGCTATTTCGCCGGTAACCGCTGAAACCTGTGCAAGTGCCGCACGGCTCCTGGACGCTTCGGCCTGTAGGTCTTTCAGCTTTAGTTCGGCGCTGGTCAGTTCCCGGACTAACTCACGGTATTGTTTTTGGTTGATCTCCGTGCCGTCCGCCATTTCCTGATCTGCTTTCTTTTTGGCGTTTCGGAGGCTTTCAACCTTGTTTTCTGTATTTTTGATTTGTTCCCCGAGCAATTGCTCCTTTTGTTTGAGCAGGTCAATATTAGTCGGGTCGAGTTTCAGCAGGCGATTGACTTTATTAAGCTCCGATTGTGTCCCACGGATTTCGCTGTTCAGCGAGCTGATCGCTTTCGACAATCCCTTTGTATCGCCGCCGATTTCAACAACGATGCCTTTAACATTTTCAGCCAATCTTACCACCTCCTGCGAAGAAATCACGCAAGCCGCCGGGTCTGCCCTTTATGGCATACTGTTCTGCGTCGTTGGACTTTTCGATCATCAAATCATAGACCATTCCGCAGGTCATGTCCTCCAGCGCTTCATCGGATAACCCGAGTTCAGCGCAGCGGAGCATAAAGGTTGACCCGGTAGGCTCACGCACGGTTTGTTTTATTTTTTTTTTGGAACAGCGGTAGTCTTGTTGTTCAGGCTCCAAAGCTCCAAAATGGCGGGGAGCACTTTATATATGGAAAACATCTCAAACTGTTCCAGCCACTCGTCAACATTGTCCGGGATGGACCCGTCATATTGCCGAGCCATGATAAAAGCGACATCCTCAAATATTTCAAGATCGCTTACGGAAAAAGATCCGTCCTCGGATGTCGCTGCCGTTTGTAGCTTTTGCAGGTCTCGGACAATGTCCCGACCCACCTTGTGGCGGTAGATGCGTGGGGTCAGCGCATTAGCGCACAACCCTACACTTTTTCCGTCGATCTCGATTACTTTGTTCATTTCAGCCTCCAGTCGTCGGAGTGAATACAGCGGTGTACCAGCCGTTCACGGTCGCCTCCGGGGTCTCCGCCGTAGTGTAGGCAAGGGAGTTGCCGTTTGCCAGCGGGGAAGCGGTGATGCTGACGGTCTGCGTCTGCGGCTCTACGCTCTCGGTCGTGGTGTTCAGCTCACGAGTGGGGCGGGTGCAGGTGCAGTTATAAAGAACAAACTTCGTTCCGTTCACATCGCCCTCCTCTTGGAACAGCAGGGCGAAGGACTTGGGCTGAATGTTTGCATTCTCGATCATCACCTTGCTGGTGGTGTCAAGAGTATACCCGAAAACATCCTTGAGGAATGCTTCGGGGAAAACGGCAACTTCGAGATCGCCGGTGTAGCCGCTGTTCGCCACGGCTACGAAATACTGAATGTTGTCCGCATAAAACGGTGTGGTATCGCCGGAAGGCTCCAAAGACAGGCTAACTGCGCCGGGGATGGCTACGGGAGTGCCATAGGTGTTATTTTCCCCGTCGAGGATAGCGTAATGGACATTCGAGATACCGAATTTAACTTTATCAGCCATTTTTACACCTCGATTTCATAAACTACTTGGTTACACTGCTGATCTTCAATGTAACTCTCGGACTTCTGCCAAAACAGAGAGGACAAGGCCTGTTCGACTTTGCCCTCTGCTGTTAGGTCTTTATCTTTTGTGTAAAGCTCAACCTGTATATGGTTGATGGGGTGATACACCACATTGTCAGCGCCAAAATTATTGGAGTAGGAGACGCGATAGAGGATATACGGTAACTTTTGCGGCTTATTGAAGTAACCGTATGCTACGGGCATCCTCGTCTGTTTTAACAGGGAATTGACCTCTTGCAGTGTCATCCTTTCTTAATCACCACCTTTACACGGGTTAATAGTTTCTGCTCTGCCTTTTGCTCCGCTGGGCCGATGTGGGGGAATGGGCGGGCAGAGCCTTTTGCGGTTCCGCCTGGGCCTGCGTGACCATGTTCCAGCAAGTGCGTGAGCTGGTAATCCGTTTTGTTGAAAATTCGCATACGGATATCGCTGTAGCTCTCATATGCGACCTTGTCACGCCAACCGGCCTTATAATCGCCGGTCTGTACCGGGCTGCCGGTCACAATGTCTTGGCGGCATTCCTTTGCCACCTGCCGAACCTCTTTTTTTACGCCATCCGTAACGGCCTGGTCATAGTTTTTCAGTTCGGACAGGATTGCCGTTGCCAACTCATCCGGTCTAACCGTTTTCGACATCGTTGCCCACCTTTTCCTCTAGGTACAGCTCTATTTCATCGCTGCCTGTTGCAAAATAGGTGCGATAAATGGAATAGCGTTTGCCGCGCCACTCGGCTAATTTCTGCCCAGCATAGTTGGCGATAGGAGTAACCGCCACAAGGGACGGCTGCAAGCCGTTTTGACCGGCGGAATAGAACTCCGCCCGTGTAGCGGACTGCAGCCGCGCCCAGACCTGTGTTGTGGTTTCTGTGGCAATCTGTACCCCGATATCGTTCTGCTCAAAGGTTTGGGAGATTAATGTAATGAGATCATCCAAATCAATCACCCACCTTTTGCTCAAACAGCCGGTTGTTGAGTGCCCACCGGAGCATCCTGGGCATTGCTACGACCTTTTCCCGGCGTTGCCGGTAAAGGTAGGCGGCGTACATCTCCACCAGCATAGCATCACCGGTGCTGGTGGAAAGTACGATTCCCTCGGTAGCGATATACTCCTTGGCAGACGCGATCAACGCCGACAGGTAATCGTCAAGCGCTGTTGTGGAAAGTTGCAAATCAACCTTCAAGATCACGAGGATATCAGCGTCTGTCATGCTTTAACCCCCTTTTAGGAAGCCTTGGTTACATTGACTGTGTAAACAACGGTCTCGTTTCCATTCTTGACAGTAACGGTCAGAGGATGGGCAGCGCCATCAGCCAGCCAGGTAACAGAGCCGCCGTTCTTCACATTGGCGTTGTTGTAGGCAATAGCGACCTGCGCACCGGCAACCTCGGTAGTGGCGTTTACTGCAGCAGTCGCAGCGGAAGCGGTAGCGGTGTAGCTCAGCACATCGCCATCAAAAGCAGGGCTGAGGGACAGGTTTCCAACGGTCAGAGCGGACAACTTAGCGTTGTTGGCGGTATCAGCCGCAAAGGTCATGGAGGTGGTTACGGAAGCGCCGTTAATGTTGATCGCCACAAAAGCGCCGGGGATAACGGGCATACCGTCAGCACGCTCTTTGCCGCGGAATACGGTGTTGTCCTGAATGAACTGAACCTCGCGGGATGCTTCGATGGTCATGCCGGAGCGCTGCGCCCACAGGTACAGGTCGCCATAGCCGCCAACGATGTCGCCATCGGGGATAAATTCTAGGATTTCCACATCACCGCCGATGATGGGCATGGTCATTCCGTCAAACGTGACATAACGACCGAGGGCGGTGGCGAGGATCGCCTTGGACTGCAGAGTAGCGAGGGTCTTGCTGTTCATCGCCCAGAAGCGCTCGCCGCGGGAGTAGCGGGTAAAGGTGTTACCAGCGGCAACAGCCAGCGCAGCCCAGAAAGCCTCGCCGGTGGAAGCGGTGGGAATGGTGATGATGTTGGAGGTGTGCAGGTCAACCCAAGCAGGAGCATTGGCCGGGTAATCGCTGGGTTTGCTCTCCTGCGCCAGACGCGTCACAATACCAAGAGGCATCTTCTGACCAGCGCCCTTGCCGTACAGGATGGCCTTATCCTTGGCAAGGCCGATAGCCTCGGACAGCATCTCGACGATCCAGGAGGCGAGGTTTACATCGTTATCCTCCAGCAGGGAATTACAAACAGGAACATAACCGGCAACCTTGAAGCCGTCAAGAGTGATCTGGTTAAAGCTGAAGGTCAGCTCATTGATGGCGCCGCACATTTCAGTCCAAACGGCCTCGGGGACAGTACCGGCAATGGTCTGACGGGCTTCGCCATTGACATTGCGGATGCGGACCCGACGCATCAGTTTGGAGTAGCGATACATATTCTCGGCAATAAGGTCGAGGAATACAACAGGGATGGTCAGCTCACCACCGGTGATATCTCTCTTGCTGCGGGCAGCGTTACGAAGCTCCGCAAAGAAGGTCTGCACATCGGGCTGGGCTACGATAGCGTCACGCTGGTCTTTGGGAAGAGCGTCAAAGGCGCGCACATTCATGGGGAGGGAGCGAATGTTGATGGTATTCATGGTAAAATCATTCCTTTCGTCTTTCTTTTCTGCTTTGGGTTCAGCCTTGGGAGGATCCTTTTCGGCATTTTCCAAGTCTTCCTCAAGGCCCTTGATTTCTGCGGACAGTTTTTCTTTTTCGGCGTTGTGGGCATCCTGTTCCTCGGTAAATTTGTTCATGGCGTCCTCAACAGCCTGCTGCTCCTCATCGGTGGTAGCTTCGCCGATTGCTTTTTCGATTTCAGCGGAGCGTGTTGCAAATTCTGCGTCTTTAGCTACCAGTGCCTCAAAAGCTGCTCTTTTCAGTTCCAGCTTTTTGGCAATCATAATGGATTTCAGTGCCATGTCAGCACTCCTTTCTTAGCTTTTTGAGGGCTTCGGCCCTCCATTGGTCGAGCTTGCGCTCGTTGATCTTTTCAAGGTCTTTTTTCCGAGCCTCTACCATGGTGTCCTCGTAGGCCGGGAAGGTAACGACCGATACCTCATACAGTTTGACTTTGCGAATAGTCCACACGGTTGTGCCATCTGGCCGGATTTCGGTTTCCTCGTCAAGGATGTCAAAGCCGAAAGAACATTGGGAAACATCCCCACGCTTTACGCGCTCATAGGCGTTCATGGCGTCCTGATCCGCTTGATTAATGAGGATGGACCCCCAAAGGCCCAAATCGTCAACGCGGAGGGTCAGTGTACCAGCTGTTGTTCTGCCAAGCACGATTGTGGTATCATGGTTAACCAGCGCCCGAATATCATCACCGAGGGTACCATCAAAGGCTCCTCGGTCAATGCGCTCGATGGCTTTATCCCACATCCGGTATTCGCCGGTAAAGGTGGCGAAATAGCCCTCAATGTAGAGGTTTCCATCAGCAGCGCGGGTTTTGAAGTCGCCACTGCGGCTGATTGCCTGTCTTGCTCCTACCATTTACTCACCTCCTCCGTTTAGTTTTTTCTGATCGCCAAGGCGGTCCGCGGGAATGTAGTTTTCAAGGGCCAAAAGCTCATCCATCCCCTCGTGCGGAGTAAGCCCAACCCAACTGCGCCACTCGTTCCGTGTCATTGCCATGCGGTCAACCATTTCCGCGCCAGCTTTGATGGTTTCCTCCAAGGAATAGTTGTAGAGGGAGCGGACATTGAAGCGGAAAAAGTAATCCGGAGATACGAGCAGCTTTCGGCTAAACTCCTGCTCCAAAATCTGTGCAATCGGCATGATACGGGAAGAAATAAAGTTGTTCCATTCGTCTCGCTTGAACTCGCCAACGCCCAAAACAAAAGGCGGCACGCCAAGAATGGTTGCCACCGTCGTTTTATCCAGTTTTACGAAGTCTGCCAGCGCAAGATCAGATAGAGTAAGGGGCCTTACCTGTTCCACCGAGAATTGCTCGGCAGGAATCAGCCAAGGTTCCCCGGCTTTATTGCTTGCAACAAAATCGCCAAGGAGCTTTGCACGCCCCTCCGGGTCAGAAAACTCGTCCGTCAGCGAATCCACCTTCACGATAAGAGACGGTTTCCATTCACTGGCCATGAAACCATTTTCTGTTTTCGCCGCTTGCTTTAGGTTATTTGCCACATCAGCCAGCGCAATGCTGTACCCAGTGCCTTGCCATGGGTAGTAATTGCTCGGATTTATGGCAAAATGCAGCACATCCTTCGGGTCATAGGGTTTCCCAGATATTTCGATGCTATAATACCGTTCCCCATTCGGTACAAATGCTACAAACGCCGCCGGAATCGGGTCAAGCCGCCGGAGCATCCCCTTCCGGGTCTTTGGGAGCACTACAGCGTTCCCCCGGCCATCCAGCAGCATTGTTTTGATGATCCACTGGATAAAGTTTGACCGGCCCATGTAACTGTTCGGCTCGATGTCAACCACACGAGACAGCCCATTTTTAACCCGGATATCTCCACTATCGGTGTTTTGCATCAGATAGATTGTCATACTTCCAATTAAAGACGCAATCCTATCAACAGCGGCACAGATTTCCGGGTTGTGCGCAAGGTCTGTATAGCCGGAACAGGTTAGGTCTTTCCAGCCGGTTCCATCACACAGGCATACAGCGCTCCGCGTTTGGGGCTTATCCCGAGAGCGGAAGCGCTCAAAAAAATTTGCCATGCTCATTTATCACCCCACCATTTCTTTCCTGCTTTAGATTTATCCAAAGCCTCCAAGTACCGCACCGTGGCGAATACGGAGGCATCGAACACATCAATTCGGTTTGTCGGTCTTACCTTGTCGTACTGGATCATGTCGTCTGTCTTTTCGACGGCAGAGACATTCCCAACACAATACTCATAGGCTTCGGAATGCATATAGTACAGCGTCCCATTTTTGGCGCTCTGCTCGATATGCCGGAAACCTTCTGATTTCCTGTAAAAATACTGCGGTTGGTCGATAATGTTAAACCCAGCCGATTTCATGCCAATGAAATACTCTCGGCAGAATTTACGGTCATGCCCCACCTGTCGTATTCGGAAACCGCGCTTTCGCATTGTAACAAACCAGTTGACAACATCGGCGTGGTTTACGGTTGGACTGTTGCACATGGTCAAAAGTCCATCATCAGCCCAGCCGAAAAGCGGTATACCATCCTCGTCGGCCTTAACATGAGCCTGCACCACAGGGAACCAAGCGTGACTGATGATGATATCAACGCCTTTGTAATTTCCAAAAAGCGCAGCCGCCGTTAGGTCGTGCATTTTTGAGAGGTCTGCACCACCGTACCAGTCTATTGGGAGCTTGGAAAGCTCGTCCAGCGTCCAGTTGTATTTTTCATCGCTTCGCCGGAATTCGTCGAGGTTGAAATAGGACTTGATAGCCCCGGTATAGACATTGAGAGACTTTGCAAAGAAATCTTTCCGCTGCTGCGGGTCATTCTGCGCCTGCAAGCTATCGTTTAGAATTTCCTCCGGCCGGATGGAAACGCCATAGGCCGGATTGGCCATCTCATGTACCAGGGGATTGGTATAGTCGATATTTCCCTCCTCATCCGGATTGGCGCAGCACATAAAGATAAAATATTGTTCGTCCTTGATGGTGCCATCCAGCACCTTTCGGCAGTATTGCAGCCTCTGCCCAAGGAAGCCCTGTTCGTTATCGCCAGCCGTGGAAATACCTATCAGCAGCTTGTTGGTGTAGGCTTTCATGGCTTCCTTAAAAAGGTTGTACTGCTTAGGCTTGGTAAAAGCGTGGATTTCATCGCAGATCGCAATATTGCAGTTAAGAGAATCCTGCGCATCCGGGTTTGCAGCCAGAGCGCGGATAAAAAACGAGCCGTCTGGAAGCTCTGCCTCCATTGAGTGCTCGTTGTTGTTGTCAATGATCTTTACACCGCCGCCATGCTTCTCGTCCTCGCCCATAAGCCGGATGTTATAATCCAGAAAATTAAAGCTTTCAAGGGACTGCATCAGAGCCGCGGCCGATATGTAGGTTTTGGAACCGCTGCGCCGGTACCACAGGGACAGCGCCCATGCGAGGGAAGCGGCAAAACTGGTTTTGATGTTCTTTCGAGGGATAAAAATAAGGGCTTCATGAAATCGCACCACATCGGTGCCTTTCAACTTAAACCCAAGAAGATTGTATATGATGAATTTGTGAAACGGCTCAAGAAGAAACGGTTTTCCCCGAAGCGGTGTCCCGTCCAGCTTTTCGCCTTGCTGATGGCAAAGTGTTTTTTCGATGATTTGGATGCAAAACTCCGGCCCTTTCGGCGCGAAATCGTACTCGTCATTATCGAGGTCAGCAAAGAAACGGTCAACAGCCTGCCGCAATTCCTTGCAAGCGGCCTTTCTCCCGTCTCTGATGCTTTCGGCATACTCAAGGACTACGGGCCAGTTCTTACCCTTAATCTGTCTCAAGGCTGGCAAGAGCAGCGGCAAGGCCGCCCTTTTCCTCCTTTTCCTTCACTCCGCCGGTCATTTTGCGGAAACTCGATGGAGTAAGCCCCAATTCGCGCCAGTATGCCAGTGCGCTCTTGTTGAGGTCGTCCCACAGAATCAACAGAGGGTTTTTTACCATGTTTGTGGCGTTCCCTTTGTTGGTATATTCGATGACGGACTTACCGCCGGACTTTTTGAACTCGGCCTTGGTCTTATCCCGCTGTTCCAGTATCTCTGCAAGCGTTTCTACCGCAGATTGATAAGATGGGTCGGCCGTACCGAGTTTTTCCATCTGTTTTCCGATAGTTTCAACCCATTTTTCCTTTGTCATGGCTTCCCCTTTCTCAAAAATATACCGTAGAGTTGGAAAAAGTTCCCCCCGCCGGTCCCCATAGACAGGCGGAAGGCGCAACGGATAGGGGGGGGTATCAGTAACGGCCCCTTGCTGCTGTTGCTTTTTCCGGGTGCTGCTTGTTATGGCAGCCCTCACACAGACTTACTAAATTTTTATCTTCGTAAGCCAACTCCGGGTACTCATCTGCGTGTTTGATATGATGCACCGTTGTAGCCTGTACCGCCTTTCCGTACCTCTTGCAGTGCTGGCACATATATCCGTCACGCCTTAATATCTGTTGGCGCTTCCTCCGCCACCTGGGAGAATTATAATCAAATACAATGTTCATTACCCGCCCTATCCCTCCCGGTGTCTACTATGCCGGGCTACCAATTATTGTTACCAAACCGTGGTTATCCGCTTAGTGCCTGTCTTGTTCCCGCACAGCAGGAGCGTCTGCGGCTGCTCATGGTCGCTCTCGCTGCTGGGCAGCAGCATCTTCCGGGCTGCGTAGCCTCCGTACTGCTGCCATGCGGTACAGCTAACCACTACCAGCTGCTTGGTACGGATAACATTGTTGTTACTGTCCACCACGATCTTTTTGGGCTTACTGATGGTGCCTTTGTGGGTATGGCCAACAATCAGAGCGTCAATGCCCTCTATGGTGTAGCCGAAGCGCTCATTGCGGTTGACCGTTGCACCGGTGTAAATGCCGCCGCCGGAGCCATGGGTAACAGCCATCGTATAGCTGGTGATAGGGATATCTCTTGTTACCCTGCGCCCAATCTCCAGTTTGAGGAATGCTATGTCCTCGGCGTAGTAGTCCTCCATGTCCAGCTTGCACATGATATCGCCCATAATGTCTTGGTCGGTGTCCCTGGCTGTCCTCGCTTCGTGGTTACCGGATACCGCGCAGAGTATCTTATCCTTGATGGGCGTTAGCATTTCCACCATCATCTTTTTCTGCTCCCGCGGGCGGATATAATCCTCAAAGGGGCTTCCCACCGCGTTCCGGGTATTGTTGTTGATGAGATCGCCGCCAAGGATGAGATAAGCGTCCTCCCGCTCTACCCGGCGGCAGAATGCTTGCCAGCCCTCTTTATCGTGTAGGATGCTGCCCAAATGCACATCAGATACCGGATATACCTTGATGGTGTCGCTCTGCGGGATTTTGCGGACTATTAAATCCATAGGTATCCCCTCCTTTATGGCATAAAGAAAGAGAGCGCCTTTCGGTACTCTCTGGCTGCTTTTTGTAAGGCAGACTATTGCGAACTTGCGGCCTGCCAGCGCGGCACCTTTTTTACGAAGGTCATGTATCTTCGGCCAATGGGATAACGGGGCATCGGCGACCCCGTAAAAAGGAGGTAAAACATGAAGGTGGAGCACCCGATAGGGCTTGAACCTATAACCCGCTGCTTACAAGGCAGCCGCTCTACCATTGAGCTACGGGAGCAGATCGCCGGGATTAGGGGCCCGGCTCCCCACCAGGAGGAATGTCAAGGAAATTTTGTGTTTTACCACGCTATCAGTATACACTGTATGTGCGTCTTATTTCTGCCATGTTTCTGCCATCTTTACAGCTCGGTCAACCCATACCGGCAAAGGGCATATCTCATCAGCGCTTCGTCCTTATCCCGGTACACCTCTCGTTCACTCTCATTGAACTCCTGGCAAAGTCTCTGTATGTAGCCATATTCCCGGCGGATGTAGAACAACTCAAGGATGCGCCGCTGCTTTCCCGTCAGGCAGGCCAGTCCTTTCTCAACCTGGGAGGTCTGCCACTTGACTACCGCAAGGTTTGCCGAGAGCGCATCCCGGCGGGAGATTGCGTTAATCAAATGATCTTCCCGGCCGCAGCCACCGCCCTTTACTGGTGTAGCATCGCTGGTAGCGGACCGAATGCCGTCCATCTGCTCATTGTAGCGGCGGATTTCTTCCGGCAGGCTTTCCAACGAGCGGAGCTTATAGCTATGGCACTTCAGCTCGTCAATGCAGATGCGCTTGTAGTCAATCATGTTTCTCCCTCCTCCATCAGCTCTTTATAGCTTATCCCGTTTTTAAGGCCTGGGCTTTCATCGCTGCCTGTTGCCCGGAAATGGGCCTGCGGGTGGCTGGGGTGCATATACTCGATCATGGCAAAGTTGGCGAGGTCAACCAGCCATTCCGTATTGCCAGTTTCCCGGTACAGCCGCAGCCGTTCCTCTGCGCTGTCTATCGCCTTGGCCAGCTCCGGGTAGGTTTGGCTCATCCAGCCGTATTTGTAGTGAGATACGATAATCCTGTTCTGCATGAGGTTTATAAATTCCTTGCTCCAATCCCGCTGGAGGATATCGTTTACATTATCCATCTTTGTCCTCCCTGCATTCTCCATAGCTGCAGAAATCGTCCTCGTGCATCTGCGCACAAAGTATATTCGGCTGCCCCGGTGTTCCATCTCTGTACTTGCAGTCCTTGCATCTGACCACCGGCACCGCATCAACAGATTCCTCCGCCAGCATCTTCATCCACTCACAGTCTGCAGGCTCACAGTCCATTCCCGGATACATTCTGTCGCAGATACTACAGATAATATCCACTGCAGTTTCATTTTTGATGTATGGCTTAATCATAGACAGCCTCCTTTTCATTCATCTTTGCACCGCAGTTGGGGCAGTATTGAAAATTCTTCTCTTTAACATCTGTTGCCCAATCACAATTTGAACAGCATACAATAGGTGGAATTTGATATTCTACCCACCGCCCATGCACCACCGGAGCTACATCGGCAACGGGCATATCAAGAATATCCCCTACATCGACAACTTGAACATAGCCTATTCGAGTGTCGGCGTCCCATGCCTTTTGAAGCAGTGCTTTCCTGTTAATGTATTCAGCCATTGCCACCCCCTCATCAAGGCCAACACTTCGGCGGAATTCGGCTTTCTCTTCCGGTGTTTTGTAAGGCTCTGCCTCAGAGCAAAATTGAGAACCCATCACTTCCCGATTATAATAATTGCATACCTCAAAATCATCACCATCATCGTCAACCGATTGGTACCAAGAGCAATCTTTACAGCGTACCACGGAAGCTACATCTGCCGTTTGCATATCCGCAAGCACCCGTTTCGCGTCTGCCATCGTGGCGTTCGGCTCGGTTACTTCCAAGGCGGTCAACTTGGCAATCGCCGTTCCCCGGTTAATGTATTCATCCATTGTCAGCCTGCCTTCCTCGGGCCTATTCTCGGATAGAATAGGCCTGTTCTAATTGCGTGTTTCATATTCTCGCTTCTTGTACACCATTCAAGATTTGACGCAGAGTTATTTTGTTTGTTTCCGTCTTTGTGATTCACATCGGTTTCTTCTGGTAACGGGTCCCCAATAAAATGTTCTGCCACCAATCTATGCAAACGAAATACCGTCTTTTTGCAATGGACATTTAGCGTCACATAGCTATATCCTCTCGTATTCACCCACGGTTTTAAATTTTTGCACCGCACACTTCCGTTTACGGGGGCAATCCTACGAACATTCCCAAAACTGGACACCTGATACCACCCCTCAAACCCTTTAATATCTTTCCATACTTCGTTTTTCATCGAAAGCCCTCCTGTTCCAAAATCCGACCAGCTTGTCAATGTCTTTGCTTCTCGGCGACGCCATAGCGCCAATCATGCACCCATCCTTATGCCGAGGATTCCCAACGAGCAAAGCAGTTTCGATATAATCGATCGTTACAGCTTCGATTTTCATGTCGCATCCGCAAAACGGACAGCTACGCAATTCCAGATAATCGTTTTTCGGCATATTCAATTCCTTTCTTTTTAATCCACCAATAAATGGTATATGCACTAATCCCAGTAATTTCACTCCATTCTGCTACGCATCGTTTTTCATTATTAACAACAAGGAATTTTGTATTCCGTCTATTTCTGCTGTTTTCTTTTGGTGTGACAAATCTACAATTTTCTGGGCAATAGTTCCCATTGTTGTCTATCCGGTCTAATTGTAGCCCGTCTTTGTACCCATTCCTTAATGCCCACAAAACAAAGTTGCTTGCATCTTGCCATTCATCGCATAACCTAATCCCTCTTCCTCCATAGTCTTTATACTTTTCCCGGTTTGGGTTCTCGCAACGGCTTTTCATTGTTTGCCATAGATTGAATAATTTCTGATTGTCGTGGAATAATCCATGTTTTACATTCCCCCGATGACGATATCTCTCTTTCTGGCACGGTTTCAATTCAGCCATATCACTCTACCTCCTGCATCCAAAACTTACGACGGCAGTCTGTACACCTTTGTTCTGGGTATCCGCACCCTCCGCTATCCCTGTGAGCAGCAGAAATATCAGACAGACAAAACCGCAGTACTCCGTACTCATCAAGTCTCGCCTCTGGGTAGTGCTCCAGAAACACACTCTGTCGCGTCTTGCGCGGATGGGCTGCGGCCCATTCCTCGACAATAGCAATCTGAGCCGCAGCGTCCAGCGTTGAGTCATAGTCAAGTGCGCACAATGTGCCATCGAAAGCTGGGCACCCTTCGCATCCACCGCAAAAACTCTTGCACATTCTGTTGCCTTCCTCAATAAACTTCACGGCATCCATGTTATCCCTCCTTTACCGACAATGTGTCGTTTCTAATCGCTCCTTTACCACAGGAAAAATGCGGTTGAACGACCCCGGATATGTTACATTTGGAACACTCTCCATAACAATCTGAAAACATAAGATACTGACATTGCCAACATTCTATTTTATTTTCGTCCATTTCCTCGTACCGGCACACGCCCGGATGGTTTACTACGGGGCAAAAATCTGCAACCGCCGGGCAATCGCCGTTTACACAGACTTCATCTTTCAGCCATTTACACATCATCCCACCTCCAGTGCCATCAGCAAATCCTTGTAGTCCAGCAGCAGCGCCCATATCTGCTCCGCATCGTCATGGTCGAGGGTGACTGCACCCTCTGCGTCAACGGCAGCAGCCAGCCTGTCTATGTCCCGGATTACTTCGTAGTAGTCCTTTACCGTCATTGGCTCACCCTCCAAAATTCTCAAGATAATATTGCTTGCAGTCCTGCCAACCATTGTAATAGGCTGCCTGCTCCCGGCGTTCCTGTTCCTCTGTTGTGATCTCCGCCTGGGCCACTTCATCCACATGATTCCACCTTTCGGCCGAAATAGCCGATAGAACCATTATGCAGAAAGCAGCTAAGATTATCGTAACTGCCGCTGCCGTCCAGTTCCTCATAGCGAATCCCTCCTAAATCCGAAGAATGTTTTTATTTGCGGCAGGGTCTCCAACCTGTGACCATCTACCGTTATCAGCGCTGCGTAGCCCCGGCCTATCCAGCCATCGTGCCAAATCTCCCGGGCTTCGAAATAATCAACGCCCTCCCGTCGCTCCGTGGTTTTGCCGCAGATCCTTATCTCGATGTCGATTTTCCCATCCCGGCGCTTTATCCAATTCTTGGGGCGCTTATACTTACCGGATGCCGCCGCATCCTTGTAGCATTGTTTGGAGCAGTACTTTTGTCCCGGCTGGCCGAAATAGTCCTTCCCGCAGTATTCGCATTTCTTCGGCTCAGCTTTTTTCATACTGCTTTTGCGGGCCCGGATGCTGTCCATGGCCTTTTGGCAGTCTTTGCAATACAGCTGCCGGGTGTTGGTGCTGCCTATCGGCCCTCCGCATCTCTTACATGGCCGGTTTGGGTCTCTCTTGATTCCATAGCGATACAAGATTGAGGCCACAGAGCCGTAATCAAGATCGAGAATTAAGGCAATCTCCCTGTTGGTCTTGCCCTCCCGCACCAGCTGTTCCAGGACCTCCGGGTCATTTGATTTAGAACAGCCGTTTTTTGCTGCAGGAGTGGCCTTATCGTATGACATCATAACTCACCGCCTTTTCATGCTCGGACATCTCTGCGCGCATTTTTATGGCTTTGGTGATAGCGTTCCAGCGCTTGATAAATTCCTCGGCACTTTGTCCCTCAAAAAGCGGATTCTCCCGCTCTACATCCTTCTGTCCCATCAGGGTACCTCCTCTATGTCAATTTCTGTTCTTGGGTTTTTGGGGTCATATGCCCCACGCAGCCTTAATTCCACATGGTCAAAGCTATCATCGGCGATTACTCCCCGGTGTACCAGCCCGTCCATCAGCATCTTGCCGTTGTAGTTATCCGGGTCATGCCGGTGCCGGGTGGGGAAGTAGTAGGTGATGGTCACCACCGCCTTGCCCATTGGTTTGCACTTGGGGCAGTATGCCACAAACAGCTGCAGCCAGCGCTGCTTTTCCGCTCGGTAGTCCCAGGCGTTCGCCCGTCCTGCGTACTTGTTCAGCGATGGGGGGATTTCGGGAATTGTTATTTTCACGCATTCTCCTCCATCGTCCGCTGCGCCAGCGCCAGGTCATAGCTGGGCAGCTGCTTTACCTCTGCCATCCCTGCCAGCTTCGCCCGGACATCTGCAGGCAGGGCTTGCATTTTGCGCTCGCTCTCCTGCCTTGCCCGGTAGCTGCGCATAAAGTTGGACTGCACCACGCTCTGCACTGTCCCGGTGTCCATGCTGGCCCATTCCCGCAGCTGGGAGGGGTGTCCTACCAACCGTTGTAGGTTCTCCGGCAGGGCTGCAAACTCTTTTTCGCTGTTGTAGCCGCTGTTCCGCAGGGCCTTTGCAATCAGCGCCCATGCTTCCCCCTCGGAGAGTTCTACCGGTCTGCTGATCTCACCAATAGCGGCTATGATAGCCCCAATGTGTGGAGGGAACCCCTTGCGGTCGCTGGCAATGTGGGACTTAACCGCCGCTGCCACAAGGTTAGCCGGGTAGTCTGCCAGCATCTCCGCCCACAGGTTCACCACCGCTTCGGCATCCTGCCGCTTCATGTCCCGGTAGTACGCAGGGTAAGCGGCCTTGAGGATGGACATAACAGCCAGTGTTTCAGTGCGGTTCATGTTGTCCCTCCTCCTGCAGCATCTGCAAAAATACATTGTCTGTCCCACCAGCAGACTTGTCGCCTTTCAACGGGTAAACATCCTGCCAGCAGCGCTTAACGCTCTGGTCGAGAATAAGTCCCTTGGTGTGGTTGTCCCCAGGTGCCAGCCGTTCCAGCTCATTCAGGATCATCTTTGCGGCCCGATCAGTGAGGGGCTTTTTGATTTTCTTGCGCATCTCACAAAAGCCGTTCCAGTTCTCCATCAAGGCTTCCGGGACATCCACACGCCCCCTTGGGGGGGTAGGGGGGGTATTATTCCCGGAGGGAATATTTTCTTTGTCTTTGTCTTTGTCTTTGTCTTTGTCTTTGTCTTTGTCTTGGCTTTTCTGGGTTTTTGAAAAACCCGCTGGGTTTTTTGGGTTCCCTTGGGTTTTCTTCGGCCTACCGCCCTTGGAACCGTTTTCCCTGCTTGTTTTGGCTCTTCCTTCGCATTCAGCAGCCATCCGGTCTATTTGCAACTTTGCTACCGGCCATATAAAACGCTCGTTTCCCCGGAAATCGGGGGCTGCGCCCGTCTCTGCATATTTCAGCATAGCCGTGAACAGCCGCCCTCTCTCCGCATCTCCGAGTTCCTCCATGGCATCTGCAAAGTCTGTAAAGACTTTAAGGTACTTCATGGGTTGTCCTCCTGTCGCTTTTTACTGGGAAGCGTAACCCTTAATTAAAAGGGAGGTCGTTCTCGCCAGAGACTTCTTCAAATCCGCCCTGCTCGCTCTCTGCGGGCTTTTCCTCTGCCTTGCCGGTAGATTTGCTGCCGCCAAACAGAACTTCCTCTGCGATAACCTCTGTGGCTGTGCGCTTATTGCCGTTCTTGTCCTCGTAGTTGCGAACTTCGATGCGCCCCACAATGGTAATGAGGTCGCCCTTGCCGAACCACTGGTTTACGAATTCGGCGGTCTTGCCCCATGCTACGATGGGGACGAAGTCAGTCTTTTCCCGGTCACGGTTTCGGCCTACGGCGATGGTAAAGCCGCACACGCTCTTGCCGCTGTTGGTCTGCTTCAGTTCGGGGGCTTTCGTCAGCCGCCCATTAAGGATTGCTTTATTTAACATATGTAACCTCCTGTTATCCCCATTGGTCTGCCATAGCGGCAGCGATGCCGGGGAATGTTTTTGCCCTGGTCTTACTGTCTCTGTGAGAATTAAGAACATATCTATACGGTTGTTTTCTAGGACGGCGCATGCTCGTAGAGCCAACCCACAGCCCTTTTGGCTCTACAATATTTGTCGCAGCCAGCGGGGGCAAATTCTTTAGCCAAAGGCAAGTCCTTTTTCTCCACGGATGGCCGAACATAAACGGTTCGATGATTTGGGAATACATGGGGAGTTTGTAGTAATTGAGAGGTACAGGGTTTTCCACGGCAATCCTTTCTATTCCGCAATTCATAATTGCCATAAAGAAACTTCTTGCTTCCCACCCTTTCTTTTCTCTTTGGCTGTCTTTTACGCTGTGGTCAGAGTTGAACAGGCAAACAGCTCCGGCAGCACACAGGTATGTACAAGGCGGGTGCGCAATCAGCAAATCCCATTTTCCCACATTGTGAGACGCCCCGTCCATTGTGACAACGGTACCACCCTTGATGGCTTCCAGCGCGTCACCAAGAATATGCCATTCTAGGTGACCGCCAGACGGCTCCTGTATATCGCAGGAGTACGCTTCGTGCCCCTTTGCCCGGAAAGCCTTGCAAACCTCCTGACTTTCCTCACATGCCACTAATACCTTCATCTGTTTCCTCCAAATAGTTAGTGTAGAATTCCTCCCGGAACATCGGGATTGTGAAATCGTAGTTGTCGATACAGGATTGCTCGCCCAGCTGGTGCAGCCAGTCCATCACCTCGGCACAGCCGTGTGCGTGTGTCAGGTGGCAAGGCTCGTGGCACAGGGACACCCAAAGGCCCATACGCTTGCTTTTGCTCCGCATGGCGTTGCCGAAGATTTCATGCCGGTCGAGCTTTACGCCGGAGCGCTGGCACAAAAAGCACTTGGATGTGTCGGCCTGTACGATGCTCGGAGCGTATCCGTTTCGGTCAAGCTCTGCGCCCCATTCGTTTTTCAACTGTCACACCTCCCATCCTGTCCCCATTCTCTGCCGATTTGGTTATCGATGATCCTGATTTGCAGTTTAAGGCTGTTGATGGCTTCCAAGTTCGCCTTATAGACTGCTTCTGCAACATCTCGCTTAAACCGTGCTTCTGCCACGCTTGGTATCCCGTAGCAGGTCTTGTCGATCAGGCCGATGGCAACACCTTCGTCTTTCAGCTTTAAGCACTCGGTGCGTAGAAGGACTTTATAGTCCCGCTCCGCAGCAGCATAATCGCTTCCCGAATTTCGCAAGGTCTTAACAGATGTATTAAGCTGTGCCGATTTCTGTTGCAGTTCGGTCCACAGGTCAAGCTCCATTCTTTTCGGCCTCCTTTGCGGCTTTCATACACGGACCGCACAAATGCCGTCCGAACATTTTCTCGGTGTATGGGACAATCTCCCGGACATACCATGTAGAACCGTCTCGTTTGGTGATTGGGACGATCGGTTTCCCGCAGTCAGCGCAGATTTCCGTGATGTCCTCTCCGGCATCGCCCGGTTGACCAAAACTAAATACGATGTTGCCGTTTTTGTCTGCGACCGTCAGATATGTAATCTGTTCGCCGTGTACTTCCATCTCCGCTACCGTGAACCGTGCCCACTTGTCATTGCTATCTGCAGGCTCATATTTTCCGTTGGCGTTCTTTTGCGTCCTCATCGGGACAACAATGTTGATTTTTGTGTAGAGTTCGCGACCGATCCCCCAATTAAAGCAGGCGCGCTTAAAGCTGTCGGAGCTTTCGCCCTTTTCCTTTTCGGTGTAGCTTTCGGTTCCGCAGTCAGCTTTCCATGCCCATTCGTCATGCTGCGGATCAATTCGGATTCCCACCCGACAGAAAAGGTTGCCCTTGCATTCGTAATGCTCCCGCTGCCAGTTTTCGGCGCCCACCGTCTCGTCCAGAATGCGCATGTCACATCGCGCGTCTTTGTAGCATAGGAGAACAGCCCCTCTCGAAGTATAGTGGTCAACCCGCAGGTCAACCTCGTCCGCTCGCAGCGGTCTGAATTTAACCATGTTATCCTCCTTATTCAAAGTACCTGTCAGCATCCGCATCGCTGGCGTCAAAACGCTTAACACAGTTTTCGCAGCCAATGACCATGCCGTCCTTAATGTAAATTGTCTCGTTGATCTCGCAGCCGCACTCCGGGCAGATGTGCGGCTTATCATCGTAGTTATCCACCCAGCTCGGGATGGGCCTATCCGGGATATCGTATGGGTTCATGCTTCCACGACCTCCCCATTTTCCAGTTTGTAAAATACCCCGGGTTTTATAATCTCACCATCTACCTTTACCGCTCGCACCTCTTTAATGGGGTAAGTGTCACCGTTCCAGTTGCCCCTCTCGGTAAGGACAAGCCAGCATCCAATGGCGCCGGATGCTTTACTATCGACCCCGGTGACGATTGCAATAGACTCCTTTCCATCAACGGTGGCTGCGCTACAGTCGCCGGTGTTGGTGGCTGCGCTACAGTAGCCGGTGTTGGTGGCTGCGCTACAGTTG
>ERZ839741.895-NODE-895-length-35079-cov-4.648669_pt1 | contig 35079 bp, 26 predicted proteins | sample MGYA00519880_ERZ839741 | MGnify/ENA primary metagenome ERZ839741 (study PRJEB31850, sample SAMEA3708851) | human gut metagenome | biome: human gut; feature: human-associated habitat; material: faeces | place: China | collected 2014 ...
ACCCTCGATGGCCGTCCTGACAGTCTGATCCATGGCTCCCGGCGCAGCCGGCAGCCTGTGGGCGTGCCCACGGCATCGAGGGCAAGACGGGTACGAGAGTGCATCTATAACACACATCGCCTTCCTGATAGGGCGGGACACCTTATGTGCCCCGCCCTATTAGTTTACCCAATTCCTGACAGTGCAGATCCATATCACCGCTCCGGGTTTTTCTCCGCCCATTATAAATTCTCACAAAAATTCTCCTCTTTCTTTGTGCTGGTGGCCGTAAATTTGTGATTTTCCTCATTCCCCGTTGAAATCCCGGCGCAAATCCTGTATAATAACGCATAGTTGACAGGGGTATTCTCCCTGTCCGCAGCATTCGTACAGCTTCGGTTCAAATGTGCGTCTGCCAACAATTAAAGGAGGAAAATTGAATGAAAAAGATCCTTGCGCTGATCCTTGCGCTGGTCATGGCTCTGAGCCTGGTGGCCTGCGGCTCCAAGGACAACAACGACACACCCGATGATGGCAAAAAGACCAACACCATCAAGGTCGGTCTGATCTGCATCGGCGACGAGAACGATCAGGGCTACACCTACAACTTCATCCGCGGTAAGGAAGCTGCTACCGAGGCACTGGCTGCCAAGGGCATCAACGTGGAGTGGGTCATCAAGTACAACAAGGGTGAGAACGACGACTGCACCAACGCCAACATCGAGTGCGCCGAGGAAGGCTGCCAGCTCATCATCAACAACTCCTACGGCCATGAGCCCTTCATGCTGAAGGTGGCCGGCAAGAGCGAGTACAAGGACATCCAGTTCATCGGCTGCACCAACTGCGGCTCCTACGGCGACAACTTGGAGAACACCCACAACGCCTTCGCCAACATCTACGAGGGCCGCTATGTGGCCGGCGTGGTGGCTGGCATGAAGCTGCAGGAGATGATCGACAACGGTGACATCACCGCCGAGCAGGCTGTCATCGGCTACGTGGGCGCCTTCTCCTTCGCTGAGGTCATTTCCGGCTTCACCGCTTACTATCTGGGTGCCAAGAGCGTCTGCCCCTCCGTCACCATGAAGGTCCAGTTCGTGGGCTCCTGGTCCGACGCCACTGAGGAGGCCAACGCCGCTTCCGCTCTGTGCGATGCCGGCTGCGTGATGATCTCCCAGCACTCCGATAACACCACCCCCGCCACCATGGCTCAGACCAAGGGTGCTTTCCACACCGGCTACAACAACGACATGACCGGCGTTGCTCCCGATGCCTCCCTGATCGGCACCCGCATCGACTGGGCTCCCTACTTTGAGTACGCCATCGAGACCGTCTACAACGGCGGCACCATCGATCAGGACTGGTGCAAGGGCATTGCCGACGGCTCCGTGGTCATGACCACCCTGAACGAGAAGATCTGCGCTAAGGGTACTGCCGAGAAGGTGGCCGAGGTGGAGAAGGCTCTGAAGGACGGCACTCTGCAGGTCTTTGATACCAGCAAGTTCACCGTCAAAGGTGAGACCGTCACCCACGCCTTCGCTCTGGATACCGACGGCGACTTCACCCCCGACGCCGAGGAGGCCGTGTTCGACGGCGCTTTCCACGAGTCTTACTTCCAGTCCGCCCCCTACTTCACCCTGCAGATCGACGGGATCGAGTGGCTGAACTCCGCCTACGGCAACTAAGCCTCTCCCTCCCCAGCCAAGCGGACAACAAGCTGTAAACTGAAAAAGGGTACGGCTGCACACAGGCAGCCGTACCCTTTTTTCGTGGTGGTATCTAAAAAATTTTTAGTTTTCCTGACGATTTGTTGATTTCTCCAAAAAATCAGCGGTACTTTCTGCATAGCAGCCGCCCAGTTTTTATTTACTTTTTCGGCTGCTTATGATAACATATTTATATTATATATTGTCCGGAAACCGTACCGGGGCGGCAGCGCCCCAATTCACAACGAAAGGATGACAGCCTTGGAAACTGTTTGCGCCATTGAGCTGAGAAACATCACCAAACGTTTCGGCAGCGTCGTCGCCAACGATGGCATCAATCTGGCCCTGAACCGTGGTGAGATCCTCTCCCTGCTGGGGGAGAACGGCAGCGGTAAGACCACCCTGATGAATATGCTGGCCGGCATCTATTTCCCTGACGAGGGCGAGATCTTGGTAGAGGGGAAGCCCGTATCCATCCGCTCCCCCAAGGATTCCTTCCAGTACGGCATCGGCATGATCCATCAGCACTATAAGCTGGTGGACGTGTTCACCGCCGCCGAGAACATCGTGTTGGGTCTGGACGAGGGCGGCCGCCTGGACATCAAGGCCGCCAACGCCAAGGTCAAGGAGATCTGCGACCGCTACGGCTTCGACATCGACCCCACTCAGAAGATCTACGATATGTCCGTCTCTCAGAAGCAGACGGTGGAGATCGTCAAGGTCCTGTACCGTGGGGCGGATATCCTCATTCTGGACGAGCCCACCGCCGTGCTGACCCCGCAGGAGACGGAGAAGCTCTTCACCGTCCTGCGGAACATGAAGGCCGACGGCAAGGCCATCGTCATCATCACCCACAAGCTCCACGAGGTCATGGCTCTGTCCGACAAGGTGGCCGTCCTCCGCAAGGGCAAGTACATCGGCACCGTCAAGACCTCCGAGACGAATCCGCAGGCCCTGACGGATATGATGGTGGGCCACAGCGTGACCCTGAACATCGACCGCCCCAAGTACGACGCTCCCGTCCCCCGCCTGACCCTGAAGGGCATCACCTGCTACGACGGCGAGGGCGTAAAGCGGTTGGACAACGTCTCCTTCACCGCTCTGGGCGGTGAGATCCTGGGCATCGCCGGCATCGCCGGTTCCGGCCAGCGGGAGCTGCTGGAGGCCATTGCGGGCCTGCACCCCGTGGCTGAAGGCTCCATCCAGTTCACTCCGGAGGGTAAGCCCGCCTCTGAACTGGTGGGCAAGACCCCCATGCAGATCAAAAAGGCCGGCGTGGCCATGGCCTTCGTGCCGGAGGACCGTTTGGGCATGGGTCTGGTTGGCTCCATGGGCATGACGGACAACATGATGCTCCGCTCCTGGCGAAAGGGCAAGGGCATCTTCGTCAACCGCAAGGACCCCAACGAGCTGGCCATGCAGGTCTGGAAGGAGCTGGAGGTGGTCACTCCCAGCACCGACTTCCCCGTGCGCCGGATGTCCGGCGGCAACGTGCAGAAGGTGCTGGTAGGCCGTGAGATCGCCACCGCCCCCTCCGTGCTGATGACCGCCTACGCCGTGCGTGGTCTGGATATCAACACCTCCTACACCATCTATAACCTCCTCACCAAGGAGAAGATGCAGGGCTCCGCCGTCATTTACGTCGGCGAGGATCTGGACGTGCTGCTGGAGCTGTGTGACCGCATTCTGGTGCTGTGCGGCGGTAAGGTCAGCGGCATCGTAGACGGTCGCACCACCACCAAGGAAGAGGTAGGCCTGCTGATGACCCGTGTCGGCGGAAAGGAGAAAGCCGCTCATGAATAACTCGATGAAAACGCCCCTGATCCGTCTGGCCAAGCGAGAGGGCATGGACAAGCGGACGGTGTGGGCCATCCGTGTGGGCTCCATCCTGCTGGCGCTGCTGCTGGGCGCACTGGTCATCGCCATCTCCGGTGTGAACCCCTTCAAAGCCTACGGCACCATCATCACCGGCGCTTTGGGCAAAAAGACCGCCATCCGCCAGACGGTGAAGATCGCCGTCCCCCTGTTGGGCTGCGCCCTGGCCATCGCTCCATGCTTCAAGATGCGCTTCTGGAACATCGGCGCCGAGGGCCAGATCACGGCCGGCGCCATCGCCGCCTCCTACTTCGCCCTCTACTGGGTCGGTAAGGTCCCCAGCGCCGTGCTGCTGCTCATCATGGGCGCTGCGGGCGCCGTGGCCGGCGGCATTTGGGCGCTGATCCCCGCCTTCTTCAAGGCCCGCTGGAACACCAACGAGACTCTGTTCACCCTGATGATGAACTACATCATCATCGGCGTGGTCCGCTGGCTGCAGGGCGGCCCGTGGGAGGGTCGTCCCGGCTCTCAGATCATCCCCATGTTCGATCAGTCCGCTTGGCTGCCGGAGGTTTTCGGCGTCCACTGCGGCTGGATCATTGTGCTGGTGCTGGTGGTGGTAATGCACCTCTACATGAACTACACCAAGCACGGCTACGAGATCGCCGTCATCGGTGACTCCCTGAACACCGCCCGCTACGCCGGTATGAACGTGGGCCACGTCATGATGCGTACCATGTTCCTCTCCGGTGCCATCAGCGGTCTGGTGGGCTTCATCGTGGCCTCCGGTGCCAACAACACCCTGTATGACGGCGTGGCCAACGGCGTGGGCTTCACCTCCATCACAGTGGCATGGCTGAGCCAGCTGAACGCCTTCGCCATGATCGTCATCTCCGCCCTGCTGGCCATTCTGGAAAAGGGCGCTGAGACCCTCCAGACCGCCATGCAGGTGCCTACCTCCATCAGCGACATCGTCACCGGCATCCTGCTGTTCTGTATGCTGGGCTGCGAGTTCTTCATCAACTACCGCATGATCTTCCGCCGCAAGCAGGCGGAGGCTCCCGCCGCCCCCGCCGCTGCGGAGTCTGATCAGACCGAGAGTAAGGAGGATGCGTCATGCTGAATACCGTGAATCTGTTCATCGCATTGGTGGTGGCCGCCATCACCTACGGCACGCCTCTGCTGTTCGGTACGCTGGGCGAAGTGCTGACGGAGAAATCCGGCAGCCTGAACCTGGGCGTGGAGGGCATCATGTTCATGGGCGGTGCCATCGGCCTTGGCGGTGTGTTCTACTACGAAAAGGCCGTGGGATCCCCCAGCGCTTTTCTGGCGGTGCTCATCGGTCTGCTGTGCGCCTTCATCGCCGGCGGCATCGCCTCTCTGATCTTCAGCTTCCTGACCATCACCCTCCGGGCCAACCAGAACGTCACCGGTCTGGCGCTGACCATCTTCGGCACCGGCGTGGGCCAGTATATTGGCGAGATCATGCGGATCCGTGAGGGCGGCTTCGTAGCCGTGGGCAATGACCTGAAGGCCGTATTCATCAGCTCCCCCTTCCCTCAGGCCATGCAGGATATCCCCTACGTGGGCAAGATCCTCTTCGGCAACAGCATCTTCTTCTATTTGGGGGTGGTGCTGGCCATCGTCATGCACCTGTTCCTCAACAAGAGCCGCACCGGCCTGCAGCTGCGCTCTGTGGGTGAGTCCCCGGCTACTGCCGATGCCGCCGGCATCAACGTCAGCCGCTATCGCTATCTGGGCGCCATCATCGGCGGCGGCATCTCTGCCGTGGGCGGCATGGTGTACATCACCACCATCGCCGGCTGCGTATGGAACCACGAGGGTCTGTCCGGCGTGGGCTGGCTGGCCGTGGCGCTGGTTATCTTCTGCCTGTGGCGTCCTCTGTCCGCCATTTGGGGCTCCGTGCTGTTCGGCGCTCTGATGATCCTGTACCTGCGTCTGACGATCCCCTTCATCCCCACGCAGCTGTATAAGATCCTGCCCTACGTGGTGACGCTGGTGGTGCTGATCATCGTGTCCCTGCGGAAAAAGCGGGAGGATCAGCCCCCCACCTCTCTGGGCCTGAACTACTTCCGGGAAGACCGGTAAACCGACCCGAATATCCCCCGATCCTTCGGGGGATATTCTTCTGAAAGGAGTAATGATCTATGGCAAGCCTGCTGATCCGCAGCATCCGCTATCTGGTGACCTGCGACGATAAGGACCAACTGCTGGAGGACGTGGACCTCTATTGCGAGGACGGCTTCATCCGTCAGATCGGCCCCCATCTGGACATCACCGCCGACCGAACCATCGACGCCAGCCATATGCTGTGCTATCCCGGTCTGGTGAACACCCACCACCACCTGTATCAGGTGTTCTCCCGCAACCTCCCGCAGGTGCAGAATATGGAGCTGTTCGACTGGCTCAAAACCCTCTACGAGATCTGGAAAAATCTGGACGAGGACGTCATCCGCCTCTCCTCACTCACCGGCATGGGCGAGCTGATGAAGCACGGCTGCACCACCTGCTTCGACCACCACTATGTATTCCCCGCCCACGCCGGAGACCTGATCGGCGCCCAGTTTGCCGCCGCCGACACGCTGGGCATCCGGATGTATGCCTCCCGTGGCAGCATGGATCTCAGCGTCAAGGACGGCGGCCTACCGCCGGACAGCGTGGTGCAGACGGTGGATGAGATCATGACGGACTCCGCCCGGCTCATCGAGAAGTACCACGACACCTCCTACGGAGCCATGCACCGCATCGCTCTGGCTCCCTGCTCTCCCTTCTCCGTGTCGGCGGAGCTGCTGCGCCAGAGCGCCATTCTGGCCCGCCAATACGGCGTGCGGCTGCACACCCACCTGTGTGAGACCAAGGACGAGGAGAATTTCATGCTCCAGAGGGAGGGCATCCGCCCTCTGGAGTACATGGAGCGTTTGGGCTGGACGGGCAGCGACGTGTGGTTCGCCCACGGCATCCACTTCAACGACGAGGAGCTGCGGGTGCTGGCCAAAACCGGCACCGGCGTGGCCCACTGCCCCATCAGCAACATGAAGCTCTCCTCCGGCATCGCCCGGATCCCGGAGATGCTGGAGCTGGGCGTTCCCGTGGGACTGGCCGTGGACGGCAGCGCCTCCAACGACGGCTCCAGCCTTATGGAGGAGCTGCGGGTGGCCTTCCTGCTCCACCGCCTGAACGCCAGCCGCCGGGCCCCCACCGGCTACGACGTGCTGAAAATGGCCACCCGTGGCAGCGCCCGGCTGCTGGGCCGGGACGATATCGGCCAGCTGGCGGTGGGCAAGTGCGCCGACCTCTTTATGATCGACAGCCGCCGTCTGGAGCTGGTGGGTTCCTGCTTCGACCCCAAGTCTGTGCTGGGTACCGTAGGTGTCCGGGGCCCGGTGGACTACACCGTGGTTCATGGCCGTGTCACCGTGGCCCAGGGCCATCTGATGACGGTGGACGAGGAGCGCCTGGCACAGGAGGCCGAGACCTGCTGCCGCCAATATCTGGCCCGCTGAAACAAGATCAGCACCCACCCGCTTGGCAGGTGGGTGCTGATCTTTTCATTTTTCTGCTCTTTCGCAGCCTCTTACGCAAACCTGCCCCGGTATTTCCGCATACTCTCGGAAAACAGCTCAGCGCTGGTGGGCGGCGTGTAGGTGATGGCATTGGCCCCAGCCTCGATGGTGGCCCGGATGGTGTCATCCGTCGGCCCACCGGTAGCGATGATGGGAACCTCCGGGAACTGCTCCCGGATATGGGCCACGATCTCCGGCGTCCGGGCCGCCCCGGATACGTTGAGGAAATCCACCCCCGCCGCCAGCTTTCCGGCCACGTCCGTCTGTTCCGACACCACCGTGTACACCAGCGGGATCTCCACCGTCTCTTTGATGGCCCGAATGGCCTCCTCGGTGATGAAGGTGTTGCACACCAGCCCAAAGGCCCCCTGATGCTCGGCATAGGCGGCGATGCTGGCCGACCTCTGCCCATTGGTGAGGCCACCCCCCACCCCGGCAAACACCGGCACCTCCGACACCGACAGAATGGCCTGTGTGATAGCCGGCTGGGGCGTAAAGGGATACACGGCGATGACGGCGTCGGCGTTGATGTTCTTGATAATGGCCACATCCGTGGAAAACACCAGCGACTTGATGCGCCGCCCGAAAATGCGGATGCCGCTGCACTCGCTGATGCAGCGGGGAACCTGAATGCTGTGCTTGCGCAGTTCCCCCTCATAAACCGGTACAAACTTCTTCACCGTCATCCCTCCATGTCTTGTATTATTAGACACATTGTAGCATATCTCCCCGTCTCTGTAAATATTTCCCAAGTTATTCGTCAGATTTTTACGTTTTGTTCATTTTTGTAAAGTCCCTTAACAGGATGCAGCTTATAAGGGATACGTCCCCCTGCCGATCACTTGCGATCGAAGTTCGTGTGTGCTATACTGAATATCCATTCGGCAAATCGGCGTTTGTGGAAGTAATTACGCTTGCTTTATATGAGCCAAAATATGAGGGCTTGTGGTTTCGGCAAATGATGCTGGCCGATGAAGATACCATGTCCTACCATCGTGCATGGGGTGGGACAATTCCCTGGCCGGAAGATAAATCCCCGTCTATCGGTTTGACCTGCTCCCTTTTGTCCATTGTTTCTCCTTGGCCGCAATTTCCTTTGCTCCGGAAAACGTCAAACATCATCTCAGGAGGCCGTCATGAATCTCTCCATCGTACAGGGTGACATCACCCAATTCTACACTGACGCCATCGTCAACGCCGCCAACACCTCCCTACTGGGCGGTGCCGGGGTGGATGGTGCCATCCACCGTGCTGCCGGACCGGGTCTCATGGCCGAGTGCAAAACGCTGAACGGCTGCCCCACCGGTGAGGCCCGCATCACCGGCGGCTATGACCTGCCCTGCCGATACGTCATCCACACCCCCGGCCCCATCTGGCGGGGCGGCAGCTGCGGGGAGGCCGCCCAACTGGCCTCCTGCTACCGCAGCTGCCTGACGCTGGCACTGGAGAACGGCTGCCGCACGGTGGCCTTCCCTTCCATCAGCACCGGTGTCTACCACTATCCGCTGATGCAGGCGGCTCATGTAGCCCTGAAGGCCATCACGGACTTCCTGCGCCTTCATCCGCAGCTGTCCGTCACCATGGTCTGCCACTCCCCCCAGGCCCTCCACGCCTATCAGGTGGTGTGGAATATGCTCTATCAGGAGACGAAGCCCCATGAGGACTGACCCGCAAACCCCGTAACACGTACCACTCATGAGCAACACCCTCCCGAAGCAAAAACGCCGCCCGACAGGGCGGTGCTTTCGCTGATTATACGTTTCAGATCTTGATAAGCTCATACGCTTTGGTGCCGATGCCGATCTTCTCAGCGTGCTCCAGACAGCTCATCCAATCCGTCTCCGGATGGATGCGATGGAAGTGGTCGTGGTCATGGGCGTCACCGCCGTCGGCCGCAGAACCCCGCATCACCGGCTGAGCGTTGACGGCATCCACACAGGCCATATCCAGTGCCACCGGGTCGAAGGAGGCGAACATTCCCACATTGGGAACAATGGCGGCGTCGTTCTCGGCGTGACAGTCGCAGTTGGGCGACACGTCGATGACCAGCGAGATATGGAAGCAGGGCCGCCCGTCCACCACCGCCTTGGAGTACTCTGCGATCTTTCGGTTCAGATTCGTCACCGTCTCATCCCAGTCGATCTGGATGGCGTTCCGGGGACAGATGGCGATGCAGCGGCCGCAGCCCACGCAGCGGCTGTGATCGATGTTGGCCTTTCTCTCCGCAACGGACAGAGCGCTGTGGGCGCAGATCCTGGTACACATCCCGCAGCCCACGCAGTGTTCATGGTTCACATGGGGCTTTCCGGCGTTGTGCTGCTCCATCTTCCCGGCCCGACTGCCGCAGCCCATGCCGATGTTTTTCAGCGCCCCGCCGAAGCCCGCCTCCTCATGGCCCTTGAAGTGGGTCAGGGAGATGAACACGTCGGCATCCATGACGGCCCGACCGATCTTGGCCTCCTTCACCAGCTCACCGCCCACCACCGGCACAGCCACCTCGTCGCTGCCCTTGATGCCGTCTGCGATGATGACCTGGCATCCCGTGGTCATGGGATTGAAGCCGTTGAGACACGCCGTATCCAGATGATCCAGCCCGTTCTTCCGTCCGCCTACATACAGGGTGTTGCAGTCGGTGAGGAAGGGCTTGCCACCCCGCTCTTTCACGAAATCTGCCACCGTCTTGGCCCAGTTGGGCCGCAAGAAGGCCAGATTGCCCGGTTCACCAAAGTGCATTTTGATGGCCACGAACTTCCGGTCGAAATCGATCTCGCCCATCCCGGCGGTTTTCATGAGGCGGGTCAGCTTCTGCTGGAGATTCTCGTGGAAATCCGCCCGCAGATCTGCCCAATAAACTTTTGATGCCATAGGGATCCCCCGTTTTCTGTAAATTGATACGTTCAGTCTACCACATTTCCCGAAAATGTGGTAGACTGAAAATATCCCCAAGGAGGTGTTTTTTCATGCGGCTCTTGACCCACACCGTTACCCCGCAGGAGGCCGGTCTGCCGGTACGAACCCTGCTGCGCCGGCAGCTCCGCATCTCCGGCAGCTTTCTGGCCAAGCTGAAGTGGCGGCCCGGCGCCATCACCCTGAACGGCATCCCTGTCATCGTCTCCGCCCGCACAGAGGCCGGAGACGTGCTGGCGGCGGACGTCTCCGACCTGCCGGGGGAAAACCCCCACATCCGCCCCGTGGCCTATCCGCTGGATATTCTGTGGGAGGACGAGGACCTCCTCCTGCTGAATAAGCCCGCCGGCATCGCCATCCATCCCTCCGCCCTGACGGAGGAGACCGTCACCGTAGCCGGTGCCGTGTGCCACTACCTCCGCACCGGCAGCTTCCACTGCGTCAACCGTCTGGACCGTGGCACCACCGGCGTCATGGCCGTGGCCAAGACCGGCTATATCCACCGCCTGTGCATGGAGTCGCTGCACTCCGATTCCTTCCTCCGGGAGTACCGTGGCATCTGTCTGGGAGCGCCTCAGCCCCTCTCCGGTATCATCGATCTGCCCATCAGCCGGGACCCCGGCTCTCTGCTCCGCCGCACCGTGGACCCTATGGGCCTTCCCGCCCGAACCCTCTACGAAACGCTGCTGCCGGGGGAGCTGTCTCTGCTGCGGCTGCTGCCCCAGACGGGCCGCACCCACCAGCTGCGGCTCCACCTCTCCGCCGTGGGCCACCCGCTGGCTGGGGACTGGCTCTACGGCACCGAGGACCCCGCCCTCATCCCCCGTCCGGCGCTGCATTCCTACCGTCTCCGGCTCCTGCACCCCGTGACCCGCCGCTGGCTGGATGTCACCGCCCCGCTGCCGGAGGATATGCGCCGCCTGCTCCCGCCGGACTGCGATCCCGCATAAAAGCTGCCCCGCCTGCATCGCAGGCGGGGCAGCTTTTCCCATCAGCCGTCCGCAGACGGCCCTTATTCCATCATCTGCCGGGCAAAGCGCTGTGCCTTCTCCCGGATCCCCGGCAGGCGCACCAGACTTCCCCGCTCATTGGCTGTCTCCAGCAGGCAGAACCGTGGCGGCAGATAGAAGGCCTTATTCATGTTCAGCGCCGAGATCAGCTGCCGGGCCAGCAGATCGCCGCCGGAGTAGCCGGACACCACCAGTCCGTAAAGCCGCTTGTCATAGAACCTGGTCTGGCGGAACAGCGCCGTCAGACGGTTGACGCAGGCGGTGAGATTGGCGGAGAGGGCATCGTTGTAGTTGGCGCAGACCATCACCAGCGTGTCGCAGGAGCGCACCGCCGGATACACCTCCTCCACCATCGGCCCGCCATAGAAGCACCCGCCCTGCTCCCCGAAGTGCATACAGGCGGTGTAGCTGCATCCGTTGCAGTCGGCCATGGTCCCGTTCCGCAGGCAGATCTCCTGCACCTGCACCTCCGGCGGCAGGGATCGGCGCACCATCTCCCACAGCGCCAGCGTGTTGGAGGTGCTGCGCTGGGAGGCGTGCAGTGCCAGCACCCGCCCCACGGGGGCAGGCCCCTCCCACGCCGTCAGCCGCTCCAGCAGCTCCGATACGGCGGCCCGGAAGGCCGTCTCCTCATCGGTGCCGCCGATCTGGGCCTGCACCCGGAAGTTCCGCAGGGAACCGGTGGCCTCCACCAGCGGGCGTCCCAGAAAGGCGCAGCCCGCCTGATTGGCGGCGAACACCAGATCACGGGCGGCGTCCTTGGTGTAGAGCTCTCCCCGCCCCGTCACCATCAGCCCCGCCACGCAGCCCTCCAGCAGCGTCCGGCTCCTCCGCAGGGCCATCAGCATCCGATACCCGCTCTCGCTGCATCCGCTCTCGTCCAGCGCCAGAGCAAACAGCAGACGCTGCCCGGCCAGCCCCTCCAGCCCCGCATCCGGGTCACGGATCTGGCTGTCCGGCGGCAGCAGCGGTGTCAGCAGCGCCAACAGCTCCCGGCTGTATGGATTCTCCGGCAGCAGCACCGTCAGTGCCATCCACGCTCCCTCCTCTTCATCGGATCGCCCGCAGGCGCTCCATGGTATCTCTCAAACGCTCCTGCAAGGCCTCCGGCAGGGGCAGCCGCTCCGGCTCCGTCCCCGTGGGGAGCAGCCGGTTTCTGGCCCCCATAAACACCCCATCCAGATAGGTGGACGAGCAGTGCCACTGCCCCCGCAGACAGGCCAGCAGGCTCAGCGCCCCGGAGCTGAGGGCCGGGGCCACATAGGGCTTGAACCCCAGCCGCCGCATCTCCAGATTGGCCTGGACCACCCGCTCCGTCAGTTCACGGGACAGTGCGTCATCGTAGTGCTCTATGGAGTTGGCCACCACCAGATCGGCCCCGTGTGGGCCGTAGGTGCGCCCCTCCGTCAGAAAGGCGGCAAACCGTGGCTCCTTCCGGGCATAGTACATGGCTCTGGCCTGCATGACCCCCAGTCCGAAGCCCCGCACCTGATGGGAAAACAGCCCTCCGCCGTCCCACCGGCCCGTCTCGTCCCGGTTGCTCTCCTCCAGCACCGCCCGGCACAGGGGATCCACCGGATCGCTGACCACGCAGAACATTCCTCCATAGCGCCGCTGCCGGGCCATGCGGGCATAGCGGACCGCCAGTTCCCGGTTCACCTGATACTGGGCCATGCGGACATCCCCGGAGGTAACGGAGGTATCCGGCACGAACCGGGAGGCGCAGAACAGGAACACATCCCCGTCAAACACCTCCTCCGGTGAGACGATCTCCACCGGCGGCAATCTCTCCCCCTCCGGTGAGACGATCTGGTTCAGTTCCATCTCCCACCGCTGGGGAACGTTCTCCCGCACGTCGCAGATGCCGACGGAGTCGATGACGTCGCCCCCCAGCAGCCGCAGCCCCATGAGAAGGGTGCTGCCCACGTCGCCCAGCGCCAACAGGTTCACCCGCACACGCTCCCTCCTCCGAAGGGGAGGCAGCAGCTCCTCATACCGGGGGTGGGCCAGATTTACCGCCCGCACACGCCCGGCGGCTATGGCCGCCGCCAGCGCCGGATCTGTCTCCGGCTCCTCCGCCGTCACAAGGGTCGATACCCCCTCCTCCGCGGTCAGCAGGGACGGCGCCGTCACCGGGAAGGTATCCCGCCCGGTACCGGGTGTGCGGTGAAAGCCGAACAGCACCTCCCCCGTCTCCGGCAGAGCGTGCAGCGCCGGAAGTGCCAGCACCTCCCGGCTGCACAGGGGATAGCCGCCGCAGTCATAGTATCGCACGTTAGCCTCCTTATTCTGCGGGACGCACCCGCTTCAGCAGCTCGATGTCCTCCTCCAGATAGGTGGAGGCGGTACGGCTCAAATCATAGGTCATGCACCCGCCCTTATCCGGATACAGGGGCAGGATCACCGCCTCGCTGAGGCGGTTCAGCGTCAGGTTCCGGGCGTAGAGGGAGCGGTACTCCGCCTCCAGTGCCAGCAGGATGTCCCTTGCGTTTTCCAGACAGCACAGGCTCAGCCGCCACGCCACATCCGGGGCAATGGGGGCAAATTCCGGGGAGGCGTAGGGCAAGATGCGGTTGACGGAGGGCTGAAGCCCCTCCGTGGGCCGATCCCGCCGCCGCACGGTGTCCCCGCCGATGAAGGGGTACAGGGTGGACTCCACGAACCGCATCCGCAGATTGGGCAGATAGTAGATGCTCTCCACCGGATACCCCAGTTCCTCCATCAGATCCCGACCCATGCCAGTTAGATAGCCCACCAGCACCAGATCCACCTGCGTTCCCGTCTCCTTCAGCAGCGGCGACAGACTCCGCAGCCGCTTTCCGTCGTGGAGCAGATCATCAACCAGAATGACGGGCCGGTCAAAGGCCCGGATGGTCCGCACCTGATCCGGCAGCGGCGAATACTCCGGGTAGGCCTCGATGGCATAGTCCGACAGATCCGCCTCATATACCTTGTCGGTACGCAGGGTCTTGGTGACGGTATTAGGCACCGCCACGCCCCGCAGCAGCTTTCCATAGGGGACGCAGATATCCGGTCCCTGCCGCCGGGGCGTCACCGGTTCGGCGGGTACGCCGTTGCGTGCGGTGATGCGCTGGAGCAGCCGGTGATAGATGATCCCCGCCGACAGGCTCAGCACCAGCGACCCCGGCTGCAGCTCCGTCAGCGCCTCCTGCAAGCGCCGGTGGGCAGCGGATACCGCCGCCGTCACACGGGGCATGGAGGCCAGCGGAGCCTTGATGGAGGTGTCCACGTTGTGGCTCAGCACGATGGGGCAGCGCATATCCACCTCCAACACCGGCCGCCCCGACACCGGAGCCGGGACAAAGCCCTGCCGCCGCAGCAAATTCAGCACATAGCTGTGCTCTGCACCGGGCAAAGGATCGTACAGGGCGCAGGGATACTCCCGCCCCAGTGCCATGGTAAACACCTCCGTCAGCAGCAGCTGCCCCAGCTCCCGCTGCTGGCTGCCGTCCGGCACCCACAATCCGCTGATGAGCAGCGCCCGGCCTCCGGTCTTCTGCCGCACATAGCCGGATAGCTCCAGACTCCCCAGCCGGTCATACAGCTCACGGGACTCCAGCTGCCGATAGCTGACGGCTCCCAGCACCTGCCCCTGCATCCCGTGGCGCAGCAGCAGGAGACTGTCGCCGCACTGCCACAGCTTCTCCACCATGGCAGCGGGGCAGATCCCCTCCAGCATGGCCTCCATGGAGGCATCCGGCCGGGGATAGTCGGTAAAATCCAGATCCTCCGTCCGCAGCAGGGGCTTGTCCTGCGGCTCCCGCAGATACAGCCCCCTCCGATAGATGAACTCCTGCACCGCCGGATCCACCAGATTGCTGATGTCCCGGTTGGCGTCCACCGCCTCCCGGATGCGGGTGGAGCTGATCTCCTCCAGCGGCTCCGGCAGCGTCAGCTCCAGCACCTTGCCGTAAATGCCGCCGTAGCCGCCCACGGCCTCCTGACCGGGCCGGCGGAAGATGATGTGGTCAAAGGTATGGATGGAGTCCGGCTCCACGGGCTTGCGATAGGAGGAGGCGTGGGCCACCACGTCACTTCCCACGGCGATGGATACCTTCCGTCCGGGGAAGGCCTGCCGCAGCCGGTGGAGGTTCTCCGGGTTGGCGATGTTCACCGGGAAGTCCTCCGGGAAGATCTGCACATGGAACTCGTCCGCCACCGACATGGCGGCAATGCGCCGCCGGATGCGGTAGGGCTGGGTGCGCTTGGACCACGAGAATTCATCGATGGCCAGCAGTACCTCGAAGCCCCGATCCCGGATGGTTCGGACAATGGCCTTGTGGGACAGGGTGAATGGGTCGAAGGTTCCGGGGAAAAAAGCGATGGGCCGTGGCGCTTCAAAGGTGAAGCCGCCCCGCAGCCGCTGGGCCGTCAAAAAGCGGTACAGCCTCCCCAGCATGGAGGCCCGATAGTAAAAGGACAGTGCATCCCCGTCCTCCTGACGGCAGGTAGTCAGCAGTTTTCGGGCCGTCAGGGGGAAGGCCCGGCTCTTTTCACCACTGCCAAGCTGTGCCGAGCCGAATACCCGCTGTCCCAGTACCAGCATGGCCTCCTGCCGGGTCTCGCCGTCGATACCCGCCAGTCCCCGCATCAGCATCCCCAGCAGCCGGTCCCGACGGCGCAGGCACGTCTCCTCCGCTTCCTCCGGGAACCGCTGATGATAGACGTCGTACTCCTCATAGATGACACCCACGGTGTCCAGCACCGGGGCCACGATGCGGCTGCTGGAGGCGCTGAGAGTCACCCCCAGATCCGCCAGACACTCGTCCAGCTGCTCCGGCGGCAGCCATAGGGCAAGCCGCCCCAGATAGTCGGGAATGTACTTGGTGAACTCCTGCTGCCCCAGCTCCAGCCCCCGGCACAGCTCCACGGAGACCTCATTGCGCTGATCCACCGTCAGCCGGGGAGCGATCTCCAGCAGCGCCAATCCTGCGCCGTGGCGCACCGTGACCCGGTCGCTGACCTTGATGAGGTTAGAAAGATGCGTGGCGATGTGCAGGGCCGAGCCGTGGTCGTTCCGTGCATCATCCGTCAGCAGCCGCAGGTTCACCTGCTTGATGATCCACGGCGTGGCGGTCTTGAGGTTATCCAGAAAAATATCCGATACCTGCGTCTCCTGCAAGGTCAAGCCTCCGGCGCAGATATCCTCCCGCAGCAGGGCCAGCGACATATTGCCGCAGTCCATCTCCTGCAAAATTTTCAGAGGCCGCTTCTGCCGGGGCATGGAGGTGTGGACGTGATCCAGCAGCAGCATGGCCGCCGCCTGCACCGTCAGGCTCTCCCGCCCGGACAGTACCTCCGCCGCACGGAGCAGTGCATTCAGCTGTGGCCGGGTACACAGCTCCAGCGGCAGGTCCGCCGCCGCATCCAGCAGCTGCAGCGCCACCTGATCGTCCAGCTGCTCCGGCCGCCGCAGATACGCCAGCACCGGCGCCAGAAACCGCTCCTCCCGTCCGGGGCAGCGGGAGAGCAGGGACTTCACGCAGAATTTCAGGGTGAACCGGATCCACCCCCGGTGCTGGGGCATCAGCTTGTGATCCGGATAGATGATCTTCTCCAGATACAGTCTCCACTGATCCAGATCCGTCACCGTCCGCAGATCGGGACGGCTGTCCGCCGGACGCTCCTTGGCGTAGCCTGCGTGGAACCCGGCGATGATCTCTCCCATGAGAGCCGCCGCCTGACGGCGGATATCCCCCTCACGGTGCATCAGCAGCTCATAGAGAAAGGCCAGCGTCTGCACCTTCTGTGGAATGTGCAGATACAGGGAGTAGGACTCGAACACCCCCAGATAGGCCCGCAGCCGCCGCCAGTTGGTCTCGCCACGGGCCTGCTCCAGCAGGGAGGCAAAGCTCCGCTGCCCGGTAAGCCGGTTCATCAGCTCCATATTGTGGGCCACACACTGCATGGTCAGGGACTCCAGCACCTCCGCATCCTCCATCAGGGCCACCGCCTGCTCCGGCAGCGGCTGCGTGTCCGCCCCCTGCATGGTCACGTCCACTCCCCGGCGGATCATATACGCCTCGAAGTCCTGCAAGCGGGCGTAAACTCTGGTGTAGCGGCGGCGCTTCTCCCCGTCCACGTCGTCTAACTTGTTCAAAATCACGTCAAAGGCCTCCGCCAGCGACGAGATGTGGGTGATCTCATGGCCCTTGGGGTCATGGGTCTGCTTCACCCGGAAGTCCGCATAGATCAGCAGCAGCGCCTCCGCCGACAGATACTCCGGCTCCAGATCCCACACCGAGTGGTTGGCGGCCACATGACCGATGTCCGTCAGCCGGTGGCGGCGGAACCACAGATCCGTGTAGTAGTAGTGCAGATACGCCACCCGCTCCCCCGGATGGCAGCCGAACTTTCCAAGATCGTGCCCGGCGGCGCTGCCGGATACCAGCGCCAGATCCACCACCGTGCCGCTGCGCCGCAGCGCCCGGCCGCAGGTCAATGCGATGTGATGCACCCCGGCGATATGCTCCAGCGTGCGGTAGGGTGTCACCTCCAGCCCCAGCCGCATCATCTCATAGACGTACTCCCGCTTCCACTGCCGCAGCATCTGTCGATAGCTGGCGCCGCAGGCGCAATCCGCCGCCTCTGTCTCCGATAGAAAGTCGAAATCCCATGCCGGGTCAAAGGGCAGCTTCTCCCGCTCGGCGGTAAAAAGTACCTGTAAAAGTGACAGGAAAAACACCGCCCCGGCGTCATAGGCCGCAGGGGCCTCCTTCTCCGGGAACAGCTGCCGCCGGGCAAAGTCATAGGCAAAGTGCAGCCACCCGCCCTCCGGCTCTCCGCCGGAAAGCTCTGTCAGCTCCGGTCGGCACAGCTCCAGCACGTCGCCGCAGCGCAGCCGGGTGCCGTCGTAAAGGGGCGCAAAGCGCTGGATGTAGTTCTCGCTCTCCAGCCGCTCCAGCAGGGGCTGGCCGCTGAAATACTCCGCCGTAGGGCGGCCGGTGAGCCGCCGCAGCAGGGCCGTGTTCATCTGTCGGATGCGTTTTCTGTTCATGGTGTGACCTCCCGCCGGATGGATGCTGTTTTTTCCATTATGCCACAATTTCCCTCCGTCTTTCAAGGCGCAGCCGGGATTTTTTCACAAAAAGCCGCCCCTTCCGCTTCAAAGCACACCCCCCTTGGCCCCGCAAAAAGCCTCGCAGAGTTTGCCGCCCGCAGGCGGCAAAGAAGTAAAATCATTTTCTCTTGCGACATGTGCGTGAGAGAAAATACTTCTCAGGCTGCAAGTGTGGAATTTGTGCGCCTATGGCACACAAATTATGTGCGCAGCAGACTGCAAGCCTTTTGTCGAAAAAACCGGAGGGTTTATCGACAGTCGCAAGCGGCAGGAGGTCACTTCCTCCTGCCGCTTTTCGGATACGCTTTATTCCGCCGTCTCCAGCGATGCCTGCACAAAGCCCCGGAACAGGGGGTGCGGCCGGTCGGGACGGCTCTTGAACTCCGGGTGGAACTGCGCCCCCACGAACCAGCGGTGGGCAGGCTCCTCCACGATCTCCACCAGGCTGCCGTCCGGGGACAGGCCCGACAGCCGCAGCCCCGCCGCCTCCATCTCGCAGCGGAAGCGGTTGTTGAACTCGTACCGATGCCGGTGGCGCTCGGAGATATCCTCCGTGCCGTACTCCCTCCGGGCCAGACTCCCCTCCGCCAGCCGGCAGGGGTACTTGCCCAGCCGCATGGTACCGCCCTTGGCGGTAACGCCCACCTGATCGGACATCAGATCAATGACGGGATGGGCCGTCATGGCGGTGAATTCGGCGCTGTGGGCGTCGGCCCAGCCCACCACGTGGCGGGCAAACTCGATGACGGCGATCTGCATCCCCAGGCAGATGCCCAGATACGGCACCTGATGCTCCCGTGCATATTGAGCCGCTAAAATCATCCCCTCGATGCCCCGATCCCCGAAGCCGCCGGGGACCAGCACGCCGCCGCACCCGGCCAGCATCTGCTCCACGTTCTCCGGTGTCAGGGTCTCGGAGTCCACCCACCGGATGGACACCTCCGCGTCGCAGGCGGTGCCTGCGTGGAACAGGGACTCCACCACGCTGAGATACGCATCGTGCAATCCCGTGTACTTCCCCACCAGCGCAATGGTCACATGGCGGTGTACCCCGTGGATCTTCTCCACCATAGCCCGCCAGTGGGCCATGTCCGGCTCCACCACCGGCAGCCCCAGCTTGCGGCAGGCCACCCGGCACAGCCCCTCCCGCTCCAGCAGCAGCGGCACCTCATACAGGGTGGAGGCCGTGACGTTGGGGATGACGCAGTCCTCCTCCACGTTGCAGAACAGGGCGATCTTCCGCCGGATGTCCCCGGTGATGGGGCTGTCCGTGCGGCACACCAGAATGTCCGGCTGGATGCCGATGCTCAGCAGCTCCTTCACCGAGTGCTGGGTGGGCTTGCTCTTCAGCTCCCCGCTGCCGGGAATGGACACGATCAGCGGCACATGGATGTACAGCACGTTCTCCTTGCCCTTCTCCGCCGCCACCTGCCGGATGGCCTCCAGAAAGGGCTGGCTCTCGATGTCGCCCACCGTGCCGCCTATTTCGGAGATAACCACGTCCGTCTGTCCGTCGTCCATGGCGTAGATGCGGTTTTTGATCTCATCGGTGACGTGAGGGATGATCTGCACCGTACCGCCCAGATAGCCCCCCTGCCGCTCCCGGTTCAATACGCTCCAGTAGATTTTCCCGGAGGAGACGGAGGAGTTAGCGTCCAGTGCCTCGTCCACGAACCGCTCATAGTGGCCCAGATCCAGATCCGTCTCCGCCCCGTCATCGGTGACGAACACCTCCCCGTGCTGATAGGGGCTCATGGTGCCGGGGTCCACGTTGAGGTATGGGTCAAACTTCTGGTTCCTGACCCGCAGGCCGCACTGCTTCAGCAGCCGCCCCAGAGATGCGGCGCAGATGCCCTTGCCCAGCCCGGACACCACACCGCCGGTGACAAAAATATACTTCATGGCTCCCTCTCCTTTTGACAGCGGGGCGCTTCTCCGCCCTCTGATTTTTTACCCACCGATTTTACCGCCGGAGAAAAACGCCGTCAAGCCCGCAGAATCATCAAGATTTTTCCCCTCCCGCCCCCTGTGCATGGGGCAGTCCTCTGAAATTTCCCTCCCGGAGAAAATTTCTCTTGCATCCCGGCCTTCGGCGTGATATGGTAGATTTGAACCCGCCTTTTCCGCCGGGTCCTTTTCCGCATAAAAACAGCCCTCACGGCAGCGCCGTGAGGGCTGTTTCACCTTTTGTCATTCCTCCTGCCGCAGCAGGGCCGTCAGTGCCTGCACCCGTCGGGCCAACCGGGCAAATTCGCCGCAGGTCAGGGCCTGCCGTCCGTCGGAGAGAGCCTCCTCTGGCCGGTCATGGACCTCGATCATCAGTCCGTCCGCCCCGGCGGCTGCCGCCGCCAGCGCCAGCGGAGCCACCAGCTCCCGCCGCCCGGCGGCATGGCTGGGATCGGCCAGCACCGGTAGGTGGGACTGCTCCTTCAGGGCGGCAATGCCCGCCACATCCAGCGTGGCCCGGCTGTCCGTCTCAAAGGTGCGGATGCCCCGCTCGCAGAGGATCACCCGCTCATTGCCGCCGGCAAGGATGTATTCCGCCGCCTGCAATAGCTCCGTCACGGTGGCCCCGAAGCTGCGCTTCAGCAGCACCGGCTTCTCCTGCCGCCCCAGCTCCCGCAGCAGCTCGAAATTCTGCATATTCCGTGCCCCCACCTGCAAGACGTCCACCTCCCGGAACAGCGGCAGCTGCCGGGGATCGGTGATCTCCGACACCACTGGCAAGCCCGTCTCCCGGCCCGCACGGCACAGCAGCTCCAGCCCCTCGGCCCCCAGCCCTCCAAAGGTATAGGGGGAGGTCCGGGGCTTGAAGGCGCCGCCTCGCAGCAGCTGCGCCCCGGCGGCGGACACCTGCCGGGCGATGGAGGTCACCTGCTCCGACGACTCCACGGCGCAGGGCCCGGCAATGAGGCAGAAGTCCCTCCCGATGCGGGCCTTGCCCACGGATACCACCGTGTCCTCCGGATGCCCCGTCCGAGCCGCCAGCGGATACGGCTCCGCCAGTCGCTGTACCGCCCGCACACCGGGCAGAAGCCGCAGGCTCTCCCCGTCCAGCCGAAAGGTCTCTCCCTCCAGCACCAGCACCTCCCCGCCGGGATGCGCCACCGTGACGCCGGTTCCCTCCAGCCGCTGCCGCAGCGCCTGCCGCACCGCCGCCGCCTGATTTTTCTCTGTGAGAATGAACATATGCCGCCTCCGGGATCATGATCTGAATCTTTATTATATCGGACTGCGCCCCGGATTGCAACGGGGAAACCACAGGGACTTTTCGTTGACACGGCGGCGAAATGTGATATAATAGACAGTGTGTTGCAATATACCCCGTCAGTGTGCCTAATTTGTGTGTTGACCGGAGGAAGACATATGGAACGTAAATTCACTCTCAGCTGCTGCTCTACCGTGGACCTTCCCTATTCCTATATGCAGAGCAGAGACATTCCCGTGCTGTTTTATACCTATGTGGTGGACGGGCAGGAGTACGTAGACGACATGGGCCGTGACCCGGAGGCTCTGCCCCGGTTCTACCGTTTTCTGGAGGCGGGCAAGCTGCCCCAGACCTCCCAGATCAATGTCGGCACCTATCTGGACTTCTTTGAGGCCCAGCTGGAAAAGGGCGATCTGCTGCACATCGCCTTCACCTCCGGCCAGTCCGGCTCCGTCCACAACGCCGTGGCGGCGGCCAAGCTCCTGCAGGAGAAGTACCCTGATAAGAAACTCGTGGTCATCGACTCCCTGTGCTCCTCCTCCGGCTACGGCCTGCTGGTGGATGCGGCGGCGGACCTGCGGGACAGCGGCGCCACGCTGGAGGAGACGGCTCGGTGGGTGCTGGAAAACCGCAACAAGGTCCACCACCAGTTCTTCTCCTCCAACATGACCCAGTTCCGCCGCACCGGCCGTGTCTCCGGCGCAGCGGCCATGGTGGCCACCATCATGAACATCTGCCCCATCATGCGGCTGGATGATAAGGGCGCCATCAAGGCTTACAGCAAGGTCCGGGGCAAGAAGAAGGCGGTGGAGACCACCGTGAACGTCATGGAGCAGCACGCTCAGGGCGGCCGGGACTACGACCAGCGCTGCTTCGTCTGCCACTCCCGGTGTCCGGAGGACGCCGCCCTGCTCATCACGGCGCTAGAGGAGCGCTTCCCCCACCTGAAGGGCAAGATCCGCCTGTGCGACATCGGCACCATCATCGGCTCCCATAGCGGCCCCGGCACGGTGGCCGTGTTCTTCCTGGGCGACGAGCGCCCCACTATGGACTGACCCCTTATCCCCCTCAGCGGTACATGGCAAGCCATGTACCGCTTCTTTTTCGCCCCCACTGTCCATCCTCCCGAACGCCCCGCCGCACTTGTGCAGGATACCGAACAAAACCGCCATTTTTCGTTGCAAAAAGGGGATTGCCATGATAGGATTCGTGTGATATAATATTTCTGTTTCCAATTTGCGAGATTTGATAATATACAGAAAGGCATCTACTAATCATGAATATTAGAATATCCGCTGACAGCACCTGTGATCTGTCCCCGGAGCTTATTGAAAAATACGACATCCGCATCACCCCCCTGTACATCGTCCGGGACGGCCAGTCTCTGGTAGACGGCAAGGACATCACCCCCGACGAAATCTACGCCCACGTCAATTCCGGCGGCGGAATGTGCAGCACGGCGGCGGTGTCGGTGTACGACTATACCCAGTTCTTCCGCCGCCAGCTGGAGGAGTGCGACGCCGTGGTGCATTTCCACATCTCCGGCGATATGTCCGCCTGCTACCAGAATGCCTGTATCGCCGCTCAGGAGGTGGGGAACGTCTACCCCGTGGACTCCCGCAGCCTCTCCACCGGCATCGGCCAGCTGGTGCTGGAGGCGGCGCAGCTGACCCGTGAGGGCAAGCTCACCGCTCAGGAGATCGCCCACGAGATGGAGCGCCGCCGGGAGCTGCTGGATGTCAGCTTTCTGGTGGAGCGGCTGGACTTCCTGCACAAGGGCGGCCGCTGCTCGGGCGTTGCCCTGCTGGGGGCCAATATGCTGAACCTGCGCCCCTGCATTCAGGTGAAGGACGGCCAGATGATGGTGGGCAAGAAGTACCGTGGCCCCTATGTGAGCTGCCTGCTCCAGTACATCCGGGAGCGGCTCAAGGGCCGGGATGACATTGACACCCGCCGCATTTTCATCACCGAATCCGGCGGCTTCACCCCGGAGGAGCTGGCGCAGGTGGAGGCCGCCGTCCGCAGCTACCAGCCCTTTGACGAGGTGCTGCACACACGGGCCGGCTGCACCGTCTCCAGTCACTGCGGCCCCCGCACGCTGGGCATCCTCTATTTCCACACCAAATAATTTCCCTATCATCAACGCCCACCGGAGAGCCGCTGCGCTCCCCGGTGGGCTTTTTTCGGAAAAGCTGCCCCGAAATTTTTCGCAAGACAACTGTCACGGCGCTTGCTTTTCCTACCAGCTTAGTGGTATAATAGGCTGAATAAATGAGGAGGCATACACCATGATTTCCACCAAAGGACGTTATTCCATTCGGATCCTGCTGGATCTGGCCGAGCATCGGGGCGTGGGCTATACCCCCATCAAGGACGTAGCCGCCCGGCAGAGCATCTCCCTGAAATATGTGGAGAAGCTGATGCCCGCCCTGAAAAACGCCGGCCTGCTGGACAGCAGCCACGGCATCGGCGGCGGCTACCGGCTGAACCGTGACCCGGAGCAGTACGACCTGTGGGAGATCCTGCGGGTGACGGAGGGCGAGCTGGCCCCGGTGTCCTGCCTGCAAACGGATGCCTCCCCCTGCCAGCGGGCCGGGGAGTGCCGCACCCTCTCGGTGTGGCAGGGCTACTATGACCTGACCCGGAAATATTTCTCCGGCATCACCTTGGCGGACCTGATGGCCGTTCCGCAGGGCGACAACTACGTCATCTGACCTCCCATCCCTCCGTTCCGTCCCCTGCCCCCGGTATACCGTCTAATTACCGGGCATCACCTGATCCCGGTGTTTCATATGTCCCGGTACACTCTGCCCGGATATACTGCCTGATCCCTTGTCTGCCCCTGTATCCCCCGTCCGGTCAGGTATGCCGCCTAGCTCCGGTACACCGTTTGTTTCCGGCACTTCCCCGCTCGAAGCATCTCCCATAATCCCAAAAATCCCCCGAAGCGACCATACCGCTTCGGGGGATTCGTCTCTGTTATGGGGTTTCTCTATTCCATGGGCAGTCCTTGCAAAAGGTGCCGCTTTTCATCGTCGCTCCCTGTCGCCCAGCCGCCGCTCTCCCTGCGCAGCTGACACCTCTAAACAGCCGTCTGTATCTTTGGCTCATATCGAAGCCACAGCCGATTCGGCAGCCCTCTATTCTTCCCGCTCCGCCCCTTTAGCCTTGGCGGCCCGGAGCTTTCGCAGGGTGTACACCACGCTGCACACCACCAGTACCGTGTTGATTCCCAGAAAGATCCAGAACACCGGTGAACTGAAATCCAGCGAATTTCCGGCGATGACCAGACACACCATCCCCGGCGCAATGGCCAGCCACGACCCCGCCAGATACGTCAGGTAATCCACCCGCAGCATCCCCAGCAGCAGTCCCAGCACCTCCATGTTCAGCCCCAGCATATGGATGGCAAAGCACATGGCAAAGCCATATTCCTGCGTGGCACTGAAATAGCGCTTGATCTTGGGATGCCGGTCCAGCACCGACTCCAGACTCTCCGTCTTGGTGAACCGCCCCATGGCGTAAGAGATGGATAAGCACACCGCCGTCCCCACGCCGTTGACGGCCAGCGCCGCCGGCAGCGGCAGCACCAGGGACACCACGACCACCAGCGCATTGTATACCACCACGCCGGAAAAGCCCTTCAGCACATATAGTCCCAGCACCACCAGCACCGCCAGCACAGGCCGGTCCGCCACCAGCTGCGGCACCGTATCCAGATCTATGACCCCGGTAGCCAGCAGCACGCCAAATATCACCGCACACAGGACCATGATCAGCACCGGCAGGTAATCCCTCAGCCGGAATTTTTTCATACAAGCCCTCCTCACGGCGTCCATCCGCTAAAGTGTGGGACATAATATACCATATCATTATGAATAAAGTGTGAACTTTCGCATCCTTTACGCTCCGTTCACACTTTTCCGCCAAGTCCCGGCCCCCCCATTCCTGCTGGACACAGCAAAGCCCCGCTTCGCCAGATGGCGAAGCGGGGCTTTTCCCATAATTTGGAAGTTTTCTTCCTTTCGGCGGCCGGTTCAGATGCCTCCGTGCGGCGGGGCAAATTCCCCTGTCAGGGCGTGTCCATTCTGCCGGAACTATACGTCCACCGAGTCGTCCGGTTCGTGTCCGGTGGACGTCCACCGGACTGTCCGGCAGCCGCCCCACAGGTATCCCGTCCGGATCCGGCAGATATCCAGCCAATGTCCGACCATCGTCCGGCTGGTATCCCATCGGGATCGGTCAAGTATCCCGCCAGTATCCGACGGAATAGCCCACCGGTATCCGGTTTTGGGATAGCACTCGGTCAGGTGTTGAGGAACGGATCATCCAGACGACCCAAGCGGCGGAGCATGGTTTTCTTCACCGCCTTGAAAATATTCTCATATCCGGTGCAGCGGCACAGGTGGCCCGACAGCAGCTTGCGGAGCTGGTCATCGGTATAGTATACCCCACGATCCAGGATCTCCACCGCCGTCATGATAAATCCGGGAATACAGAAGCCGCACTGGATGCTGGTCTCCTCCATAAAGGCCTGCTGAATGTCGGAGAGCTCGCCGTTGGGACCCATGAGACCCTCCAGCGTGGTGATGTGCTTGCCCTCGGCCCACACCGCCAGATACAGGCAGGAGTTATAGCACTCGCCGTCGATGAGGACGTTGCAGGCGCCGCACTCCCCCACCTCGCAGCCCTTTTTCACGGAGGTCATGGAGAAGTCGTTGCGGAGCATATCCGTCAGAGAGGCCCGGACATCCACCATCCGCTCCACCTCCTTGCCGTTGAGGAAGAAGGTCACCAGCTGATACTGATTCTTTGCCATTACAGCTCACCTCCCGCCAGCTTCACAGACTCCATGAGACACCGCTTGGCGCTCTCCACGGCGATGTGAGAGCGGAATGCCTTGCTGGCCCGCCACGAGTCACGGGGATGGATGTCCTCCAGCACCGCTTTTCCGAAGCCCTCGATGTTCTCCAGCGTCACGGGCTTGCCGTTGATAAACTCCTCAGCGTGGGGCGCACGCATGGGGACGGGCCCCGCCACGCCGAAGGCGATCCGCACCCGGTCGAAGGTCTTTTTATCCTCGCTGAGCCGGGCGTTAACGGAGGTTCCCAGCGTGGCGATATCCATGGCATTGCGCATGGCGTACTTGATGTAGTGGCCGAAGGTGCGGTCGTAGGATGCCTTGGGGATCAGGATGGCGGTCTGAATTTCGCCCTCCTCCACCCGCAGGTCCACGGTGCCGGCCTTCAGGTAGAAGTCCTTAATGGGTACCCGACGGACGCCATTTTTGCCGGTGATCTCCACCATGGCCTCCCATGCGTGGAGGGTAGAGGCGGAGTCGGCGGAGGTCACACCGTTGCAGGTATTGCCGCCGATGGTACCGGCATTGCGGATCTGAGGGCCGCCCACCATATCCACCGCCTCGCCCAGCACGTTGATATACTGTTGGATCAGAGGATCGGCGGTGATGTGGCTGAAGGTGGTGAGACTGCCGATGCGGAGGTTCTCCTCCTCATCCAGCGTCACGCCTCGCATTTCATGGCAGCCCTGAATACTGATAAGGGCCTTTCCGGCCCGCTTGCCCTCCCGCATCTGCACCAGCACGTCGGTGCCGCCGGCGATGATCTGGGCCTCGGGATGCTCCAACCGCAGGCGGATGGCGTCCTGTACGCTTTCCGCCTGATAGAGCGCTGACATATCATACATTGCGGTATTTCCTCCTTAGTCCCGGATCAGGCCCTCTTCCGTGAAGCGCTGGAAGAGGACGTGGGGGGTGATGGGGTCCTGATCGATGGCCACGCCGGTGGCATTGTAGATGGCGTTGCGGATGGCGGGCGCACCGGAGCAGGCCGGGGGCTCGCCCAAGGCCTTGGTGCCGAAGACGCTGGTGGGCTCGGCGTTCTCCACGAACTGCGCCTCCAGATGGGGGTGATCCATGATGGTGGAGAGCTTGTAGTCCAGCAGATTGTTATTCAGGGGCCGGCCGGTCTTTTCGTCGAACAGCAGCTGCTCTGACAGACCGTAGCCAATGGCCATGGACATACCACCGTGGACCTGCGCCTCTGCCAGCGCCGGGTTTACCAGCTTGCCGCAGTCGTGGACGTTGATGATCTCCTGAAGTGTCACCTTGCACATGGGGATGTCCACCTCCACCACGGCAAAGGTGCAGCCGAAGGAATAGGCGTTATTGCGGATGGTATAAGTACTCTCGGCGGTGATGTGCTGGGAGTCGGCGGGGTCATACTGGGCGTGCATAGCCAGCTCCGACAGGCTCATGAGCACCTTGCCGTCGGTGTTGCGGACGATATTGCCGTCCACGATATCCATGTTGTACACCGCCTGACGGGTGAGCTTGGAGGCATAATCCAGAATCTTCTCCTTCAGCATCAGGCCCGTCTGGCGGATGGAGAAGCCCGCCACATACGTCTGGCGGGAGGCATAAGCACCCAAGCCCGTAGGCGTGATGTCGGTATCCTGACAGGACACCACATGGACCTTACGGTAATCGCCCAGACCCACCACGTCGGAGGTCATTTGGGCATAAGCGGTATCGGCGCCCTGACCGATCTCCGTCTCGCCGCACTGCATGGTGACGCTGCCGTCCAGATTCAGCAGCATCCGATTGGAGGACGTCTCCAGCGAGATGGGGTAGACGGCGGTGTTATACCAGAAGGTGGCCACGCCGATGCCGTGGCGGATGGGGCCGGTCTCCTTGGCGAACTCCGCCTTTTTGCGGTCGTAGTCGATGTACTTCTTACCAACCTCCAGACATTGGCGGAAGGAATCCTCATAGTTGACGTTGTGGGAGAAGCTGTCCTCGAAGCCCTTGGGCATGAGGTTCTGCATCCGGAAGGCCAGCGGGTCCATACCCACGGCCTTGGCGCACTCGTCCACGTTGGACTCGTCGGCAAAGGAAGCCTGAGGCATTCCGTAGCCACGCATGGCTCCGGCGGCGGGGCGGTTGGTGAACACCGTCCACGCATCGCACTCCATGTTGTCACAGGGATAGTGCTGGGAGAAGGAGCCCATGGCCTTGGCCACGATGCTGTGGCCGTGGGAGGCATAGGATCCCTGATTGGAGTAGAGCTCCACCTTCCGGGCGGCGAAGGTGCCGTCCTTGCGGAGCCACGAGACGATGTGGAAGCGGATGGCGTGGCGCACACGGTTGGAGACGAAGGTCTCCTCACGGGAGCAGTCCACCCGGACACAGCGGCCGTGGACTTGCGTGGAGCACCAGGCGCACAGGGGCTCGTAGAGGGCGTCCTGCTTGTTGCCGAAGCCGCCGCCGATATAGGGCTTCACCACCCGGATATCGCTCCACGGGCGGCCCAGCGCCTGTCCCACCACACGGCGGATAATATGGGGGATCTGGGTAGAGGATACCACCGTGATGCGTCCGTTCTCCTCATAGGCGAAGCAGCCGTGGTTTTCGATGTGGCAATGCTGCACCGTGGGCGTCTCGTACCAGCCCTCCACCTTGATGAGGCCCGGCTCCCGAATGGCGGCCTGATAGTCGCCCTTCTTCATATCGGTGTGCTTGAGGATGTTGTTGGGGTATGCCTCGTGGAGCTGGGGAGCGCCGGGCTCCATGGCCTTTTGCACATCCAGCACGAAGGGCAGCTCCTCGTATTCCACCTGCAGCGCCCGGACGCCCTGCATGGCGGCCACCTCGTTTTCTGCAATGACCACCGCCACGTCGTCGCCATAGTAGCGGACGTGCCGGTTCAGCAGGTGGCGGTCCGCCACGTCCTGATGGCCGGGGTCCATGGACCAGGGGTGGCCCGCCGTGGGGAACGGGTGCTCCGGCACGTCGAAACAGGTCAGCACCTTCACCACGCCGGGGATCTGCTCCGCCGCCGAGGTGTCCACCGACTTGACGAAGCCGTGGGCGATAGTGGCGTGCTTGATGCGGACATACAGTGCATCACGGGGCATGAGGTCCTCGTAGTATTTGGTGCGGCCGGTGGCCTTGTCAAAGGCGTCTACCCGCACCTCGGCTTTTCCTACTTCAGCCATGTAGTGTTCCTCCTTATGTCAGCGTCGCTGCGATAGCCGGAGTTACCGGCAAAAGTACCTATAAATTTAAGATATCATAGCATAAAATTCGTCATTTGCATAGTCCTTTTCGTAATACTAATTATAGGATAACGGTGGTTGACTGGAATGGGCATTTCCGGGTATACTGTAAGAAAATGACGGGACAAAGGAGGGAGCGGCATGGCACAGCTGCGGATCGGATGCGTGGTGATGGCGGCGGGAAATGCCCGGCGCTTCGGGGAGAACAAGCTAACGGTGCAGGTACAGGGCAAGGCGCTGTTCCACCGGGCGCTGGAGGCTGTGCCGGCGGAGCGGTTCGTCCGGACGGTGGTGGTGAGCCAGTATCCGGAGGTGCTGGAGCTGGCCCACCGCATGGGCTTCGTGCCGGTACCCAACTGGCATCCGGACTGGGGCATCAGCCACACCATCTCGCTGGGGCTGGGGAAGCTGCCGGAGATGGATGCGGCGCTGTTTCAGGTGGCGGATCAGCCCCTGCTGCGCCGGGAGAGCGTGGGGCGCCTGGTGGACTTTTACCGGGAGCATCCGGAGCACATCGCTGCGCTGGGTCACGACGGTGTCCGGGGGAACCCCTGTCTGTTCCCGGCACGGCTGTTCCCGGAGCTGCTGGCTCTGCAGGGGGATCACGGCGGCAATCAGGTGATCCGCCGCCATGAGGAGGACCTCCTCTTATGGGAGGTCCCGGCTCTGGAGCTGACGGATGTGGATACGCCTCAGGTGCTGGCGCAGCTGCGGCGGGATATGGCGGAGGAGTGATGGGCCTCCGACAGATCGATCGTCGCTTTGAAAAAGGCACGGGGCTGCGGTGCAGCCCCGTGCCTTTTCAGGTTTTGATCAGAATGCGGCGAGTGGAGACACGTTGGGGAGGATCAGTCCTCCTTCTCCTCCTCCACCAGCTCTTGGGCTTCCTCCACCAGTTCCTCGGCTTCGCCCAGAACCTCCTGCTCCCGGATCTGTGCCGGGGTCAGGACACGCTCCGCCTGCTCCTCCCGGAGCACCAGATAGTAGGCCAGTGCCAGCTGAGGCAGCACGCCCCAGACGCCCCGCACGTCCAGCCACTTCACCGCCAGCCAACTCCAGACGGCTCCGGCGTGGAAGGCCAGCAGGGTGGAGCCGTAGAACCACAGCTTTGTCAGCTGCTCCCGCTCTCCCTCGCACAGGTAGTGGGCCAGCGCCAGAGATGCCTGCTTGGTGTTGTTGCTGTTAAAGATCGTGGCGCTCTGGAAGCCTCTGGCTCCGGCAAAGGTGCTCCACTGGATGCTCATGGAGAAGAACACCGGATACAGTGCCACCAGCGGAGTCATATCCGCCGGGAAAAAGCCCATGGCGATGGCCGCAGCCGCCGTGATGCACGGCGACAGCCGCCGCATATCCACATGGAACACGTGGGGGACGATGACGGCGGACATGACCCCCACCACGTAGATCACCAGGCACAGAAGATGCAGCAGCACGCTGCTCCCCCGGCCAAAGAGTGCGTCGCTGACCAGCTCCAGCAGGTTCATGGTCTGGGAACTGCCCAGTATCCCGCCGCGGCACAGCAGGGCGTAACCGCCGAAAAAGCCGCCTATTGCAGCAAAGGCCAGATGGCGGCAGTGATCGATAGGAAGAAGCTTCTGTTCCGTCATGGTATAACTCCTATAAATAACGACAAAATAATCCTTCGTTAGTATATCAGCCTGCGGCGTTTCCGCAAGGGAAAAACTGCATAAAAATCCCGCAAAAATGCGGCGTTTCTTGTGTTGACAACGGCGGGATCTGTGGTAAAATAGAGAGCGTGAAATGCGCTGACGAAACGAGTCCGCCATGTGCCGCCCAAAGCGAGAGGGGAAGCGGTGGAAGCCCCTTGTCCGGCCGGTGTGACAGCCACTTCCGAGCAGGCGGCGACGAGCCGCACGCCCCATCCCCCGTTACCGGATGACCGAGATGGCGGCCTTGGCCGTTCAATTAGGGTGGTACCGTGAAGCAAGTCTTCGCCCCTATGTGTGGGCGGGGGCTTTTTGTTTTTTCGGCAGCTGTTCTGCGTCCCGGTGTTTCCGATTTTCCCCCGAAGTTCTGTTTTACAGGAGGTGGCCTGTGAGTTATCAGCTGATCGACATGACCAAGGACCCACGCAGCGGGCAGTTTGCCTATTTCCGTCAGATGCTCTTTCCCTTCGCCGGGGTCACGGCGGAGGTAGACATCACGGACTTCGCCGCACGGCGGCAGGGGCGGCCCTTCTTCCTGAGCTTCCTCTATGCCGTGGTACGGGCCGCCAACGCCGTCCCCCAGCTGCGCCGCCGCATCCGGGCGGATGGCAGCGTGGTGGAATACGACTGGTGTCCCCCTTCCTACACCGCCATGAAGCCCGACGGGGTATACGTATACTGCACGGTGGAGGGAGATCTGCCCTATACGGAGTTCGTGGCGCTGGGGCAGCGGCGACAGGAGGAGGTACTTCGACGGGGTACCCTCACCGAGGACGGAGACGCTTTGAGCTTCTTCTTTGTGTCCAGTCTGCCGTGGCTGCACTATTCCCAGCTGGAGCATCCCGCCGTCAGCGCCGACGACTCCAACCCCCGCATCAGCTGGGGCAAGGCTGTCACCAATAACGGGCGAACCACCCTGCCGGTGTCGCTGTTTGTAAACCATGCCCTGGCAGACGGGCTGCACATCTCACAGTTCTTCGCCGGTCTGGAGCGGGAGCTTCAGGCGCTGGCGGACAGCTGGCAGGCAGAGGAGTGACGGCATCCGGTCACAGGAGCTGTCACAGATCTGCCACAAAAGAAAATTCTGCAATTCCGATTGCAAGCAAAAGGAGTAATGTATCATGTCTCATCCCTATCACGGACTCAATGAGCTGCGGGAGATGTTCCTGTCGTTCTTCGAGTCCAAAGGTCATCTGCGTCTGCCCAGCTTCTCTCTGGTGCCGCAGAACGACAAGTCCATCCTGCTCATCAACGCCGGCATGACCCCCATGAAGCCGTGGTTCAAGGGCGAGGAGGAGCCGCCCCGCCGCCGGGTCTGCACCTGTCAGAAGTGCATCCGCACCGGCGACATTGAGAACGTGGGCAAGACCGCCCGCCACGGCACCTACTTCGAGATGCTGGGCAACTTCTCCTTCGGCGACTACTTCAAGCATGAGGCCATCGCATGGAGCTGGGAGTTCCTGACCGAGGTGGTGGGGCTGGAGCCTGACCGGCTGTACCCCTCCATCTATCTGAACGACGACGAGGCCTTCGACATCTGGAACAAGGAGGTAGGCATCCCCGCCGAGCGCATCTTCCGCTTCGGCAAGGAGGACAACTTCTGGGAGCACGGCTCCGGTCCCTGCGGCCCCTGCTCCGAGATCTACTATGACCGTGGGCCGGAGTACGGCTGCGGCAAGCCCGGCTGCACCGTGGGCTGCGACTGCGACCGGTACATCGAGATCTGGAACAACGTGTTCTCCCAGTTCGACAACGACGGCCACGGCAACTACACCGAGCTCAAGCAGAAGAACATCGACACCGGCATGGGTCTGGAGCGTCTGGCCTGCGTGTGCCAGAACGTGGACAGCCTCTTCGACGTGGACACCGTGATGAATATCACCCACAAGGTGTCTGAGCTCACCGGCGCTCACTACGGCGAGACGGAGAAGCGGGACGTGTCCCTGCGGGTCATCACCGACCACATCCGCTCCGCTACCTTTATGATCTGCGACGGCATCCTGCCCTCCAACGAGGGGCGGGGCTATGTGCTGCGGCGCCTGCTGCGCCGAGCCGCCCGCCACGGGAAGCTGCTGGGTGTCAACGATCCCTTCCTGTATCAGGTGGTGGATACCGTTATCCATGAAAATGAGGGCCAGTATCCTGATCTGCGGGAGAAGCAGACCTATATCACCAAGGTCATCCGCACGGAGGAGGAGAATTTCGGCCGCACCATCGACGGCGGCATGAAGATCTTCTCCGACCTGCTGGCAGAGCACAAGCAGAAGCTGGAGAAAATTTTCTCCGGCGCCGACGCCTTCCGGCTGTACGATACCTTCGGCTTCCCCATCGACCTGACCATGGAGATGGCAGCCGATGAGGGTCTCAGCGTGGACGAGGGCGCTTTCCAGAAGCTGATGAAGGAGCAGAAGGAGCGAGCCCGTGAGGCCCGGAAGGCTCTGGGCGATCTGGGCTGGGCCGGTGTGGAATTCGGCAAGGACGTGCCGGCCACGGAGTTCGTGGGCTATGACCACAGCGAGTGCGACGCCAAGATCGTGGCCATCGTGGCCGATGAGGAGCTGCGGGACGAGGTGGCCGCCGGGGCCGAGGCCGTGGTGGTGCTGGATCACTCCCCCTTCTACGCCGAGATGGGCGGTCAGGTGGCCGACCACGGCACCATCACCGCCGACGGCGTGGTGTTCACCGTGGCGGACGTACAGAAAAACAAGGGCGGCAAGTTCATGCACTATGGCCGTCTGGCACAGGGTGTGCTCCACGTGGGAGACACCGTTCACGCCGCCATTGATATGGAGCGCCGCAAGGCCATCCAGCGTGCTCACAGCACCACCCACCTGCTGGATGCGGCGCTGAAGAAGGTGCTGGGCGACCACGTCCATCAGGCGGGCTCTCTGGTGGAGCCGGACCGTCTGCGCTTCGACTTCACCCACTTTGAGGCCATCTCCCCGGAGGAGCTGCGGCAGGTGGAGGAACTGGTGAACGACGCCATTCTGGAGGGCTATCCCGTGGTGACGGAGGTGCTGCCCATCGAGGAGGCCAAAAAGAAGGGCGCTGTGGCCATGTTCGGTGAGAAGTACGGCGAGACCGTCCGGGTGGTAGAGATGAGCGACTTCTCCGTGGAGTTCTGCGGCGGCACCCATGTGGACAACACCGCCAAGGCCGGTCCCTTCCGCATCAAGAGCGAGAGCAGTGTCGCCTCCGGCGTGCGCCGCATCGAGGCCACCTGCGGCAAGCTGAGCCTGAAGGCCATGGAGAGCAGTCAGGGCGTGCTGAGCCGGGCGGCCCAGTTCCTGAAAACCGCCCCCTCCGGGCTGCTGGAACGGATGGAACAGCAGGCCAACGAGATGAAGCAGCTGCGTCAGGCGCTGGAGAAGTTCAAGGCCGAGGCGTCTCTGGGCGAGGCCCGGCAGTTCCTGGCCTCCGCCAAGACGGTGAAGGACCTCCATGTTCTCGCCACCACCCGCAGCGGCGTGGACACCGCCGAGCTGCGGACCATGGGCGATTTCCTGCGGGATAAGGACCCCAAGGCCGTGGCGGTCATCGCCAGCATCAATGGCGAAAAGATCACCTTCCTGGCCGTGTGCGGCAAGGAGGCGGTGGCCCGTGGCATCAAGGCCGGTGATCTGGTGCGGCACGTGTCCGCCATCTGCGGCGGCAAGGGCGGCGGCAAGCCGGATTCCGCCATGGGCGGCGGCAGCGATCCCCTGAAGGTGGACGATGCGCTGGCCTCCGTGGACGATTTCGTGTCCGAGAAGCTGGGCTGAGACGAAAGGAGCATCCTATGAAAAACGATTGCCTGTTCTGCGCCATTGCCGGTGGGGAGATCCCCTCCAACAAGGTGTATGAGGACGAGCTGTGCTATGCCTTTTATGACATCGCCCCTCAGGCGCCCACCCATTTTCTGGTGATCCCCAAGGCCCACATCGCCTCCGTGGCGGAGGTGGATGGCGGCAACAGCGCCGTGGTGGCCCACATCTTCGAGGTCATCGCAAGACTGTGCCGGGAGAAGGGACTGGAAAGCTACCGGGTGGTATCCAACATCGGGGAGCAGG
>ERZ839741.925-NODE-925-length-34182-cov-6.123040_pt1 | contig 34182 bp, 29 predicted proteins | sample MGYA00519880_ERZ839741 | MGnify/ENA primary metagenome ERZ839741 (study PRJEB31850, sample SAMEA3708851) | human gut metagenome | biome: human gut; feature: human-associated habitat; material: faeces | place: China | collected 2014 ...
AATACAATCCAGGAAATGGAACCCGAAGATTTTTCATCTGAATGGGAGAAAGCAAAAGCTTTCAATAACACCATCCAAAGCAACAACCTCTTCGGAGATGTGTTTGGGGAAGAAGATGGCGATCTGAAGGATACCGAATACTGGAAGGTTCTGAATATCGAAGATGACGGCGTGATGGGATATTTATCCATCCCGAAGATTAATATCAAGCTTGCCATTTACCATGGCACCGGAGATGATGAGCTTCAGACAGGAGTCGGACATCTGAATGGGACGAAGCTTCCCATCGGAGGCGAAAGCACCCACAGCATACTCGCCGCACACCGCGGACTTCCGAGTGCAAAGCTATTTACCGATATCGACCAGCTCAAAGCCGGCGATAAATTTTACATCCACATTCTGGATGAAGTCCTTGCCTACAAGGTGGATCAGATTCTTCCGATGGTAGATAAGGACGACCATGAAACTCTGGAAAAGGCGCTTCAGATCGAAGAAGGAAAAGATCAAGTTACTTTATTTACCTGTACCCCATACGGAGTCAACTCTCATCGACTTCTCGTAAGAGGAACCAGAGTTCCGTATAACGGCGAAGAAGATGCTGCCGAATCCGTTTCTGATTCAATGGTTCAGGCCATTCAGAATTATTATATGCTCTATTTAATTTTAGGACTTTCAATCACGATTCTTGTGATCATTCTCTTAAGATTTCTTTCCAAGAGAAAAGCTCACAAAGAATAACCAAGATTTCTTAAGGAGGACATGAGGCGATGATGAATAAACGATTAAAACAAGGAACAACGTTTTTGTTAGCTCTCGCTCTTGCATTTCCGCTTCTCACTCTGCCTGGTGCCAGAGCTGCGAATGCGATCGATACGGACCGGAAGTGTTCGGTTGCATTCCATGTAAGCAGAGAGGGCAACGAACTGACAGCTAATGACACTGACTACATTCCAGTGAATCTATATAAGGTGGCGGATGTAGACGTATCCGGTAATTATACCGCAACCGGAGATTTCACAGGATTGGATGTATCTTCGGTAAGTGCCGATGATAAAGATGCAGCAAGCAAATGGGCTGACCGTGCCAAAGCGGCACAGGAAATGCTGACAGAATCCGTAAACCCAACCGCTACGGTTACATTAAAAAAAGGTACCGGAATTCGGTCTGATCTTGCTACCGGAAGTCTGGCTGATCTTGCTACCGGACTTTACCTTGTAGATACACCAAAAGTAGTTACCAAAAATTACACCTATACCTTTACACCTTACCTGGTATCACTTCCGACCAACAAATATTACACCAGCGGTAATGATGACTGGATCTACGATCTGGCAGGTACCAATGCAATTGGTCTGAAATGGGAAGAACATGCAAGATATGGTGATCTGGTAATCAACAAAACACTTGCAAATCACAATGCAACAACCGGTAAGAAAGCAACCTTCGTATTCAAGATTGAGATTACATCTCTTAAGGGTAAAACAGAAACCCGCATCGAATCACTTGACTTTACCGCCGCAGGTACATCTTCCGTAACAATTACAAAGATTCCTGCAGGAGCTACGGTAAAGGTTACAGAAGAATACAGCGGTGCAAGCTACAAGCTTATCTCAAAAAAAGATCAAGAGGTCAAGATTGACGCAACCGATGAAGATGCAACGGTCGCTCCGGTATCCGTTTCCTTTACAAATGATGTCGATGAAAATATGAATGGCGGCTACGGTGTAAAAAACAATTTCAAGCTGAACGAAAATGGTCAGTATCAACACACCAAACCGGCAGAAAAGAACTAGAAAGGGGGAGTCGGAATGAGAAAGTTACATAAGAAACCGCTTATCATGGCAGCAGCAACACTTGCTCTTACCGGAACCCTGGCAGTTGGGAGCGCGATGGCGTATTTTACAACCTATTCGACAGCCGGTGGCGGTGTAACAATGAATATGGGATTTACAGAAACCATCCCAAATGAAAAAGTAGATAAAAACGGAAAGCATGTCACGATCAGCAATACCGGTGATTATGACTGTTTCGTAAGAGCCAAAGCATTTGCACCGATAGAGCTTACTTATAACGCTCCATACGGCGGATGGACAGCAGGTGATGAGGGCTACTGGTATTACGACGATATCCTTCCGGCAGGCAAGACAACCGAACAGGAACTCAATATCACTTATAAGTTCCCGGAAGGGAATGACAAACCGGAAGAATTTAACATCGTAGTCATCCAGGAATGCACACCGGTTCTCTACGACAACGATGGTACACCATACGCCGACTGGAATCACGTAATCAAAGACGACAGCACACAGACGACAGAGTAGGAGGTAATGAGAATGAAAAAGAAAAAGAAATCATTTCCAAAGAAACCTGCCCTGGTCCTGACAGCCGCAGCACTCCTGCTGGTTGGAAGCACTGTCGGCAGTACACGCGCCGCACTCACTTACTACAGTGAGAATTATTCCGCACAGATGAATATGCAGAGTATCGGCGTATCTCTTCTGGAAAATGACAAAGTAGTCAGCAGCCGGGATTATGTATCGAACAATGAATGGAAGGGAACCTCAGAGGGTACACTTCTCACAAACCTTCTTGGAAAGGATGAGACATTTACACCCGGCAAGAAATATAACGAAGCAATCAGCGTCAAGAACAGCGGTACGATCGACACCTTTGTACGTGTGATCATCACAAAAAGCTGGCAGGACGAAAAAGGCAATAAGAACACGAACCTTTCACCGGATCTGATCGAGCTGAACTTCCTCACAGACAACGGATGGCAGGTTGCAGATGCACAGTCCACGAGAGAGCGTACCGTTCTTTATTATACCAAAGCTCTCAAAGCGGGTAAACCGACACCGGCATTATCCGATACACTCCGTATCAATCCTTCGATTGCATCGGATGTAAAGCAAAATGTCTCTGAGGATGGCAAAACCATCACTTATACTTACAAGTACAATGGCTACACCTTCCACATTGACGCAGAGGTGGATGCAGTTCAGACACACAACGCAAAGGACGCGATCAAGAGTGCCTGGGGCGTGGACGTAAATGTATCAGATGACGAAACAACAATGAGCTTACAGTAGGGAGGTACAGAGTATGAAAAAGAAAATTTTGTGCCTCGCCATGACAGTGATAATGGCAGCAGGGGTACACACAACTGCATTTGCAAAGGATTCTCAGGGAGCCGACAGATGGCAGGTTAATTTCACCGGCGGCAAGATGGACAGTAATTTTAAAAGCTCCGATGTTACTGACGAGCTGGCAAATATCCAGCCGGGTGACAGCATCGAGCTCAAGGTTCAGCTTAAGAACTCCGACAGTACGGATACCGACTGGTACATGACCAATGAAGTGATCCAGACGCTGGAGGATGCACAGTCTTCCGCAGAAGGTGGTGCTTATGAATACAAGCTGACATATGTTGGAAGTGATAATGCCGAAAAGGTACTCTATGACAGTACAACTGTCGGAGGGGAAGGCGCTTCCAAAGCAGGAGAAGGTCTGAAGCAGATTGATAGCTCAACCCAAGAATATTTCTACCTCGGAAGACTTGCTTCCAATAATACCGGAACGGTACACCTTACCGTCGGTGTTGAAGGTGAGACACAGGGCAACGGTTATCAGCTCACACTCGCAAAGCTCCGTATGAACTTTGCAGTAGAAAAGGTTTCAGCCGGCAAAACCATCACCAAGAATAAGATTGTTAAGACAACCAACACCGTTAAGACCGGTGATACCGCAAGAATTCTTCTCTTCTGTGTGCTTGCACTCATCAGTGGACTGATCCTTCTTGCATATGGTATCTACACACTCAATAAGAACACAAAAAGACGCAGACAGAAAGGAGAGTAAGCAGATGAAAAAATGGAAAAGATTACTGGTTTCTCTTCTGACTGTATCCATGACACTCGGTGCATCCACAATGAGCGTTATGGCAGATGATACTACACCGTATACCTACAAGGTAACATTATCCGCAGGTAACAAAGGAACAATTAACGGACAGAACAAGATCGAGAAGAAAGACATTGCTTCCGGTTCTACCGTTACTTTCAATCTGAATGACATCCAGGTAACAGACGACAAGTATTATGTCAAAGGAATCCGTCTCAGCGGACGTGACAATGACGAAGCACTTGCGGCTCCTTCCTTTACCGTTGATAAAGATACTGACTATGTAGTCGCTTACGGAATCAAAGGCAACATGGTTGCCTATACCGTAAATTATCAGGATGCATCCGGTAAATCACTGGCAGAGAGCCAGACCTTCTACGGAAACGTCGGCGACAAGCCGGTCGTTGCTTACCGTTACGTTGAAAATTATATTCCTGATGCTCTTGCACTTACGAAGACTTTGAGTGATAATGAATCTGAGAATGTATTTACGTTTACCTACACACCGGGAGCTACAGACCGTATCGTTGAAACAACAACTACCGTCACAACAACAGTTCCTGGAACCGCAACTCCTGCCGGTGCAGCAGGTACAACCGGAGCTGCCGGTACAACAGGTGCAGCCGCCGGTACTGGTACAGGTACTACAGCAGGTGGCACTACAGCAGGTGGCACTATAGCAGGTGGCACTACAGCGGGTGGTACTACAACAGGCGGTACTGCCGGTGGTACAACGAATGCAGACAATTCTCAGGATACGACAGCTAAAGATAAAGATACTGCAACATCTGAGGATGAACAGACACCAAAGTCTCTGGTAGATCTGGATGATGAAGACACTCCAAAAGGAAATATCGATGCGAAAGACAAGACGAGCAAAACTCCGATCGCAGCAGGGATCGGCATTATCGTTGTTGCGGTAGCAGCTCTCGCAGGACTGATCGTATTCTTGAAAAAACGTGCAAAATAAAAAAAGCGCGGCACTAAAGGAGAAGTCTTTTTTGAAGAGAACGAAGAAAAAGAAAAGCCCGGTGGCTGCATTTTGCAGTGCACTGGGCACTGTTTTACTGACAGTACTGATTCTTGCCTGTATTCCGCTGACGCTTCCGAAAGCTTTTGGTTTTCAGATATACACCGTGATCAGTGGGAGCATGGAACCGGCGATCCCGACGGGAAGCCTGGTCTATGTCCGGCATGAAGAACCAGACACGATCGTCAAAGATGATGTCATTGCTTTTTACAGCAACAATGCAGACGGCTCGATCATCACCCACCGTGTAGTATCCAACAGCCCGGCGATGGGACAGTTTATCACCAAAGGGGATGCCAATGAGGAAAAAGATATGAATCCGATCCCTTACAACAACTACATCGGAAAAGTAAAGCTTTCTGTTCCGGTTGTCGGCGGTATCGCACAGGCTGCAACCGGCACTGCCGGAAAGATTGCCGCTGCATCTATGATCGGTCTTGCTGTGATTCTTGAAATCGTTGCTGCCATGCTTGACAGACGCGATGACGGAGACGAATAAGAGAAAACGTTTTTCATTTTAGCTTGCTAAAGTGTGAAACATTTGCTAAAATAATATCAGATTGTATTGTCAGAAGAAGATGGGGGAATTTCACAATTCTCCCATTTGTCATATATTGAAAAGAATGGAGAGGTGAATGGATTGTTATCCAACCAGATTTTACAGAGAACAATCAATGAAATAGGGGATATCATCGAGTGTAACTGTTCCATCTGGAACACAGACGGAGTGATGCTTGCAGCTGTAGGTAAGGAGAAGCCTGCAGTAAAAAAAGCTGTCTGCTCATTTTTAAAAGAGCTGGAGGTTACCGGCGTATCGGAGGAGCACCTGGATGAATGCTATGGTCTGTTTCCGGTTTATGATGATGATGAACTGACTTATATTTTCGTGATCGAGCACAATAATGAGATTGATGTGCATACCAGCGGACGCTTAAGTGTCTGCCAGCTGGAGAGCCTTTTAAGATCCGGAAGCGAACGTCTTGACCGTAACCGTTTTATCCAGAACCTGCTCCTGGATAACCTGCTTCTCGTAGATATCTACAATCAGGCGAAAAAGCTTGGTATTACAGTTGAGCAGCGCAGAGTCGTCTATCTGATCGAACCGAAAAATCCGGATGACACGATCGTCCTGGATATGATCCGTGGGATTTATTCCTCGGGAACCGGTGATTTTGTTACTGCCGTAGATGAAGGACATATTATTCTGATCAAGTCCCTTGACAGTACGGATGATTATGATACGATCCGTTCGACTGCCGATATGCTGGTGAATGCGATCAACACCGAAGCTATGGTCAATGTCCGGCTTTCCTTCGGAACCATCATTCCCGAACTCAAAGAGGTCTCACAGTCTTACAAAGAAGCAGGCATGGCTCTGGATGTGGGACGTATCTTCTATCCGGAACGCAATATTTTATCCTACCGCGAACTCGGTATCGGACGGCTGATCCACCAGCTTCCCGTTTCCTTATGCGAGATGTTCCTGGAAGAAGTATTTGCCGGAAATACCGTTGATCAGTTTGACGAAGAAACCTTATCCACAGTTGATAAATTTTTTGAAAACAGCCTGAATATTTCGGAGACAGCGAGACAGCTTTTCGTCCACCGGAATACGCTCGTCTACCGGCTGGAGAAGATCCAGAAGCAGACCGGGCTGGATGTCAGAGTCTTTGAGGACGCCCTGACATTTAAGATTGCTCTGATGGTCGCAGACCACATGAAATTCATAGAAAACAGAAAATAGGAGGACATGATATGGTGAAATTATACGAAGGCGGTGCCTATCTTTTACACGGTACTGAGGTAATTGCAGATGCACCCGATGCACTTGCTGCCGTAAAAAGCAAGACAGGTATTGAGACAACAAAAGAAGCTGCTGCAAAAGAGACAATGGCTTATGGGATCTTAAGTGCGCATAATACTTCCGGTAATATGCAGCAGCTTCAGATCAAATTTGACAAGCTGACTTCGCACGACATTACCTTTGTCGGAATCATCCAGACTGCAAGAGCATCCGGACTAGAGAAATTCCCGATCCCTTATGTTCTGACCAACTGCCATAACTCTCTGTGTGCAGTCGGCGGTACGATCAATGAAGATGACCACATGTTTGGACTGACCTGTGCGAAGAAGTACGGCGGTGTCTATGTTCCGCCTCATCAGGCCGTTATCCACCAGTTTGCCCGTGAAATGCTCGCAGGCGGCGGCAAGATGATCCTTGGTTCTGACAGCCACACCCGTTATGGTGCACTCGGTACCATGGCAATGGGAGAGGGCGGACCGGAACTTGTAAAACAGCTTCTGAACAAGACTTATGATATCAAGATGCCGGGCGTTGTCGGAATCTATCTGGACGGCGAACCGGTGAAAGGTGTCGGACCGCAGGACGTTGCCCTTGCGATCATCGGCGCAACCTTCGGCAATGGCTATGTCAATAACAAGGTCATGGAATTTGTCGGACCTGGCGTTGGCAAATTAAGTGCAGACTTCCGTATCGGAATCGATGTTATGACGACAGAGACAACCTGCCTTTCTTCTATCTGGAGAACCGATGACAAGATCAAAGAGTTCTACGATATCCACGGAAGAAGTGATGACTTCAAGGAACTGGAGCCTGGCGCAGTCGCTTACTATGACGGTCTTGTATACGTCAATTTGAGCGAGATCAAGCCTATGATCGCCATGCCGTTCCATCCATCCAATGTCTACACCATCGAGGATGTCAATGCCAACCTTGCAGATGTTCTCCACGATGTAGAGCAGCGCGCGCTGGTAAGCCTGGACGGTGCTGTGGATTACTCTCTTCAGGACAAGATCGTAAATGGTAAGCTTTATGTCGATCAGGGTATCATCGCAGGTTGTGCCGGCGGCGGTTTTGAAAATATCTGTGCTGCCGCAGACATCATCCGTGGCAAATACATCGGATCAGATGAATTTACCTTCAGTGTTTACCCGGCAAGTACACCGATCTACATGGAGCTTGTGAAAAATGGTGCGGTTGCTGACCTGATGGAAGCCGGTACGATCGTGAAGACAGCCTTCTGCGGACCGTGCTTCGGTGCAGGGGATACCCCGGCAAACAATGCATTTTCCATCCGTCACTCTACCCGTAACTTCCCGAACCGTGAAGGAAGCAAGCTGCAGAGTGGACAGATCGCATCTGTTGCCCTTATGGATGCACGTTCCATTGCCGCAACTGCTGCGAACAAAGGTTTCCTTACTCCGGCAACAGATTTTGATATTGAATACAAGAACCCGACCTACCACTTTGATTCCAGAATTTACGCCAACCGTGTATTTGACAGCCACGGCGTTGCTGATCCTTCGGTTGAGATCAAATTCGGACCGAACATCAAAGACTGGCCGGCAATGAGCGCTCTTCCTGAGAATCTGATCCTGAAGGTCGTATCTGAGATCCACGATCCGGTTACAACGACAGACGAACTGATCCCGTCCGGCGAGACTTCTTCTTATCGTTCCAACCCGCTTGGACTTGCTGAATTTGCACTTTCCAGAAAGGATCCTGCCTATGTAGGACGCGCGAAAGAGGTCCAGAAAGCCCAGAAAGCGATTGAAGCAGGTACTTGTCCACTGGATGTACTGGATGAATTAAAACCGGTGATGGCAGCAATCCAGAAGTCTTATCCGGAAGTCGGCAAAGGAAATATCGGTGTCGGAAGTACCATTTTCGCGGTCAAACCTGGTGATGGTTCTGCCCGTGAGCAGGCTGCTTCCTGCCAGAAGGTTCTCGGCGGCTGGGCGAATATCGCGAATGAGTACGCAACCAAACGTTACCGCTCGAACCTGATCAACTGGGGCATGCTTCCGTTTATTACCGAAGAGGAACACACAAAGCTTTCTTTCAGGAACGGTGACTATCTCTTCGTGCCGGATATCCGCAAAGCAGTAGAAGATAAAGCTTCCACGATCAAGGCTTATGTCGTAGGCGATGATCTGAAGGAGATCGATCTGAAGCTCGGTGATCTGACGGATGCAGAACGTGAGATCATCCTCAAAGGATGTCTGATCAATTATTACAGAGGTTAATTTTTCTCAGACAATGATATGATTTAAAAGGGACGGAAATTTTTCTGTCCCTTTTTGCAACACTTCCGACTTTTTTATACTCTTATATACAAAGAACCTGTTATGAGAGGAGGGACTTTATGATCGATGCAATTGCATTTAAAGAATTATATAAGACGGTTTATCAGGATCTATATCGTTTTGCGCTCTGCATGATGCATCATCCGCAGGATGCAGAAGACGCCGTCAGTGAAGCCGTTCTTTCCGCCTATGAGAACATACATAAATTACGCAAAGAAGAAGCATTCCGTTCCTGGATCTTTCAGATTCTGGCAAATGTGTGCCGCCGGAAGTTAAAGAGCCGTGAACGGACCGAGACCGAGCTGAAAGAAGATCATGCTTCTGCCACATACTGTGACGGACTCCGCACAGATGTGGAACGTGCTTTTCTTATTCTCGATGAAGACGATCAGCTGATCATCGGCTTATCCGTCTATGGCGGTTACAACAGTAAAGAGATCGGAAAAATGCTAAGGCTGAACCCGAATACAGTCCGCTCCCGCAGAAAGCGTGCCCTCGAAAAGATGAGCTGGCTTCTGAAAGAGTAGGATAAAAGAGTAATAGGAGGTGTTTCATATGACAGATCACGAAAAAGAAATACTGGATAAAATAAAACAATCTACGGAAAAAACTCCTGTTCCGGAAAGCCTTGCACCGGATCAGATTATGAAAATGCTGGAAGAGCATAACAGCACTCAGGCTTCCGGACATATACCGAAAAAGCATGGATTTTCCCGCGGCCACCGGATGCGCGGAGGACTTATCGCTGCCGCACTGGTACTGGTTGTCGGCATTGGTGCCCACATCCGCCAGCAGAATCTTTCTTCAGACTCAGCCACTTCTTCCACAAAAGGCAGTTCTTCAATCGGTACATCCTCCGGTAAGCTTGCCTCTTCCGATACTTTAGAGACGGCAACCGATTATGATGAAGTCTACACATACCTGCAATCTTATCAGGATGAGTTGGATTCTTCATCTGTTACCGGTTCAACCGACAGCGGAATTGTCATGTATTCAACTAAAACAGCCGACAGTGGTGCACGTACCGATAGTTCCAGCTCCTCTTCGGATTCTGCAACAGCCTCTACACGCGCTGTGGATACTTCATTTTCCGATACCAACGTCCGCACAGAGGGCGTCGGTGAAGCAGACATTGTAAAAACGGATGGAAGTTATCTTTATACACTGAAAGCAAACTCACAGGAAATTTCCATTGTAGATATCCGGTCTGATCAGATGAAGGTTGTTTCCGGTATTTCGCTGAATGAGAATTTTCAGGCATCCGAGTTTTACCTGAGTGACCAGAAGCTTTTTGTCCTTGGCAACATGCAGAACACGCAGGTTGATTCTGACAGTAAAACCTTGTACCGCGGCAGCTGTACCCGTATCCAGACTTATGATCTGACAGATATCAACAATCCGAAATCCATCGGAACCGTGGATCAGAGTGGTTACTACCGCACTTCACGTTTTAAAGACGGATATCTGTATGTATTCAGCGACTATTATATTTACGATACGATCACCAAGAAAGATTATCCTTCCTATGTTCCGCTTGTTGGTGACAATCTTCTGAAGCAGTCGGATATCTATCTCCCGACGAACCATGCAGCAGACCAGTACCTTGTTGTCAGCTCCGTTTCCGCTTCCAGTCCGGATAAGGCAGCAGACCAGAAAGCAGTCATGTCTGAGAATGGCGAAGTCTATGTGAGTGAGAACAACATTTATATTTACGAGTATGCGAACAGCAGTATCCTCGCAGATAATCTTGCGGCAAAGAATCAGACGATCCTCCGCAAGCTGTCTTACAATAAAGGAAAACTTTCCGGCTCTGCCCTGGGCAAAGTAAAAGGATATCTGAACGATTCCTTCAGCATTGATGAGTATGACAATACGTTGCGGCTGGTGACAACGGTTACGCATAATGTCGGAAGCTCTTCACAGTCCAATTCAGTCTATGTGCTGGATGCAGATTTGAAAACAATCGGTAAGATCGAGGATCTTGCCAAAAATGAACAGGTCTATTCCGCAAGATTTTTGGGCGATACCGGTTACTTTGTAACTTATGAACAGACAGATCCTTTATTCTCCGTAGACTTTTCCGATCCGGAGAATCCGAAGATCCTTGGCAAGCTGAAAATTCCCGGCTTTTCGGAATACCTGCATTTTTACAGTGATAATCTGCTTCTTGGAATCGGTATGGATACCGATGAAAATGGCATTACAAACGGGGTAAAGGTCTCTATGTTTGATATCAGTGATCCTTCGGATGTGAAGGAAGTTAGCAAGTACACACTGGATCAGTACTATTACTCGGATGTCTTTTCTGACTACCGTGCAGCACTGGTTGATCCGGAAAAGAATCTGATCGGCTTTCCGCTTTCCGGATCTGCCAACCAGTATGTGATCCTTTCTTACGATAAAGATCAGGGCTTCCAGGTACAGATGCAAGAGGAAGTCAACGGTAATTCTTATCTTGGAACCCGCGGTGTGTATGCAAATGAAAAGTTCTATGTGATCAATGGAAATGCAATTGAAGCATACCGGATGGGAGACTATGTGAAGATAGATGATCTGCTGCTGTAGCGCAGATTTGCAGCCGGAGCTGCCGCTCCGCATACTTTGTACACCATCCCACCTCATTGTATACACCTAAATCGTATATTACATCGTATACACAAAAACAGGTGCCCACTGGGATATATCACTAAGATATACTTACGTGGACACCTGTTTTATATTTTCATTTACCTGTTATTCCACACCGTTAAAGCAATAGGTACATACCTGGCATGCATCAATCCCGATTGATTTGATCAGATCATCCAGTCTGTGATAACGAAGTGAAGTGAAATTCTGTCTCTTGCGGATTTCCTCCAGCATTGCTGCATACCGGTCACTGTTCGGATCCGCATATTCACTCAGTACATTGACATCATTGTCGCCTTCCCACTCACGGATGATCCTTCTTGTGATCAGATCCAGATCTGATTTGGAACGGGAGAAGTTCAAATATTTGCATCCGTACAAAAGCGGTGGACATGCCGGGCGGACATGCACTTCTTTTGCGCCACTCTGATACAGGAACTCTGTCGTCTCACGGAGCTGTGTGCCACGCACGATCGAATCATCGATCAGCAGAAGGCTTCTGTCTTCGATCAGACTATGTACCGGGATCAGTTTCATTCTGGCGATCAGATTACGCTGACTCTGTGTTGTCGGCATGAAGGATCTTGGCCAGGTCGGAGTATATTTGATAAATGGTCTTGCATACGGAATACCTGATTCATTTGCATAGCCTATCGCATGAGCGATACCCGAATCCGGAACTCCTGCAACAATATCCACGTCGATCGAATGGTCATCTCTCTGTGCTAAAAGCTTTCCACAGTTGTAACGCATTTCTTCTACACCAACCCCTTCATAAGAAGAAGTAGGATATCCATAGTATACCCACAGGAACGAACAGATTCTCATCTTTTCACATGCAGGACTTACAGTCTCCACAGATTCCGGTGTCACGTAGACGATTTCCCCTGGTCCCAGCTCTTTGTAATCTGTGTATCCAAGGTTGATATATGCAAAGCTTTCAAAGGAAACGCAGTATGCATTCTCTTTCTTTCCGATCACAACCGGTGTACGTCCGAGAAGGTCTCTGGCTGCATAAATTCCATTCTCTGTCAGAAGCAGAAGCGTCATCGAGCCTTCAACTACTGACTGCACATAACGGATTCCCTCAACAAACGAATCCTTTTTACAGATCAATGCCGCAACCAGCTCTGTAGAATTGATCTGTCCATTGGTCATAGACTGAAAATGTGTATGTCCATTTTCATAAAGATTCCGGATCAGCTGATCCGCATTATTGATCTTACCTACTGTCGTAATTCCAAAGCACCCCAGATGCGACTGGATCAGAATTGGCTGTGGATCATAATCTGAAATACATCCAATTCCAATATTTCCCTTCATTGTATCAACATCTTTTTCAAATTTTGTACGGAACGGCGAATTTTCAATATTATGAATCGCTCTCTTCCAGCCATCACTTCCGTAAGTAGCCATACCTCCGCGGCGGGTTCCAAGATGCGAATGATAATCTGTTCCATAAAAAAGATCCAGATTACATGCTTCTTTTGATGCAACGCCAAAAAATCCTCCCATATCTGTAGGTCTCCTTTCTTTATCCCAATGCCATAGCCTGTATTTTTCATCTATTTTTTAGTGTATCATGCATTTATGGATGGAAACAATAGCAAAACCCCGAATATATTGCAAATGGCTATAACTATTTCTAATCGTATTTATAATTGTTTGAATTTTCTGATATATATATTACAGTTTCAATTCTTTCTAATTTTAACAAAATTATTTTAAAATTATATTGACAAATAAGTATTTGGGTGTTATTATTAAGTCAATCCAAAAGAAAAGAAGTTCCTGACGAGAAAGGGAATTTCAAAAAGATATTTTTTTAATCTGTTACATAGTTTCATATATACTCGCCAAGAGTATAAGATGAAGAACCAGATCAGAAAAGGGTAACAAGAATAATTGTTATTTGAAGGTTAGAAAGTTTTAAAAAAGCAACTATACATTTTAGTTATGAGCGTTTTGTAAGTGGAGTGTGTAGAGAACAATTTTTAAAATTGATAATTTATAATAATAAGAGAAAATTGATATCTGACTTCTGAACAGAAAAAAGTATAAGAGAAAAAGAATATCCGGATAAAATTTTGGAACGAGAACGAAAGGAAGGAGGCTTTGACCGTTGGATATTTCATCATCTAAAACTCAATATGTTAATGGTATGGCAAATGTAAATTCCTGTGAGATGAGCCTTAACCATAGATTATAATCCGGTAAGAGAAAAGTTAATGATAAAAAAGGTCGGAGTAGTAGATAAACCGGAAGCGATTATAAGATATAAAAAGATTCAGCATTTGTTGACATATTGAAGTAAATACCACAGTAATTCAAGATCAGAAAATGTGTAAAGAAACATTCATTGATAAGTAAATTTAACAGTGACGAGAAAGCTGATAAATACCAAAATTGGATTACCTGATTATATAAAATAACGAACGATCAGAATTGATCAAAATCGATTCATATGATTTCATTTTTATAAATTTTATAAAATCTGAATATCATATGAAATGCTCAAAGAACTTACAGGAATAAGAATTACTTAATTCCTCCGATATAAAAATAAAAATTACAATTGAATATTCCGGGACAGCCATTCAAAAGATGGCTGTCTCCTTTTTTTCTGTTACCAGCTCCCAATTTGTGAATTTTTTGTAATATTTTTTTAACATTTCTGAAAAATATCAGCCGTAATTTTTGACATTGACAACGCTCTATGATACACTTAGTAAGTAAAATTATAAGACTTTTGTTTTCCGTTTCTGGTACAAAAGTCAGACTTACTGAGGAAAAGTAAAATAATTAATAATAATCATATGAGGTGAGAAACGTTGGATAAATATGAATATCGCGCAAAGACAGAGCAGATGCTTGCGTATGCCGAACAGAAGTCTTACCAGAAAGCGATGTCGATTGCAGATACGATCGACTGGCGTAAAGTAAAAAATACCGCCATGCTCTCTACCGTAAGCGAAATCTATGAAAATGCGGGGGAACTTGGTAAAGCACGTGATACCTTATTTATTGCGTATGATAAAGCACCTTCCAGCAGAAAGGTTGTATACCGCCTGGGAATTATTTCTCTGAAGCTGGGACATTTCGATGAAGCAGCTGATTGCTACGAAGAATTTGTCAAGCTTGCTCCGAAAGATCCAAACCAGTACATTCTCCGGTATAAGATCTTAAAAGCACAGAAAGCGCCAGTCAAAGAACAGATTGAAGCTCTTGAAGATTTCAAGCATTCTGAATACGTTGAAAAATGGGCATATGAACTTGCCAGATTATACGCTGAAGCTGGTATGACTTCCGAATGTCTTGATGAATGTGATGATCTGATTCTCTGGTTCAGCGAAGGTACTTATGTATACCAGGCAATGGAACTTAAAATGAAATACAAACCGCTGACTCCACTTCAGCAGGAAAAATACGATCATCGAAATGATGGTATCGGCCGTAAGGATTCTTCCAAGAGAAAACCTTCCTTCCGAAAATCCAAAGAACGTCCGGCACCGAATCCACGAATTGCAGACAAGGTCCGCAAAGATGTACATGTCACAGACAGTATTGATCTTCCGGATCTTCCAGAGCCAATGGCCCGGACACATGCTTCCGAACCAGAAGCTGAGTCACAGCCAAAAACCCGGATTCGAAGCACTTCCGATATTTCCACAACCATTTCCGGTGCTTCCCTTTCAGATGCCCTGAAAGCTGGTGTTGCCGTTGCAAGTGGTGCAGTTGCTCCTGAATCTGCTTCAGACGATTCACAGATGACCGGTAAGATGAAGATTGAAGAAATTCTTGCCAACTGGGAAGCAACCCAGCGTGAAAATGCAAAGATTCTTGAAAAGAGCCAGGAGGAAGCTGAGAAAGAAAAAGCCCTGCGCGAGAAAAAGAAAGAAGAAGAAGAGGAAGTTCTTGGAGCTACAAAACCAATCCTTTCTGATGATATCCGCAAACTGATGGAACAGCTTGAAAATGGTGAAGAGCCTGAAATCACCGATGAAGATGCTGAAGATTTCGTTGATGATGAAGAGGATGAAGCGACTGAAAGCCCGGAAGATTCATCCAAAGAAGCTTCAGACACTGACGAGGAAAATCCGGAAGAAAATGATTTTGAAGAAATCGTTGACTCCGAAGAAGATGATGAATCGGATGCGGTTTACGATGAAGAAGCTGAATACGAGGATGAAGACGATTCCGAGTATGACGACGACGAGGAATACGAGGATGAAGATGATTCCGAGTATGACGATGACGAAGAATACGAGGATGAAGACGAAGATGACTACCAGATCGATGATGAATTAGATGAAGATCATAAAGAGGATTTTGATTTTGAAAAAGAATCTGCTCTCGATATCGATGATCATGATTCTGACGAAGATGATGGTGATTTTGCAGACCTTGATTCCTTTGAAGATGAAGAAGAATTAGATAGCAGTGATGATTATCTTGATCTTGAATTTGACGAGAAACCGGCTCCTGAGCCAAAGAAAGAAACTTCAAAATCAGCGCCAACTCCTGATATTGACGAAGTTCTTGAAATCGAAGAACCGTCAGAAGATGAAATCACCGAACGCATGGGTAAATTCGATACCGGATTCGTTGTACAGGGTCGTTACGATCTGAGTGCAACAAGTGAGATCGGACTGAAGCTTGGACTTACTGAAGAGCAGAAGCAGCTGTTCTCTTACTTTGTACCGATCCGTGGTGTCAGTGAACAGCTTGTTGAAATCCTTGATAACGACAAACGTTGCCGTAACCGTTATGGAACTTCCCGCACAGGCAACATCCTGATCCTTGGCCGCAAGGGAAGCGGAAAAACAGTCCTCGCAGTTGATATTGTAAAAGCAATCCAGAAACAGCGCAGACTCAAACAGGGTAAAGTTGCAATCGTAACCGGTGATTCTCTGAACAAAAAGGACATCGGAAGTATCATCGATAAGCTGAACGGTGGCGCACTGATCATCGAAAAAGCTTCCAAGATGAATGACAGAACCATCCGTGAACTGAATGACATGATGGATGAACAGACCGGCGAACTTCTCTTCCTTCTGGAAGACCAGAAGAAACCGCTGGAAAGAATGTTTGCATCCCATCGCGAATTCAAACGTAAATTTACTTCCAGACTGGAGCTTCCGGTATTCATCAATGATGAACTGGTTACATTCGGTCAGACCTATGCTAAGGAAAACGGATACCGTATCGATGAAATGGGAATCCTTGCATTATACAGCCGGATTGATATGATGCAGAGAGAAGATCATGCGGTTACTGTTGCAGAAGTAAAAGAGATCATGGATGAAGCAATTTCACATTCCCAGAAAGCAAATGTAAAACATCTTGTGAAACGGGTATTTGGAAGAAGCACTGATAATTCAGACCACATCATCCTGAAAGAAGAAGATTTTAAAGCATAAGATTTCTACAAAGAACGCGCTTCCGGCGCGTTCTTTTATATATGCAGACAAAACCGATAACTATAAAGAAAGAGTTTTAGACATCTTACATAAGAAATGTATAAGTTGTCCAAAACTCTTTCTTTTTATCGCTATTTCTAGTATAATATTCCTAAATATCTTTGATAGAAGGTGAATGGGATGGCAGTAAAAAAAACAACAGCACAACAGACCAACACGACCCGCAAGACGGCCGTAAAAAAATCTACTGTAAAAAAACCGGCAGCTGCTAAAACTGCTGCTAAAAAGTCTACAGCTAAAAAGTCTGTAAAAACTGTAACAACAGATAAACCCGCTGATTATAGAATCGGCGAATTAGATCAATATTTATTCGGACAGGGAACCCATTATGAAATCTATAAAAAAATGGGTGCACATTTTGTAAAAGATGGGAAAAAAACCGGCGTATATTTCGCAGTATGGGCTCCACACGCCAGATCAGTTGCCGTAGTCGGTGAATTCAACGGCTGGAGTGAAGATGCAAACGTTATGAAGCGTCAGGAACCGCTTGGAATCTATACCGCATTTGTTCCGGAAGCACAGCTCGGACAGCTTTACAAGTACTGTATCGAGACACAGACCGGAGATAAGCTTTACAAAGCTGATCCATTTGCGAACAGTGCAGAGTTGAGACCGGGAACTGCCTCAAGGATTGCTGATATCTCCCATTTAAAATGGAGTGACAGTGTCTGGATGAAGCACCGGGCAGAATGGGATTTCCATTCCTCACCGATTTCCATTTATGAAGCACATATCGGTTCCTGGATGCGCCATCCGGGACGTGAAGATGAGGGGTTCTACAGCTACCGTGAATTTGCGCATGCAGCTACAGACTACATAAAAAAGATGGGGTATACTCATATCGAATTGATGGGAATTTCAGAATACCCATTTGACGGCTCCTGGGGATATCAGGTGACCGGATATTATGCTCCGACCTCCCGTTATGGTACGCCGGAAGATTTCGCATATATGATCAATTATTTCCATAAGAATAAGATTGGCGTAATCCTTGACTGGGTACCGGCACATTTTCCACGCGATGCACACGGACTCGCTGACTTTGACGGCACAGCTACCTTTGAATATGCAGATCCTAAGAAGGGGGAACATCCGGACTGGGGAACCAAGATCTTCGATTATGGTAAAGCAGAAGTTAAGAACTTCCTGATCGCCAACGCACTGTTCTGGATCGAACATTATCACATCGATGGTCTCCGCGTAGATGCTGTTGCTTCCATGCTGTATCTTGATTACGGTAAAGAAGACGGTCAGTGGATCGCCAACAAATACGGCAGCAATGAGAATCTGGAAGCAATCGAATTTTTCAAGCATCTGAATTCCGTTACTACCGGACGTAACCCTGGCGCACTGATGATCGCAGAAGAATCCACTGCATGGCCAAAAGTAACGGGCAAACCGGAAGATGATGGTCTTGGATTCAGCCTGAAGTGGAACATGGGATGGATGCATGACTTTACCGAATACATGAAGCTGGATCCATATTTCCGCAAAGGCGACCACTACGGTATGACATTTGCCTTAACCTATGCATACAGCGAGAATTATATTCTTGTATTATCACATGATGAAGTGGTACATCTAAAATGTTCTATGCTCAATAAGATGCCTGGTCTTGGATTTGAGAAATTCGCCAACCTGAAGGTCGGTTATGCTTTCATGATGGGACATCCTGGAAAGAAACTTCTCTTCATGGGACAGGATTTCGGACAGCTCCGCGAGTGGAGCGAGGCGCGTGAGCTTGACTGGTATCTCCTTGCAGAGCCGGAGCATCAGGCACTCCAGAATTTCTACCGTGACCTGCTGCATCTTTACACACACAACAAAGCCATGTATGAACAGGATACCTGCATGGAAGGCTTTGAGTGGGTCAATGCAGATGACAGCTCACGAAGTATTTACAGCTTCATCCGTCATTCAAAGGGCGCAAAAAAGAACCTTTTATTCATATGTAACTTCACACCGATCGAACGACCGGAGTACCGTGTCGGCGTACCACGCGGCAAACAGTACCGCCTGGTACTGAACAGTGATGAATTGCAGTATGGCGGAAGCGGAAAAGCCCGCCCGGCAGTATATAAAGCAAAGAAACAGGAATGTGATGGAAGACCATATTCATTTGGTTACGATCTTCCGCCATACGGTGTTGCTGTATTCGAATTTTAACATAGCAAGTCAATGCAATCTGCGCAAAATATTCATCATACGAATAATTGATTCCACCAATTATTTTCTTAACATTTCCCGGATTCGTTCTTCCAGAGTTTCTTCTGGAAGAACTCCGGTTGTATATCCACAGATTTTTCCATCTCTGTACACCACAAACGTCGGTACGATCTCAATGCCTATATACTCTGCAATCTCTTTCGATATATCAATATCAATCTTATAAAAAATCCATTTTCCCTGATACCGGCTGGCAATCCTTTCCACAACAGGATACATCATTCCGCACTTTGGACACCATGATGCGTAAAACTCCACAATTACCGGCATCCTCTGCTTTCCGACTGTATTTTCATAATCCTTCGTGATCAATGCGATACCCATACACTTTCCTCATTTCTGCCATCTCAGGCTATGTAAAAAGGACTGGATTAGTGGCATCCACATTTCGGGTTTAAGATTTTATAGACTTCCTGAAAAGAATTTCTGAAACAGATCAGCTTTTTATTAAATCTTGGATTCTTATAGCAAAACCCCCGCATACAATTCTGAAAATGATGCTTTTTCCGCATATCTGTTCCTTCCTGACTTCCTCTTTCTACAATATATGCAAAAAGACAGCCGATGTGCGGATTGCTCCGTATCTGCTGTCTCTTATATTGCCAGGGATCATCTTACGCACTCAGCGCCTTTATGATCTGCCTGTTGCATTTTATTCAATTGTCTTACTGGCGCATTGCGATCAGTTTATGGATCGGATGTCCCTGCCCGGAAAATTTCTCCTCGTACTCAGTCATAACATTCCCTCTGCTGAGTGTCGGATCATTGTGAAGATCATAGGTCTTCGCCAGAAGTACCCAGCCTGCCAACTCCACCTGCTCCAGTGAAAAGTCAAACAGCTCTCTGTTGTCTGTCTTAAATTCAACGACTCCGTCAAAGGCAAGGATCTTGTCATACCGCTCAAAAAACTGCTTGGAAGTAAGTCTGCGCTTTGCATGACGTGCTTTCGGCCACGGATCTGAAAAATTCAGATAAATCTTGTCAATCTCTCCGACAGCAAAAACCTCCGGCAGATTTGTCGCATCCATACAGATAAAACGAATATTGTTGACATCCTTGTATTCCTCGTCATTGTCAAAGCGTTCCAGCGCCCGAAGCAGTACGCTTGAATAACGTTCGATACCGATATAGTTGATGGATGGATTCTCCTTTGCAAGTGTCAGAAGAAACTGTCCTTTTCCCATCCCGATCTCAATATGGATCGGATTCTCCGGATTCTGAAAAGTCTCTTTCCAGGTGCCGCGATATCTGGTCTCATTTTTAATTACAAGGGGATGAGCTGTCAGATAAGCATCTGCTCCCGGTACATTTCTTAACCTCATATATCTTTCTCTTCCTTTAGTGAAAATATGTATAACCTTATTTATTTTATACTATTCTGAAATATTTGAAAACCCAAAAATATATTTTATAAGTTTTGTATAAAATATTCTTATGATATTCTCTTATTATTTAGTAGATTTTTCCAATTTAAAGTAGTAGAATATGTATGCATTATTAAAAATGTATAAATAATTTCTAAGAAAGGAGTCGGACAATGGATCATATTGTTAAAAAGCTCTCCGAAATCGAACACGCAGCCGAAGCTGTTGTGGAACACGCGGAACTGGAAAAATCAGAACTGGAAGAACGCATTCAAAATGAACGCAATCAGTTCGACAAACAACTTGAAGATCACACCCAAAAGGAGCTGAACGATATCCACAAAGGATTAAACCGTCAGATGGATGAGATTCTTGCAAGGCAGAACCGTAAGAACCAGACAGCGATCGAAGAACTTAAAAAAGATTTTGAAGAGAAACATACGGCATATGCCGAGAAAATTGTCAGACGTATCATAGAGGGATAGCATATGGGAAATTTACTTGCATACAGTGGCATCGTAACAAAAGTACGCGCCATGCAGGCGAAACTGCTCACTGATGAAGATTTCCAGAACATCGCCGCATTTCATACAGTAACCGAAGTTGCTGCTTATCTCAAAGAACATCCCGGATATCGGAATGTCCTTGCAGATATGGACGAAAACCGTCTTCACCGCGGTGAGATTGAGAAGCTTCTTGTGCAGTCACTTTACAGTGATTATACACGCCTGTACCGTTTTTCCGGAATGGATCAGAAAAAATTCCTGGAGCTTTATCTGAAGCGCTACGAGATGAATCTGATCAACTATTGTCTGCGTATTGTATTCAACCACTATCAGAAGCCTTTTGATCTGGATCATAAGAAAATATTCTTCGACAAATATTCGGATCTCTCCATCGATAAACTGATCACTTCGGGGAATATCGGTGAGCTGGTGGAAAATTTAAAGGGCACAGAATACTATGCGCCGTTAAAACGTCTGGAAAATGCGGAGAACCCTACCCTTTTTGATTACGATCTGGCACTGAATCTGTACTATTTTACAACCATGTGGAAGAAACGCAAAAAGATTCTGAAGCATAAGGAACTGGAAATTTTCACCAGAGATGCCGGAGCAAAGATCGACCTGCTGAACCTGCAGTGGATCTACCGTGCAAAAAAATATTACAACATGCTTCCGCCGGATATTTCCACACTGCTGATCCCGATACACTACCGGATTCATGTAGATCAGCTGAAGGATCTTGTAGAAGCACCGTCTGTCGATGAATTTTTAAAGCTGGTTACCAGAACGCCTTATCTGCGTCACACCGATACTCAGACACCAGCGTCCATCGAGACGATTTACAAAGACTGCCTGTACCGTCTCTACCTGGCAGACAGAAGAAGTAACCCTTATTCCATCGCAACCGTGAATACCTATCTTTTTCTGAAAGAAGAGGAGCTTGATAAGCTTACAACTGTGCTCGAATGTGTTCGCTACGGACTTCCTGCACGTGAGACATTAACTTATATAGGAGGAACAGCGAAATGATTGTTAAGATGAAGTTCCTGAGCATTACCGGACCACGCGCCGACATCGACCGCATGACAAACCGGTATCTTTCCAAATATGAGATGCAGCTTGAAAATGCACTCACGGAGCTCAAGACAGTAGATAATCTGATGCCATTTCTGGAAATGAACCCTTACCGTGATCCACTCGCAAAAGTGACACAGTTTCTGGGATATATGAAAGACATGCCAGCAGAGCCATCCTTTGATCAGAGCGAAGACGAGATCCTTGAGATGATTCGTTCTATCAATCATGACTACATGGATCTGCAGCAGCAAAAAGAAGAACTGAAAAAAAAGAGAGAGAATATCCAGGCACGTATGAAAGTCCTGGAACCTTTTACTTCTCTGGATTTTGACCTGCATGAGATCATGCAGTACAAATACATCCGCACAAGATTTGGAAAAATCAATGTGGATTATTATCACCGGCTGGAAAAAGCGCTTCTTGAAGACATTGATGCATTATTTCTGGAAGGCTCCAGAGGTGCCTCTTATGTCTATGGCGTTTATTTTGTATCGGATGCTGATGCAGGAAAGGTCGATTCGATCATGCGGTCTCTCCACTTTGAAAAAGTCGATCTGCTGGAAGACTTTGGCGGAACCCCGCTGGAAGCTTACCGGAGCCTGGATAAAGAAGTCCAGAATCTGACCGATGAAATCCAGGCAGTGAAGGATAAACGTCAGGAGATGTTCCGCAAGAACGCTTCCAGACTACTCGGTGCAAGAATTCAGCTGGAACGTTTTTCCGATAACTTTGATATTCGGAAATTTGCGGCACGAACCGAGACAGACGAGCAGGAAGAATACTACATCCTCTGCGGTTGGATGTCCGAAGAAGATGCAAATGCATTTATCAAAGAGGCACAGGGAGATGACAAGGTTTATATCGTAGTAGAAGAGGACCGGGAACAGTATTTTGGAGAACCTCCTACCAAGCTTGAGAATCCAAAGCTTTTCAAACCATTTGAAATGTTCATCAAGATGTACGGACTTCCCAAGAGCGGTGAGATGGATCCGACCATTTTTGTAGGTATCATGTACAGCTTTATCTTCGGCGCCATGTTCGGGGATGTCGGTCAGGGGCTGCTGCTCTTTATCGGCGGTGCGATCCTGTATTTCACAAAGAAAATGAACCTTGCCGGAATCGTATCACTTGCCGGAATCTTCTCCACCTTCTTTGGATTTATGTTTGGAAGTGTGTTTGGATTTGAAAACATTATAGAAGCCAAATGGATCCGACCGATCAATCATATGACCACCTTACCGTTTATCGGAAAGCTGAATACTGTATTTATCGTATCGATTGCTTTTGGTATGGGAATCATCCTGATTTCTATGATCTTCCATATTATCAACGGCATCCGTGCCAAAGATACCGAAGCAACCTGGTTTGATGCAAACGGCGTGGCAGGGCTGATATTCTACGGGGCAGCAGTTACCTGCATCGTTCTTTTCATGACAGGTCACTCTCTGCCGGGTGGAATCGTTCTTGCAGTGATGTTCGGAGTACCGCTTCTTCTGATCGCACTGAAAGAACCGCTGACGAACAAGATCAAAAAGAAAACCGAAAAAATGGAACAAAGCAAAGCAATGTTTGTCACCCAGGCATTCTTTGAATTATTTGAAACCCTGCTCAGCTATTTTTCAAATACGCTTTCCTTTATCCGTATCGGTGCATTCGCAGTCAGCCACGCTTCCATCATGGAGGTTGTACTGATGCTTGCCGGTGCCGAAAGCGGGCATATTAACTGGGTAGTGATCGTACTCGGCAACCTGTTTGTATGTGGATTCGAAGGACTGATCGTTGGAATCCAGGTTCTGAGACTTGTCTATTACGAGATGTTCAGCCGCTTCTACAAAGGCAGTGGCCGCGAATTTAAACCTTATACAGGTACTGCAAAAAATTAGTTTTTCATTTTAGGAGGAAATTATCATGACTTTAGCAACTAAACTTATTCTCATTGCCGCACTGGTTTTAAGCATTTTCATTCCATTCGGATATTACCTGCTCGGAGAAAAAAATAAAGGACGTTATAAATGTGCACTTGCCTTCAATGTTCTTTCTTACTTTGGAACCTTCCTTGTAGCAGGGATCATGCTCTTTGGAAGTGTACCGGTACATGCGGCAGACGTCGCTGCCTCAGGCGCAGGCCTTGCAACCGGTCTTGGTTACATTGCAGCAGCTCTTGTTACCGGTCTTTCCTGCATCGGTGGCGGTATTGCCGTAGCAAGTGCAGCAAGCGCAGCTCTTGGAGCTATCAGCGAGGATTCCAGCGTCCTTGGTAAATCCCTTATCTTCGTAGGTCTTGCAGAAGGTGTATGCCTGTACGGTCTTATCATCTCCTTCATGATCATCAGCAGACTGTAATCATGAAAATGTATCTGATCAGTGACAACGTGGATACTTATACCGGAATGCGGCTTGCCGGCGTGGACGGTGTCGTAGTTCATGAAAAGCAGGAGCTGCGTGATGCGCTGGAAACTGCCATGAACGACAAGTCAATCGGTATCATTCTTCTGACGGAACGCTTTGGAAGAGAATTTCCGGATCTCATCGATGAGATCAAGTTAAAAAGAAAGATGCCTCTTCTGATCGAAATTCCGGACAGACACGGAACAGGACGTAAAAAGGATTTCATTACCTCATACGTCAATGAAGCGATTGGACTGAAACTTTAACTAGAAAGGCATAGAAGGTGAGACAATGACGCTTGAAGAGAAAATAGCGCATTTACAGGAAACGGTCATGACTGAAGCCCGTTCTGAAGGAAATGCGATCATTGACAATCACAAAAAAGCGCTTGAATCTTTATTTGAAAAGCATAAAAAAGAAGCGACCGCACAGTCTGAGGTCCGTATCAAATCCGAGACCTTAAGAGCCAGAAGACAGGTAAATCAAGCTGCGGCAAAAGCCGAAACCGAACTGAAACGTGCTCTTGGCAAAACACAAAATGAATTAAAAGTCAGGCTGTTTGATGAAGTAAAGGAACTTCTTTCTGACTTTACAAAAACAGACGAATATCTGGACTATCTCTGCAGCAAAATCCGCGAAGCCGCACGCTTTGCAGATGGCGAGGAGATGACCATTTATATTTCTCCTTCTGATAAGGAGAAACAGACAGAACTGGAAAAACGTACCGGCATGACGATCACCATCAGTGAATATGATTTTATGGGCGGTATGCGTGCTGTAATCCGAGGCCGTAATATTCTGATCGATCACAGCTTCCAGGCTGCAGTCGATTATGAATATCATCAGTTCAGTTTTGCAGCAGGAGGTGCAGGAATTGAATAAGACAGCAACTATTTATGGAATAAACGGTCCGGTCATCTATCTGAAGGGTGACACCGGATTCATGATGTCGGAAATGGTCTATGTGGGAAAGGAAAAGCTGGTTGGCGAAGTTATTTCCCTGGACAAAGACATCACGACTGTTCAGGTCTATGAAGAGACTTCCGGGCTGAAACCGGGAGAAATCGTAGAGGCTTCCGGAAGTCCGGTATCTGTAACTCTGGCACCTGGAATCCTGAACAATATTTTTGACGGAATCGAACGCCCGCTTGAGCAGATCGCAAATGTGGGCGGCGGTGCATTTATCACCCGCGGCGTCAGCGTTGATTCGCTTGACCGCGACAAATTATGGGATACCCACATCACCGTGGCCAAAGGAGATTACCTTCATGGCGGAGATATTATAGCGGAGGTTCCGGAGACCAGTGCGATCGTACACAAATGTATGGTTCCGCCGGATGTGGAAGGTGAAGTAATCTGCTGCGCGTCGGACGGAGAATACCGGATTGAAGATACACTTGTCACTCTGCGGCTTTCCGACGGAACAGAAAAACAGCTCAACATGATACAACACTGGCCGATCCGTAAGGCGCGCCCGACAAGCTACCGTTTCCCGGCAAGTGTCCCTCTGATCACCGGACAGCGGATCCTGGATACCATGTTCCCGATCGCAAAGGGTGGAACTGCCGCAATCCCAGGCGGATTCGGTACCGGAAAAACCATGACCCAGCACCAGATCGCCAAATGGTCTGATGCCGATATTATCATCTATATTGGCTGCGGCGAGCGTGGAAATGAAATGACACAGGTGCTGGAAGAGTTTTCAGAGCTTGTGGACCCAAAGAGCGGCAATCCGCTGATGGACAGAACCACTCTGATCGCCAATACCTCCAACATGCCGGTAGCTGCCCGTGAAGCAAGTATTTATACCGGACTTACCCTGGCTGAATATTACCGTGACATGGGCTATGACGTAGCGATCATGGCAGACTCTACTTCCCGCTGGGCGGAAGCCTTACGTGAGCTTTCCGGCCGTCTGGAAGAGATGCCGGCAGAAGAAGGTTTCCCGGCTTACCTTGCCAGCCGTCTGTCTGCTTTCTACGAGCGCGCAGGCATGATGCATAACTTAAATGGCAGTGACGGATCCGTGACCATTATCGGCGCCGTATCGCCTCAGGGAGGCGATTTCTCCGAGCCGGTCACACAGAACACCAAACGTTTCGTCCGCTGCTTCTGGGGCCTGGACAAGAGCCTTGCCTACGCAAGACATTTTCCGGCGATCCACTGGCTGACCAGCTACAGCGAGTATCTGACCGATCTCGCCGCCTGGTACCACGACAATGTATCACCCAAATTCGTTGACTACCGCAACCGCATCATGGCACTTCTGAACCAGGAGAGCAGCCTGATGGAAATCGTAAAGCTGATTGGAAGTGATGTACTTCCGGACGATCAGAAACTGGTTCTGGAAATTGCAAGAGTCATCCGTCTCGGATTTTTGCAGCAGAATGCATTCCACAAGGATGATACCTGTGTCTCTCTGCAGAAGCAGTACAAAATGATGGAAATCATTTTATATTTATACAAACGCTGCCGCGAACTGGTAGCCATGAATATGCCAATGTCTGTCCTCAAGGAGGAAAATATTTTTGAACGTGTCATTGCGATCAAATACGATGTTCCAAATGACAATCTTCAGCTTCTTGACCAGTATCTGGCAGACATTGATGCTTTCCATGACCGCATCATGGAAAAGAACGCGTAAGGAGGGAAAATAAAATGGCAATTGAATATTTAGGCCTCAGCAGCATTAACGGCCCTCTGATCGCGCTGGAAGGCGTTCAGGATGCTTTTTATGATGAAATCGTAGATTTTGTCGTAAACGGCAAAGAACACAAAATGGGACGTATTGTGGAGGTCTACAAGGACAAAGCAATCATCCAGGTATTTGAAGGCACGGAAAATATGTCTCTTAACAATACCCACACCAGACTTACCGGACATCCGATGGAAATCGGTCTGTCCGAAGAAATGCTTGGAAGAACCTTTAACGGAATCGGCGAACCGATCGACGACCTTGGACCGATCACGGTTGAAGAGGTGCGCGATGTCAACGGACTTCCGTTAAATCCGGTCAGACGTGAATACCCTCGTAACTATATCCGCACCGGAATTTCTGCGATTGACGGACTGACCACACTGATCCGTGGACAGAAGCTGCCGATCTTTTCCGGCAACGGTCTTCCGCACGACCAGCTTGCCGCACAGATCGTAAAGCAGGCTTCTCTGGGCGGCAGCACGAATGAGGATTTCGCCATCGTATTCGCCGCAATGGGTGTCAAGCATGACGTAGCTGATTTCTTCCGCAGAACCTTTGAGGAGAGCGGTGTTGCAAACCATGTGGCAATGTTCCTGAACCTTGCCAACGATCCTGTCGTCGAGCGTCTGATCACCCCGAAGGTTGCGCTGACCGCCGCTGAATACCTTGCATTTGAAAAAAATATGCACATTCTGGTCATTCTTACCGATATGACTTCCTTTGCCGAAGCCATGCGTGAGGTTTCTTCTTCCAAAGGAGAAATCCCAAGCCGTAAAGGATATCCGGGATATCTGTACAGTGAACTTGCCACCTTATATGAACGTGCAGGAATCGTAGAAGGAGTAAATGGTTCTGTCACACAGCTCCCGATCCTGACCATGCCAAATGATGACATTACCCACCCGATCCCTGACCTGACCGGTTATATCACCGAAGGACAGATCGTACTTGACCGGAATCTTCACGGACAGGCAATCTACCCGCCGATCAGCGTTCTTCCGTCCCTGTCCCGTCTGATGAAAGACGGTATCGGAAAAGGATATACCCGGGAAGACCACCAGGACCTGGCAAACCAGCTTTTCTCTGCATATGCTAAAGTAGGAGAGGCTCGGAATCTTGCTTCCGTTATCGGAGAAGACGAGCTTTCTCCGATTGACAAGAAATACCTGGAATTCGGAAAGGCATTCGAAGAGCGTTATATCGGCCAGGGACCGAATGAAAACCGTACCATCGAGGAAACCCTGGATCTTGGCTGGGAACTGCTTAGAATCCTTCCAAAAGAAGAACTTGACCGTGTCGATACCAAGATTCTTGACGTATACTACAAAGGCTAAGGAGGGAAGTCTATGGATCCACGTTCATTTCCCACCAAGGGAAATCTGATACTTGCGAAAAATTCACTGACACTTGCCAGACAGGGATATGAGCTGATGGACAAGAAGCGGAACATTCTGATCCGCGAGCTGATGGGCTTAATCGACGAAGCAAAGGATATTCAGGAAGAAATCGATAAAACCTTCACCTATGCCTATCAGTGCCTTCAGAGGGCGAATATCGAGCACGGGATCAGTACAGTAGAAGAACTTGCCTATACAGTTCCGATCGAGGATTCTATCCGCATCCAGACGCGAAGCATTATGGGAACAGAAATCCCGAAAGTGAAGTACGAAAAAGAAAATACCAGACCAACCTATGCATTCAGTACTTCCAGAGAATCCATCGATATCGCCCGTGATGCATTCTGCCGTGTTAAAGAGCTGACACTCAAGCTTTCTGAGGTAGAAAATGCAGCGTACCGGCTGGCTTCAAGTATCAAAAAGACACAGAAAAGGGCAAATGCCCTGAAAAATATTACGATTCCGATGTATGACAATCTCGTATATACGATTACAAATGCACTGGAAGAGAAGGAACGGGAAGAATTTACCCGACTGAAAGTGATCAAACGAATGAAAAACAAATAATATTTCTGAAAAAATCATAAAATATAGAAAATATATTGACACTACACCCGTTTTGTTATATAACTTATAGAACAAATAAGATTACAAAAGCAATAGATTTTACAAATCAGGGGGTGAGCATATGACTTTTTGGAAAGTATCCGACACCAGAATGAACTGCCTTATCACAGAAGCAGAGATTGCCGCACTTGGCTACTCACTGGAAGATCTGACACAGGACAGGGAGCGTACCGAAGAATTTTTGAATCTTCTTCTCAAGAAAGGGAAAGAAGTCCTTGGGCTTAACACAGACAATGGAATCCAGGGATTTTACGGTGCATTTCTTCCTGACCGGAGCCTGATGCTGTCGATCTCCTGCCAGGCTGAGAATTCTCTGGAATCCATCCAAAAAGATGGTTCTGAAGCTTCCGGTATGCTGATTGAGCCTGACAGCAGTGAGAAAGAGACCGTTCGCTGGCAGATTCTCTTTCCAAGTCTGGATAATGCAATCGACTTCTGCAAGATCCTTGGATACGGCCAGGCATCAGAAAGCCGTCTGTATAAAGATGACGGTGTCTACTACCTGATGGTAGACTTCCCGAATACAGAAGACGGCAATAAAAAGGCTCAGCGCATCGTATCCGCCGGTGAATTCGGTGGCATGGTCGAAAAAGATGCAATTTCTGAAGCTTATCTGAATGAACATGAAAAATGCCTCCTGAACAAGGATGCAATCAATATTTTATGCAAGATGTAGTAGAAGGGGACTAAAATAGTCCCCTTTTTAGTACACGAAATAGATTTTCCTTTATTTTTCCACATATCCAGTAACTTTCCACAAATGAAATAAACGATTACTTTTACATATGTCTTCATTTGTTACATATGTCTCCATCTGTAGAAACAGATTCTAAAAAAAGAGCACCGTCCCCGATGCTAATTCATCAAAAACAGTGCTGATACTGCGCCTTCAGGGATTCGAACCCTGGACAAATAGATTAAGAGTCTACTGCTCTACCAACTGAGCTAAAAGCGCATACATTATTCGGTTTTCCGTAACGCAAGATTTATTATATAAGACAGCTATAAAAAATGCAAGCTTTTTTTTCATAAATTTTAAAATTTTTTTAAATAGATTTTTTTGCTGACAAAGAATGTGCCAAGGCACATATAAAAAAGATCATGTGTACCGTCCGAAATTCGAACACATGATCTTTTTTGTGTACCTTTTAGGGTGGTTTTTTCTTATCCTACATAAATTTACTGATATATCCCTGTACAAAGATAAATAATACAATCAGCGGCAGGATATAGCTTACATAAAATTTCGCCCATTTCGGGAATTTCAATCCTTCTCCGGTATCCGCTTCTTTCAGGAAGTTCTTCCATCCCCATCCATAACGGCTTGTACAGAACAGAAGATAGATCAGACTTCCAAGTGGAAGCAGGTTGTTACTTACCAGAAAATCCTCCAGATCCAGTACTCCGGAACCTTTTCCGAACGGCATAAATCCACTCCATACATTAAATCCGAGAACACAAGGCATGGAAAGTACCGCCACAACCACGATATTGACGATTACAGCCTTTTTCCGGCTGCATCCGGTCAAATCAATGGCAAAGGATAAAATGTTCTCAAAAACAGCGATTACGGTCGATGCCGCAGCAAAAATCATAAATAAGAAGAATAAGGCTCCCCAGATTCTTCCGCCTGCCATGGAATTAAATACATTCGGAAGTGTGATAAAGATCAGACTCGGACCTTCTCCCGGATCCACCCCATATGCGAAGCATGACGGGAAAATGATCAGACCCGCGATCAAAGCAACAAAGGTATCCAGAAGTGTTACCAGGACTGCTTCTCCTGTAAGACTGCGGGATTTGTCGATATAGCTTCCGAAAATAGCAATTGCGCCGATTCCAAGGCTTAATGTGAAGAAAGCCTGTCCCATAGCGGCAAAAATCGTGTCAAATAAGCCATATTCCACGACTTTGTGGAAATCCGGTGCCAGGTAGAAGCGAAGCCCCTCAGAAGCCCCATCAAGCGTTACAGAACGTACTGCAAGGATCAACATCAGTGCAAGCAGAAGCAGCATCATAACCTTTGTGATCTTTTCCACTCCATTTTGAAGCCCCATCCCACAAATTGCAAAACATCCAACAACAACAATGATCATAAAGAAAGTCATTGTTCCGGGTTTTGCAAGCATATCGGAAAACACACCTGCAACAGCGGCAGTATCCTTTCCCTCAAATTCACCAGTCATCATCTTGATGAAATACTGGACCATCCAGCCTGCAATTGTTGTGTAGAACATCATCAGCAGATAGTTTCCGGCCATAGCTCCAAACTTATACCAATGCCATTTCGTTCCTTTTGGCTCCAGCCGGTCAAAGGAAAGCGCCGCACTTACTTTACTGGCTCTTCCGACAGAAAATTCCATTACCATGATCGGAAGTCCAAGAATCAGTAAAAATGCAAGGTAAATAAGAACAAATGCTGCTCCACCATATTTTCCTACAATATAAGGAAAACGCCAGACATTACCAAGACCGATCGCACATCCTGCAGAAATAAGGATGAATCCGAGTCTTGAAGAAAATTTTTCTCGTTGCATAAAAAATCCTCTCATTCTATTAAATTGTGGATAACTTGCCAAAATGATATTTATCCCCATTTTTCGACAAGTTTGTGGATAACTTTTTTTCAGAATATCCACAGAAGAATTATACTGAATTACTGGGAAATTGTCTATGATTGTTTATATTTTCATTGGCGAAGCTACCTGATAATTTTAATTTTCCCCTTTTTAGTACACGAAATCGCCAGATGTGTACCTTTTGGGGTAAAAATTTGCATGTATATATATATTAAAGATAACAACAGCTTATTAAAATTCCTTTGTTTATATTAGGAGGGCTGAAAAAGCCCGTGGTTGACGCATTTCGGGGCATATTTTGTGTACGGAAACGGGGTAGGTTGTTTACTTCAGAGGGCAAAGAGGTGTACATATATGGGGATTGTTGTTTACTTTGCGGGGTTACGCAGTGTACTTGAAGGGTTGGCGATTTTACCTTTTCTGTACACAAGTGTCGAAAAAATTTAAAAAAAGGCTTTACAAGAGGGGGGTTCTTGTATATAATCAACCTAGACGTACCGTTTTGGTACACAATTTTTATTAAAAAAGGTACCTTAATGGTACACGAAAAGAACAATACACACCTTAAACGTACACAAAACGTAAAAAAAGGCAGAAACCCCATTTTATGGGGTACTTTTTAGGGGAGGGTGTTCCTTTTTGGTACACAAATCCCCAATATAAAGGGGTTGGTTACCCCGAATGGTACACAATAAGGGATTATATGGGGTGTAGAGGGGATTTTAATACACCTCAAAAGTACACAATAATACAGAAGAAAACAATTAAGGGGTATGAGCGATGAAGGAAACACAGAAAAAACCAAAAGAGAAACAATTGCTGGATCGTGATACGGTCTCCCGGTCCAATGTGCTGATCGAAAGTAAATCCAGTACATCATTATTTGAAAGAAAGCTTCTTAATATTGCAATCGCAAAAGCATATGTAGAAGACGGTGAGCTGATCGCAAAGGTTTCCACCAAGGATGTTAAGAATTATCTTCATATAACAGGAAACTCCATCTATTCCCGTCTGAAAGAAGTATCAAAAGAGACATTGGGACATGTAGTAAGTATCGAGGACGACGAAAAAGAGAACTTCATCATGTTCAATGTAGTGAATAAATGTGAATATAGAGATGGTGTGTTTACAACCAGATTTACTAAAGAGATGAAACCTCATATCTATAACCTGAAAAAAGACTATACCCGTATGAGTCTTGATGTATTGTGCTCTTTTAAATCCCTGTTCACAACCCGTGTTTACGAAATCCTGAGAACCCAGTATTATCGTTTTGACAGGGAACAGTGTGACCAGCTGATCGTACCGAGACCGCCGAAGAATCCATACACGATCGCAGAGCTTAAATTTACACTGAATGTAGTGGATGCAAATGCATCTAAAGCAGTAAAACGTCTTGTTGAGCAGGGACGTTTTGAAGAAGCGCTTGCAGAGATTAAGGATGCACCGTTTGAAGATTGGCGTAATTTCCGTAGAAAAGTACTTGAAGTTGCGAAAAAAGAGCTGGAAGAATCCGAGTATTCCGAGATCTGCTTTGATTATGAGCCGGTTAAGAGCGGGAAGGGCGGAAAGGTTACAGGAATCCGTTTCTTTGTGAAGAAGAATCCGAAGTGTATCCATCATTCAGATCTTCAGCGTATGCCATCCGGAGAAGAAGAGGGCGAAGAGATTGCGCCAAATGTACTGGCTGCAAAGAAAACTCCGGTTAATGAAAAACTGATTTTAGAAGTTGCTGATATTTTTGGAAATGAACCGATCACGATTCAGGAGATTAAGGTGCTGCTTCAGGTATCCGATAACCAGCCGGATGTGATCCGGAAAGCTTTTAAGCTGTCACAGGAGCAGGCATACATCAATAATCTGGTCGGATGGCTCAGAAAATGTATCGAAGAAAAGTGGTATGAGAACGAAAAAGTATCCAAGTTCAAAGGAAAGACGCTGGAAGAAGCGCAGATGACACTGGATCTTTATCAGGAATACATAGAAGAGCGCGAAAAAGTGAAAAAAGAGTAGGGTATTTTCTGCGAAAAGCAGAATTATTACCTAAATGGTACACAAGTTAAGTGGAAGAATGTGTCCCTGGGATGCTATTTGCAAAGAGGCAGGTAGCATCCCGGGGATTTTGTGTATACGATGAGCCAAGTACAGATTTGTGCTTGCACAAGAATCTGTACT